>Ga0163152_10002008_pt1 | contig 30327 bp, 16 predicted proteins | sample OliLakLV19MP8IB2_FD_148635 | JGI IMG/M metagenome (GOLD analysis project Ga0163152, IMG submission 148635) | Freshwater microbial mat bacterial communities from Lake Vanda, McMurdo Dry Valleys, Antarctica - Oligotrophic Lake LV.19.MP8.IB-2 | ecosystem: Environmental > Aquatic > Freshwater >...
CGGTTGTCCCGGAGCCTTCACCCTTCGTCGGGATTAGGGAGCCACGGGGGACGGCTCCCTAATCCCGACGAAGGGTGAAGGCTCCGGGACAACCGGGAGAGGCTGGGTGACTTCGACGTGCTCCATGGTCTCCGGCGGAATCGACGTGGGGGTCGGAATCGCGCCGGGCGCGGGGGAAGCGGATGCGACGCGCACATCGCGCGGTCCGGCGCCCTTGACGTCGATGACCAGTCTTTCCGGATCGGCCAGGAAGAAGACGTTGTGGCTCGAGGCTTCATCGAAATCGATGACCACCCGGACCACGTTCTCGCGGTTGACTCCGATCCGGATCTGTTTGAGGAAACCGTCGCCCACCGGAAAACTCTTGCCGATCAGATTCGGGTGCATGCGGGTGCCGATGAGGTCCACGAAGAGCCGGGGCGGGCTTTGCAGGCGATCCTGCTTGATCTCCACCTTGCGGTCGAGGTCGATCACCACGCGCGTCGATGCCTCGCCGCTCCAGAAGCGCACGCCGAATATCTGCACCTCTCCGCTCGACTTGGTCGAGGCGCGTTCGAATTGAGCCCCGCCCCTCGGCAGCGGTTTCGCCCCTGCGGTTGCCGCGGCGGCCGCGGTGCGCTCCGCCTTCGAAGTCTTGAGCGCCAACCCGAGTGCTCTCGCCTGCGCGCCGTCCGGGTAGGCGGCGAGGTACTTCTCCGCGGCTTGCTTCGCGGCCGTGGTTTGCTTGCGCTCGGTCAGGATCTGATAGGTGGCATAGAGCGCGGGCTCACCAAGGCGGCTGCCCGGGTACTCGGAGACGATGAGGCCGTACGATTCGACCGCCTGGTCGGAGTACCTGCGATTCTTGAACAGGCGCGCCATCTCCCGCTGGAGATTGCCGGCGTTCAGGAGCGCGTCGTCGCAATACGAGCTTCGCGGGTAGCGTCCGACCACGGTGCGGTAGGCACTCGCGACCTTCTCCCACTCCGCGGCTTTCGCCTTGAGCCTTGCCGAACCGCGAAGCCGCGTCTCCGTGCTCTTCGCGGCGAGGTAGAGGGCGCGATCGGGCTTCGACGGCGGAGGCGTGGGCTTCGCGCGAGCAACCGCGGGTTTTGACGACCGTCTGGCCGCCGGCGTGGTCTTGGTCGTTTGAACCTTTGCCTTGACGCTCGAGGGCCGCTTTTGCGCGGCCAGGGCGAGCGGAGGTGCGAGGACCGGCGACACCCAGAGGAGGGCGAGAAGGGCGGCGAGAGCGCGCCGCGAGGCCCTCACGATTGCCTCGCGTCCACTTCGGCGAAGTAGTTCTTGGGAACGAGGATCTCGCGGGGCCGCGCGCCGTCGGCGGGGCCGATGATGCCGTCCTGCTCCATGAGGTCGATGAGACGTCCGGCGCGGGAGAAGCCGATACGGAACCGGCGCTGCAGCATGGAGGTCGAGGCCTGGCCCTGTTCCACCACGAGGCGCACGCACTCGTCGAAGAGATCGTCGCGATCCTCGCTGCGCGCCTTCTCCGCGGCCGAGACTTCGGTCTTGCCGACCGTGGTGTCGTAGGTCGGCTCGCCGGTGGTGCGAAGGAACTCGGTGATGCGCGCGACTTCCTTCTCGGAGACGTAAGCGCCATGGACGCGCACGAGGCGCGAACTCTGGGGCGGGAGGAAGAGCATGTCACCGCGGCCAAGAAGCTGCTCGGCCCCGCTGGCGTCGAGAATCGTCCGCGAGTCGACGCGGGCGGAGACGCGGAAGGAGATGCGGGCGGGGAAGTTCGCCTTGATGAGACCGGTGATGACGTCGACGGAGGGGCGCTGGGTGGCGAGGATCAGGTGGATGCCCACCGCGCGCGCCATCTGGGCGAGACGGGTGATCGATTCTTCCACTTCCTTCGACGCGGTCATCATGAGGTCGGCAAGTTCGTCGATCACGATCACGATGTAGTGAAGAGGGGAGAGCCCGGACTCACCTTCGCCTTCGGTCTTGATGATGTTGTTGAACTGCTCGATGTTGCGCACGCCCTCGCCGGCGAGGATGCGGGTGCGTTTGTCCATCTCGCCCACCGCCCACCTCAACACGTTCGCGGCGAGCTTGGGTTCGGTCACCACGGGTGCGAGCAGATGCGGGATGCCTTCGTAGACGCCGAGCTCGAGCCGCTTGGGATCGATCATGATCAGCCGGCATTCGTCAGGCGTCGTGTTGAAGAGCAGGCTCGCGATGATGCAGTTGAGGCCGACGCTCTTGCCCGTGCCGGTGGCCCCCGCGATCAGAAGGTGGGGCATGGTCGCGAGGTCGGCGATGTAGGTATCACCCGCGACGTTCTTGCCGAGGCCGATGAGGAGCCGCGCGGAGGAGCGCCTCGCGAGATCGGAATCGAGTACCGCGCGCAGGCCGATCATCTCCCGGTCTTCGTTCGGGATCTCGATGCCCACGGTGCCCCGCCCGCCCATGCGGTCGATGCGGACCGACTCGGCTTCGAGGGCGAGCGCGAGGTCGTCGGCGAGCGAGACCACCTTCGCGTACTTGACCCCCGCGTCGGGCTTGAACTCGTAGGTCGTCACCACGGGGCCGGGATGGATCTCGACGATGGCGCCCGCGACGCCGAACTCCTTGCACTTCGCCTCGACCACGCGCGCCCGGTCGGTGAGCTTGCTCCGATCGAAACCGGAGGCGGAGACCGGAGGGTCGAGGAGGCTCAGGGGCGGGAGAGCGAAGCGGCCACGCCTCACCGCGGAGCGTGCATCCTGAACCTCGGCGGAGAGAGGCTCGCGCTTCCGGCGCAACGCGGCGCGCGAGGGCGCTTCGCTCACGGGAGGTGCTGTGACCACGGAGCCCGCCCCGTTTTCGGGAATCATCGAGGTCTGAATCGGGACAACTGAAAGGGGCGCCGCGACGGCCGGGGGCGCGGGCGGCGGCTTTGTGGGGAAGACATCGTCGATGTCGTCATCGAACCGTCCCGGGCCTTCGGAAGGAGCCGGGCGCAGGTCGAGATCCGCGAACGGTCGCACGTACGGCGACGGGATATTCAAAAGCCCTTGACCGCTCATGCTCTCTTTGCCGCGGATCGGGTACGCCGCGGGATCGGGCGGCTCATCCAGGGCCAGGCCCGGATGCGAGGGGGGGGCCGCGGAAGCGGGGACCTTCGGTTCTTCGTGGAGCGGGAGGTCGATGAAACGCGCTTCGGCGGGATCGATGACCGGAAGGTCCGCCACTTCTTCCTCGCTGCCGTCCTGGGTGCGCGCCGCGTGTTTCCGGATCACCTGCTGGCGGAGCTGCTCCTTGCGCCGGGTCTCGCGCCAGTGCTCGAGGGCGACCCTCGTGCCCGTGACTCTTGCGGCGATCCAGGAAGTGGACGCGGTGAGAAACGCGGAGAAGGAGAACTGCGTGGTCAGGATGATTCCCGCAAAGAGAGACAGGCCGAGGACCACCACCGCTCCGAAACGGCCGACGCGCAGGATCAGGAACGCGGCGAGGCTTTCGCCGATAGCACCCCCCGCGCGGATCGGCTCTCCGGAGAAGGGCACGGTCTTGAGAGCGATGAAGGCGAAGGCGGCGAGCGAGAGGAGGAGGGCGGTGAGGCCGACACTCTTGGTGACCGCGGCATCGAGTTCCTCGCGCCACAAAAGGCGCCACCCCGCGACGAGGAGGCCGAGGGGAAGGACGAACGCGGCGATGCCGAACGCCTGGCCGACGAACAACTCCGAGATGAAGGCGCCGTAACGGCCGATCCAGTTGTGCGGCTCGCCCATGGCTCCGGTACTGAACCAGGGGGTGGGATCGTGGGGGTCGTAGGTGGCGAACGAAAGCAGCAGCATCACCGCGAAGCCTAAAAGGCCGGCTCCCTTGAGTTCCGGCCAGAGGGTCCTCGACGTAGCGGCCATCGCGGTCACACTTCCACCATGACGGGCGCCACGATGGGCCTCAGCTGGAAGCGGCGCCTCAGAAGGCGCGACACATCGGTTTCCACGGTAGCGCGCAGGCCTTCGGTGGACGTGCCGACCGGCCATTCGCGAACGGTGGCGTTCACGGTGTCGCGGATCTCCGCGGTGACGGTTCCTTGAGCTGGCCCGTTGAGGAAACCGCGGGTGAGAACCTCGCAGGACCGCGCCCAGCGCCCGTTCGTTGCGGACAGATAGACGATCGGGCTCACGATTCCCGCGGACGAGAGCCGGTGTCGCTCGTGAAGGAGATCGTCCGAGAGATCGCCCGAAAGGCCCACACCGATGCAGCGCCTGGGCAAAGAGATCCGATCTTCGACCCGCGACGAGGTCGGGCCGACCCCCAGGACCTCGCCGTTTTCGATCACGTGCACGCGCACCTCGCCCGCGAGCGCGGTTTCAACCAGGCGGGCGTGGGCGGCGAGCATCCTCAACTCGCCGTGGAGCGGAATGAAGACGCTCGGCTTCACGAGCCTCACCAGTTCGCTCAACTCGTCTTGTGCGGCGTGGCCGGAAACATGCACATGCGCGCAGCCGCCATGAATCACCCGGGCGCCCTTGCGGATGAGGCGGCCCATGAGGCGGGAGACGATCCGGTCGCGGCCGGGGATCACGCGCGACGAGAAAAGGACGAGGTCGCCCCGCTCGATCTTCACGAGCGGATGGTCGCCCGCGGCCATGCGCGCGAGGGCCGAACGCGGCTCGGCCTGCGAGCCCGCCGCGAAAAAGAGCAGACGGTTGGCGGGCGTCGCGCCCGTGACCGCGTCTTCGAGGTTCACGACTTCGGCGTCGATGGTGAGATGGCCAAGGTCCCGCGCGAGGGTCGCGTTGTCCATGATCCTTCGGCCCGCGAACGCGACCTTCCGGCCCTGCGCTCCGCCCACCCGCGCGATGCGTTCGATGCGCGGGATGGAGGAGGAGAAGCAGGTCGCGATCACGCGGCCCGAGGCTGCGTCGAACGCGGCTTCGATCCCGGGAATGATGTCGTCTTCGTGTCCCGTCACGCCGGGAGTTTCCGCTCCTGTCGAGTCGCCAAGCATGACGTCGACCCCGCGGCGACCCCAGAAGGCGAAAGGCTCGAGGTTCGTCCGCTCCGCGACTGGCGCGGTCTTCGCGAGTTTGAAGTCGCCGGTGTGCAGGATGACGAGACCGGCGCACTCGATGACGAACGCGACCGAGCCAGGCGTCGAGTGCGCCACCGCCAGCGTGTGAACGCGGAAGGGACCGGCCTCGATCGGTGTACCCGGGACGAGAGTGCGAAGGTCGGCTTCCATTCCCGTCTCGGTCAGTCCGCGCTGGGCGAGACCGAGCGTGAAGAGTGTTCCATACACGGGAGCCTTCGACCATTCGAGCGCCTGGGCGAGGGAGCCGATGTGATCTTCGTGGCCGTGGGTGAGGAGAATGGCGCGCATCCGGCCCGGTCCGAGCCGCGCGTAGTCGGGCACCATTCGTTCGACGCCGTTGTCCCATTCCGGGAACATCTGGCCCGCGTCGATGAGCAGGCGATCCTCGCCCGTCTGGAGAAGGAGCGAGTTCATGCCGAACTCGCCCAGTCCCCCGATCGGCGTGATTCGGAGATCGCTATTCAAGAGAGCTTTGGGTGAGGTCAACGGCTGCCGGCAAGACTTCAGCCAGGCGGGCGAACTCGGCGACCGTAAGTGTTTCAGCCCTACGGACTTCCGAGATCCCGACTGACTTAAAGTAATGCTTGAGGTCAGGATACCTAAGTCTAAGGTTATTTTCAATCGTCCGGCGCCTTTGGGTGAAGGACAGCCGGACCATGGCCTCGAAAGCCGGAACGTCGCGGACGACGTGCCTCGGTTCCTTGAGGAATCGGCAGCGAATGACCGCTGAATCGACCTTCGGCGGCGGCGAGAAATCGACGGGTTTGAGCCTCTGGACGATCGAGACCTCCGCCCAGAGGGCGTACATGACGGACAGGATCCCGTAGGCCTTGGAGCCGGGCGGCGATGCCACCCGCTCGGCGACCTCTTTCTGCAGCATCAGATGGGCATCGGTGAAGTGATCCCGATGCTCGAGAAAACGGCGCAGGAGCGGGCTGGAGATGGCGTAAGGAAGGTTCCCGGCAAGGCGCGAGCCCTTCGGGACGTGCGCCCGATAATCCGTTTCCAGAGCATCGCCGCGAATGATCGTCACATTCGACGGGACCTGCCCTTTGAGTTGGGAGACGAGTTGCTGGTCAATCTCGATAGCCACCACCGCCTTGCAACGGCGGGCGAGCAGCGAGGTGATGGCAAGCGCGCCGGGCCCGATTTCGAGAAAAGTGTCCTCCGGCCGCGGGTCGATCAGGTCGACGAGGTCGTGCGCGGGGTCGTGGCGGAGGAAGTGCTGGCCGAAGGGACGGGGCATGGAACCGCAGACGTTACTTTCCGCGCATGGACAGGAAGAAAATTCCCCCGGGCCGCCAACCGCAATCGTTGCGAGCCTCACCGCCTTCATTGCGGATCGATTCACGGACCGGTGCTCCCCAAGGGGAGGCTTCGCGCTGGCCCAGGACCAGGCTGCGCGCTCGCTCCATGCCGGAACGATGGGGCGCTCGCGATGACGGCGGGGGCGCCGGGACACCGGTCCCCCCCCATCGTCATTGCGAAGGCCACTTCTTTCCGAATTGGCCTGAAGGGCCGGGACGCCGGTCCCCCCCCATCGTCATTGCGAAGGCCACTTCTTTCCGAATTGGCCTGAAGGGCCGGGACGCCGGTCCCCCCCCATCGTCATTGCGAAGGCCACTTCTTTCCGAATTGGCCTGAAGCAATCCTCGGGGTGGAGGAGGTGGTTCGAGTCGAGGATCGCTTCGCTTCACGCCGAAACGATGGGGCGCTCGCGATGACGGCGTGGGGGCCGAAACGATGGGGCGCTCGCGATGACGGCGTGGGGGCCGAAACGATGGGGCGCTCGCGATGACGGCGTGAAGGGCCGGGACACCGGTCCCCACCCATCGTCATTGCGAAGGCCACTTCTTTCCGAATTGGCCTGAAGGGCCGGGACATCGGTCCCCCCCCATCGTCATTGCGAAGGCCACTTCTTTCCGAATTGGCCTGAAGCAATCCTCGGGACGGAGGCGGTGGTTCGAGTCGAGGATCGCTTCGCCACGCCGAAACGATGGGGCGCTCGCGATGACGGCGTGGGGGCCGGAACGACGGGGCGCTCGCGATGACGGCGTGGGAGCCGGAACGACGGGACGCTCGCGATGACGGCGGGGGGGGCGCCTAGGTTCGCTCGCGATGACGTTGAGGAGGAGGGCGAAACGCTGGTTCCGCTGACCATGCCTGGGCGGGCCTGAAACGAAAAAAAGGCGCCCCCGCAAAGCGGGAGCGCCTTTCGAGTCTCGCTTATGACGACGCGAGTCTCGAGCGTACGACTACCAGACGAACTTCGCGCTCAGGGTCACGATGCGGCGGCCCCAGGTGTTGGTGTTGGTGCCGAAGCTGGCGCTCGACATGCTGGTGACCGGGATGCCGTACGAGTCCTGGTTGAACGCGTTGAAGCCGTCCGCGCGGACCACGAGCTGACGATCGCCGAGCAGGAAGAACCGCTTCATGATGCTGAGGTCGGTGTTCCAGAAGGCGGCGCCGCGCTCGGGGTTGCGCCCAGCGGTACCGTTGCCCAGCCCGTTCACGAGGGGCAGGTTGTTGGTTCCGAGGGGAGCGGAGTAGCAGCCTCCGTTGGTGAAGCCGCGGTGGTCGTTGTCCCACGTGACGCCGCAAGATCCGTTCTGGTTCGGGCGGTCGGAACCGGCGGTGCCGTCTCCGTTGGAGTCGACGCCGGTGCCGATGGTGAACGGACGACCCGACTGGAACGCGGTGATGCCGGAGAGCTGCCAGCCGCCGAGGACCTGCTTGAGGATGCCCGACTTCGGACCGGGGATCTCGTACAGATAGTTCACGACGAAGCGGTTCGGAACGTCGAACTGGGACAAGGACCACTCGGCCTCGTAGTCGAACATGCTCTGCGGACGCTGGCTCGATCCGTCGGTGCCGGCTTCGCCGAGCGACGCGTCGTTGTTGCTCTTGAACTGGCTGCGGGTGTAAGACGCACCGAACTGCAGACCGTTCGCCAGACGCTTGCTGACCGAGAGGTAGCCGCCGTGATACTTCGAGGTGGCTTCGACGTCGTTGCCGGCCGGGCCGGTATACGCCGGGATCAGCGTGCGGACACCCAACGCGGGGTTGACACGGCGGGCCTGAACGTTCGGGATGGAGGCCGCGTTCCGGGTGGAAGCGACGAGGGCGGCCTGGGCCGGGGTCAACACGGCGGGATTAACGTGGATCTGGTTGATGCCATGTCCGGAGGAAGAACCGGTGTAGCCCGCCTCGATGACGAACTGGCCGATCTCGCGGCCCATCGAGAAACTCCAGAACTTGGAGTCGGGGTTCACGGTGTTGCCGTCGGAGTTGGTCCAGCCGTTGAGGGCGTTGAAGACCGGAGCCCCCCCGCCGGTGAGCAGGCTGGGATACAGGTCGGAAACGTTGTTGACGTTGGCGGTGGAGACGCGCGGGAAGTTCGAGCCGTTGACGGTCAGCAGGTTGTAAAAGAGCACGTCATAGCCCTTGCCGAAACCGCCGCGGAAAACCGACTTGCCGTCGCCGAGGATGCCGCCGCCCGAGCTGGGCGACCAGTTGAAGCCCACGCGGGGCGCGAAGTTGTTCTTGTCCTTGGCGGGAACCCCGGCCACGCCCGCGGCGAGGCTCTGCGCGTCGGTGGCGCCGAACAATCCGAGGGGCACGTCCGAGATCTCGTAACGCAGACCCATGTTGACCGTGAGGTCAGGGGTGACACGGAAGTTGTCCTGGAGGTAGAACGCGTTCTGCCACTGCTTGGCCACCCAGCTCGCGGTCTGCAGCGCCTGAATGACCTGGAACGCCGTGTTGTTCATGTAGTCCTGGAGGCTCGAGAACGTGAAGGTTCCCTTGGAGTCGAAGTTCGACTGGTTGTCGGCCTTGTTGTAGCGGAGGTCGACCCCGAACTTCAGGGTGTGCTTGTTCTTGGTCCAGGTGGTCGTGTTCGAGAACTGGTAGGCGTCGGTCACGCGGCTCTGGGGGAAGTTCGAAGCGCCGCCGATGGTGAAGAGACCGGTGATGTTCGCGGTGGGGCTGGTGGGATCGTTCTCCGGGAAGAGCAGATCGCGCTGGACCCACGAGGCGCGGGCCTCGTTTACAACACTGGAACCGAAGACGCGGGTGTAGCTGGCCGCGAGGTTCGTGTCCTTGAGATCCTGGTTTCCGCAGAAGAGCTCGCCGAAGTTGCAGTTGCTGATCGCGTTCTCGTCTGCGCGCTTGTTGTAGTAGTAGCGAACGGTCAGGGTGTCGTTGTCGGTGAGCCGATGATCGAGGCGTCCGTTGAACGTGTGGTACTTGCTCGGGTTCTTGCGGTCGATGTTCGCCTGGGCCGTTTCGATGGGCACCCCGTTCACCAGAACGTTCGAGAAGTTTCGGAAGGTCGGGTTGAGCGCATAGACGCCGGTGAGGAAGCCGAGCTTGCTGAGCACGGCCTGGCGGCTCGCCGTGGACTGCCCGGGACGCAGAGGCACGCTCGCGAGAGCGGCGTAGCCCGCGGGAGTCAGCATGCGGGTGGTGGGGCCCTGAGTGGCCGGGGCCTTGTCAGCGTCGTACTGATACAGCATGAAGAAGTGGGTCTTGTCCTTGATGATCGGACCGCCCACGCTGAGTCCCGCCTGGTGACGCGAGTACACAGGCGCTTTGGTGAGGCCGGCGGCCTTCTCCGTGTTGGTGAGCGAGCCGAGCTTGCTGTCGCGGTAGTAGTCCCAAACCTCGCCGCGGAACGTGTTCGAACCGGACTTGGTGATGACGTTCACCTGGGCGCCGCTGTTGCGACCGAATTCAACGCTGTAAGCGTTGGTCTGGACCTGGAACTCGGCCACCGATTCGGGAACCACCTGGGTGGTCGCGATGGTGACGGAGATGTCGTTGTTGTCCGAGCCGTCGATCATGTAGTTGTTGTTGCGCGAACGCTGGCCATTGGCGGCGAACGTTCCCTGGCCGCTGACCCGGTTGACGTTTGGGGACGTGGCGATCAGGTTGTTGACGTTGCGGTCGGCCGAGAGCGGAAGCTCAACGACCTGGCGCGCGGTGCTGGTGGTTCCAACCGTGGGGGAGGTGCGGTTCAGTTCGATGGTGCTCACCGAACCTTCGACCGTCACCGTCTCGCCAACCGTGGCGATCTTGAGGCCCACGTCCATTTTGACGTCGGTGTCCGCGTTGACCTTGAGAGAGGTCGCGAACGGCGAGAAGCCCGAGAGTTCTGCGCGGACGGAGTACGTCCCCGGTTCAAGGGCGGGCAAGCGGTAGAAACCGATTCCATCGGTGACGGCTGAGCGGGTCGCGCCGGTTTCGGTGTTGGTGGCGGTGACAGTGACGCCCGGAACGGCGCCTGCCGTCTGGTCGCGTACCGTTCCCGAGATCGCCCCTCGGGTCATCTGCGCCGAAGCCATGGCGGCCACAGCGATTAGGGCAAGGGCGGTCGCCATCCGCGACAGCGCTTTGGTCCAGTTGTTCATCTCAATCCATTCTCCTGAAAAATTTGCGGAAGGGTCGGACTACCTGACCGTTCAACAGCAAGACCTGGGCCAGAGCGATCCAAAACCTTAAGCCTCTTACCCGCAATGAGATATACGCGATCGCGCCTCGCCAACCTGTCCATAAGATTGAAGATACGAGGATTTTCATGGATTCAACGTTCGGATTTATTGAATTCAATCGCATTGACGTCGGCTCCCCGGCCCACGACTCAGCCCCGAGGAGCCGAAAACAATGCGTTCCGCCGAAATGGCGGGGGGTGATGAGGCCGCTCGGCAGATCCGCTGGGCGAGAATAGGAGCGTGAAACGAATGGTCCCTTCGATCGGCCTTGTTGTAGTCTTCCTGGCTTCGGTGGTTTTCGCGGCGCGGATGTGGTCTTCGGTGCTCCATTTCGATCCGGCCTTTGCGTTCTCTCATCAGGCGATTCCGACCGGCGCGCCCCTCTCGCAGGGGGTGACCCTGCTCCTCGTCGATGGGCTCCGCCTCGACGCTTCGCGGCGCATGCCGACCCTCAATGCCTTGCGCGTGCGCGGGGCCGCCATCGACGCAGTGGTGGGCACGCCTTCTTTCTCCCGGCCCGGCCGCGCCACGATCGCGGTGGGCGCGCCACCCGCCATTCACGGGGTCACGACCAACCGTCAGAAGCGGGTGATCCCGCTCGACAATGTCATCCGCCGCGTGGGAGCGGCGGGCGGAACATGTCGGATTGCCGGGTCGAAGATCTGGTCGGGACTCTTCGCCGAGGACATAGGGCGCTGCGGCGTCTATCTCGAGGGCGAGGGCAAGGAAGGCCCCGGGATGTTCGTTCAGCAGGTCCCCGCGCTCCGCGCCGCGCAGGAGAAAGGTATCGCCTTCGTTCTCGCGCAGCCCGCGATGCTCCGGATCGCCGACATCATTTCGACTGACTATGCGGCGCACGAATATGGCGGCGCGTCGCCCGAGTATCAGGACGAACTGCAGCGCGTCGACGGGCTGATCGCGAGCATTGAAAGCCGCCTCGACCTGACCCGCGAAACGTTCGTGATCACGGCCGATCATGGCCACCGGGATCAGGGCGGCCACGGCGGCGAAGAAGCCGAGGTCCTCGCGATCCCCATCGTGATGGTGGGCGCTGGCATTCGCCCGGCGGTGACCATCGACGCACATCAGGCCGACGTTGCGCCCACTCTCGCGGCGCTCCTCGGCATAGCGCTGCCCACCGCAAGTTCGGGCCGCCCCATCGAGGCCGTCCTGCTGGCCGACGACTCGAAGCTTGCGATGATCAAAGGGGCTTCGGCCATGCAGCAGGAGGCGTTCGAGACGGCCATCGATGGACGGCTCGGAGGTGTGGGGGTTCACGGAGGCAGCAGCGCGTGGGGCGATCTGATGTTCGCGTTTCGCCACGACCTGAAGCGAACCCGGGAGATGGTTGCGGCCTTCGTGCTGGTCTCGATGGTGGGCTTCCTCGTGGTCGCCCTGAAAACGGCCGGCCCGGATGCCCGGGGGCTTATGGCCGGAGTCACGGGACTGGTCCTGGCGCTGGTTGCGGGTGTGGCGGCGCGGATTCCCACCATGTCGTTCTCGGCGATCAACTATGACGAGATGCTCCTGCCATTCTTCGTGCGCGTTATGGTTCTTGCCGCGGTCACGGCCCTCGCCTCGATCACCGGGGCGCTTCTCGCCGGCCGTTTCCTTTCGAAGACGCCGGATGTGACGCCCGTCGGTGCGGCCGGGGCTATCGGCCTCGGCCTCGCCACGGCCCTCGCCGCCCCACTCATCATGTCCTGGGCGTGGAATCTGCTTCTGCACCCGATCGTTCTGCCCGGGCCTGGGCCTCTGGTCGCAGCGTACGCGCTCACCCTTTCGATCATCAGCGTTTCTCTCACCACGCTGATCGTGGTGACCGTTCTCTTCACGGTTGAACGCGGGAGGTCGCAGCCGGAGTTCCAGAACCCCGCTTGAGGCTTGAGGGCGGTTGCGCCCCGACGCGGTCGGGCGCAGAATCCAACTCCCCGAAACTCAATCTGGAGGATTCCATGCTCAAGAGCCGCGCCGCCGCCCTTGCCTTGTTCACGTTTCTGGTCGCCCCAAGCGGCCCAGCCGAGGCTCAGGCGAAGAAGAAATATCTCGACAAGGAGACCTTCTTTCAGATGGAGTCGATCGCCAATCCCGTTATTGCGCCCGACGGCTCGCAGATCGTCTTCACGCGCGGCTTCGTCGACACGAAGAAAGACCAGAACGCGTCGTTGCTGTGGATCGTGGACGCGCGCGGCGAGAGACTTCGGCAGCTCACCGAAGGGACGTTCCGCGATTCCGCGCCGGACTTTTCTCGGGACGGAAAGCGCATCGCCTTCCTCTCGAACCGGTCGGGTTCGACCCAGATCCACACGATGTGGCTCGACACCCGCGAGACCGCGCAGTTGACCCGTCTTGACACCGAGCCCTCCGCGCCGCGATGGTCGCCGGACAGTTCGAAGATCGCGTTCACGGTACGCGTCCTCGACGAGACCTCGCCTCTCCCCATCAAACTCCCGAAGACGCCGCGGGGCGCTGAACTCGCGAAGGGAGCAGTGCTCGTCGATCGCACGTCCTGGGGCGCCGACGGCACCGGAGCGGTGGCCAAGGGCTACACCCACGTCTTCCTGGTCGATGCCCACACCGGCGGCATCTCGCGCCAGGTGACGTCGGGCGACTACAACCACGCGGGCCCCTCCTTCTCGCCCGACGGGAAGACGATCTACGTCTCGGGCATCCGCAAACCCGACGCCGAGTACCTCAAGGGCGACTCCGAGATCTACGCGATCCCGGTGAGTTCGGGCGAGGTGAAGACGCTGACCGACCGCCAGGGCGGCGATTCCCAGCCCCTCGCGTCCCCGGACGGAAAGTGGATCGCGTACGTCGGCTTCGACGAGAAGGGCTACACGAACGACATCTCTTCGCTGCACCTCATGGACACGAACGGCGAGGGCAAGCGGATTCTCGCGGGCAGCCTTCCCAGTTCCCCGGGCGACATCACCTGGGGCAGCGACGGCGTCTATTACTCGATGGAAGAGAAGGGCGATAAGAACATCTACTTCGTTTCGACGAAGGTCGCAGGCTCCGCGCCGCAGAAGATCACCTCGGGCGCGCACATGCTGAACGGGCTGTCGATGGCGAAGAGCGGTCTCAATGCCGCGGTGCGCACCTCGTCGAAGGAACCCGGGGTTCTCGTCTCATTCACGCTGCTCCGACCGAACGACCACCGCGTCCTCGTCGATGTGAACAAGGACGTTCTCGAAGGCGTAACCCTCGCCGATTCCGAGGAGATCTGGGTCACGTCGGCCGATGGCCTCAAGGTCCAGGGCTGGCTCATGAAACCCGCGAACTTCGATCCGCAGAAGAAGTATCCGCTCGTGATGTGGATTCACGGAGGACCGTGGAGCATGTACAGCGCGGCCTGGAACTGGGCCTTCCAGAATTTCGCCGCCAACGGCTACGCCGTGCTGTGGATGAATCCGCGAGGCTCAACCGGGTACGGCCAGGACTTCGTCCTCGGCATCCAGCACTCGTATCCCGGCAAGGACTACGACGACCTCATGGCCGGGGTCGATGCCGCGCTCGCCAAGGGTTTTGTCGACAAGGACAACCTCTTCGTCTGCGGCGGCTCGGGCGGCGGTGTCCTGACTGCCTGGATCGTGGGTCATACGAATCGTTTCCGCGCCGCGGTGTCGATGCGCCCCGTCATCAACTGGCACTCGTTCGTAGGCAACACCGACGGGAACTCCTGGTACGACCAGTTCAAGAAGTTCCCCTGGGAGGATCCGATGGAATACGCGCGAACCTCGCCGCTCACTTATGTCGGAAACGTCGTCACCCCGACCATGGTGATGACGGGTGAAGCCGACCTGCGCACGCCCATCTCGCAGAGTGAGGAGTACTACCGCGCTCTCAAGATGCTGCGGAAGGCCGACACTCTGCTCGTCCGCATGCCCGAGGAGTTCCACGGCTGGCGGCGGCCGACGCGTCAGATCGCGCAGCAGCTCTACTTGCAGGCCTGGTTCGAGAAGTACCGGACGAAGGAAAGCAAGGACGCGATTCCCGCCCTGCCGTAGGGCGGACGGAGCGCCGGCGCACGCGCGATGCCGGGGGGGAGATCACCGTCATTGCGAGTTTCAGCACGGACAATGTACAGGGCAGGCTGCGCGCTCCGTGACGTTAGGGAGAAACTCTCCGTCAACCCGGCGAAAGCCGGGGTCTAGCAGCCCGTGGCGAAAGTCCCTCCGCGTCGAAAGCGGATCTTTTCCGCAGAGCTCCGCGCCCTGGCGCTAACGAGTGGTCTACGGCACTGCGTGCCGCTCGTGTTGACCAGAAACTCGATGGTTTTTCGCTATTGCAAACATTGAACTTGGGTGGGAGTTTCTTAGGAGAAATGGGCCACCCCTGCTCACGAAGAATGGACCGCCTCCAACACGTGGCGCGCGCCACAGATTGGCGCGCGGCAAAGCTCATCTCGTCCGAGATCCGTCTGCTTGCTGCCGTTCGGTGCGATAGCCAGAGGCGGAAAGCACATCCTGCTCTCCGAAGTCCGTCGATCGGCACCCCGAGGACGTGGCCCACTTTTGGCTTGCAACTTGGCCCATTTCTCCATAGCGCCTGGGTCCGCGTTGCCAAACCTTGAAATACTCCCGGTATTCCTGCGGTTCGGCGCCTTGATCTGACGAAAAATCTCTCACTTTCGCTCGCGGTCGACTTTCACCACGGACTGCTAGGCCGGAACGAAAAGTGCCCAAAATGCGGCGTTCTCGAACGAGTTTCTCAGCAGGAGGCCGTCGAATTGACGACCGACGAAGCGATCTTCGCGAGCTTGGTAGTGGGCCTCTCAGGGGAGGTTTCGCGCTGGTTCGCGGGGCCGGGATCAAGGCAGCGCCCCCCCCGCCATTCGAGGTGAAGCTGCGGCCAAGGCACCCTGGCGTTCCCTTCGTCTCCGTGGACCGCATGGCGTCTATCTATGCGATCGAGCGAAGCTGCCGCTTCGCCAAGCGCTTAGAGGAGCCTCGCGGCCCACTGCGCTCAGGGAACGGTGCCTTGGCCTCCGCACGCAGGGCTAATGCGCCTCTCCGCGCCCTCGATTCCGCCGGCCCCGCTCCCTATTCGCACAAAGCCTCAAATAGAAAAACCGCACGAAATGGGACCTAAACGCACGGGTTTCTCAGCAGGGCCCGTTGATACGCGGGGCCCGAAGCAAATCCGGGGGATGGCGGATGGGAGTTGCAGCCGAGGATCGCTTCGCTCGGCGCCGGAACGTCGACTCACTCGCGATGACGGTGGGGAGGTGGCCGGAACGTCGGCTCACTCGCGATGACGGTGGGGAGGTGGCCGGAACGTCGGCTCACTCGCGATGACGGTGGGGGGATGGCCGGAACGTCGGCTCGCCCGCGATGACGGCGGGGGAAACGCTGAGGGATTGCGGTCAGCGGGATGTGGACTTGACGACGAGATAAACGAAGGGTGCTTGCGCCACCTCGTTGAACCAATGGGGAACGCCGCGCGGAATCACGATCACGTCGCCTTTCGCCACCGTCTTGGCCTCGCCGCCCTGCGTGCTCGCGGCCCGGTGTTCGCCGGGCGCCACGGTCCGCGGTTCCACCATCACGCCGCCGGAAACCAGGGTGGCCGTGCCCTCGAACACGTAGAACACGTCCGTGTCGATGTCGTGGACCTCGGCGTCTCCCGGGCCTTCGCGCCGCGCCATGCCGACGCGGTAGTTCGGCGTTTCGAGGAAAAAGCCGCCTGCGGTCATCGCCGCCGCTACGGCCGCGGCAGGCACGATGGTCGTGGTGGGGGAAGAGCTGTTCATGAAATCGGTGATCTCCTTTTTGCGAGCTTCTCAGCCGACGTCGAGGGAACGCCGCCGGCGGGATTCCAGAGCCTTGCCTTTCGCCGCTTCGGCCTGCGCTTCCTTTTGTTTTCCTTCGCGCGACAGGATGTCGGCGATGACGTAGTGGCCAAGCGGCGCCACTTCGGACGTACCGTCGACCTTCAGGCCACGCTCCGCGAGGTCGCGAGCCACCGCGAGGCGGCCGGCGTTCATCTCTTCGCGGGCGAGGAAGAAGTAGGCGGGGCCGAAGTCTGGCGCCTTTTCGGTGGAGAGGCGGAGTTCGGTGAGGTAGCCGGGGAGATTGCCGCGCTCGCGTTCGAGCTGCGCGAGATTGAAGCGTGCCTTCCCGTGATCGCCGAAGGAGTAGATCTCGGCGCGGTAGAGACTCTCGGCTTCGGCCAATCGGCCCCTTGCTTCCAGCACGCGCGCGAGGTTGTAACGCCCGCCCCGGACCTCAGGTTCGAGTTCGAGGCCCTGGCGGATCATCTGCTCGGCTTCCTTAAGCCGTGAGCCGGCAAAGGCGAGGGCGCCCTGGCCGATCCACGCGGCTCCCATCTTCGGGTTCTCCTCCCCGGCGCGTACGAAGGAGTGTTTCGCCCGGGCCGCGTCACCCATGTCCATCGCGAGGATCGCGAGCTGGAACCAGGCCTGCGGGTTTTTCGGATTGCGGGAGAGTGCCGTTTCGAACACGCGCACGGCATCGAGCGCATCGTCCCTGCGCCCGCGAGACAGGAACAGCCGGGCGAGGTTGCCGAGGGCGATGTCATCGTCGGGCTTGAGGGCGAGGGCGCGCTTGAAGGACTCGATCGCCTCCTCGGGCCGCTTCAGACGCACCAGCCAGTTTCCAAGCGTGAGGTGCGCGTCCATGATGTTGGGATCGTCCGTGACCACCTGCTTGAGCAGGGCCGCCGCGCCTTCCACGTTGTCGTCCTGGGCCAGGTCCTTCGCTCGATTCATCTTCTGAAAGAGGGGAAGTTTCACCTTCGGGTCGGGGAGTACCGCATCGGGGTCCACGTCAATCACGTTTCCGACGTAACCGAGGGCCGCGAGTCTTTGCAGGGTGTCGGGGTCGAGGGCCTGCCGCTCCGGGGTCTTTCCCTGGTCGGCCCGGGCCAGTTCCTCGATCTTCAATCGAAGGTCCTCGGCCCGCGCGGAGAAAGCCTTGAAGATGTTGTTGAGCTCACGCGGATCGGTCTTGCGGTCGTACAGCTCCGGCTCCGGCGCGTCGATGTAGGTGTATTCGTTCGTGCGCAGCGACCGGAGGTGCTGCCAGCCGAAGTGATAGCGCGGGAAGTAGGTCTCGGAATAGGCGCTTCCGCCGACGGTTGCGGAAGGGTTCACGATGCCAAGGGCGAGCGACGTGCCGTCTATCGGTTCCTTCGTCGCGGGCAGGCCGAGCAGATCGAGGAGGGTGGGGAGGATGTCCGCGTGCGACACCATCGAGGCGACGCGGCCGCGGTCGTTCCACGGCGTCTTGATGATGAGAGGCACGTGCATCGCGGAGTCGTAGATGAAGTAGGCGTGGGTCGCCTCTCCGTGGTCGCCCAGGCTTTCACCATGATCGGCGGTGACGATCACGATCGTGTTCTGGTCCAGGCCTTGGTTCGCCATCCAGTCAAAGAGCCGCCCCAATTGGGCATCGGTGTACGCGATCTCCGCGACGTAGGGCTGGTTTGGATACTGCGAGGCGTAGGGCTCGGCCGGCTCGTAGGGCGTGTGCGGATCGTAGAGATGAACCCAGCCGAAGAACTTCCCGGCCTTCACTGTGTCGAGCCAGGCGATGGAGTCGTTGATCACCTGCTCGGCGGTCTTCTGGACGGTGCCGAGAGAGATCACCTTGTACTTCGAGAGGTCGAAGTCGTCCGAGTACTTGTCGAAACCCTGGGACAGACCCCAGCGCGACTCGAGAACCCACGCTCCGATGAAGGCGCCGGTGGCGTAACCCTCCTCCTTGAGGATCTCCGCCGTGGTGAGTGCCTTCGCGTCCAGGAAGAAACCACCGTTGTCGCGGATGCCGTGCCGCGTCGGGTACTGCCCCGTAAAAATCGTCGTGTGGGATGGAAAGGTGAGAGGGACCGAGGCGATGGCGTTCTCGAACACCACCGCGTTCGCGGCCATGCGATCGAGATTCGGGGTGACCCCGGGGGCGTAGCCGTAGGGGCCCAGACGGTCGGCCCGCGTGGTATCGAGGGTCACCATCAGTACATTCGGAGGAGTGGCGGTCGCGCGCGAGGCGATGAGCGCGCGCGCGGCCTCGGCCGACCTGGGTGCGCCGGGCCGCGCGACGCGGTAGGCCATGAATCCGATGGTGGCAATGACGGCCGCGGCCGCGACGATCCTGAGCGTTGGTTTGGGACCCATGGGATCGCTGACGCTAGCCGCTCGCCTTCGTGCGCGTCAACGCAGGAGCAAGGACGATCAACGCATTGAACCCATTTTTACACTCTCGCACTTGACGCGCGCCCTTGCGGGGGCTCTAATCCACTTCAACAGGGTGGACGCCCCACATCTCGCGTCTTTCAAGAAACAAAATCATCGCAATCAACCAGGAGGCCTCACGTATGCGGATTAAGAAGATGCGCGGCGTCGCGTCCGTCCTTGCCCTGAGTTTCGCGGCAAGCACGACCGTCGCTGCCGAACCGACGCCGAGCCCGACGCTGTGGACCGCGTCTCAGGAAGCCGGAAACCGCTCGTCGGTGCGGGCGCAGACCGCGGGCGGACCGGCCACGGGAAACCCGCGCACCGACAGCACGTTCTTCAAGACCACGGCCGGCAAGCTCACCCTCGGGCTGATGCTCATCGGCGTCGGCTTTACCGTTTACTCCGTCAACCACGACCGCAAGCCGGTCAAGTCGCCCATCCGCTAGGAAGGCACTCAATTATGAATATGAAAATGATCAGATCCCTCGCCGCGCTGCTCGCTCTTGCGCTCGCGTTCCCCGCCTTTGTCTCCGCCCAGAGCTTCTCGGGCGTCGTGGCCGGCGTGGTCAAGGACGAGCAGGGCGGCGTTTTGCCCGGCGTCTCGGTCCAGCTCGTCGGGAAAACCGGCGCGCGCGACACCACCACCGGCACCGATGGCACGTACAGGTTCAATGCCGTTGACCCTGGCTCTTATGCCGTGGTCATCTCGATGTCCGGCTTCCAGGCCCAGCGCCGCGACAACATTGCCGTGGGTGTCGGACGGCAATCTACGGTGGACGCCTCCCTCAAAGTGGGCGGCCAGACCGAAACCGTCGATGTCCTCGGAGAGGCGCCGGTGGTGGACGTCACGGCATCGAGCACCCAGAACAACCTGTCTCAGGACCTCCTGTACAATATGCCGATCCGGCAGGGGAACACCGCGACCAACCTTCTGAACTTCGCCCCCGGCATCAACGCCCAGTCGGCGTATGGCGGCGATGCGTCATCGGCGAACGGTCTTCTGATCGACGGCGTCGACACCCGGGATCCTTCCGGCGGCACCGCGTGGACCTTCTTCAACTTCAACATCGTCGAGGAGGTTGAAATCGTGGGGGTGGGCGCTCCGGCCGAATACGGGTCGTTCACCGGCGCCGTGGTCAACACCATTACCAAGACCGGCGGCAACCGCTTCGGCGGCCTGTTCGACTTCACTTATACGAAGGCGTCCCTGGCCAGCAGCAACGTCAAGGACTCGATCACCAGGGTCAACCCCGCCCTCGGTACCGCCGCGAAGACGAACAAGTTCACCGACTTCACCACCCAGTTCTCCGGGCCGCTGATCGCCGACAAGCTTTTCTTCTTTGCAAGCGCCCAGCGCTACCACCTCAACCAGGATCCGGCGGGCCCGTCGACCATCCGCGATGAGGTGAGCCCGCGCATGAACTTCAAGCTGAACTACCAGCCCAGTGCGGCGAACAACTTCATGGCGCACGTTCAATACGACGCCTACAACATCATCGGCCGGGCCGGCGTTCCCGCGCTGCAGGCGACCGACGACCTCACGAACCAGGAAGACGCGCCCGAATGGGTGTGGCTCGGACAGTGGCGCCATATCTTCGGCTCCAAGACCTTCAGCGAGGTCAAGTACACCGGCTGGTGGGGCTTTTATGACCTTAATCCCAAGGTGGCGGCGCCTCAGCATTACGACGGCGACACTAACCTCTACTCGGTCTCGCAGGGCTGGTCGTACGCCGCCGATCGCGGTCGCAACCAGGTGAACGCCGCGATCTCGCACTTCGCCGAGGGCTTCGGCAAGCACGACCTCAAGTTCGGCATCGAGATCGAGCGCAGCAAGACCCGCGATCGGTACAGCCACAACAACAACACTTATTACTACGACTACGGCGGGCAGCCCTACTACGCCTACGGCTACGGCTACGACCTGAACGGCCGAAACAAGAAATTCGCCGCCTACGCTCAGGATTCATGGCATGTGAGCGACCGCCTGACCATGAACCTCGGGGTCCGCATGGACAAGGTGTCGGGGGGCGCGCCGGGCGCCGATGCGGTCTACTCGAACACCAGTATTGCCCCGCGTCTTGGTTTTGCGTTCGATCCCGCGGGAGACACCAAGACCGTGGTCAAGGGCAGCTACAGCCAGTACTACGAGGGCATCTTCAACGACATCTACAAGCAGGCGACCTCGGGCTACCAGGATTCCGTTTCCTGGGACATGACGGGATGTCCGGCTTACGGGCCGCAGGGGCCAACCGCGAGCTACAGGTGCCCGCTCAGTCGGCGCGTTGAGGTGGGGCGTGTCAAAGCACCCGTGGCCACGATCGACCCCGACATCAAACATCCTCGGGTTGACGAGTTCTCGCTCGGGTTCGAGCGCGCGATCGGCAGCAACGTGAGGCTTGCGGTCACGGGCATCAAGCGCGACAACAAGAACTTCATAGGCCAGGTTCTGCCCTCGGCGCGCTGGGCCGCGGTGACGGGCACGTCTCCTGCGCCGAACAACACCACCCTGGTCTATCCGGCGACGCCCTACACGTACTACCGCTGGACTAACCGTTCCGCGTCGGCCAACAACCTCTTCATCACGAACCCCGATGGCTTCCAGTATCGGGATGCCTCCGGGAACGTGCTGGGGACGGTGAACGCCAGGCGGGCCTACAAAGCCGCGATGTTCGTGCTCACCAAGAATTACTCGAACCGGTGGCGCGCCCAGGTGTCGTATGTCTGGTCGAAGGCCGAAGGCACCATCAACAACGGCAGCGAAGGCACTTACGGCGTTTCCAGCTTCTACGCGAGCCCGACCATGTCGCTCCGGAACGCGGACGGCGCTATGACCAACGACCGCACCCACGAGATCAAAGCCATGGTGGGCGTGCAGATCCCGAAGGTCGAGCTTGCGGTGAACGCTTATTTCCGGTCGGTCAGCGGGGGCACGTACGCGCCCTTCGTCCAGCTGAGCGGTGGAGCCACCAACTACTCGGCAACCGGCTACTTCTTCGCCGGCTCGTCGGGACGTCGTCCCGCGCTCGAACCGCGTGGCAACCAGCGGCTCGATACATTGAGCATCCTCGATCTGCGTCTCGAGAAGATCTTCAAGCTGGGAGGGGGCGATCATCGACTTTCCGTCTACGGAGACATCTTCAACGCGCTCAACGCGGACACCATCACCGCGGTGTTCACGAACGTAGGCGGAACGAGCGTTTTGGACCCGACGGCCGCCCTCGGGGCAACAAAGGTTGTGCCCTACAACGGCCCGGCCTCGATCACCGCTCCGCGGCAGATTCAGATCGGAGCCCGCTGGTCGTTCTAGAAGACGCCTAGATCGCACGCACTCGGTTGGCCTTCGGGCCGGCCTTGGAAAGCCCCGGAGCCGTTCGCTCTGGGGCTTTTCTTTTTCGGTCGCCCCGGCGGGGCTCCGCCGCAAGCCCGTGCCTCGCCTTTGAGCCGGATGTGAAGGTCGACGGGGGCCTTCAGAATGAGACCCCGGTGACGCCGACCTCCACTTCCAGTCCTGGTACGTCTACGGCGGCGTCAATGTGACGTCGCGGCTTTCCCTGCACGCGCAATTTGACACTTCCTCGCTCGAACTCTCGCCGGGCAGTCCGCGCGGCTTCCGGGTGGAGAAGTACTATGAGGACTGGACCGCAGGCGCTACCTTCGCGGTCCGGCCTGACGTCGTCCTCAAGGGCGAGTACCATTGGAGTGAGAGTCAGCTTCTCGAAACCAATATTCGCCCCCTGGGCGCTCCCTCAAGACCCGTGAACTACGGCATCGTCTCGATGTCGGTTTCTTTCTAACCGCCGCCCTCGATTCCAGAAAGCCAAGAGGTGAACAAGAACATGACCCGCCGAACCGTCCTCGTCTTCGCCCTCACCGCCCTGCTCGCTCCCGCGATGAGCTACGCCCAGGACTACCAGGTCGTCGTCCATTCCACAAACCCCACCGACATCCTCACCAAGGAACAGCTTGGGAAGATGTTTCTCAAGAAGATCGTCAAGTGGGACACCGGCACACCCATCATCCCGGTCGATCAGGCGCCGACGGCCGCGGTGCGCGCGACCTTCAACAAGGTGGTCCACGCCAAACCCGGGAGTGCCATCGCCTCCTACTGGCAGCAGCAGATCTTCGCGGGGCGTGACGTACCTCCCGCGGAGAAGGCCGGTGATGCCGCGGTGCTGGCCTTCGTCAAGGCCAATCCCGGTGCCATTGGCTACGTTGCCGCCGGCGGGGCCACGGACGGAGTCAAGGTTCTGAGCATTCGTTGAGAGAGTCTCGAGGATAAACACGTGGCATGGTTCCGGTTCGACGCGCTCTCCTTCCGCTTCAAGCTCCTGCTCCTGCCCGCGGTCGCGGCGATCGGGTTCGTTCTGACCCTGATCGTCACGATGATGGCGGGCGGGCGCAGCGCCGAGAAGCTGCGTCTCGCCGAAACCGGTCACGGGCCATCCCTCGAAATGAGCCGTAACCTTGAGCTGAGCCTGGCCCAGATCCAGCGCGGCCTCCAGGACGCGGTAGCCGCGTCGAATGTCGATTTCGCGGGGGACATCGATCCCCTGAAGCAGGAGTTTCTCCAGACTCTCGACCTCGGAAAGACCAACCCCGTGGTCAATCAGGCCGAACTCACCCAGCTTCAGGGGTCGTTCAATACGTACTTCGACACCGCAACCCAGACCACCCGGCAGATGATCGCGAACACCAGAGGGACCGATATAACCTCGGCCCTTCAGGCGATGCAGACGCAGTACCGGCAGGTCCGCGACACGCTCTCCGCGAACACGGAGCGCGACCGCAAGGGCATGAGCGATGCGTTCGAGGAAGTCCGGCAGGCGCAGAGTCGGGCCACCCTGCTCATCATCGGGATCATCGTCTTCTCCCTCGCCGTGGTCATCGCGGTCTCGATGAACGTCCGCTCCCTGGTGGATCCCGTGGGCCAGGCCGTCCAGGCCGCCTACCGCCTGCGCGACGGCGACGTGACCGCCAAGTTCGAAACCAAGGCCAGGGACGAGATCGGGCAGCTCGTGAACGCGCTCGGTGAAGTCACGGTCTACCTGACCGAGATGTCGGAGATCGCCCAGAACATCGCGGAAGGGGACCTTCGTCGCAGCCCGGTCCCGCGCTCCTCCGCGGACCGTTTCGGCATCGCCTTCGGGGAGATGACGCGGCGGCTCGCCGGCGTCTCCCGCGACCTCAAGACCCAGGCCGCGGGCATGGCCGCGGCGGCGCGCCAGGTGTCGTCGGCCGCGAGCGATCTGTCGGGGGGCACGTCCGACGTCGCGGCCTCGGTGGAGGAGACCCTCTCGAGCCTCGAGCAGATGCGGGCATCGATCGCCGCCAATACCGGCAACAGCGTCCAGATGGAGGACATGGCGGGCCGGGCCGCGAACGACGCCACGGAAAGCGGGCGTTCGGTGGAGAGCACCCTGGCCGCGATGCGCGCGATCGTTCAGAAAATCGGCGTGGTCGAGGAGATCTCCCAGCAGACGAACCTCCTCGCCTTGAACGCGGCGATCGAAGCGGCGCGCGCCGGCGAACACGGGCGAGGTTTTGCGGTGGTGGCGGCCGAAGTGCGGAAGCTCGCCGAACGCGCCCAGACCGCGGCCAAGGACATCGGGGACGTCGCCGAAGAGAGCGTGCAGGTCGCGGAGAAGTCGGGCAGGCTCATCACCCAGCTCGTGCCCCTGATCCAGCGCACCGCCGGACTCTGCCAGGAAGTGGCGGCGGCCTCGCGCGAGCAGCAGACCGGCGTCGAGCAGATCACCCACGCCATGTCCCGGGTCGACCACGTCACCCAGCGCAACTCGGCTTCCGCGGAAGAACTCTCGGCGACCGCGGAGGAGCTCTCCGGCCAGGCCGGCGCGCAGCAGAAACTCGTCGCCTACTTCCGGGTGGCGGGCGAAGACGAAGCTCGCTAGGGCCCTGGCCTCGCGGAATCAGACGCGGACGCGGCGCTCGAGGGACTGCAGGAACTCGACCCCCGCAGGGAGCGAAAGGGGGCGGGCGAGCCAGTACCCCTGGATGAGGTCGCAATCGTGATTCAGCAGGAAGCGATGCTGGCTCTCGGTTTCCACACCCTCGGCCACGACCTTGAGGCCCAGCCGGTGCGATAGCTCGATCACCGACGTGGCGATGGCGGCCTGCGTGGTGTCGTTGTCGATGTCGCGCGTGAACGAGCGGTCGATCTTCACCACGTCCAGGGGCAGGCTGCGGAGCAGGTCCAAGGATGCGAAGCCGGTGCCGAAGTCGTCGAGGCTGATCGAGACGCCGGCGGTGCGCAACTCCCGCAGGACCCGCCTCGTTCCCTCGGGATCGGTGAGAGCGTTCGTCTCCGTGATCTCCACCGCGATCGACGAAGTCGGCAGCCCGTGTTTGTCCAGCCCGGCGCGGATATCGCGCACGAACGTGGGGTGGCGGAGCTGAATGGCGGAAGCGTTGATGGCCATGCGCAGCGGCGTGGCCCGCGCGAGATTCAACTCGCGGATCGCGCCGAGGGCCAGGTCGAGAACGATGCGACCCATGGGGACGACGAGGCCGGTGGCCTCGGCAATGGGGATGAAGGCGTCCGGCGACACCCGGCGCCCGAGCAGGTCCTTCGATCGCACGAGCGCTTCGAAGCCGGTGACCCCGAGATCGTGGGTGCGGGCGATCGGCTGATATTCGAGGAAGAAGGCGTGATCGCGCAGCGAACGGTGCAAGAACCGGTTCATCTCCAGGCGCGCCGCCGCCTCGCTCGTCAGTTCGGCCTCGAACGCCACCGCCTGATCCCGGCCCCGCTCCTTGGCGGCCACCAGGGCAATGTTCGCGTGGCGCAGGAGTTCGGCGGTGTCGTGCGCGTGATTGGGGAACGAGGCGGTGCCCACACTGGCGCTCAGGAAGAGCTCGTTGTCGTCGGCCAGGCGGTAGGGCTCCCTCAAGCGGGCCACGATCTGCTGGGACAAGACGATGCTCGATCCGAGATCGCACCCACGCAGCAGCACCGCGAACTCGTCCGCGCCGAGTCGGGCCACGAGGTCCATCGGTCGCACGAGTGAGAACAGGCGCTGGCCGGCCTCCTGCAGAACCAGATCGCCGAGGCGATGGCCGAGGAAGTTGGCCGACTTGAACCGGTCGAGGCCCACCAGTACGACACTCACATCGGTTCCCGTGCGCTTGGCTTCGGCCACTGCGATCTCGGTGCTGTTACGGAAGAAGGTCCGGTTCGGCAGATCGGTGAGGGGGTCGTGGGAAGAGAGGTGGAGGGCCTCAGCCTCCGCCTTCCGCCGCTCGGTCATGTCGACCAGCGTGACCACCACCGCCTGCTTGTCCTTGAGCCTTATTGAACTGATGCCCAGTTCCACCAGGCGGATCTCTCCATCCTTGCGTCGGATGCGGGTCTCGTAGTGCGAGGGCGCCGGGCTTCTCGCGAGCAGCCGCGCGGCCGCGCGTTCGCCGAGCGCGTGCCGGTCTTCCTCGGGCACGAGCTCCACGATAGGCAGGCCGACGAGCTCAGCCGTGGGGTAGCCGAGTTCGCGGCCCGCGGCCTCGTTCGCGTAGACCACGTCTCCGTCCTGATGCATGATGATGCCGTAGGCGGCGTTGTCCGCGAAGATCCGGAAGCGCTCCTCACTTTCGTGCAGCATCTCGAAGGCGCGAACCCGCGCGGTGATGTCGCGGAAGGTCCACACCCTGCCGATCAGCCGGTCCATGACGCCCACCGGCCGCGTCTCGTGTTCGATGATCCTCGAGTCGAGCAGCCGGCACAGGCCCTGGGCGCGGCCATCGTGATCGGCCATCATGGTGTCGACGTGATTGAGGAACTCCGAGGGGTCGGCGAGGGCCTTCACCAGCGCGGAGATGACCTGCCGCTCATCGCGGGTCAAAAGGGTGGCGCGCGGGATGTCCCAGATCTCCACGAAGCGGTCGTTGTAGGTGAGCACCCGGCCGTCGGTGCTGACCACGAAGATCCCGTCCGCGGCCGCGTCGAGCACCGCGGACAGCAGGGTCTCGGGGCCGACATCGGGCGCTTTCTCCGACTGGGGTGTGGCGAGAAGGCGACTCAACGCTCCCGTGCGATGGGAGGCGGATGAGTCGGCGGTTGATGACATTCGGGGTTGCTTCCGATTAATGGACGAAGGAATGCCTCGATTGAGAAGGCCGCCGCGCACTTCCCGAACGTACGGTCGGTCTCCTGGGGATCGTCCCGATTGTAGCGGCTGTCCATGCGGTACGCTACTTATGCAGGGTCAGGAGGTAGCGGGTGGGGCCTGGTAGAAAGGGCGTCTTCTCGCCCTTCACCCACGCCTCATGACCCGCGCCGAAGTAGGGAGAGAGCGGGTGAGAGCTCTGTCCGACCGGCATGTGAAAGAGGCCCTTCTCCTCAGCCCCCGGCGAAACCACGAAGCGTTCCGAGGCGCCGTTGTTGGGGGAGAGCACACGCGGCATGTGATCGTCGCCAGGCAGGGGGTCGCTCTTCATGTCGAGGAATCGGGAGAGGGCGGGGACCGCGGAAGAGAGGGGATGCCTGATGCGAGAGGCGTTTCGTTCGCCCCAGGTGCGTTCCTTGAGCTTCCGTCCATCCTTCGTCAGTTCGCTCACCACCGCGCGCATGGCGTCCGCGAGGAGCGCGTTCCAGTCGGCGAACCTCGGATCGAGGAGGTGAGGAGGGCGTTTCGACACGAGAGCCCACAGCGGTCCCTCGTTCTGCCAGATGCGGCTGTACCTGAACTTCGCGTCTTTCTTCACGGCGGGAGCGATAAGGGGCGCCATTGCGCGGTCGAGGGTGGCGAGGCGAAAGGCCTTGACGATCCGGTAGCCGACTGAATCCACCGCCGCCCGTCCGCCCCAGTTGGCCACCAGAACGTCCGCCTCGCGCATTCGCTCATCCCGGGCGAGACCGGCGTCGTCGAGGGTCGCGAGGGCCAGGGCCTGCCAGCGATCGAGAAAGACGGCGCGGTTGTCGAGCTGGATGTCCATGAAGTCTTCCGCCTTGAACTTCTCCTTCGCGAAGAGGCCATCGCGGATCTGCTTCGCGCGCGCGCCCAGGGGATAGTTACCCTCGCCCATGACCGCGAGCATCGGACCCGATACGACCCGAGCATTGGCGGTCCAAAGCCGCCCCGACGGCGGGTCGATGACCCGGGGCACGTCGGCGTCCCTCACCCAGCCATCCCACTTTCGGGAGGCGTCGGAGCGGTTGACGGGAAGGCGTCCTTCAAAGCCCACGCGTTTAGGGATGCGGCCCGCCACGGTCCACGCGATCCGTCCGGTCCGGTCGGCGATCATCGCGTTCTGGGGCGGCGCCCCCGCGGCGTGCGCCACCGCGACCGCCTCCTCGATGGTGTTGGCGTTTTCGAGGTCCAGAAGCCGCAGGTTCACGGCCTCGGGATCGTGAGCGGTCCATTGATAGGCCCGCAACTGGCCGTTGTGGTCGCGATCGATGACCGGGCCCCAGATCGTGTTCAGGATTTCGAGGGGCCTTGGGGGAGCACCCGCGACGAGGATCGACTCGGTGACCCGTTCGAATTCCTTCGGTCCCTCGGGGGTCAGGTAGGTGTTCGGCCGCGCTCCCGGCTCGATCACCACGAGATCGTTCCAGTCAGCCTGGGTATTGGTAAAGCCCCAGGCGACCCGCCCGTTGCTGCCGGCCACGATGCCCGCCGTCCCGGGCAGGGAGACGCCGCTCACCGACTGCTCCCGGCCCTTCTCGTCCTTGAAGACGAGGCGAAGCCGGTACCAGATGTTCGGCACGGCTATATCGAGATGCATGTCGTCCGCGACCATGGCCAGACCGTCGGCCGAGCGCGCGGCGTCTACCGCCCAGTTGTTGGAGCCGATGTAGGGGAGATTGTCCTCGGGGCCGAAACGATCGGGCGAGGGATACTGGCGCGCCGCTTTCGTCCCGGGGAGGGAGTTCCGCAGATCGAAGATCTCGGGGCCGGGAATCGGGGCTTCCGCGATGGGGTCGCCGATGATGGGGGCGTCCCACTGGAGCGTGCCCCGGGGGGCCAGAAAATCGAACATCGCGGGGGGCGAGGTGTCGCGCAGCACCGCGAGGGTGCTCTCCCTCTCGCCACGGGACTCCTGCAGGGTGAAGAACATCGACAAAACGCACAGCACCGAGTCCTCGGATTTCCAGGGCAAAGGCCTCGAACGAAGGAGCAGGTACTCGTACGGCCGGGCCCGAAGGGCCTCGAGACCGGCGTTCACCCCCTCCACATAGGCGTCGACGAGTTTCTTCTCGCGGGGGGTGAAACGCGCCACCACCTTCGAGGCCACGCTTCGGAACCGATGGAGGCGCGCGCCCTCGTCGACCTCGATGGTGGCGGAACCAATCAACTCGGAGAGTTCTCCCGCGGCCCGCCGCCGCATCAGGTCCATCTGAAAGAAGCGTTCCTGACCGTGAAGGAACCCGGTGGCGCGCGCGACGTCGAATCGGTCGTCTCCCCGCACCGTGGCGACGCCATTCTGATCGCGCTCCACGACCACCGTGCCCATGAGACCGGCGAGGGCGAGATCGCCCTCGAGCGCCGGCAGGGAGCCGCGGATCAGGAACCCGAGGACGAACGCGGCCAGTGCGGAAAGGGCCAGGAGCCCCAGGGCTACGTTTCGGAAGAGGCGTCGTCGCCCAAGGGCTCGCATCGTGGCGTCAGTACTCCAGGAGCCTTCTCAAGGCGGGGATCAGGTCGGGTTTGGGCGACAACATTTCTTCAAGCGCCTCGGCGAAGGGGATCGGCGTGTCCGAGCCGCCGAGACGGGTGACCGGCGCATCGAGATCGTCGAAAGCCTCCTGTGCGATCGTGGCCGCGATTTCCGCCCCGAAACCGCCGGTGAGCGGGGCCTCGTGGAGGACCAGCACGCGTGAAGTCCGGCGGACCGACTCGATCACCGTCTCCTGGTCCCAGGGAACCAGAGTGCGGAGGTCAATCACCTCGGCTTCGACACCTTCCTTCGAGAGGGTGGCCGCGGCGTCCATGGCCCAGTGCACCGCGACGCCGTAGGCCACGATCGTGACGTCATCGCCGGCCCGCGCGATCCGCGCCTGGCCGAGAGGCGTCGTGAAGTAGCCCTCGGGGACCAGGCCCTTGAGCGAGCGGTAGAGGAGCTTGTGCTCCATGAACAGGACGGGATTCGGCTCGGCGAGGGAGGCGAGGAGCAGTCCCTTGGCGTCCTCAGGCGTCGCGGGAGCGATCACCCGCAATCCGGCGACGTGGGTGAACCACGCCTCCACGTTCTGCGAATGGAACGGACCCGCTCCGGCACCTCCCCCCGAAGGCGTCCGGATCACGCAGGGCACGCTCGTGCCCCACCGGTAATAAGTCTTCGCGAGATTGTTCACGATCTGGTTGAAGCCGCAGGATATGAAGTCGCCGAACTGCATTTCGACCACGGGCACGAGGCCGTCGATGGCGAGGCCGAGGGCCGCGCCCAGAACTCCCGACTCGATGATCGGTGTGTTCCGCACCCGCGCCTTGCCGAATTCCTCGACGAACCCCTTGGTGACCTTGAAAGCGCCGCCGTATTCCGCGATGTCCTGGCCCAAAAGGACGATCCGATGGTCGCGCCGCATCCCGATCTGGAGGGCCTCGCTGATTGCATCGATGTAGCGGATCTCGCGCGCGGGGGCCTCGGGCGGGGGA
>Ga0163152_10002012_pt1 | contig 30298 bp, 35 predicted proteins | sample OliLakLV19MP8IB2_FD_148635 | JGI IMG/M metagenome (GOLD analysis project Ga0163152, IMG submission 148635) | Freshwater microbial mat bacterial communities from Lake Vanda, McMurdo Dry Valleys, Antarctica - Oligotrophic Lake LV.19.MP8.IB-2 | ecosystem: Environmental > Aquatic > Freshwater >...
CTATTGGTCCCTCTATGGGCTCTCTATAACAGTTAGAGAGATCAAACCCCACTAAAGCAAACTTAGTCGGCAAAAGAAAAATTATTGGTAACAACAAAGAAAATATCCCGATTTTCTTTTTTAAAGTCACATCTCTTTTTTCCACAAAAACATCAATAAAATAAACACACAAAGCATAAATAAGTGGCTCAATAAGTAAAATCATTGCCCAGAAAAACATTATCAATTCTGGCTTCTCGTTGGCCCACAAAATAAGGTCAAAAAACACCCACACAGAGAAAAACATCATTATTAAAAATAAAATCTTATTGATTAGCTCTTTTCTATTTTGAAATAAAACAAAAACCCCGATGATAACAGCCAAAACCAAAGCTAGTAAATGAGAATAGTAGATAAGTGGCCCAAAAACATTATCCGAAAAAATCGTGAACCTAGAAGCATCCCACTGGCACATCTCTACAAATGTTTGAATAGAAGTTGTCATTTTTATTCTTCAAATAATGCTTGACGAAAAGTTTCTTCATCAGTAAAAAAATCGTAATTTTTTAAAATTACATAATTATAATAAGTCACGGCGATAGACACCACCACTAGTAAGGAAAACACTCTGAGAAAAATCTTTGATTTAGCGTCAGTAATCATTGCTTAAATTATACACGATAATCTTTTTTTATGAAACCTACCCATTCATCTTGCAACTCTTTCATATTCTTAAATTTAGAAGCGTGAAAATTTACAAAAACTTTCTGAAAATAAGGAGCTACGTATTTTTCATATTTTTTAAAAATATTAAGTGGTAAAAATTGTATTGAACGTATAACTTTCCGACAATTCTTCGAACCACACGTACACCCAATTTTCCAAAAAATGTCTCCTTCTGATAAAGAATAGTCTGAGGTTATCTCTTCACCCTTTTTTATATTACGCAAAGCAAAAATACCAGTTCTTTTCATAATCACAGAGTTGGGGGCACAAGAATGGTTATAAAAAAATCCAAAACTTTTTGGCTTGATCCAAGTATTTTTGTCCAAGCCAATTATATTGAAATCTATCTTTTGGGCTTTTTTGTGATTACTAATTAAGTAGTGCACTATCTTCCCTTCAATATCAAAAATACGTTCCCCTTTTTTTATATTTTGCAATGCAACAACTCCCTTACCATGAAATTTGCTTTTACCAATTTTTAGCTTCATACACTAATCGTATTTTCTTAGAAAACTTACATCTTTCATTATACCTTTTCTAAATTTCAGAATACTCTGCGATATATGCGTCTACAGCGCTTTTTAATTTTGGCAATTCAAGCGTTATGATATTCCATATAATGTCCGTATCAACATCAAAATAATCATGTGTTAATTTATCTCTTGTGCCGGCAATATTTTTCCACGGAATGTTGGTGTAATTTGTTTTAAAATTTTCCGGCACGTTTTTGGAAGCTTCACCGATAATGATGATATCGTACATAATAGCGCGCAAAAGAATATCGTTGCGTGACAAATCAATATAGCCTATGCCTTGCGTTTCTTTTTGGATACGGTTTATCGCATCGCGTATATGTAATATTCTAAGATTAGCTTTCATAGATAGGTTGCAGATCTCTAAATACAGATTCACGAATATATTTTCCTATACTCTTTTCAGTCGCTAAATCAACCTTGCGTCCTATCTGATCAGCTAATTCATTTTCGACGCCAATAAGATCAAACAATGAAAACTCACTTTCTGGCTTTAGGCGAATCATAATATCAATATCGCTTTCCGCCTTATCCTCTCCTCGCGCAAACGAGCCAAAAACCCCAGCATAAGAAATTGGGTATTTTTTCAACACAGGATTGATTTTCTCTTTTATTTTATTCAATTCGTCTGACATGCATACATTATAGCACAATAAGGGATATAAAGGGGTCAGGAATTAAAGGGATCAGGTGCCTTTAACTTAATTATGTTTCCCAAGAAAGCTAATATCTTTCATTATACCCTTTTTTCTTAAAAGAAGTATCACAATAATTATTAAATCCGAAACCAACATATAAATAGGATAAAGTAAAATAGCAAAACTAAATCTCTCGACTGCAAACATATTCAAACTATCAGCTATCCCCGTACCGAACCACGCCCAAAAATTTTCTCCCTCTGGTCGTAAATATGACTTCTTGATGGTTGGAATTATTGCAAAAGAATCAACTGCTAGGCTGGCGACAAGAGCAACGACTGGATTTTTGAATATTATCCAAAGCGCAATACTCGCAAGTGCGCCAACAAGAGAAATAACATCCGTCTTGTCATTGAGACTGCCTTCACCATATTTGATTGATAAAATGGCAATAATAAGAGGACCTATAAATTCAACATAGGGCACCCAAATTGTGTTTTGAGCCCCGGCGGCATCATAACTAAGCCCGACTATTAAACCCATAAAAGCCCATATCCACCAAGTGGCACGGTTTGGCTTGGATTCACCTCTTAGTATTGAAACCACATAAACAATATAAGCAAGAAAAGCGATAACTCCCGCGACTACGCCTAAAACAACTTTCACATCTCCGAAATTCAAATCAAACATAAGATTATTTTAGCATGAAATTAGAAAAGGGTTGTTTTTCTCCGATAGTACAAACAAGAACTGTTCCTACTAGTATTTATTTTAAGAATATCCAGTAGCGTATTAATTTAGCGGCTTCTTTTTTGAACTCTTCTTCATCTAGATTGTATCGGAGAGCAATCTGTTCGAGCTTTTCAGCTTTCATTGGATTTCTAACCTCAGTTAATTTTATTTTGGAATTCATTTTGTTGCCTAATTTTCTAAAAAAAGTCCAACGCAGAGTGTATTTAGGGAACATATATATTAAGCCAACAGAAAACATAAAGATATTTATAGGTCTTTCTATTTTATGTCCAGACCACTTGGCTCTGGTGTATGTGTAAACAATATCTGATACCTCACTCCAGTGATATAGTAACCCCTTCGCATCTTTTAATTCGTCAATTTCGTCTTGAATATCTTGCTTATGCCAGTCCAAATCGCATTTGGGCATATTTAGAAACGAATGCCATAAGTTTATTAACATTTTGGTATTATATTACTTTAAAATTTTTATTACACTTATAAGGACTAATAATTGCTTTCTTAATCTTTAAAAATCTTTTTTCTGCATATATCTAATCAATGAATTTTTTAGCGCATTTTCTATAAATGGCTTTCTATGGCGGACAATATTGTCAATATGTTTTTTAATATGATTATTTTCTTTTTTATTTTTTAAATATCCTTTTAAATTATCACACAAATCCATGTCTTTATCTAGTATTTCCTGATGATATTTTGGTAGTAAAAATTTATGGGATTGACTTGAAATTTGATAACCATATTTATCAATAATGGTAACCCAACAAAACATTTCGTATTGATTATTTTTATCTTTATGATAGCCAATTTCGGTTCCTATTGCAAAATCAACTTTTTTTATTTTTTTAAACGCCCCGGATGCTCTATTATTCGAACCTTTTCTTGTTTCTTCTGATGTTTTTGGTTGATCACTAACTCCACTTGATACTTGGATTGGAAAAAGTTTTGCGTTTATTTTTAACTCTTTTAAAACATCTTTTAAGTATTTTATTTTCTGAACGGAAGTTGTACCTACTGCTATTTTTAGTTTTTTCATAAATTAATTATATCAATTTTTCATGCTGTCTCTTTTAATAATTTAAGTGCTCTTTGAATAACGACTTTTTTAAACTCTTTGTTTTCAATATATCCTTCAAAATCTTCTGGTTGAATCCAGGCAATTTTGTTTACATTATCAGCGGGATCTTTTTTGAAATCTCCTAGCGGAACAACATTACATATGTATTGCAATCTGTAATGATAAATAGCGCCGAGTGGGCTAACGACTTTTTGATAAGCTATGGGGCGATAATCTTTAACTTCACAATTTGTTTCTTCTAATATCTCCCTTTTTAAAGTTTTTTCAATAGATTCTCCTGGGTCACGAGTACCACCAGGAATGCTCCAAATATCCCATTTTGAATGATTTACTAAAAGCATTTTTCCGTTATATAAGCACACGGCATAAGCCTTCAATTTTAATTCATCTGGAATATCATAAAAGTGATCTACATCAACATGATGAACGTCACATCTTTCTCCATTATGACTTATCGCCAGTTTGAATTTTTTCATAAATAAATTTTTTCTAAGACTATTTTATTGTCAGCAATATTTACAAATGCCCACAAAAATGGAGCTCCAAAGGCAATAAAAAACCAATTCATGTGGAATTATTATAGCACTATTTTTGTTTAGAAAGTTCTTGGGCCTTTTTATAAGCTGCATTAACAGCCTCTTTCCATATTTTTTCTAACTTAGAATCAGTAAATACCTTTAAGGCTGCTTCGGTGGTACCACCCTTGGAAGTTATTTGTTGAGTCAATTCTGTAAAATTAGATTCCCCGTCAGTTAAAGCATTCACCCCTCGTAAAACTTGGCGAACCATACGATAAGCTTCCTTTTCTTTAAAACCAAGTTTCACTGCTGCTTTCATAAAAACAGAAAGAGTATTAAAAATATAAGCAGGCCCACTGCCAGTAATGGCGGTAATTTTATCAATCTGTTTTTCGTCTTTTACATAAAATTGATCTCCCATTTGAGTTAAAAATTCTTCAACCCATTTTTTTTCTATCGTACTTACTTTTTTAGTGGCAGTCCAGGCAGTAAAACTTTCACCAACTCGTGCCCCTGTGTTGGGCATCATGCGAATCACTTTATCAACATTGAGTTGATTTCGTATATTAGCAATAGAAACACCGGCCATAATTGAGCAAATCAAAACTGACTTATTTATTTTAAGTTTCACACTATTGAAATCTTGTGGCTTTACAGCTAAAAAAATTACTTCAGCGTCAACACATTCTAAAAAATTACTGGTGGCTTTAACTCTTAAATTTATCTTTTCTAGTTTTTTGTGATGAATAACACTCTTTTCACATACGACAATATGTTTAGAAGCATTCGTCTTAACAAGTGCATTAGTTAAAATAGTACCCATCACACCTCCACCAATTATTGCAATTTTTTTGTAAAGTTGTTTCATAAAAATATTAGTTCATTATATAAAAAAAAATACCGGTCTGCAATGCTCGAAAGCACTACAAACCGGTACGGTAGATGTGAGAGTGATGCGAAGGGGTGTGGTCAGATGACCATACCCTCACCACCCTGGAAAACGCGATCGACGGCGTATGTGTTGACGTCCACCTTGCCGACGAGAGGAAGCTCCACCGTGGCCAGATTGCATCCGGCCGCGATGATGTGAGAGACTATCGCCGCAGTCGCGGGAGCCTGCATGAGGCCGTGCCCGCTAAACCCTGCCGCGTGAACCAGATTCGGCACCCACGGATCGAACCCAATGAGCGGATTGTGATCTGGAACATCTTCATAGAAGCCGGTCGTAACGGTCCAGATCTTACCCATCTTGTCGGCGTCTGGAAGATAGGACGTAATTTCCTTACGGAGAACATGTCCATAACCATGTTCATCGAGATGAGAAAAACCCGTCTCAATCTCGTCCTGGTTATCGAACTGCGGTCGAATGGGTTTGGCCGGCTGCAGCCAACCCATCATCAACATCCCACCGTTGACACTCTCCGGACGGCAGTAACAACCGCGCGGAGTGATCGTCATGGGAAGCTTCCGGTACTGCTCGGGGTTCATGAATTCGCCGCTACCGTTCTGAAAACCCTCGAGAAAATATAGGTAGCGACGGCGCGCCTTGATGTCAAGCGGATAACCGTTGAACAAGGCAGAGGTGCGTGGAGCCCAGACACCAGTCGTGTTCACGAAGATGTCTCCCGCGAACACATGGCCATCTGCGGTCTTGACCGCGGTCGGCCTGAGGCCGTCGAACACGACTTCCACCACTTCGGCATTCTGAAACACGGCTGCGCCGAAGCATTTCGCGGCCTCAACTGCGTCGCCATAGGTCCTGGCAGGATCGAGAAAACCATCGGTCGGGCACCAAGTAGCACCCTGAATGCCGGTGGTCTCGAGATACGGGAAACGGCTGTCCAGCGCCGCTCGATCGAGGATCTCGACTTCGGACAAACCAGCAGCGTTCTGCATCTCGACAGTACGACGGACCACGTTCATGTCGGTCGACCAGTCCTTGAGGAACAAGTAGCCGTTCTGAACGATCGGCGTGTGAGCGCCGCCCACAATGTCAGTCCACCTCTCGTAGTAACGAGTGCAGTAGACCATCGCGCGAACGGTGCTCGGGGTATCGAACTGCGCACGAATGCACGCAGCCGAGCGCGAGCTGGAGCCATTGCCCCAGCTGCGTGCTTCAAGCAAGGTGACCTGGTGGCCAGCCCGCTGAAGCTCGAAGGTGGTAAGCGCTCCGACCGCGCCACCACCAATCACAACGATATTCTTCGGATCCCCGCCCATAGGTGGAGGAGGGATGGGGGTACTCCTGTGGCCAGACATGGCTTATTCCTTTTATTGTTGGTGGATTGAAAAATGCGTGAACAGAGTACATAGCTCCTCGATACTCATCGAGGCAGAAGGCAGGGAGTCTTCACGAATCGAAAACATCTTGGCATCTACGCTGAAGGCGTCCATTAGACGCTTGTCTCGAAGTCGAACTTCGAGCTTCTTTTCACTCTCCCAAGACCTTCCAATTATGACCTGAACCGGCCAACCGAGCAATTCGGCATCCGTCAGTTTCTCGCCAATTCGCACATTGCGATCGTCGAGCAAAATTCGGAAACCAGAACCACTAAGCGCCAAGTAAACGTCCTCAGCTGTCGCAAGATGTTTTTCTGCGACAACTGGGATTACCACTGCTTGAAACGGTGTAAGTTCCCACGGCCACAAAATGCCACGGGCATCGTTGTGCTGCTCTACTGCAGCCTGCACGATGCGAGAGACACCGATCCCATAGCAACCCATCCAGAACGGAATTCGGCTACCATCAGCCGCGACAAACGTCGCGTTCATCGGTTTGGAATAGGCTTGTTGCAGTTGGAAAATGTGTCCCAACTCAATGCCGCGCTTCTCTTCGAAAAGACCCTGCTTGCAACTTCCGCAGGTCATACCTTGTACGGCCTTGGATAGGTCATAAAAGGCACCAACCTCTGGAAAGTCACGACCCAGGTTGACGTTCACGAAGTGGACGTCCTTCTTATTCGCGCCGCACAAGAAATTCTTCATTTGTGCGACCGAACTGTCAAAGTAATACGGAACACTTGTGACCCCGTACAAATTAATGGGGCCAGCGAAACCAACCGGAGCCTTAGTAACAGCCTCGACTGTTTCCGCTTCTGCTGTCTTCACTTCGCGAGCACCCAAGAGATTCGCAAGTTTAATCTCGCTAATCTCCAGATCGCCACGCATGGACACGATGACTGGTTTGTCATCGGCCAAGAGCACGATGGTCTTCACCATCTGCTCTGCTTTCAGCCCGACGAAATCCTCAAGTTGCTTCACCGTCTTCACGTCAGGCGTAAGAATGCGAGTGAACTCCTTTAATTCTTCGTCGATGTGATGGAACCACGCGGCAGCTTTTTCCTGGTTGCCTCCATAGTGGCAGTGCGAGCAAACGAGAAGAGTATCCTCGCCAAACTCAGTCACTGCCATAAACTCGGCACTTCCAGAGCCACCGATAGCACCGGAGTCAGCTTCGACCTCGATGTATTCGAAACCGCAGCGCTTAAGCACACGATGATATGCTTCTTCCATGGCGCGGTAAGAACGGCGCATACCGTCCTCATCTACGTCAAAAGAATAAGCATCTTTCATCACGAACTCGCGACCACGGATCAGTCCCTGGCGAGGCCGAAGTTCATCCCGAAACTTGGGGCTCATTTGCCACCAAGTCACAGGTAAATCCCTCCAGCTTGTCAGGTTGTTGCGAGCGAAGGCCGTCATCGGCTCTTCCGCCGTCGGAGCCAGGATGAAGGGCACACCCCTTCTATCCTTCAAGTGGAAAGCGATACCAGCATCCAGATATTTCTTCCAGCGGCCGGTCTCCTCCCACAGTGCAGCCGGATGAAGAATGGGCATTTCCACCTCCATCGCGCCAGCACGATTCATCTCTTCACGAACGATCTTCTCAGCCTGGCGACGCGCCAAGAGGCCGAGAGTAGACATGATCCAGATTCCGCCAGTAAGCTGCTCGACGAAACCCCCGCGCACCAAAAGACGGGTACCTGGGGAAGGAGCATCCTTCGGATCATTTCTTCTTGTTCTGGGAACTACCATGCTGTATTTCATTGTGTTTTCCTCGTTTATTGTTAGAACATCGTTAGAATATCACTATAATTCGGATATTATTCTGTTTTCAACGAACAACAGAGTTTATCCAAAACTAACATGAAACCTACAAAAAGTCAAACGAACTATCATTGAATACTGATTATATTATCTGTATGCATTAATTGAATATCTTTAAGATTTCTGGTATCTAACATCTCTCTAATTTCTAAACTCGAATAATCAACAATGCCAAAAGCAATACCCTGATTTTCAGCATCTACTATTTCTACAATTTCTTTCTTATTAAATTCACCATTGACTTTTTTTACTCCGACAGCTAGTAAGCTCTTGCCTTTTTTAAGAGCCAAGAGTGCACCTCCATCAACTTCAATACTACCAGCAGAATTTTTCGCAGCCAAAAGCCATCTATCGCGATTACTTATTTTAATATTAGATTTTCTTGGAAAAAACAAAGTCCCAACTTCCTCACCACTTAAAGCCTTAGTCAAATTACCACGAATAACACCATTTACAATATGTGTTTTTATACCGACAGCTGTGGCTAGTCGTGCTGACTTAAGTTTAGAAAGCATACCTCCACGACCACCAGCCGAAACTTCCGTAGAACAATATTTCAAAAGTTCAGAATTTACATCTTGAACTGTTTTAATAAGTTTGGCATTTTTATTTTTACTAGGATTAGTATCAAATAAACCATCAACATGACTCAAAATAATGAGACGTTCTGCCTTCAAAGAAATAGCTAGCACAACAGCTAAAGAATCATTATCACCGAAACTCCAGTTAGTATTAGTTACTAATGCATCATTCTCATTTACGATTGGTAATATGCCTTGATCTAAAAGTGAATTAAAAGCAGTTTGTAAATTTAAAAAATATTCACGAGTAGTAATATATGGCCTAGTTAATAAAAATTGAGCAAGCTTCAGTCCAGCTTTTTCTGATTCTTGATAATAAGCATCAAACAAACGAGCCTGCCCAACACTCGCAGCTACATTGGCTGGGGTATTTTTACCAAGCAATACACGGCCAAGTCTCACGGCCCCCGAAGTTATAAGAACTATTCTCTCCCCCGATTGCATTACCTCGCGAAGACTAGCAACGACATCTTGAATGACATCTGTTCGTATAGTTCCATCTTCGTTAACAATGGTATTAGATCCTATTTTTACTACAGTAATACTATTTTTCATAAAATTTATTCACGAATATGACCATCTCCTAATACATTATATCTAGTAACAGTGAGATCTTCGAGGCCCATAGGACCACGCATGTGAATACGGGAAGTACTGATACCTATCTCTGCCCCCAGACCAAAAACACCACCATCCGTAAGACGGTTAGATGCATTGACTAATACTACAGCACTATCAATAGCTTTAAGGAAATCTTCTGCTCTCTTTTTATTCTCAGTAACAATAGCATCAGTTAATCCAGAACTATATTTTTGAATATGTTTAATTGCATCTTCATAAGAATCTACAATTTTTATTGACAAAATAAGATCTAAATATTCCGTAGACCAATCCTCTTCTGTAGCCAGAATACAACGAGAATCATATTTACATACATTTTCATCACCACGAATTTCTACACCTCTTCCAAACAATTCTTTAAGTAAACTAGGCATCAATTTATCAGCAATATCTTTGTGGACCAATAATGTTTCGATAGTATTGCAAGTAGAAGGATTAGACGTTTTAGCATTTACCGCTATCTTAATTGCTTTAGTAACTATGGCCTCACTATCTATATAGAGGTGACACAAACCACGCTTATGTTTAATAACAGCAACGCGCGATTTTTCAGAAACTAATCGTATCAACTCTTCTCGCCCTCGAGGAATAACCAAATCAAGATAATCTTCCAATTGAACTAATTCACCGATGGCTTCATGGCGCCTGTCTTCTAATTGTTGCACAGCAAAAACTGGTAATCCACTTTGTTCTAAAGCTTTACTAATATATTTCTCCAAAACAGTATTAGAACAAAGAGCTTCTTTGCCACCCCGAACAATAACCGCATTCCCGCTTTTAACACACAGAGCGGCGACATCAATAATAACATTCGGGCGAGACTCAAAAATTATAGCAATGACACCGATAGGTACTCGTATGCGTGATATCTTAAGTCCATTTGGGCGGACAAGATCTTTAACTATTTTGCTAACAGGATCTTCGGCTAAAGCAATTTCCAGAACACCTTTAGCCATGTTTAAAATTGAATTTTTATCTAAAGTTAATCTGCGCTTCATAGCCGAGGTTATGGTGTCCGCAGCTGCTAAATCTTTTGTATTTTCAATCAAAATTTCTTCGATATTTTTTTCAAGAAGTGTCGCTAAAATTTTCAAAAAATTATTTTTTTGGTCAGTCGAAGCTTGCCTTAACATACTAGCAGCTTCTTTTGCCCTAATAGCTTGATTTATAACAGATTTTGAAATATTTGTAATTGAATTCATCTTATTATCAATATACACATATTTTATATCTTTGACAAGAAATAAAGGTGTCAGGAACCTTTTTTCGGTCTTCCCCTCTTTCCCATCGTAACTTCCAGCCCAAGTACTACCTTTACATCTCCAAAATTCAAATCAAACATTGCTTGATTATATCACCAATTTTCTGCAAAAGAACGCAGAAACTAAAAAGAGGCTGGGGGGTACATTCCGTACCGCGAACCCAACCTCTGCGTCTTTGTTACGGGCACCCGTTGTGCCCTATTGCTGATGTATCAACTCGCCGATAATCCCTCGGCGAGTGGCAGGGAAATACAGCCCCACCGTCTTGGATTCGTTCACATGCGCCCGGCGTTTTTTCCTGGCCGCGTTTTGGCTGGCGGCTCTCTTGACTCCAGCGCGATGCTGGAATTGATGAGGCCCACCAGCCCCACCATTGTTGCACTTGTTGCCGTGTCCTTTTTTCGGCATTCGTCCGTCCTCTATTGAGGTGTTCCCACATGGATACTTCTTGTACAGGTGTTCAATATAGTTATACTAAAAAACTCAAAATATGCAAGTAATTTGTCAAGCCTTTTTTATTCCTTTTTAAGAGATTTGTAGATAATTAAAACTAGAGAAATTATGGAATATAAAATTGCTAGAAAAATAGTTACAGTTTCTTTTACAAGAGGAACAAAATCAAGCCCGTGAGTAGATGTTGGGGTAAGTAAAATAATCACAAGAGAAATTATAAAAAAATAATTTGTAAACTTAGTCCAACTTTTAAAAGTACTTTCTTTTAGTGAAAAAACAACAATTGAAAAAAATAATATTGGAACAGTTAACCAAAAAAAAGATTCACTGAGGGCAATTGTCAGTAGCTTTCCTCTAAAGTTAGTATTAATTAAATATGAAATTACAACTATTAATAGTGGTATTAAAACATAGCATACTTGTGTATTTTTATTTTTTAATAAGTTCATGAAATTGAATATTACTAATAACTAACTTCTAAACCGTCTCCACTTGTTTTTAATGTTACCACAATAAAACCTGGTTTGGTTGTTGTAACTAAAGTTTTTTCTTTCTTTTCTTTTATCACCGTATTATTACTTGCTTTTTTGTAACTAAAAACATATTTCTCTTCTCCCTTAATTGTAACTTTTGTATCCAAATCAGTCAAAACACCTTTTTTCTCTTGCCAATCATAGACTATATTGGTATTGGGCACTGTGGTAATTACTCCATTCCTAATGATTTGATTGTAAGAAAACTTCAACTTTGTGGGTTTTTCTTTAAATTTAGTAAAAGGAATTATTTTAATATTGCCATTCGCATCCTTAAGAGTTATGGAGGTGCTGGTAGTTACTATGCTTGGATTTTCATTTATGTCGTCTTCTGCAGAAAATACCACGTCTTTGGCATTAATATCAAAAATAACTTTAAGTTCTGGTGGAGTCGTATCATAAATAGTCACTCCTTCTGGTGTAGCTAAAAGGTTCTTATCCACCACCCCATCCCCCTCGTGATCAATTTTGAGAATTGAATCTGCAACTTCTTGGTTGGGTAAAATATCCATCGTCACTAAAGTAGAGGTAGAAGATGGAATGGCTTGAAAAGAAGTCGTCGAAGTAACTGTGTTGCCTTGTTGTTTTTCTACATCAAGCGCAAAGCTACCCTGCCCGTAACCTTGAAGCTTTAATGTATATGCGGTGTCGCTGGGTATAGATAAAAACTGCACTTCCCCTATTCTTTCGTATCTCACACCAGGAATTTCTTCTTTGACTTCTCTTGTTGATAGGTCTAGCCCGGTATATCTACCCTGTACATCCGAAATACCGAGAGTTAGTGGAGAGTGAAGTGTGTAATGAAGCCTAGTATCGTTAGAAACTAGCGTCTGAGTACTATCCACTACAATATCATCTGGGTCAGAAAAAGCAGAATTATCTATTTGGGATTTTATAAAATCACGAAGATTAGATACCTCTAAAACGTTTCTATGAACTCTTTTTAAATTCGAGAGAGTATTGTAACTCTTTAAATCCACCCACCATCTCTCGATGTTTGGATTAGCCACTGACATCCACAACGCACTCGGCACAACTACTGTACCATCACCATCTATCACCTTTCGGGGCTTCATTGAAACATAGTCAGCACCTAGCAGTGAACTGAAATATGTTTTATATTCCAATCCGGCCAAAGTCTCTTCTCCCCAGCCGGCCACCTGGATAACTTTTGTGTCTGATGATGGTTCCCAAGAATCCAATATCCAGTGCACACCATCTGCTTGATTATACAAAACAGAATTACCAATATTCGGATGCGTTGTCTGGTCGAAAGCTGGCTTGGCTCTATTGTCTCCACCTAAAATAAAATCCTTGAGCTCGGCATAATCTGAAATATCCAATCCGTACTTGGATATTTGAGGACTAAAAAATGGTTTGTCTTCAAAAGTAATCAGTTTTTCTGGAGCGAAAGGAACTTGAGGCATAGTAAAATAGCCATCTGATGGAACAAAATTATAAACTGCGGGCATATTTTCTGCCAACTGCCTAGACCTTTCGTTCGACATTATAAATCCTCCTGGTCCAATATTATTTCCATGCAATAGATCGACAAATGCTTTTGGTGTTCCCACTTGTGGCACAGCTATAAGTATAATTTTGTCTATTTGGTCATAAAGAGGGTTGCCAGTATCTTTTAGTTTTTGAACGAGGGCTTTAATAACTAGCCCGCCATTTGAGTGCCCTATCAATGTCACTTTACCTGTCCTAGAACTTATTTGTAATTCTTCCAATTTTTTTAAAATAAAAGATTCGGAAAAATCTTGTGAAGTGTTGTATGCCAATTTACCATCCACATCTGCCACACCATTTGTAATTACATCATCAAGCGAGAGCCTCCAATCATAAGGAATAAACGCGTAGTCTTCTATAATTTTGTCATCAGTTTTCCATTTTTCTAAATCATCAAGAAAAGATTGGTAAATATTGAAACTATATATATCATCCATCACACCTGTCTCGTCTCCGTCTCCAGCTGGCCTTTGTGTATCGTTTTTAGTATAGATACTATTAGCACTTTTCCCTTGATTGTTTAACGACAACCTAGTATGGTTCGCATCACTCCTTGATACCCATAATTCTTTTTCTGTTAAACCATTTTGCTCATAAAGCCTAGAGCCCATAACCCCCGGCAAAAAGAGAACATTGGAATAGCAATTTTCCATGCACTCATCAGTCGGCGTGGGTGTGCCGACCAGTTCGCCATTCGATATTTTACTTTTACGTACGGGGTTGGTTGGATTAGAAACATCTATAATATCAAGAGCGTTTTCTAAGTGTAAAGTTACATAGGCATAGTTGCCAACAACAAAAACAGAATTCGGATAAGAAAGCTCTCCTTCATAATAAAACTTTCCTTTGTGAGTGGGGTTCGCTGGATCTGATACGTCCACTATTTCAAGAGTATTGCCAACGAATGAAGCTATGTACGCATAATCGCCAGAGACGAAAACAGATATTGGGAAAAACAAACTGGCCCCACCTTCTCCATCAACAATAGCACCCTTGTGAATGGGATTGGTGGTGTCAGATACATCCACTATTTCAAGAGCATAAGGTATGGCCGCCGATGTTATGTATGCATACCCTTCATCAACATGCACAGACGTTGGGTTAGAAATCCTAGCTCCATCTGAACCATTATATATTGACCCTTTAAAAACAGGCAGAACAGGGTCCGTAACATCATAAATATTTAAACTACCATCATCAAATCCCAATGCATGTGAAGTAAGATACAAATAATTTTCAGAAACAAATAAAGAAGTTGGCACTGTGGTTGGGCTTAAAAAAATAGCACCAACGTAAGCTGGAGCCGATGGATTACTAATATTAATAATTGATATGTTACGGCTACCTCTTACAACAACGTATGCGTAGTTCCCCACAACTTGTACATAAACTGGACGAATAAATTGAGATCCACCCTCTCCGTGAACCAAACTACTGACATGCATGGGGTTGGTGGGGTCGGAAATATCTACAATTTCCAACGCATTACCGAAAAAAGAAGTTACATAAGCATAAGCATCCGAAACAAACACAGAGGAAGGTGTATGAAGAATAGCTCCACCCTCTCCATGGACTATAGAGCTTGTATGTTTTGGTAAAGCTGGATTGCTCACATCTATTATTTCCAGAGCATGACTGTTGTTAGAAACAACATATGCATAATCTCCTGATACGAAAACCTGGTTGGGTTGAAGAAGCATAGCCCCACTCGCTTGAGCATGTATGACATCAGTATTTGTAAAAAACATTAAGAAAACAAGCCCAAATAGCGCAAGAGTCTGGAAAAGCAAAGAAAATAAGGATTTATTACTAGTCTGCTTCATAATTACCACCATAATATTCTTTATTTGTAAAATAACAAGAGGTAGTGTGAATATCTTGTGCATAGTGAAAACACAAAGAACTTCCTGTTTTGGAAGTTCTTTTTTGATCAAATTCTCGGTGTTGGCGACTGCCTACTTTGTCACAAGTCAAAGTCTACTGACTTTGCTCGCGACCCCTCCTCACGCCGTCGCGCTCCGGCCTTGCGAAGCTTCGCTTCTCACCACGCAGAGTATCATCGGCTCAACAGGACTTAACCTCGATACCAAAAATTTTAAACTCTTTGTCCTGGCGACTACCTACTTTCGCCCAAAAGGACTATCATCGGTTCTGTAGCGCTTAACTTCTCTGTTCGGAATGGGAAGAGGTGTGACCGCTACGACAAGTCACCAAGACAAAAAGTTCAAATAACTTAATCAAAATTTTAGTACGGGGCACGCTTCTCTGTTCGGAGTGGGTGAAGAATGGGATAGGACCCATTCTGCAAGACCTTGAGCACCGTCAGGTGCGAAAGGTGTACAGCTCCTGTAAGGAGGAGGTGTGCCCAATCTTTAAGTACCAGAACATTGTATTCGAATTTTTTTGTCAAAACCTGTGATGTGGGCAGGAATTTTTTTCGAAAAACGAAAAGAAACTCCTGCTGTTGATGTGGCCCGCGCACTTGCGCGAGGTGCTCGATGTGAGCAAAGAACAAGAATAAATTGCCGGATACAGACAACCAGACGGCCCCTTAGGCCAAGGGTTAACCTGGGTTTGAGCTTGGTAGACGAGGATTCGCCTCGCCTTGTTGTCCGCACCGGCATGGTCTAGACGGGAGTCGAACCCGTAAGTTCCCCTGAGGGAACACCTGCCCTATTCAGACAGGCGCGGCTGCCATTTCGCCACTAGACCGAAACCCACATCACGGGTTTTGACTTTTTATTGTGATTTCCAAATTTCTTAACAGGAATCGAAACATTAGTACTTCTCAGCTGAACGCATTACTGCGCTTACACTTAAAGCCTATCAACCTGATCATCTCTCAGGGTTCTTAACGATTCCTAATCTTGAAGCTGGCTTCCCTCTTAGATGCTTTCAGAGGTTATCCATTCCCGACATAGCTACTCTGCAGTGCCCTTGGCAGGACAGCAGATACACCAGAGGTCAGTTCACTCCGGTCCTCTCGTCACTTATTCCCCTATTTCTAGGAGCGCAGACTATACCTTCTCCCTTTTAATTTTAAATTAATTGGGGAGGCTGCATGTTACCCATACAAGCTGTCATTCTCATTGGAATGATTCCTCTATCTATGAGTCCTGTCCGTATAGGACAAAGTCGTTACGGGGTCAATGTAATAATTTTATAATCCGAGCGAACTCAGTAATATTATCAGCCATACTATTACTACTATCCAAATTATTCTTTTTTTGGTTAATTCGTAATTTAATATTGCTTTTGGAATATCTTTTATTTTCATACTTTTTTACAATTATCACACGACTTCCCACGGTATTACCTTAAAGAGGATTCTGGTCCTCAAGCAAATTATACCACAGAGACCGTTAGTGGCACAATTCTCAGACCAAAACCATATGAAGGTTTCACCGTTATGAGCAGCTTTTTCAATCACGATTACTCGTGAAAGTAGCAATCACTTTACTAGGAGCAAATCTTCTCAAGAATCAACGAGTGCAGTAGATAGGAGACCAACCTGTCTCACGCACATTGTTACGCCATAGCTCTAACGAGCGAAGGCGAATCTAAATCTCTACATAAATTCAGATTCCATGATTACTCATGGTGTCGGACTGTGACATCACCATAGTCAAAAGTTCATAAAGTTATAAAGTTCATAAAGAAAATGCAAACGCATTCAACTTTAAAAACTTTCAACTTTTCACTTTATAACTAGTGGGGCTAACATTCAGTCTCTACGGGTGAGTTTTGAAAAAACTCATGGTGAGTATTTCCGAACCACTCTTCCCTCGGCGTTGTCCCTTCACTTCGTTCAGGACCTTTCGGCCTCTGTTTTCGTAAAGTAGGATTTCTCCGATATAAGTTAGCTTGCCATCCACGATTCTCATCGGGACGCCGCCGTGATGCCGACTTGCTGTCGGCATAGTTGTCTTCGATTAAAACATTTCATCCCGACGTAACGTCGGGACTCTTCCTCTGAGGGTTCAAACGGTCGAATTACGAAGTAAAGTTACTTTATAACTTTTAACTTTCGACTTTTTACTAGTCGAGCAACTTCGTTGCTCGACGGTCTGAACCCAGCTCGCGTACCTTTTTAAATGGCGAACAGCCATACGCTTGGCAGCGTCTCCACCGCCGCGCTAAGGTGAGCCGACATCGAGGTGCCGAACTCCGCCGTCAATATGAACTATTGGGCGGAACTAGCCTGTTATCCCTAGAGTAGCTTTTATCCGTTGAGCTTCCACCGCATCTAATACGAATGGTCGGATCACTATGTTCTGGTTTCCCACCTGCTTGAGATGTACCTCTTACAGTCAAGCACTCTTGTGCCATTACACTATCGGCACGGTTTCCATTCGCGCCTAGAGTACCTTTAAACCCCTCCTTTACTTTTTAGGAGGGTACAGCCCCAGTAAAACTATCCGCCAGATACTGTCTCAATTCGTTTTTGCCGAATTGGTTAGAACATGCCTTCAAAAAGAATGGTATTTCACTGTTGAGTAGAGTTCACCCGAAAGCAAACACATCAGACCTCTCCCATCTATGCTACGCAATCCAAAAACATGCTCAATATCAAGTTATAGTAAAGCTTCTAGGGTCTTTTCGTCTAACTGCACTTAACCGGCATCTTCACCGGTATTGTATTTTCACCGAGCTGGTCCCCGAGACAGTTCTCCAGTCATTACACCATTCGTGCGCGTCGGAACTTACCCGACAAGGTATTTCGCTACCTTAGGACCGTTCATATCTGATAGCGATTACTTTGATGTATGTAATGATGTGTTTCAATTGTTTACCAAACTTATTTCTAACGTGTTAACTTTATGTTGCCATAAAGATCGGACTATATCATCGTTTTCAAATCGTCGACTCCAATTATTGATTTGAAAATGTCTTGCGTGTAGTCTCTGAGGATTCTTCTGAAGTTATTACATCTTGTAATGTATATTTTCGTTTTCTTCCAATTCCAGGATTAAGTTTTTCTCTTAATTCCAGAACTTTTTGAAATCCTTCGGATGTATTGTGTTCCCCTTTATACATTATTTCAACAATTGCAGAAAAAATTCTGAAATTGTTCTTTTTGTATGCTGAACGAAACCCATACACTTTGAAGAATGGAATAATGACATCATGTAAAGAAGTAATGTTTGTTACTTCATAGTACACGATACCATCTTTTCTTGAACGCAATGTTCCACATCCTAAAATATGTTTTATCCATGCGAGGATAACCATATCTTTTTGAGATATATTGAACGATGCGGTCAATTTCCAACTTTCTTTGTAATCTAACCTTTTCTTGATTGAGACATTGAAGCTTCCTTCTCCGTCTGTGAATCCTGCAATATAGTTTCCTATATCACTCGGAATATTTTTCATTAATTTTGTTAGATCAGAAGACTTTCCTGCTGATTGTCTGCATATGCACATTGTCACTTTCTCTTCGACGAGAGATGAGTAATGCATAATACTTTTTTCTCTAACATAAAGTTAGAGCCAGAGTTTCCAGCATATAGCAAGATTTATTTGCGTAACTACAACGGTCATGTCTATAGTTACGGCCGACATTCACCAGGGCTTATATAGTTCACCATCCCGACTTGCGTCGGGACAACGACCATATTTGACCTTCTGGCATTGGTCAGGTGTCACCCCCTATACATCCTCTTACGAGTTCGCAGGGAGCTGTGTTTTTGGTAAACAGTTGCCAGAGAAACTTTCGCTGCGGGCGCGCGTAGCGCGCAAGTTACAAGTTCATAAAGTTATAAAGTTCATAAAGTAAATTCAAAATGCATTTGCATCTGTTCTACTTTCAACTTTATAACTTTCAACTTTATAAACTGCGTGCTACGCACGCCAAGCCTTATCCCGAAGTTACGGCTGCTTTTTTGCCGAGTTCCTTGGGGACCACTCACTCGTTCGTCTTGGTCTACTCGACCTGATCACCTGTGTTGGTTTGCGGTACGGATTTTATATTTTTAAGTTTAGAGAGTTTTCTTGGAAGCGTGCTTTGTATCATTATCTAGTCCCGAAGAACTAAATTCTTTACTCCTCTTTCATATGACATTTAAGTCACGCTACGGATTTTCCTATAGCGTACAATTAAGGCATAAACTTCAAATCCAATAATGAGCGATACATACTACACTCCGTCATCCCATCACAAAATACAAAAGTCAGGGAATATTAACCCTGTGTCCATCGAGTACGGCTTTCGCCATTCCCTTAGGCCCGACTAACCCTTGGCTGATTGACATTACCAAGGAAACCTTGATCTTTCGACGTGGCGCGTTCTCAACGCCATTGCGGTTACTTGTGCCAACATTCTTACTTCCACACGCTCCACAGTCTCTCACGAGTACTGCTTCACAGCAGAGTGGAACACTCTCCTACCGCTTGTGCGAAGCACAAGCAAGTCAAAAGTTAAAAGTGTAAAGTCAAAAGTAAAATACAAAATGCATTTACTTTATAACTTTTAACTTTCTACTTTATAACTCGTTTGTGCTTCGCACAAACCCTCACATTCGGTACCATGCTTAGCCCCAATTATTTTCGACGCAAAATTTCTAGATGAGTGAGCTGTTACGCTATCTTTGAAGGATGGCTGCTTCTAAGCCAACCTCCTCATTGTCAGAGAAATCTTACTTTCTTGTCTTACACTTAGCATGAATTTAGGGACCTTATATTGAGATCCGGGCTGTTTCCCTTTTCACCAGTGGAGCTTCGCCCCCACGGTGTAACTGCCAAGCTATCTACCCGCACACTTAGTTTTCGATAGTTTTTCAAACGCGCCTTTGGCGCAATCAAAAACTAAGTGTGCGGGTGTACTCTGGTATTCGGAGTTTGATAAGTTTCGCGAGATTGCTCCCTGTCGAAACCTTCCAGTGCTCTACCCCCAGAGAAAACACTTGACGCTAGCCCTAAAGCTATTTCGGAGAGAACCAGCTATTACCAGGTTCGATTAGCTTTTCACTCCTTACCACAAGTCATCCGAAGACGTTATACGATCTACCGGTTCGGTCCTCCATGCCGCTTTCGCTGCACTTCAACCTGCTCATGGCAAGCTCACCTGGCTTCGGGTCTTATGCATGCTACCAATTACGCGCTATTAACACTTGGTTTCCCTGGGGCTTCGCTGTTTTAGTCAGCTTAGCCGAGCAGCATGCATAAACTCGTTGGCTCATTCTTCAATAGGCACGCCGTACTCCAGCCGAGGCCGGAGATCGACTCCTTGTAAACATACGGTTTCAGGTCTATTTCACCGCCCTAATCGGGCTGCTTTTCACCTTTCCCTCACGGTACTTGTTCACTATCGATTTGAAAGTGTATTTAGCCTTAGCGGTTAGTGCCGCTGGATTCCCCCCGGCCATTCATGTCCTGGGGTACTCAAGAATAACAATAAAAGAGATAAATTATTTTCGTTCACGGGACTATCACCCTCTGTGGTGTCGCTTTCCAGCAACTTAAACTAATAATTTATTTTTTGACTCCTCTCTAATTAAATAAACATTGTCATCTTACAACCCCAGCGCGCACAGCGCGCAAGTCAAAAAGTAAAAAGTTCATAAAGTTCATAAAGTAAAAAGAATGCATTTTGCATTTGCTTTCAACTTTATAACTTTACACTTTATAACTTTATAAACTGCGTGCTATGCACGCTGGTTTGGGCTTCTTCCTTTTCGCTCGCCGCTACTAAGGAAATACATATTTGTTTCTATTCCTCCTGGTACTGAGATGTTTCACTTCCCAGGGTATGCTCGTGCTCCGCACGAGCAAGTCAAAAGTTGTAAAGTTAAAAGTTGAAAGTAAAACACAAATGCATTTTCTTTATAACTTTATGAACTTTCTACTTTATAACTGGTTCGTGCGAAGCACGTTATTAAGGTTTACTTAATAGGGTTTCCCCATTCGGAAATCTCCGGATCAAAGGTTGCTTTGCACCTCCCCGAAGCTTATCGCAGCAACGCCACGTCCTTCTTCGCCACTTTCAATCAAGGCATCCACCGTACGCTCTTAAATTTCCTGTTAAGAAATTTGAAAATCACAATCCCGACATTACATCGGGTTAAAACAGAGCATGAAGAAAATTATATCTGGACCGCTCCAGACTCAAATCTTGATCAAGCTCTTTTCTGTTTCTCGCAAAGACCCCAACAACACATACCTCTATGCAGATTTAGATTGCACAAAAGCTAGTTGTGAGAAGCAAGAACAGGATTTAAGTTTTCAAAGTTTCAATCGTTCTGGATTCATCCCTCGCTTTTTAGCTCGGGATCCTCGATAATCGCAAGCAATTATCGGGACAAAAAAACCGCCTTTAGGGCGGGCAGCAGACCAAAAGTTATAGTCTACGGGGACCGCCTTTTGAACTTGTTTATTGTTATATTCATACTGATAAATAGAGTATATAGGAAAGGCTAAAAGAAGTCAAATTTTATTTTCTTGTTTTCTTGTACGCTTTACTCCGGTGGTCAATATAGTGAATTGTTATAATATTTTTATTCCAATCTACTTTATAGAAAATCCGCCAATCCCCGACGCGAAATTTAAAATAATCTTTGTAATCTCCTGTTAGTAAAGTCGGGAAAATGCCGTCAAAGTTATTTGCCAGCCATTCAAGCTTTTCGATTATTCTTTTGCGTACCGGTTTATCAATGGAGGCAATATCTTTTTCAGCTTCGATATTGAATTCTATGCTCCATTTTGCCATAACAATTAAAAATATCTCTTTTTAATTTGGCTGAGGGAAACTGTTTTGCGATTTCGAGTTTGACTAGACAATCTTTTTTTCGCTTTTGCGCTTAATTCCAAACCGAAATCTGGATCGTTGAAAACATCAAAAATGGCGCTTGAAACAAGGGCTTTGACTTGATTATTTATTTTCTTTATTTCCATGGTGGTCATATCGCTATCATATCATTTAAAACTATGCAGCGCAAACGAAAAAAGATGTCAATTAGGACATCTTTTTTCGTTAAAAACTCTAAAATTATTAGAGAGTTATATAGACTAGTTTACCTCTTCGCCAACCTTAGTAAGGAAGCGAGCGGCTGCATCTTTTCCACCCAAACCAAAAGCAAGGGCGCCACCTAGGGCTACCATACCGATGATTCCAGCAAAAAGCGTATTCATGTATCCTTCTGCTATTCCAAGTTCGCTCAAAGCAAAGATGAAAGCAAAAGCCCAGATAGCGTATTTTACAACAGTACCTAGCATGTTTGCAGATTTCAAACTCATTGCTCTTGAGCTTGCTACTACCAATCTAGATAGAGCGTCTGCAGAAATCGAAGCGATTATCAAAATGAAAGCCGCAACGATAATATGAGGAAGGAATCCTAATACATCAGTGACTAGAAAATCTTTTATAGAATTTAGATTTAATAAATCAAGAGAAGGTAAAAGGAAAACCAAGACTACGAACCATCGTGCAACTTGTCCGATGAAATAGCCAGTATTGAGGTTCATTCCAGCTTTTCTGAACAACTCGTCTGCTTTTACAGAAGACAATAACTTGTCTACTTTCAAAGCACCCAAAACTTGCTCAAAAGCCTTTGCGACAATATGACCCAAAACCCAACCAATAATAAACAAAATGACAGCCAAGATAAGCTTGGGAGCAAATTGTATAAAACCTATCCACAAATCTTGAAGTGAGGCACTAAATACGTCACCCCAGCTAACCCAAATATTATTCATATGATTTTACGAAATCATGTCGCGCAATTGATTCTGCGGAATCATGTCGAGTATCGTCATTTAAACTCGACCTAAACGCGACACTACTTAATTAATAAAAGACTTCTTAAGTCCCGATTTCATCGAGGATACTCGACTAGTCGGTATTCGACCTTATAAAGTTCTATACGGGTATTATACCTTTTTCTAAGCCTTTTTTAAAGCTTGTGTGGATAACTCCCACACTTACCTTTGAGATGCTTTGGTTTTATAGCCAAAGCGCGCTTTTAGCGCTTCTTAAAAGTAAGTGTGGGAGATAACTCCTTCGCTTGCAAAACAATCTCGTGAGGGAAATCGAGAATATCCCGAGCCAGCTTGTCATACATATTTAGTCTATAAAGGAACTCTTTGGTCTCAAAAATGGCATAAATAAGCTCGGTGCCTAGTTCGGCCTCAAATTTACGCATTACTTCTTCTACTTTTTTGCGCTTCAATTTATCCCCCACAATCAATAAATCCACCCGGCTGTCTTTATTTTTGGTAAATACACCAGAAACAATCAAGAGTTTCACTCGGCCGACTTTTTTAAAGTTATCGGCAATTGATTTTTTATCAAGTGTATCGGCACTGACTAGGAGCCCTTCGAATTCGGCAGTATGTTTAAAAGAAGTATCGAAAGACCACTGCCCTCCACGGCTTTTGATAAAACATATAGAAGTCAAAAGACGTAGCTCGCGACGAGCGACATCTGCTCCGATTCGGCTACGCTTGACGATGTCTGCGCTTTTAAACCACTTACCCTTATTGAGTAAAAAAAGTCGCATGATTTTGACCCTAGCTGCGCTACCGAATACTTTACTTAGAATTTCCATACACAACATTATAACGATTTTTCTATAAAAAACAACATAAAACAAAAACACAAGCCCTCTCGGACCTGTGTTTTGTAAAAACTAAAATAATACTTATTTCATAGCTTATTTAAGCTCCACTTTGCCCCCCGCAGTCTCTATCTTCTTCTTCACTTCTTCTGCTTCAGCTTTCTTCATTCCCTCTTTGAGTGTAGCTGGAGCGCCGTCTACTAGATCTTTAGCTTCTTTAAGACCAAGACCTAGAACTTCTTTGACTACCTTCATCACCGCAATTTTTTGCTCACCGGCAGATGCTAATACGACAGTAAAAGAATCCTTCTCTTCGACTGCTTCTGCGCCAGCAGCACCTCCGGCCTGCACTGCCACAGCGGCAGAGGAAACTCCAAACTTCTCTTCAATAGCTTTAACAACCTCGTTCAATTCGAGAGTTGTTGCTTTGTCTAACCATTCTAATAGTGTATCTTTGTTCATCCCGTTAGAGATAGGAAATCTTTAGATTTCCGTACCTTAAATTAACTTTAATAATAAATCGACTACAAACTTTTTCCCTACTTAATCCCGTTAATAAACTAAACAATCTCTAACGGGATTCATATCCTTATGCTTTACTTTTGGCTACTTCATTCATTGCCATAGCCAAGCGTTGCATTGGAGACTTCAATAAGAATGCAAACTTGGAAAGCAATACTTCGCGCGAAGGAATAGTGGCGATATCCATAATGAAAGCACTATCCCTAAATTTCCCTTCAAAAATTCCACCCAAAATACTGAGAACTCCTTTGTGTGTTTTTTGAAAGTTGTAAATCTCCCTAGCCCCAGTGATGGAGTCAGGAGAAAAGGCAATGGCGACTTCGCCGGGTAATTCTGGTATTTCGCCTTCAGCTTTCCCAGAGAAGGCACGACGGAGCAATGTCTTTCTGGACACTTTGTAGCTCACTCCTTGATTGCGAAGTTCCCTACGCAAGACTGTCTCGTCTCCCACATTCATTCCGTGAAAGTTAACAAAAACAACAGACTTGGAGTCTAGAGCTGCCGTTTCAAGGCCTTTTATCATTTCATCTTTCTGTGCACGTTTTAACATATGATTTTACGAAATCACGTCGCGCAATCGTCCATTGAAGCGCGACGCAGATTTACTTTCTATTTTCTAACTAAAAAACGGCTTAAAAGCCGCAACCGTCTCTTCGAAAAAATCGAAGTGTCGACCCACTAAATAGGACTTAGGTAGTTATAAAGTTCATAAAGTTTGTAAAGTTGAAAGTAAATACAAATGCATCTACTTTATAACCTTGAACTTTCTACTTTCTAACTCGCGCCTCTCGGCGCTGCCTACTTTCTTTGCGGTAAACCCATACACTTATATATTAAGTGTGTTGGGTAAATATAGTGTAACACAAAAATTTTATTCTGCAACTTTGATATTGGAAGTATTGGATTTGAGCGTAGCACTACCCTCTCCCCCTTCTCCAAAATAACTCACCAGAAAAACACCGATAAGGCCGACGACAATCATGCCGGTAAAGATGATAAGGGTTTTTATAAAATGCTGTGTCATCCCGTTAGAAGCAGGTCGCGGTCAAAGAACCGTAACTATGCTTTATTATATTATTAAATTTGCGACCGCGGCTTCTAACGGGAGTCATGTCCAAACCATTATATCATGACATAATACAGACAACAAAAAGACCCACACATGTGAGTCCTGCTTTTTGCACTACTTTGGGTGCTGAGTCCTTCGCAATTTCCGCGAAGGACCCAAATATCAAAACGCCTTAGCCTCTGGTTCCCTGCTTCCGCCATGGCGGAGCAGTGAGGAACTTCCAGACACAGTCGAACCACGACCGGGCAGCCTTGCGAATCTTTCTCATACACACACTCCCTCGGTGGAGGTAAATAAAACGAAGAACGGGATATCCAACAATATTAACTAATATATAAAAAAAAGCAACTGGTTAACGGTATCCAGCCAAGATAAGTAGAATCAATAGTATAGAAAATAGAGCGAGTAAAATGTATGGCAAGTTCCACCAGAAATCCCTAGATAGGTCGTTTTTTTTGAGCCAACCAGAAAACATCTTCCACCCATCGGAAATAATGAGCGCTGGTAAGATAATAAACAAAAACAAAAATGGGTAATATAAAGGCATCAATACATTATACCATATTCCAATAAAAAATGCAATAAGACGCTTGTAATTAAACAAGTATAAGCAAGTATACTTCTTACTTACCCTTATTTTATTTTTTTCTCAAGATTGCTTACACGCGAAGCTAATTGGCCAAATGTATGAAAAGAAACAAACCTATCACCCAGATTCAAAATATCCCTACGAATATTTTTATTACCTTCTTTTAGTTCAGAAATGTCGCTTTTTAATTCAGAAACGTCGCTTTCAACTTTATCGAACCTTTGATCAACTTTATCAAACCCATTAGCAACCATAATCGCCAAGTCGTCAATTGTTGTCACTTTTGTATTTTTCTTCACAATCATGCCCCTAGTATACCCCAACAGATATTTTCAAGCAAACAACCCCCCTTCGCTAAGAGCTACGGACGGCAAAACAAAAAAACCACTCCGACCCAGGTCGTGAGTGGTTTTTTTGCAATACTTTTTAACCTGCCCGAAATGCTGCGCATAACGCTGCAGGCGGGCCTGTCCGCAATGCTTAAAGCATAGCTGCTGCAGGCGGGCGTATTAACCCGTCCAGAAAAATTTACGAAGATCATCTTCTGGGATGTATTTTGTAGCTTGATTAAAAATTTCCCTAAAAGTTCCAGTCTTTATGGGATTGTGATTTGGAATAATTAAATTTTGTCGCATTCCCGCAACAACTCGACGAATCTTGATATGACTACTGTTTTGAGAAATAACTTCAAAGGCATAAGTTTCAAAGAATTTTATAAGTTCCTTTGAAGAAATACTTCTAAGTTTGGGCGACATAATCCAAAGTGGGTATTTCTATATTCATAAGAAGTGAAGGTTTATGAGTCAAACCAAGTGAAGCTAGGTCTTCCCCTTCAGTATATAAAGATACAGCATTTTGAATATTATCTTGAAGCTCTTCGAGTGTTTTACCATCAGTAACGATTGGATGACCAATACCACTGGCAACATAATACCCTTCTGGTTCTTTAGTTATTGAAAATTGGATAATACTTTTCATACCTCCATTATACCCCAACAGATATTTTCAAGCAAACAACCCTCCTACGCTCAAGAGCTACGGACGGCAAACAAAAAACCACTCACGACCTGGGTCGGAGTGGTTTTTTGAGGCTAGTAGATACCTGCCCGCAATGCTCCGCATAACGCTACAGGCGGGTTCGACCAGGTTTCTAGAAGCTAATTAGATTTTAATAATTCAATGAATTGATTTTTGGGGACATCAATATCATGCAAAATGGCATATAAAGTCCCAATAGGTATAGTTTTATTCCCATGAAATGAAACGGTCGTTCTTCTCCCATCTGTATGCTTAAAAACAATATGTGAAGTACCTTTTGTCTTTGCTTCAACAAACCCAAGTTTCAAAAGAACCCGAATAAGTTCTTTTGTTTTTACAATCGGCATTTTAGGCATAAGCCCGTTTTATATTAAGACTAGGAAAAGAAACAGTCTCAAATGATTCAAGACTATTATCTTCTGGAATTGAAAATTTGTCCTCAATTAAACTTTGAATATAAACACGGATTGCATCTTTTAGGTTAGTCTGGACTTCTTTAATAGAACGACCAAAAGTATGACAACCACGAAGTGCCGGTACATATCCGTGGTATTGCTTGCCATCCGGTTCTATAATAGTACGATAAGTATACGATTTAGACATATTTTAATTATATCACGAGTTGAATAGATAGTGCAAACAAGCCACAAAAAACCACTCACGACCTGGGTCGGAGTGGTTTTTTGGAGCTAATAGATACCTGCCCGCAATGCTTTCAGCATAGCTGATGCAGGCGGGTTCGACCAGGTTTCTAAAAGCTATTTAACTTTATCTATATCTATCCATTTTATAACCCAAGCATTTTTTTCATCAAAACATTAATGGATTTAACAGCCTTTTTATCCAGTACGCCGATTTTATTTTTTAGTTTACTTTTATCAATAGCGCGAAGTTGGAAAACAACAGCCACTGACATCTTGGCTAGGCCATTTTTTGACGACGGTTCCACTGCTAATGTGAATGGAAATCTCAACGACTCAAGATTTGAAGTGCAGGGTATAACGGTTATAACAGAGCCAACTACATCTGCAATAACAACCGCAGGCCTTGTCCCTTCCTGTTCGTGTCCGTCTGTTGACCCCATATTTACAACCCATATCTCTCCTTTTTTCATAACTAAAAATTCATTCGCAAAAACGCTTCATCGCTTAAAACATCCCAACTATCAAACTCATTTTTTAGAGATATTTTATCTTTCATCGCATGGAGATAGAAAACAAGAGCTCTTTCAAAAAGAGCATTTTCTCGAACGCCCATCATTTTTGAAGCAACTTTGAGATCATACCTAATTTTTTTATTAATCGTTAACATATCCATATTCTATCACAACTGCCTTTAATCAAGCAAACGCAACCAACGCAAACAAAAAACCACTCACGACCTGGGTCGGAGTGGTTTTTTTGTTTAACACATCTATTAATCTTCTGTTTCCTTCCTTGACTGTATGGTCAAAAGGAGGATTGAGGGTAATAGAGCGAATACTTTTTAACCTGTCCGCAATGCTTAAAGCATAGCTTTTACAGGCGGGGGCGTATTAACCAGAGTTAGAGTTCTTAGCAAGGACAGTCCTTGCTAACCCGTTTAAGACGTATTAACCAGAGCTACTTCAAAACTACTAGCTACTCGCCCATTTCCTCCATAGTTTCTTGTCAATTTTAGATTGGCGTATCATCGTTTCCAAAGTTCGTGGTGGAAAACTTTTTTGACCATGAAAATTAATATCTACAACCGCCTGAGTTTTTAAGTTTATCCAAGTTTCATGAGAACCATCCCTTTCATTACCGAATTCAAATCCATTTTCTTTTAAAAATTTTACAACATCTCCATAATTCCAATTAAAGAGTGCCTTCGGCATAGTTTAAGGTTTAAGCAAACTGTGATATCGTAGAAAGTTGGTATGGAGAAATGATAGCATAGTCGGTAGATTTCTTTAAAGAGTTAGCTTGAATCTTTTTTGTGGCCTGAAAGTATTTATCCCAGTACTCTCTTGGCGCATACCTGTTGAGTAAATCATCTGACATGTTGTTTTTTACCACGGTATTTAGGTGTAGTTGAATCGCTTCTTTAATACTCTTTAGTACATCTAACGCATTCTTGCCCTCTTCAACAATATCAAAAGTCAAACAAACCCCGATAAAAGTGTTGCCTTCTTTATAGACTAGAATTTCTACCATCCCCTCTTTTTTTGTATTCTTGGGTCGTTCTATTTTCATACCTCCATTGTATACCCCCAATAAATCAAATGCAAACGCAAAAAACCATCCGTCGTAAGCAAGCTCGTAAGCAAGAACCGTTCTTGCTTAAAGATTGAACGGTTCTTGCGAATAGGCAAAATAACTTTCCACAAAGTCTTTGAATGATTGTTGAGTTTGAAAATAATCCGGAAAAGCCTTTGAGTTTAAAATGGCCTTTTCCACTCTATCAACCCCTATGTAATCTTGATAACTTGAGTAACGATATGATTCTAAAAAATCTTTCATTTCTTTTTGATTAAATTTTTTCTCTTCCTTATCCCAACCAGAAAAATTAATATCTAATGAATTTAAATGAATATACGCAAAAAGTTGTCTCATATAGTTATCATTGACACCTATTAATTTTGATTTAAAGAGCCCTCCAAATAAAGCACCTGCTCTTTGATACTTAATATTAAAAAACATCGCATATCCTATGCCGAGCTTTTTCATAAACTTGGTAATTCCTCCGTCAATCTCTTGTTTTAATAATATATGAAAATGATTTGTCATCAGACACCAAGCTCCGATAGAAACGAGGGGCTTATCTTTTTCTAGAACCATAATCTCTTGAAATGTTTTGTGTTGTTGGTTAATCAGATTATCTAATCGTAATGGAATCTTTGCATTTGAATTTGCAATAAGTAACAACATGACCAAACGCTCGTAATCATTTTTTGATTTAAAAATTATTCTCTTATCTATTCCCCTATTGTATATATGATAATATTCCCCAGTTATGAAAGGATCTTGTCTTAACATGTTTTAAAGTATATCAAGTATCTCCACCTTAAGCAAGAACGGTTCTTGCTTAACCCTTCTTGCTTAACCCTTGCTTAACCAAAAAATGTTTTGTTGTCGTAAGCAAGAACGGTTCTTGCTTAACCAAAGTATATCAAGTATCTCCACCTTAAGCAAGAACGGTTCTTGCTTAACCCTTCTTGCTTAACCCTTGCTTAACCAAAAAATGTTTTGTTGTCGTAAGCAAGAACGGTTCTT
>Ga0163152_10002014_pt1 | contig 30277 bp, 21 predicted proteins | sample OliLakLV19MP8IB2_FD_148635 | JGI IMG/M metagenome (GOLD analysis project Ga0163152, IMG submission 148635) | Freshwater microbial mat bacterial communities from Lake Vanda, McMurdo Dry Valleys, Antarctica - Oligotrophic Lake LV.19.MP8.IB-2 | ecosystem: Environmental > Aquatic > Freshwater >...
AGTGGGTGACCAGGAGGATTGTCTTGCCGCGGCGCTTGAACTCCCCGAATTTGTCGAGGCACTTGTGCGTGAAGCCTTCGTCGCCGACGGCCAGCACTTCGTCCACCAGCAACACGTCCGGGTCCACGTGGATCGCCACGGCAAACCCGAGCCGCATATACATGCCGGACGAGTACGTCTTGACCGGTGCGTCGATGAACTCGGTCAACTCGGCAAACTCGACGATCTCGTCGAACCGTTTGTGGATCTCTTTTTTGGAGAGCCCCAGCATGATGCCGTTGATAAAAACGTTTTCACGACCGGAGATCTCCGGATGGAAGCCGGCGCCAAGTTCGATCAGCGCGGAGATACGGCCCTCGACAGCGACCTTCCCCTCGGTCGGCTTTGTGATGCCGGCGACCAGTTTCAGCGCCGTGCTCTTGCCTGAACCGTTGCGGCCGACGACGCCGTACGTACAGCCCTTGGGCACACTGAACGACACGTGCTTGAGTGCCTGAAAGGTCTCTTCCGGCCGGAGGTGCCGAACGAGATCGCCGGAAAGCAACGCGCTTTTCAGCGTGGAGAACTGACGACCGCCATACCGGCGGTAGGTCTTGGAGACGTTCGTAAGCGTAATGGCAGGGGAGCTCACACTGCCTCCGCGAACGAATCACGCAGGCGGTCGAAGACCCAGTACGCGGCAAAGAACAGAACGACCGACGCGCCGCCCAGTGCTAGCAGCCACCACTTGTGACCGAAGGGGCCATCAAAAAAGAGGATCTCCTGATACGAGATCGCCAGGTGCGTGAATGGGTTCAGATCGAAGTAGAACTTGTACTGCGGGTACTGCTGATACGAATAGATGATCGGTGTGGTGAAGAACCAGAATGTCAGGAGGTTCGACACCAAGTCTTTCACATCACGAAAGTGCACGGCCAGCGCCGAGAGCAACAACGCCAGCGAGGTCGTAAAGATGAACTGCACGAGCAGGACAACCAGGAACCACGGGAGTTCCGTCCAGTCCGGAGTCACACCGTAATAGATCATGAAGAGGATCAAGATGGGCAGGCCCAGTAGAAAGTGCGCCATGTTCGACAGGATCGTCACGATGGGCAGCACCTCGGCCGGAAACAGGACCTTCTTGATCAGATTGCCGCCAGAGATTAGGGATCCGGTCGCTTCGTTCATCGAGGACTGAAACCACGTCCACGGCAACAAGGCCGTAAACATGAAGACGGCATACGGCTGAATCCCCTCGGTGCGATTCTGCAGGATCGTCGCGAAGACGAAGCTGTAGATCAGCAACAACATCAACGGATTCACAAACGACCAGAAGAATCCGAGGAAACTGCCACGATACCGCGCTTTCAGATCGCGCGCGACGAGACTCTGAATGAGTCCGCGATATTTCACAAGATTCCTGAGGTTGTCGATCATTTCACCTGCACCAGGATCACGGTGATGTTGTCCGGCCCTCCGGCGTCGTTCGCAGCCTGAATCAAGGCTGCGCACGCCGGCTTCAAGTCCAGGGGTCCAGGGGTCCGGGGGTTCAGGAGCTCCTCGATATCCTCGAGGGAGACGACGGACGACAAACCATCCGAGCAGATCATCAGGAGATCGCCGGGTTGTGTGGTGATGTCGGACGTCTCCACTTCCGGATCGTCTCCGCCTGAGATTGCGCGCGTGACGACGTTGCGCCAGGGATGGCGCTGCGCGTCTTCATCGGTCAACGTGCCTGCGCGAACCTGCTCACCCACCCAGGAATGGTCGTGTGTAATCTGTCGCAGGCGGTTATCGCGCATCAGATACACGCGCGAATCGCCCACATGGGCAACGTGCGCGTGGCCGTCCTTGCCATGCAGCACGGCCGCGGCCGTCGTGGCCATGCCTTTTTGGGCTGGATTTTCCGCGATGCCTGACGCGACTCGGCGATTGGCGAGACGGAACGCCGCTATGAGGCGGTTGGCCTCAAGCGACTTCGTCATCTCGTACGGGAACGGCCAGGTCTGATTGAGATCGGCGTCGCGCGTGTCGTTGATGAACGACTCGATGGTCTGCACCGTCAGCCCGGACGCGACTTCGCCGGCTTCATGGCCACCCATGCCGTCAGCGACGACATAGAGGCCAAGGTCGGGGCGTTCGCGGAAGGCGTCTTCGTTGCTCTCCCGTCGCAGACCCGTGTGGGTGACGGCGGCTGACGACACCTCTGACATCACCCTCAGCGTCGTCTGGCGTGTTGCGACACCTGGAGGCGCGTGATGGCGCGCAACAACGCGAGGCGCGCGCGCTCGTAGTCCATCTCGTTGCCGGCGCGAACGACCTGCGCGAGATTTTCTTCGGCGCGGTGTTTGGCGGCTTCAGCGCGTGCGAGATCGATGTCGTCGGCCCGCTCGGCAATGCGCGCAAGAATGGTGACGCGATCGGGAAGAATCTCCGCAAACCCGAACCCGATGAAACCGAAGAACTTCTCGGTGCCCTTGCGGTACCACATCGGTCCAACTTTGAGCGCCACCAGCATCGGCGTGTGACCGGGCAGGACGCCGAGGAAGCCGTCCTCGCCAGGCAGCTGCAGCTCGTCCACTTCCTCGTGGGCGATCAAACGCTCGGGGGAGACGAATTCAAGTCGCATTACTGTTTCTTCGACCGCTCGATGACTTCGTCAATCGTGCCGGCCATGTAGAACACCTGCTCAGGGATGTCGTCGTGCTGGCCTGCGACGATTTCCTTGAACCCACGCACCGTCTCGGCGATGGGCACGTACGCACCCTTGAGACCGGTGAACTGTTCGGCGACGAAGAACGGCTGCGACAAGAACTTCTGGATCTTGCGCGCGCGCGACACGGTGAGCTTGTCGTCTTCCGACAGTTCGTCAATGCCGAGAATCGCGATGATGTCCTGGAGGTCCTTGTAGCGCTGCAGGATCTGCTTCACCGTGCGCGCGGTGTTGTAGTGCTCGTCGCCGATGACACGCGGGTCCAAAATGCGGGAAGTAGACGCGAGCGGGTCAACGGCCGGGTAGATGCCGAGTTCGGCAATCGCGCGCGACAGGTTCGTGGTCGCGTCGAGGTGAGCGAACGTGGTGGCAGGCGCCGGGTCGGTGTAGTCGTCGGCGGGCACGTAGATGGCCTGCACCGAGGTGATCGATCCCTTGCGTGTGGACGTGATGCGTTCCTGTAGCTCACCCATTTCCGAGAGCAGCGTCGGCTGGTAACCGACGGCTGACGGCATGCGGCCGAGCAGTGCCGACACTTCGGAACCGGCCTGGGTAAAGCGGAAGATGTTGTCGATGAACAGGAGCACGTCCTTGTTCTCGACGTCGCGGAAGTACTCGGCGACCGTGAGGCCCGAAAGGGCCACGCGCAGACGCGCTCCTGGCGGCTCGGTCATCTGTCCGTAGACAAGTGCGGCGCGCGACTTGGACGCGTCGTTCGGATCGATGACGCCGCTCTCCTGGAATTCCAGCCAGAGGTCGTTGCCTTCACGCGTGCGTTCGCCGACGCCGGCAAACACCGACACGCCACCGTGTTTGGTGGCGATGTTGTGAATCAATTCCTGAATGATGACCGTCTTGCCGACGCCTGCACCACCAAAGAGACCAATCTTTCCGCCCGTGAGGTACGGCTCGAGCAGGTCAACGACCTTGATGCCCGTCTCGAACATCTTGAGTTCGGTGGACTGCTCTTCGAGTTTTGGCGCCTCGCGATGAATGGGCCAGCGCAGCTCGGTCTTGACCGGACGATCCGGAAAGTCGACCGGCTCGCCAAGCACGTTCAGCACGCGCCCCAGCGTCTCGGGACCCACGGGCATCGAGATGGGCCCGCCCTGGTCGGTCGCCTTCATTCCGCGCTGCAGACCGTCGGTCGGTTTCATCGCGACCGTGCGCACGCGGTTTTCACCAAGGTGCTGCTCGACTTCGACGATGACGTCCACATCGACGTCGCCGGCTTTGCCGGTGATGCGGACCGCGTTGTAGATCGCCGGCAGATGTCCATCCGCGAACTCGATGTCCAAGACCGGGCCGATGATCTGAACGACCTTGCCAACCTTCACTGCTTCTGCGACTGCCATCTTGTATCCTCAACGGGCGGGGCTGAAGCCCCCGCCCTACATTCGATCTACTGTGCCTGGGCGCCAGACACGACTTCGATAATTTCCCGGGTAATTGCCGCCTGCCGCACCTTGTTCATGGTGAGCGTGAGGCCTTCAATCATGTCCGCCGAGTTGCGAGTCGCGGCATCCATCGCCGTCATACGCGCGGCGTGTTCCGCCGCCGCCGATTCGAGCAACGCGCGCAGGATCTGCGCTTCCACCAGACGCGGCAGCAACTCGTCAAAGATGCGCTGCGGCGACGGTTCGTAGAGATAGTCGATCCCTCCGGTCTCGGCCGCGCCCACTTCAATTGGCTGCATCGGCAGCAGTTGCTCAATCACGAGCTTCTGCGCGATCACGGACTTGAACTCGTTGTAGACGAGATGAACGCTATCCACCTTGCCTTCGATGAAGTCGTCCATCGCCGGCTTGGCGACGGCTTCCGCTTCATTGAACGAAATCACTTTCGGCAGCGCGGTGTATTCAAAGCGAATTGGGAACCCGCGGCGGCCCAGGGCTTCGCGGCCCTTTTTTCCCACCAGGCCCAACGCCATTTCGCGACCCGCATGCTCACGCAGGAACACGCCGACCGCCTTGACGATGTTCGTGTTGAAGCTGCCGCACAAACCGCGGTCGCTGCTCAACACGATGAGCATCGTTTTTCCGGTCTTCATGCCTGGACGCTGGATGAGCAGCGGATGCTGCGTCTGGTCCACACGCGCGGCGATGCTGGCCAGCACGTGTCTGGCCTGAATCGCAAACGGCCGAGTGGCGACCACACGTTCCTGCGCACGACGCAGCTTGGATGCGGCGACCATTTTCATGGCCTTCGTAATCTGTTGCGTGTTCTTGACGGCGCGAATGCGCCGACGCATGTCAATCAGTGAGGGCATGGTCGGTTAGGCCATCGCCGTGAACTGCTTGCCAAACTCCTCGAGGGCCGCCTGCAGTGCAGGCTTGGTCTTGTCGTCGAGCACCTTGGTCTCGGCGATCGACGTCAACACGTCCGGACGCTGGGACTCCAGGAAGCGATAGAGCTCGACTTCGTAGGCGAAGACCTTCTCAACCGGAACGCTGTCCAGGTAACCATTGGTCGCCGCAAAAATGATCGCGACCTGCTTGGCGACGGGCAGCGGCTGATATTGCGGCTGCTTCAGGATTTCCGTAAGGCGACGACCGCGGTTGAGCTGCTTCTGCGTTGCGGGGTCAAGATCGCTTCCGAACTGCGCAAACGCCGCGAGTTCGCGGTACTGCGCGAGGTCAAGACGCAGGGTGCCGGCCACCGATCGCATCGCCTTGATCTGCGCGGAACCACCGACGCGCGACACCGAGTTGCCGACGTTGATGGCCGGACGGAAGCCCTGGTTAAACAGGTCGGCTTCCAGAAAGATCTGACCGTCGGTGATCGAGATGACGTTGGTCGGGATGTAGGCCGACAAGTCGCCAGCCTGCGTTTCGATGATCGGCAGTGCCGTCAACGAACCACCACCCAGTTCCTTGTTCAGCTTGGCCGCACGCTCCAATAGACGCGAGTGCAGATAGAAGACGTCGCCGGGATACGCTTCGCGGCCGGGCGGACGACGGAGGAGCAGCGAGATTTCGCGATACGCCTGCGCGTGCTTCGAGAGGTCGTCATACACGAGCAGCGCGTGACGTCCACTGTCGCGGAAAAACTCACCGATGGTGCACGCCGAGTACGGGCTGATGTAGAGCATCGGCGCCGGGTCGGATGCGCCGGCCGAGACGACAATGGTGTATTCCATCGCGCCGGCTTCTTCGAGTGTGCGCACGACCTGGGCGACCGTCGACTGCTTCTGTCCGATCGCGTTGTAGATACAAACAACGTCCAGGCCCTTCTGATTGATGATCGCGTCGACCGCGACGGCCGTCTTGCCCGTCTGGCGGTCACCAATGATCAACTCTCGCTGACCTCGGCCGATCGGCACCATGCCGTCGATGGCCTTGAGGCCCGTCTGCATCGGCTCTTTGACCGGCTGCCGATCAACGACGCCGGGCGCGAGGCGCTCAATGGGGAGAAATTCGGTGGTCGCGATCGGGCCTTTGCCGTCGATCGGCTGACCGAGCGAGTTGACGACCCGTCCGAGCATGGCGTCGCCGACCGGCACCGAGATGACGCGACCGGTGCGCTTGACGGTGTCGCCTTCCTTGACGCCTGTCGAACGGCCCAGCAACACGGCGCCGACGCTCTCTTCTTCGAGGTTCAGCGCGATGCCGTACAGCCCGTTCGGAAATTCGAGCATTTCGCCGGCCATGGCGCGTTCAACGCCGTGGAGTCGCGCGATACCGTCGCCAACTGAGATGACGGTGCCAACTTCGGCAACGTCCACGTCCACACTGAAATTGCCAATCTGGTCGCGGATGATTTTGGAGATTTCTTCGGCCTTGATCTGCATCTATCGTTCCTGAAGTTGTTCTTACGCCTGGGCCAGCAAGCGCTGGCGCATCTTCTCGAGTTGACGGGTGAGGCTTGCGTCAAAGACGACGCTGCCGACATGGGCGATGATGCCGCCGACGATGTCGGGATTGACCGATTCCTGAATGCGGACGTCGGCACCTGATGCGGTGCTGAGCGCCGTGGCGAGGGCGGCGCGCTGGGCGTCTGGCATCGGCGTCGCGGTGACGATCTGCGCGTCCATGATTTTCTGATGGGTCATCACGCGTGCGGTGAACGCATCGGCCACATCAGCGAGGCTGGCCAGGCGATCACGATCCGCAAGCATCAGCAGCAAGCGGCGCACTTCAACGGTCATGTCTCCGGCGCTGTTGAGCACCTGTTCGAGCACGGCACGTTTCTTCGCAGCGGGCACGGCGGGTGAGGTGAGCACCGCGTTCAATTGGGCGTGGCCTTGCACCAATTCGACAAATGCCTTCAGATCGCGCTCGGCGCGCGAGACATCGCCGGCTGTGTTGACGACTTCAAAAAGGACCGCGGCGTAGCGCCGTGCGGCCGAACGTGCAGTCATGAGCGTTGGGAGCCTCCGCCGGGGTGATCGGCCCCCGGCAAAACAAACATTTATACCATGTACATCGGGTCTCTAGCGAAGCCGGACAAGGCTTCCATCGTCTGAGCGGGCCTGCACGACCCCGACCCGGGCGGCTGGAACGCCCGCCGCGCGCTGGACGGCGACAAAATTGTCCGCCTGATCACTGGCCGCAATAGAGAGGAGGCGGCCTGAGGTCTGGGGATCACAACACACGAGGAACAGTTCGCGCGGGACTCCAGGTTCGACGGCCAGCCGGTCGTAGTGGCGCTGACTTGACCGGCCTCCACACGGCAGATTCTGGAGGGCGAGCTCGACCGCCCCCAGAAGCACGGGCAGAATTGTCGGCGTCGAACGTGAGGGCGACGTGCCAGGCGAGCTTAATTTCTGTCGTATACCCTTAAAGACCAAACCCGGTCACGTCGGTGCAAGCTGAAATTGTGCCCTCGGCTGCGCCCTGGCGACGTCAGAGGCCACTCGATTGAGCACGGTCATGGATGCGAGGCACTGGTGAGTTAACAAATGGTCGAATGACCAAATATAGTGGCCAGGACAACGATGCCTGTCCTGAGGGGTTTGGTCAGACTGGCTCAGCCGGTACAGTCGGCGTATTCGGTCAGTCGCTTCGCTTCCATAATCGTCCAAGGGTCACAGGGCTTGCTAGTCCTCGGTTAACAACTCGAAGATTCGCTGGAGTTCGTCTTCGCTCGTGAAGTCGATCTCAATACGTCCCCCTTTGCCCTTGCGGATGATGCGCGCGCGAGTACCCAGCGCGAGCTTGAGTTGATCCTCGGCTGCGCGCGTGTTCGGGTCGATCTTTTTGGGTTCGGGCTTGATGGCGGTCTTGGGTTCCGATTCCCGGCGCACCAATGCTTCGGTCTCGCGCACCGAGAGGCCACGTGCGATCACGTCGCGGCTCACACGGCGTTGAGACGTGTCATCCGGCAGCGAGAGCAATGCGCGCGCGTGGCCCATGGCGAGCGCGCCATCGTTGAGCGCGGCGCGCACTTCGGCCGGCAGGCGGAGCAGGCGCATGTAGTTGGAGATGGTCGCGCGATCCTTGCCGACCTGCGCGGCGATCGCTTCCTGCGACATCTCGAGTTCATCGGTCAGTCGGCGATAGGCCTGTGCTTCTTCGATCGGGCTGAGATTTTCGCGCTGAATATTTTCGATGAGCGCGACCTCGAGCAACTTGTCGTCCGGGACGTCCTTGACGGCGACCGGAACCTTCAACAACCCCGCGCGCTGCGAGGCGCGCCAGCGCCGTTCACCGGCGACAATCTGATAGTGGTCGCCGGCTTTGCGCACCACGATTGGTTGAATCACCCCGTTGGCGCGAATGGACTGCGCGAGTTCTTCCAGCTTCGCGTCGTCGATCTGGAGTCGAGGCTGTTTGGGATTCGGCACCAGGAGATCGATGTCGAGTTCCTGTGCGCGCGGGCGCTCCGAGGGCGTCTGCTGTTCGCGCACCGGTGGTGGTGCCGTATTGGGAATCAGCGCGCTGAGGCCACGGCCGAGGGCGGGACGTTTGGTTGCCATGTTCAGTTCTTCTCCCGCGTCAGGAATTCGCGCGCCAGGGCGACGTACGCCTCGGCGCCTCGCGAGCGCGGGTCATACAGGATGACGGGTTTGCCGTGGCTCGGCGCTTCGCCCAGTCGCACGTTGCGTGGAATGACTGTGGTGAAGACCTTGTCGCCGAAGTACTCGCGAATATTTCCGGCCACCTGCTGACCGAGATTGGTGCGGTCGTCGTACATCGTGAGCAACACCCCTTCGACCTGCAGGCCGGGGTTCAGCGACGTGCGCACGCGTTCGAGGGTCGACACCAGATCAGCGATCCCTTCCAGTGCGAAGTACTCGCAGTTGAGGGGAATCAACACGGTGTCGGCGGCGACCAACGCGTTGAGCGTCAGGAGACCCAGCGATGGGGGAGAGTCGATGAAGATGTAGTCGTATTCGCCGCGCAGCGCGTCGATGAATTTCTTGAGTCGTTTGTCGCGGTCGGGCATGGTCACCAGTTCGATCTCGGCACCGGTGAGGTGGCGATCGGCGGGTACCAGGAAGAGATTCTCGAGCGCGGTGGGCAGGACAAAGTCGCGGGCCACGACGCCGTCGCTGGTCAGGGCGTCATAGATCGTTCCGGCATCGGTCGCCTGGTCCTTCTGGCCGACACCGGAGGTGAGATTTGCCTGCGGGTCCATATCAATGACCAACACGCGCTGGTCGGCGAGGGCCAGCGACGCGGCCAAGTTGATCGCCGTCGTCGTTTTTGCGACGCCGCCCTTTTGATTGGAAACGGCAATCACCTTGGTATGTTTGGTCATATGAACAACAAAAACAATAGCGGTGTTATGTGATCTGTATTCTAACGTACACGGGAGACAACCAGACGCGCATCCCGTAAACGGCGAGGCTGTGTTCCACGTGGAACGCAGCCCAGGAAGTAGAGCCCGCCGGGCTACGGAGGGCCTGGATCGGACTTCCTCAGTGTCTGAGGGCCTCCCTGTGAGAAAAAGAAACATAAGTCTCCAAGGCCATCCGAAACGTCGAGGCCCGCCGTGCCAGCCAATGCCCCCACCTCCAGTCGATGACGCAGGCCTTCTCTTATACAGGGAGGCGCCGAGACACGGAGGATCTGATCAAAGTTCTCAGTGTCTCAGGGCCTCCCTGTGAGAACCTGTGAGAAAAGGATAATGAGTCTCCAAGACATCCAAACGCCGAGGCCCGACTGAAACCAGAACCACTCAAGTCGAGTCAATCACACCGAATCCATTTTTTCGCAGAGTCGACGGCATTGTTCCATGTGGAACAATCAAATAATTACTAACAAGTCTTTTATTTAGAACAACTTAGCGTTCTTGTTCATCACCACAAGTTGGCTCCCGATGGACGGAAGGAGCACTTCGCTATGTCCGGATGTGAACGGAGGTGCAAATTCCGCCTTGGCGGACATTTCAGTGCCGAACATGAAGAGTCGCCCACCTGGCCGAAGAAACGCCTGGATGGCGTTCAGCAATCTGCCGTCCGGACGGACGGCTCTGACCGTGACAATGTCGGCGGATTCGTGAAGTTCGGCGCGTGGCAGGAGTTCCTCGAGGCGGCAATTCTCGACAGAGCCGCGCTCAATCGCCAGTTGGCGAAGCACCTCGCGGAGGAACGCACATTTGCGAACCTTCACCTCCACCATGATCAGCCGCAGCCCTGGGCTGGCGAGCATGAAGGGAATCGCAGGCGAGCCGCCGCCGCTTCCAACGTCGATGGCCAATTTGTCGCCGACCTCCACCCGCCTGGCCGCCAGAACTGGTTCCACAATCAGCCGATCCACCGCATCGTCGGACAACGGGTCGACCGGTAGCGCGGTGAGATTAATTTTGCGATTCCACTTGGCCAGGAGCTCAACGTAGGCTGCCAAGTTGGAGAGCACGTCCGACGGGGGCTCCGCGCCGGCCTTCGCCAGGCGGCGGGAGAGTCGGTGTAGTGTCTCGCGCTCAGCCACGAGCCCATTCTGTCATCTCGATCAGCGGCGCGCGAGGCGCGAGGCGACGATCGCGACGGCGGCCGGGGTGACGCCGGGGACTCGACCGGCTTGGCCGAGAGTCGCGGGACGGACCGACGACAGCCGCTCGACCACCTCGCGGGACAGGCCGGGAACACCGGTGTATTCGAAGTCGGCCGGAATCACGCGCTCACTCTGTGATTCCACACGCGCGCGCTGAAGCGCGTGCCGGACAAGATATCCGCGATATTTGCACTCGGCTTCGAGCGTTCCGCGATCGATCTCGCGCGAGTCGTCAAGATCGAGCTCACACCCGACGTCAACAATCTGGTCCACCGTGACCAGCGGTCGGCCAAGCGCCTCAGCGGCCGTCGAGTGAATCCCCTGAACCTGCAGGCGTGTGTTGGCGAGCGCCGTGCGATTGCGGTCCAGCCGCTGACTTCTCTGCTCGAACCGCGCCCATCGCTCGTCGCGCACCAAGCCAACACCTCGTCCGACAGGCGTCAGGCGCAAGTCCGCGTTGTCGATGCGCAGAGCCAGTCGATGTTCTGCGCGGGACGTGAACATCCGATACGGCTCGAGGCAGCCCTGCGTCACGAGATCATCAATGAGAATCCCGATGTACGCTTCATCCCTCCGCAGGACCACGGGGCCTTCCGCCTGTACACGCCGCGCGGCGTTCATGCCGGCCATCACTCCTTGTGCGGCGGCTTCTTCGTACCCGGATGTTCCGTTGATCTGCCCGGCGATAAACAAACCGGGTACTCGTTTGGCCTCAAGCGACAGTGATAACTCGGTCGGTTGAATGAAGTCGTATTCCACCGCATACGCATGGCGCAGCAGGACCGCATCTTCGAGACCCGGCATCGCGTGCACGATCGTCTCCTGGACAGACGCCGGCAGACTCATCGACATGCCGTTGACATAAATCTCGTCGACGTCCACGCCTTCCGGTTCCAGAAATATCTGGTGCCGCTCCTTGTCCGGGAACCGCATGATCTTGTCTTCGAGCGACGGGCAGTACCGTGGACCCACGCCCGTGATCTGCCCGTTGTAGAGCGGCGACTGGTGAATATGTTCTCGCACCAGTGCATGGACATGCGCTGTGGTGTGAACGATGTGACACGCGATTTGTGGGGACGTGATCGCGATGGTGTCGTACGAAAACGGAACAACCGGATTGTCGCCGTGGTCTTCCAGGAATCTGCTGAAGTCGATGCTCTTGCGATCGAGCCGCGGGGGAGTGCCGGTCTTGAGTCGGCCCATCTCAAATCCACACGCGCGCAGCGACTCCGCAAGGTGATGGGTGGGCGGTTCACCCGCGCGGCCGGCAGGGCGCTGCACATCGCCGATGTGCACGAGACCGTTCAGGAACGTGCCGGTGGTGACGACCAGCGCGCAACACGAGACCATGTCGCCGTTCTCAAACGCAAGTCCCACAACCTCGCCATCTTCCACCAGCACGTTACCAGCACGTTCAAACAACCACGTGATGTTGGGCTCGGACGACAACGCGTCCTTCACCCAGGCGCCGTACCGTTTCTTGTCCGCCTGCGCGCGCGGCGACCACACGGCTGGACCGCGGCTGCGATTGAGCAACTTGAATTGAATCCCGGTCGCGTCAATGGCGAGCCCCATGAGTCCACCGAGTGCATCGATCTCGCGAACGAGATGTCCCTTCGCCGTGCCACCGATCGCGGGGTTGCAAGGCATCAAGGCGACAGTCTCCGGGGAGAGCGTGCATAACCCAACTCGACATCCCATGCGCGCGGCGGCCCATGCGGCTTCGCAGCCGGCATGACCTGCTCCGATCACGATGACGTCAAAATCCACGCGTGCCATTGATCATTTCCCGATACAGAAGTGACTGAAAATATGCGCCAGCACATCGTCTGCCGTCCGTCGCCCGGTCAACGCTTCGAGCGCGTGTCGCGCATCACCCAACTCCGCCAGCACGATCTCTTCCGTGGCACCGGCCTCAATCGCTGCGCTGGCGCGGCCGACCGCTTCGCGCGCGGTTTGCGCGCACTGCAGATGACGCTGATTGGACACCATTGGTGTGTCGCGCAGGTCTTCGTTGCCCGACAACGCCGCGACGATCGCGCGGCGCAGCGCGTCCAATCCGTCTCCGGTATGGGATGAGACCACGAGATCGCTGGAGCACAAGGGCGTTGGCCCTCCAGCAGGGCCGCCAACCAAGTCGCTCTTGTTCGCCACGACGATGCGCGGAGCGCGGACGAGGTTGAGAATGGCCACATCCGCGTCGGTCCGTGGCACAGATCCGTCAAGCACCACCACGGTCAACGCGGCGGCATCCCGAGCTTCGTGCGCGCGGCGAACACCTTCCGCTTCGATCTCGTCGAGTGCCTCCCGCACACCTGCCGTGTCCACCAGTGTGATGGGGACGCCGTTGATATCCACACTTTCCGTCAACACGTCACGTGTGGTTCCGGCCACGGGGGTCACGATCGCGCGGCCGCTGCCGACCAGCGCGTTGAACAGACTCGACTTGCCGACGTTTGGCCGCCCCGCGATCACCACCAGTCGGCCTTCACGAATCAGCCGCCCCCGGCGCCCGTCCTTCAACAGCGCGTCGAGCAGCGCCTCGGACCGCGCGAGTCCCGCACGCGCGTCGGCGCGCGTGATGAAGTGGTAGCCCTCATCGGGAAAATCAAGGGACGCTTCGAGTTTGGCAGCGACCTCAAACAACTGCGTGTCGATCTCAGCGATTCGTTGTGTGAGGGTGCCTTCGAGTTGGTCCACCGCGACCCGTGCCTGCAGGGGAGTGACCGCCTCGATCAAATCAGCCACAGCCTCGGCCTGCACAAGATCCAGACGACCGTTGGTGTACGCGCGGAAGGTGAACTCCCCGGGCCCGGCCAGGCGCGCGCCGCGATCACAGACGAGCGCGACGATCTGCTGCAGCACCGCCGGACTCCCATGTCCACTCACCTCCACCACATCGTCTCCCGTGTAGGAATGGGGCGCCTGGAACCAGGTGACGACCACGTGATCAATGACGCTGCCGTCGAATGGACTCGTGAGACGTGTGAAGGTAGCGTGCCGAGGTTGCCACACGTCAAGGCCCGTCAGCGTGGTCAGGATGCTGACAGCGTCGGGCCCCGCGATGCGCACCACGCCGATCCCGCCACGCCCCGGTGGCGTCGCCACCGCGACGATCGTGTCCACCGTGGAAAAGGCCGAGAAAGCCGAGAAGGCCACCGGCCCTCCTACGCGGTCTTCTTGGAGATGACGACGATTTTAAGGAAGTCGTCGCCCAGGCTCTCGGAGCGCATCTCCGGATCTTCGGCCACGGTCAGATGCACCAGCCGGCGCGAGTAAGGATTCAGCGGGCCCATCTCCTGAGGCACTCCGGCTTTGGCTTTTTCCATCAGACCGCGAGCGATGTTCTTGAGTTCGGCATCCTTGTCGAGCCGGAAACCCATCGCGTCAACGATGTAGTGGCGGTCACCACGTTCGTCGCGCCGGATCGCGGTGTTCACGATGACCTGGAGCGCGTCGAGTGTTTCACCCTGTCGGCGCAGCAACGTCTCGGCGCCCTCACCGGTGATGTTCACGCGCACGGCGTCCGGTGTTTCTTCCAGTGTCACGTCGAGCGTGAGCCCCATGGCACCAAGGACGTCCGTGATGAAGTCGACGACGCGGGCATCAAGAATTTCAGTCATGGTGTGGCCTCTACTTCTTCAACGTGGACGCGCTGCCCACGGACTTTGCGCGTCGTTCCGCACTGGTTCCGCCAGTGGTTTTGGGTGGCGAGCTGATCAGGTGATTGGTCAGGTACTGCTGTCCGATGGTCATGATGTTGCTCGTCAGCCAGTACAACACCAGGCCCGACGGCGCCCACAGGAACATGACGGAGAAGATCACCGGCATGAAGAGAAACATCTTCTGCTGGATCGGATCGGCCGTCGTCGGCGTCATCTTCTGCTGCCAGAACATCGACGCGCCCATCAGCACAGGCGTGATGTAGAGCGGGTCCATGACCGAGAGGTCCTTGAGCCAGAAGATCCAGGGCGCGCCGCGCAATTCAATGGCAACCGACAACATCGCGTAGAAGGCAAAAAGTACCGGGAAGGTCAGCAGCATTGGCACACAGCCGCTGGCAGGATTGACACCCTTTGTCTTGTAGAGCGCCATCATCTCGGGGTTCATCTTCTGGCGCTCTGGATCGGTCATCTTGTACTTTTTGTACCGCTCCTGAATCGCCTTCACCTCAGGTTGAACTTCCTGCATCTTGCGCATGGAGACCATGCTGCGATGACGCAAGGGGAACATGATGACGTTGAGCAATACGGTCAGCGCGATGATCGACCAGCCGAAGTTGCCGAGGTAGCCATAAATCCACTTCAACGCCTGGAGCAGCGGCACGACCAGCCACGCAAAGATGCCGAAGTCGATGGCGCGCACCATCTGACCATCAACCATTTTGAGTTCGTCGAAGTCCTTCGGCCCGATGTAAAACGGCATCGACATGGCGCCGCCGGTTGAGACGCTGTAGTCCACAAAGGTGCGCTGGGTCACACCCGTCTCGGTCGCGTCCGGTTCGGGCACCGGCAACAGCAACGGCCGGTACTCGACCTTCACACTCTTGGTGCCAGGAACCGCGGCGGACAAGAAGTAGTGATCGCCCACACCAACAAACCGGAGGGTGCCTTCATACGACGGCTGCGTGGTGATGTCGTCGATGTTGAGGCGCTCCACGCTGCCGTCCCGATGAAACAGGGGGGCTGGAGGATAACTCGGCATCATCGAGCTGCCGAGACCGAACCCGCGGCCAAGCGACGGCCCCATCTTGAGCGTCACCGGTCGTGCAATGCCCTGCACATCCACCGACGCATCCACCGTCACGGTGTAGGGCTGTGCCGGGTCCGGCTGGAAATGAAAGCTCTTGCGGGCAATCAGGCCGGTGGCCGAATCGGTGAACTCAAAGGCGAGGGTGCCCGCTGAGGAGCCCAGCGACAACGTGCCTTCGGTCGACGATCGGAACGGCGCACGCGCCAGGCGCGCGGAGAGGGCGTCCTGGTCGGTCGCCAGAGTAAAGGGCCGCACCGACCCTTGCGGCAACTGCTCGGGAACCATCTCGAGTGGCTCTTCGCGCGAATCAAAGTACCGCTTCAACCGCCAGCTCTTGACCGATGCACCTTCAGTGGTGAACACCACCCGGATGTGATCGGTGTCGACGACGATGTCCCGCGCCGGGGTGGTGTCAATCGGCAGAGTGTCCGTGGTGCCTTGTGGTTGGGGAGCGGCCAGGGCGGCAGCCGGGGGAGCCGTCTCACCGGCCGCCGACGTGCCGGCAACAGGCGTGCCCATGGGTTGGTTGTCGGTCGCGGTCGTCAACGTCGCAGGGGGCGGCGGGGGAACGACATAGGTCTGGTACAGCACCAGAATGCCGAAGGACAGAAAGATAGCAAGAAAAACGCGTTTTTCCATGTGTTGTCAGTGGGACGGCGGTACGGGGTCCACGCCGTGCGGACCAAAGGGACGGCACTTCGAGACGCGAACCAGCGCCAATCGAAGACCTCGGAGGAGCCCATGTTGTTCGATGGCCGTGACGGCGTAGTTTGAGCACGAGGGCTCGAACCGACACGCACCACCGGCAAACGGCGACAGAAGCAGTTGATAGGCGTGTACGAGAGACACGCCGAATCGACGGGACCAGGGCATCAGTTGGTCAGGCCCTTTCGGAGTCCGTCGAGCGCCGCACGAACATCGGCGGCGACGAGGGTGAATGGCGCGTCCAATATCGCGCGCCGCGGAATCGCGACAACGTCGATGGGCAGCAAGCCGCGTGCGACAATCGTATCCGGCTCGGTCTGACGAAAGATTTCGCGCAGACGACGTTTCGCCCGATTGCGCATCACGGCATTGCCGAACTTGCGCGAGGCAATGAGTCCCAGGCGATCGACGGAATACTGATTGGGCAAAGCGAGCAGGGTGACAAACCGGGTGGCGACGCGCCGGCCCTGAGTCTGCACGGTCTGGAACTCGTGCCGCGCTTTGATGCGCACGTTCGAGCCAAACCGCAATGACATCAGGGTCCCGGATCGCCAAGCCGCGTCAAGCGGCCTAGCGGGTGGAAACGGAAATACGCTTGCGGCCCTTGTCGCGGCGCCGCTTGAGGACCAGACGGCCATTCTTGGTACGCATACGGACCATGAACCCGTGGGTTCGGCGACGTCGCCGGTTGTTGGGCTGAAAAGTTACGCTCATAAGACTCCCACCCAAAGCTTGTTCGTACTCTGGGGAAACCCAAATGCTACCGGAGTGTGAAAAAGCCTGTCAATGTACACGCTCGAGCAGGGCCCGGCGACGTATGCTAGATTCGCCACTTTTCCACACCTGTGGAAAAAGCTGTGGAAAACAAGGGTTTTGCCTTATTTGTGGGCGAAAATCAGTCGAAAATGGCAAATACCATCTGGGACGCCGTGCTTGGGCGCATCGAAACCAAGGTTAATCGCCACAGTTATTTTTCGTGGTTTGAGCGGACCTCCCTCATCCGGGACACCGGGCCGCAGATGGTGATTCGTGTGCCCAACACCATGACGGCGGACTGGCTCACCAAACACTACCCGTCGGTCATAGACGACGCGCTGGTGGAGGTGGGACGTCCAGGGGTGACCCTAACCTACGACGCCTCCCCAGCCGGTTCTGAGCCCTCTGAGCCCCCACCCCTCTCCCCGGCGGAAGCTGATGCCGGTGGCGGCGGCGCGGCGGCGGCCATCGAGGACGCGACGGGGCTGAGCCCCCGGTACACGTTCGACACCTTCATCGTGGGCGCATCCAACCAGTTTGCCGATGCGGCCTGCCGGGCCGTGGCGGAGGCGCCCTCCCGGTCCTACAACCCGCTGTTCATCTACGGCGGGGTCGGTCTGGGCAAGACCCACCTGATGCATGCGATTGGTCACTACGTCCTGCGCCACCACCGTGGGCTGAAGCTGACCTACGTGTCGTCCGAGCGGTTCATGAACGAGGTCATCAATGCCCTTCGGTATGACCGGATTCTCGAGTTTCGCGAGCGGTATCGCAGCGTGGACGTGCTGCTGGTCGACGATATTCAGTTCATCGCCGGCAAAGAGCGCACCCAGACCGAGTTTTTTCACACGTTCAACGCGCTGTATGACGCCCAAAAGCAGATTGTCATCAGCAGCGATTGCCCGCCACACCAGATCGCCGAACTGGAAGAACGGCTCCGCTCCCGGTTTGAGTGGGGCCTGACGGCTGATATTCAGGCGCCGGATCTTGAAACAAAAATCGCCATCATCACCCGCAAGGCCGACAGCGAGGGCGTGTCTCTGCCCAACGACGTGGCGCTGTATATCGCCGGGCGCATCAAATCGAACATTCGCGAGTTGGAAGGCTCGCTGATCCGCCTGCTGGCCTACGCCTCATTGCAGGGGCGGGACGTCACGATGGACCTGGCGAAGGATGTCTTGCGCGACATCCTGCGTCAGGACGAACGCGCCATCACCATCGAGGGCATCCAGAAGTTCGTCGCCGAGTATTACCAGATGAAACTGGTCGAGCTCAAGTCGCGGAACAACTCGAAGTCCGTGGCCATGCCTCGGCAGGTCGCCATGTATATTTGCAAACAGCTCACCAATGCGTCGTTGCCGGAAATCGGGAAAAGTTTTGGCGGCAAACACCACTCGACCGTCATCCATTCGATCCGGAAAGTCGAGGACATGCGCAAGGCTGACGGGGTTTTCAACAGTCAGATCAACAGCCTCCTCCAGTCACTGCAGTGAGGGTTTTCCACAGGGAGCCCCTGTGCGGGCCTGTGGAGGAATTGCGGAAATATTGAGATCCCGTCTTTTGCACAAAACCCGCTCGGAAAATCCGCCACCTTACCCTCCGGAGCGTCCACAGCGTAAGTTGTTGATAACTAATAGGTAATGGCCGGAATTTCAGTTACCCACAGCCCCTTATTCCTGTTATAATTCTTTGTCTTTTTGATCTTCTGTAAATACGTTCGATAGAAGCCGCTCGACACACGAGTTGACGCTGTCGAGAGAGAGGTCGCCCCGCCGTATGGAGTTAGTGGTTCGCAAGAACGATCTGCTGAAGGAACTATCCCTCCTGCAAGGCATCGTCGAGAGCAAGAACACGATCCCGATTCTCGCCAATGTGCTGATCGAAGCCGCTGACGGCGCTGTGTCGTTGTTGGCCACCGACCTGGACGTGGCGTTGCGCAGCCGGTGTGACGCCACCGTTGGCAAACCCGGCACGCTCACACTGCCGGCGAAGAAGTTGTTCGAGATCGTGAATGCGTTGCCAGACACCGATGTCCGGATCGAGTCCGACAAGGGTGGCAAGAGCGTCACCGTGGCGGCCGACCGGTTTGAGTCGAAGTTGCAGACGTTGCCGGCCAGCGAGTTCCCGACGCCTCCGCAGGATGGCGGCACGATGGAGGCCTCACTGCCTGGCGGTGCGCTCAAGCGGATGATTTCGCACACGCGGTTTGCGATCACGAGCGAGGACACCCGGTATTTTCTCAACGGCGCCCAGTTGGTGTTGCGTCCTGATTCACTAAGCATGGTCGCCACTGACGGCCATCGGCTCGCGTTTGTCACGGTCAATGAGCCGTCCGGCGTGGTCGCACAGACCGAAGTACTTCTTCCGCGCAAGACGCTCAATGAAGTCGCGCGCCTGATTGATGGCGGCGCCCCGATTGAATTCTCGCAGGGTGAAAATCACATTTTCTTCAAGTCCGAAGGACGCCTGTTGATCTCGCGAAAGATCGACGCGAACTTCCCGGCGTATGAACGGGTGATTCCCAAGGGCAACGACAAACAGATCGAATTTGATCGCGATCGTCTGTCGTCGGCGTTGCGTCGCGTGCGCCTGCTGTCGAACGAACGATCCAAAGCGGTGAAATTTGCCATCGGGACCGATCAGGTCGAGATCACCTCGAGCACGCCGGAACTGGGCGAAGCGCATGAAATACTGCCTGTGACGTATGCCGGTCCCGCGCTCCAGATTTGTTTCAACGCCGACTACGTCGACAACTTTCTCAACGTGGTGGAAACCGAAGGCGTCCTTCTCGAATTCAAGGACGAAATGAGTCAGGCGGTCATGAAACCGATTGCGGCTGAGGGGTATGAGTACACCTACGTCATCATGCCGATGCGTCTCTGATGGACAATAGCGAGCTCAGTCCGGTAGTTCCGAATCCCCACGAATACGGCGCCGACCAAATCAAGGTCCTCGAAGGACTCGAGGCCGTTCGCAAGCGTCCGGCCATGTATATCGGGTCCACAGGGCCCTCAGGTCTGCACCATCTCGTGTACGAGATCGTCGATAACTCGATCGACGAAGCGTTGGCCGGGTACTGCAAGAACGTCAACGTCACGATTCACATCGACGGGTCCGTCACGGTGGTTGACGACGGCCGTGGCATTCCCGTGGGTATGCACGAAATCGGCAGGTCGGCCGCTGAAGTGGTGCTCACGGTGCTGCACGCGGGGGGCAAATTCGAAAACTCCGCCTACAAAGTCTCTGGCGGTCTGCACGGCGTTGGTGTCTCGGTCGTCAACGCGCTCTCCGAGTGGCTCGAACTCGAAATCTGGCGCGACGGCAAGGTGCACCAACTGCGGTTTGAACGTGGCGACGCCAAGGGGTCGATCGCCATCACCGGCACCACGGAAAAACGCGGCACCAAAGTCACCTTCAAACCCGACACACAGATCTTCGAGTCCGTCGAATACACGTTCGAAATCCTGTCGCAGCGTCTGCGTGAGCTCGCGTTCCTGAACGCCGGGGTCACCATCACGATTGACGACGAACGCGACGGCAAGAACCATGTGTTCCTGTATGAAGGCGGCATCAGGGAATTTGTCCAGTACCTGAACACCAACCGTGTGGTCGTCAACGACAAACCGATCTACATGATCGGTGAGCGCGAAAACATCATTGTTGAGATTGCGCTTCAGTGGAACGACAGCTACACGGAGACGACGTTCAGTTTTGCGAACAACATCAACACGACGGAGGGCGGCACACACATGTCCGGCTTCCGGTCGGCGTTGACGCGCACGATTAACGCCTATGCCGCCAACAACAATCTCGCCGACAAGTTGACCGACAGCGTCAGTGGTGACGACATTCGCGAGGGCATGACGGCGATCATCTCGGTCAAGATCCCGCAGCCCCAGTTTGAAGGGCAGACCAAGACCAAACTCGGCAACACCGAGGTCAAGGGCATCGTCGAGGGCATCGTCAACGACAGGCTCGGCGCGTTTCTTGAAGAGAACCCTGCCGTCGCGAAAAAAGTCATTGCGAAGGCGATTGATGCCGCACTGGCGCGTGAAGCGGCGCGCAAGGCGCGTGATTTGGTCCGCCGCAAGGGCGCGCTGGACAATTCCACGCTCCCCGGAAAACTGGCGGACTGTCAGGAACGCGACCCGGCCCAGGCCGAGATTTACATCGTCGAAGGTGAGTCGGCAGGCGGGTCCGCCAAACAGGGGCGCGATCGCCGGTTCCAGGCGATCCTGCCCATCAAGGGCAAAATCCTCAACGTTGAAAAAGCCCGCTTCGACAAGATGCTGGGCAGCGAGGAAATCCGCACGCTGATTGCCGCGCTGGGGTGCGGCATCGGGACCGACGACTTTGACGCGGCCAAAGTGCGGTATCACCGCATCATCATCATGACGGACGCCGATGTTGACGGATCGCACATCCGGACGTTGTTGCTCACGTTTTTCTATCGTCAGATGAAGGACCTGGTGGACCGCGGGTACATCTACATCGCGCAACCGCCGTTGTTCCGTGCGAAGCGTGGTCGGCAGGAGTCGTTCATCAAGGACGAACGGCTGCTTGAACAATTTCTGATTCACCGCGCGACTGAATCACGATCGATCGTGCTGGCCACTGGTGTGGAGATCAAGGGCCAGGCGCTCGAACATCGTCTCGAAAAACTCATCGCGTACCGCAAGGTGCTGCAGGTGGTGGAACGTCGAGGGCCGTCGCGTCGCGCCATCACCGCGTTGCTTGAGGGCGGGGCACGCGACAAGACGTTCTGGACCGATCGGGCGCTGGTGGACGGCCTCGCGGCCCATCTCCAGCAGCCGCAAGTGACGGCGGCGGTGGTCGACGATCCGGAGCACCATGCGTTTGCGGTGGTGCTCATCGACCGGTCGTTCGGGTACGACCGTCATCAGCGCCTCGACCTGGAATTCGTGACGACGGCCGAGTTCCGCATGCTGGCGGCCGCCTACGTGGACGTGCGCGACATTCTGATGGGCCCGGTCACCATCCGTACCGCCACCTCCACACAGCCAGCGGAGGACGTGGACGACGAACCCGAGGTGACCGACGGCGCTGAGACGCCCGAAAGCGCCGAAGAGGTGGCCGCACTGGCGTCGGCCCCAACACCGGCGCCCAAGGCGCCCAGGGACAAAGACGCCGATCGGACCATCTCCTCGATTGATGAACTGGTCGACTACTTCGTGACCGCCGGTCGGCGCGGGCTCGCGATCAACCGCTACAAAGGTCTTGGTGAGATGAACCCGGACACCCTCTGGGAAACCACCATGGATCCCGCGAAGCGGACGTTGCTGCAGGTGCGTGCGGACGACCACCTCGAAGCGGATCTCATGTTCACCACACTGATGGGTGATCAAGTGGAACCGCGCCGGAAGTTCATTGAAGACAACGCGCTTGATGTGAAGAACCTGGATATCTAACGTGTCCGATCCGATCGATCAGAACCCCTCCCTGCGCTTCCCCGTCAACATCGAAGACGAGATGAAGCGGTCGTACATGGATTACGCCATGAGCGTAATCATCGGGCGTGCGCTGCCCGACGTGCGCGACGGTCTCAAGCCGGCGAACCGTCGCGTGTTGTACGCCATGCGGCAGATGGGGCTGGCATCGAATCGTCCCTACCGCAAGTGCGCCAAAATCGTCGGCGAAGTCATCGGCAACTATCACCCGCACGGAGACGCGTCGGCGTACGACACGCTGGTGCGCCTCGCCCAGGACTTCAGCATGCGCTACACCCTGGTCGACGGCCAGGGCAACTTCGGATCCATCGACGGCGACCCGCCGGCCGCCTACCGGTACACGGAAGCCCGACTCGAGTCGCTCGCCGAAATGATGATGGCGGACCTCGACAAGGACACGGTCGACCATCGCCCGAACTTCGACGAGACCACGGAAGAACCCACGACGTTCCCGGCGCCGTACCCGAATCTGCTGGTGAACGGGTCGACCGGTATTGCCGTCGGCATGGCCACGAGCATCCCGCCGCACAACATGCGCGAGGTGATCGATGGTGTGCTCAAGGTCATTGAGCTCCGCGATGCTCCGCGTGACGACCAGTTCAAAGCCCTGATGCAGTGCATCCCCGGGCCCGACTTCCCGTCAGGCGGCACGATTGTCGGTCGTGCCGGCATCTGGCGCGCCTATCGTGAGGGCCGCGGCAACGTCGTGGTGCGTGGCAAGGCGTCGTTTGAGGACAACAAGAAAGGCGATCGCACGTCGATCGTGTTCACCGAGATCCCGTATCAGGTGAACAAGGCGACGCTCATCTCGGACATCGCGCAGCTCGTTCGCGACAAAAAGCTCGAAGGCATCTCCGACCTGCGTGACGAATCCGACCGCGACGGCATGCGGATCGTGATTGAACTCAAGCGTGGGGAATTGCCCGACGTTGTCCTGAATAATCTCTACAAACAAACACGGCTGCAGACCGGGTACGGGATTACGCTGCTCGCGATTTCTCACAGTCGGCCGAAGGTCTTCAACCTTCTGCAGATCATCGAAGAGTTCATCACGTTCCGCCTGGAAGTCATTCGCCGCCGCATCGAATTCGAGCTGCGGAAGGCCGAGGCACGTGCCCACATTCTCGAAGGTCTGAAGATCGCACTCGACCATCTCGATGCGGTCATCACACTGATCCGCAGCTCGAAGAATCCCGGCGAGGCCCGCGTCGGCCTCATGACCAACTTCGGCCTCTCTGAACTGCAGTCGCAGGCGATCCTCGACATGCAGCTCCAGCGCCTGACCGGCCTCGAGCGTCAGAAAATTCTCGACGAGCTCGCGGAACTGGTGGCCCTCATCACGCGCCTTCGCGAGATCTTGTCGAGTGACGCGCTCGTCCTCGAGATCGTCGTGAACGAACTTATCGCGATCCGCGACAAATACGGCGACGATCGCCGGACCGACATCATTGAAGACAGCACCGACTTCCGCATCGAAGATTTGATCGCGGACGAGGAAGTGGTCATCACCGCGACGCAGACCGGCTACATCAAACGCACGGCGCTTGATGAGTACCGGAAGCAGCGTCGTGGCGGCAAGGGTCTGATCGGCATGCAGACCCGTGATGAAGACATTGTTGAACACTTGTTCATCGCCAACACACACGCCTACATCCTGATCTTTTCGGACAAGGGCAAGTGTTACTGGCTGCGGGTGTACGACGTCCCTGAGGTCTCGCGATCAAGCAAGGGCAAGTCCATCGCGAACCTGGTCCAGATGGGCGAGGGGGAGAAGATCGCCGCGTTGTTGCGCGTGCAGGACTTCCCCGACGAAGAAGACAAGCGCTTCATCGTGATGGGTACCGAACAGGGCACCATCAAAAAGACCGACTTGAAGGCGTACTCGAACCCGCGAACGGCCGGCATCATTGCCATCCAGATCGACGACAACGATCATCTGATTGCAGTCGCAGAAACTGACGGCACCAAGGACCTGGTGCTCGGGACCAGGAACGGCATGGCCATTCGTTTCAGCGAACAGGACGCCAGACCCATGGGCCGCACGGCCTATGGTGTGCGTGGTATCAACCTGCGCGAAGGCGACGTCGTGGTCGCCATGGAAGTGGTCACGTCGGACGCGACGTTGCTCACGGTCTGCGAAAAGGGCCACGGCAAACGCACGGAAGTCTCCGAGTACCGCCAGCAGACGCGCGGCGGCATTGGCCTCAAAAATATTCAGACCACGGACCGCAACGGTGCGGTCGTCGGCATCGCCTGTGTCACCGACCAGCATGAACTGCTGATCGTGACCGAACAGGGTCAGATCATCCGCATGCCGGCCTCGGGCCTGCGTCCGATTGGTCGCGACACGCAGGGTGTGAGGTTGATTGATCTCGCCGACGGCGACAAGGTCGTATCGATCGCGACGCTCCTTGAACCGGAAGTCGCGGAACTGGCCGAGGCAACGGACGCCGCGTCAAACGAGCCAGACAGGCAAGACACGGAGTAAGAGGTAAATTCTCTCCATCCCTTACGTCGCTTTCCGTGTGGCGGCAAGGCCGGACTCCCTCAATCGTTCGACTGCGGTCACGATCCACTAGAGGTCGAGCGCGTCCGCCCACCAGGGAGGGAGAGCTTCACCCCGCCGGCTCAAGGTTGGCATATCTTGCCAGCAACTTCTTCGTGCCGACCGTGTTGAACTTCACGGTGACGCGCATGTCGTCGCCCTCATCCTCGACAGCGATGACCATCCCCACGCCGAATTGTTTGTGGCGCACACGTTTACCGACCTTCAGTCCGGAGCTCGACGACTGGTCTTCATTCTCGTACGAGGCAAACGGCGTAGCCTCCACTTCCTTGTGCTTGAGTGGACCCTGTCGGCGATTGGCGTACGGGTTGCGCGTTTCGTATCGCGTGGAGTTCCAGGAGGGCGCCACCACCGGCTCAATCCGGCGCATCAATTCAGCGGGAATCTCATCGAGGAAGCGCGACGGCTCGGTTGACTGGTAGTCACCAAACACCCGGCGTCGTGCTGCACTCGTCAGAATGAGTCGCTCGCGCGCACGCGTCAGGCCCACGTAACACAGGCGTCGCTCTTCCTCGAGTTCGTCCTCGTCTTCGGTTGAGCGCGAATGGGGGAACAACCCCTCCTCGAGGCCCGCCACAATGACCACGGGAAATTCCAGACCCTTGGCCGCGTGCATCGTCATCATCCAGACATTGGCGTCCTTTTTACCCTGGGCCTCGTCCGCCTCGGAGAGCAGCGACAGACGATCCACGAAGCCACCCAGGGTGGGCTCGGACTCCCGGGTTTCGTACTCGCGAGCTGCCGACACGAGCTCCATCAGGTTCTCGATGCGCGCTTCCGCTTCTTCGCTGCGGTCTTCACGAAGATCCTTGAGGTAGCCCGAGCGGTCCATCACCAGTCCCAGCGCAATGGACACACTGGCGTTGGCACATTCGGTGGTCAGGCCGGCAATCAGGTCCCTGAAGCCCCTGAGCGCGATGACCGCCCTGTTGGGCACCTCACGTTTTTCAAGCCCTGCCAGGAGCCGTGCCCACATCGATCGGGACGAGGTGATGGGTTGCAGGCCCACTGCAAACAGCGGCGTCATGGCATGGACGTCCGCGTCGAGGTCCACGGCCTCGAGGGCTTCCATGACGGTTTTGCCAATGCCCCGCGTGGGCACGTTCACCACCCGCCTGAAACTCACATCGTCGTGCGGGTTCATCACCAGGCGGAGATAGGCGAGCAGGTCCTTGATTTCCTTGCGTTCGTAGAAGCGGACGCCACCGATGATGCGATACGCGATTCCCTCGCGCATCAGCGCATCTTCAATCGCGCGCGACTGCGCGTTGGTCCGATAGAGGATGGCGACAGTGGTCTTCGAGTCCGCCGACTGCGTCTCCCTGATCGCGCGCGTGATGTAGTCGGCTTCCTCGATTTCGTCACCGGCCCTGACATACACGATCGGCTCGCCGCCGAGTTTGTCGGTCCAGAGGCGCTTGTCCTTCCGATTCCGATTCCGGCTGATGACGGCTGAGGCCGCGTCCAGGATCACCTGGGTGGACCGGTAGTTCTGCTCAAGCTTGACCACCGCCGCTTCAGGGAAGTCCTGTTCAAAGTCCAGGATGTTCCGCAGATCGGCCCCGCGCCACTTGTAGATGGACTGGTCCGGATCTCCAACCACGCACAGGTTCCGGTGATGGTCGGCGAGTCGACGAATCAGAATGTATTGCGGCCGGTTGGTGTCCTGATACTCGTCAACCAGGATGTATTTGAACTTTCTGGCGTATGCGTCCCGGACGTGTTCCTTGGTCTCCACCAGCTCAACCGTCTTCAGAAGCAGGTCGTCAAAGTCGAGTGCCCCTGCCTCACGCAAGACGCGCAGATACGCTTCGTAGACCTTCGAAATCTGGGCATCGCGCAGATTCCATCCGCTCGACTTCATCTCGGCCGGCGATTCGAGCTTGTTCTTGGCCTGACTGATTCGTGACAGCGCTGCTCTGGGCGTCAGCATCTTCTCGTCGATATCGGCCGCTCGCAACGCCTGTTTGACGACGGCCAATTGGTCGGAGGAGTCGTAGATGACGAAGTCGCGGGTGAGGCCGATGTGCGGGGCTTCTCGACGAAGAATCCTGGCGCACAACGAGTGGAACGTGGAGAGCCACATGTGACGGCAGTCGTCACCCACGAGGCTCTCGACGCGATGCCGCATTTCCTCAGCGGCCTTGTTGGTGAAGGTGACGCCCAGGACCTGATCCGGCTGGGCCTGGCCGCTCTTGACCAGATGCGCCATTCGAACCGTGATGACGCGCGTCTTGCCCGACCCTGCACCGGCCAGGATGAGCAACGGGCCGTCGGTGTGCGCGGCCGCGTCGCGTTGCGCTGGGTTGAGTCCTTCGAGCAGATCCATCCGAAGTCGTCAGGATACCACCCGGCATCGAGCACCAGGCCGGACGGATCGTGATCGTGGTACGCAATTCGACTTGTGATCCTCGGACTCCTGGACTCCTGGACCCCGACCTTATTCGACCGTGACGGACTTCGCGAGGTTCCTTGGCTGGTCCACATCGCAGCCACGCCGTACGGAGATGTGGTACGCCAGCAACTGCAGTGGGATCGTCAGCAGCACGGGCATCAGGAGCGGATCAGCGTCCGGAACAGTCAGCACCACGTCGCGTGAGGGGTCGAGGATGTCGTCGAAGGCGTGCGCGTGTGACCGGGTCGTCACCACAATGACCTGGCCGCCGCGGGCCTTGGCCTCCTGAATATTGCCAATCATTTTCTCGAAAACGTGGTCGTTCGGGGCAAGCGCCACAATCGGCAGGTCTTCGTCGATGAGCGCGATGGGGCCGTGCTTCATCTCCCCGGCCGGATACCCTTCGGCGTGGATGTAGGAGATTTCCTTCAACTTGAGCGCGCCTTCAAGGGCGATGGGGTAGTTGATTCCCCGACCGAGATACAGAAAGTCCCGGCGCTGGTACAGCTTTTTGGCCAGGTCCTCGATCACGTCGTCGGTCTTGAGCGTCTCCTCGATCTGGCCAGGCAGCTGTTCAAGCCCTTTCAGCAGTTCGACCGCCCGTTCGTGTCCGAGGACCCCTCGCACCTGGGCGATATGAATGGCCAGGAGGTGGAGCGCGACCAACTGCGCGGTAAACGCCTTCGTCGACGCGACACCGATTTCCGGACCGGCATGTGTATACACGGTGCCGTCTGATTCGCGGGTGGCCATGCTCCCGACCACGTTGCAGATGGCGATGCTGCGAGCACCCTTCTGCCGTGCCTCGCGGAGCGCCGCCAGGGTGTCCGCGGTCTCGCCTGACTGGGTAATGACGATCGCCAGAGTCTTTTCGTCAACAATCGGGTCCCGGTATCGATACTCAGACCCGTAGTCGACCTCAACCGGCACGCGGGCGAGGTCTTCAATCAGGAACTTGCCGATGAGCGCTGAGTGCCAGGATGTGCCACACGCCAGAATCACAATCCGATCAATGCCGCGGAGCGCATCGGCGCTCAACTTCATCTCATCGAGAAACACCTTGCCGGACTCCACTGAGGCGCGACCAAGAATTGTCTCGCGCACGGCCCACGGCTGCTCGTGAATCTCCTTGAGCATGAAGTGTTTGTAGCCGGCCTTCTCGGCCATGACCGGATCCCAGTTGATCGTCTGCGCCTCGCGGGCGACTTCAGTGCCGTCAAAGGTAGTGAATTGCGCGCCGGCCCTGGTGACGACGACCATCTGGCGATCATCAAGAAACACCACGCGCCGTGTGTGCGCAAGAATCGCTGGCACGTCGGAGGCGACGAAGTATTCACCTTGGCCGAGGCCAACAACCACCGGGGGCCCGTTCCTCACCGCGACGATGGTGTCGGGATCGTCAGCAGAGATGAGCACCAGCGCAAAGAGGCCGCGAATCTGCGTGAGTGATCGGCGGACGGCGGCGGCCAGGCCGTCACCTTTCCACTCCTTCTCAACCAGATGCGCCACGACCTCTGTGTCTGTCTCGGTGACGAACTTGTGGCCCTCGGCAATGAGCGCGCGCTTCAACTCCAGGTAGTTTTCGATGATGCCGTTGTGGACGACGACGATGCGGCCTTTGCAGTCCTGGTGAGGGTGCGCGTTTTCTTCCGTCGGTCGTCCGTGTGTCGCCCATCGCGTGTGCCCAATCCCGTATTCACCAGTGATGGGTCTGGTCGCGATGACATCTTCGAGCTTCGACAACTTGCCGGCGCTTCTCCGGATGTCGAGTTCGCCGTGGCGCACCACCGCCACACCGGCCGAGTCATACCCGCGGTACTCGAGTTTGCGTAGTCCCTCGATAAGGACCGGCAACAGGGGTTGATCTCCGACGTATCCGACGATCCCACACATGGTCTAGGTCTCTTTCTTTGCTGCGGCACGCGCCGCTTTGAGTTTGGTCGCCCAACCCTCTTTGATCACCTGTTTGCTCCGCGCCACCGCGAGCGCGCCTGCAGGCACATCTTCGGTGATCGACGAACCGGCACCGACAAACGCGTCTTTGCCGATGGTGACCGGCGCAATCAACTGCGAGTCGCTGCCGATGAACACGCCGTCTTCGATGACGGTCTTGAACTTCTTCTGGCCATCGTAGTTGCACGTGATGGTGCCGGCGCCAATGTTCACCCCTTCACCAATCGTGGCGTCACCAATGTAGGCCAGGTGATTCGCCTTGGAGCCGCGTCCAAGCGTGGTCTTTTTCAGTTCGACGAAGTTTCCCACTCGGGCCTTGGGGCCAAGCACGGAATCGGGCCGAATGTGCGCCATGGGACCAACCGCCGCGCCAGCACCGATGGTGGAATTCACAATCACGCTGTAATCAAGCACCTCCACATCGTCATCCACCGTGGCATTTGTGAGCCGAGCGCCGGCGTGAATGCGGCAGCGATCACCGATCGTGGTGGTGCCTTCGAGGCGCACACCCGGGCCGATGATCGTATCGACACCGACGGTGACGTCCACATCCACATAAGTCGTGGCCGGGTCCTCAAGCGTGGTGCCGCCCACCATCACGGAGCGGTTCTTTCGTTGACGCATGACGGCCGAGAGTTCGGCCAGGTCAAGGCGGCTGTTCACGCCGCGCAGTTGGTCCGCGCTGTCAAGACACAGGGTCTCCACGCGCATGTCCTTCTGCCGATACATGGCGATGAGGTCTGTGAGGTAGTACTCACCCTGCGCATTGTCAGTCGCCAGTCCATGCAGGTGCTCGAACAATGGAGCCAGTGACATCGTGTAGATGCCGCTGTTGATCTCGTGAATCGCACGATGGGCGGCTGAGGCGTCGCGTTCTTCGACGATGCGGCTGATGGTGCCGGCGGCGTCGCGAACGATACGGCCGTAGCCGTACGGGTCGTCGAGTTCAGCCGTAAGGACGGTGGCTGCCGCCCGGGCGGTCCGGTGGGTTTCGACCAGGCGAGCGAGCGTGCCAGATTCCAGGAGTGGCACATCGGCGTAGAGCAGCAGCAC
>Ga0163152_10002019_pt1 | contig 30214 bp, 33 predicted proteins | sample OliLakLV19MP8IB2_FD_148635 | JGI IMG/M metagenome (GOLD analysis project Ga0163152, IMG submission 148635) | Freshwater microbial mat bacterial communities from Lake Vanda, McMurdo Dry Valleys, Antarctica - Oligotrophic Lake LV.19.MP8.IB-2 | ecosystem: Environmental > Aquatic > Freshwater >...
CAACTATCACAAGATCCACCTTGGTATGGGCATGGACAAAAAGACCCCTGCCCAAGTGGTCTACGAAGCCCTTATTTCCAAATCCTCTTGTGTAAGGTTAATGCTGCAACCTAACAGAAATGGACTTTTTTTTAATTTGTTTTTTAATATTTAATTAAACACCAATAGGAAAAAGTGAGCTCTGTTCAACTCTCCGTTCTTCCGCTCATTCCCCTCCTTTCTTTTGGTTGCCCTTGTTCTGACGGGTAACGACGAAATCGCTTACTCAGAAAAGGCAACTTCTGCGCCATTCATAGGATAAAAAGGCTGCCGCCTGGTCATCTTCTTGTCTTCTCTTTTGCTTCCCCTATTCTGACCGGCAATCCCCACAGACGCATGCTGGAAGTTTCTCCTCTCGCAGGCCAGGAAACGGAAGATGACACTGCTGTTTTAGAAAAGAATTCAAATGATGACAGTGTCCATGCGCTCGACGGTGAAGCCCAGACCTTGCTTGCTCCTCTTTTTCAGAAGCGCCACCACCTATTCGTGGCTCTAGCGATGAAGTACGGATGCGATTATCAAGATGCAGAAGATTTGGTGCAGAATGCCTATCTGAAAGCTCGAGAAAAGTTGCATCAGTTGAATGACCCAACAAGCTGCGAATCATGGGTACGCATGATTATCGTGCGATTGGCGATCAATTTTTCCAAAACGCGCACGCGATTTCAGCCATTTTCGTATGTCTTTCCGGACCTACATCCAGGCAATAAAAAGAAAACGGCCATACAGGACGATCAAATCTATATCCCCATCGAGCAACAGGAGACAAAAGAGCTGGTGCATACGGCAATGGAATCCCTCGACCCTTTTTCTCATCAGGCTCTGAACGATTTCTATATAAGAGGCCTGCCCGTAAAAGAGATTGCACTTGAACGCAACGTGCCAATCGGCACGGTGCAAAGGCGTCTGTTTACCGCACGGCATCGCCTACGCGAAGCACTGTGCACACAAAATATTTCACTGGATGATCTGTAGTGTGGATGACGAGGGGTGGGTGGGGCTAGAGAAAGAATGAAACAAGCGATCGATCAAGAGTTTTTACACTGCTATGCATGATCAATTGAAATGCAGAAATTTTGAGGTCGGGTCACGGAATCCGTAACGAGGAGGAGTTCGTTGCCAAGAATCGACAACGGCATCTTCAAAGAAAGTCCAAATAGCGAATAGACCTATGTCGTTCGCTAGTGCAAATGAATCTCGTATGAGCTGTCGGGATGAGTTTTGAACTTTTTTTTGCAATGCACTTTCAAGTGCAATGCTGAAGAGTCATCAGCGTGTAATTCCTATGGGCGGACCATCGCAATGTACATAGAGCGCTGTGACAGTGACGGTATCGTCAGCATTTAGATTGATCGCAAAAAGAGTACTGCGAGGGTCTTCCCCTGCTTCAAGCCTCCATTGGTTGCTGGGATAGAGCAGTGGATCCTCAGGGATCCCCGGTAAGTAGCCAGTACTTACAAGAGTCTTCAAATCAACGAGGTCCGAACAATCCTGTATTTCTGAGCGACAGATCTGTGTTGGATTCATAGGAATTGCCGCAGGCCAACCGGTTCGCTCGGTGTGGAACCGCTGAATCGCATCGGCAATCGTGCGGGTAGCGCTAGCCCGATCTGCATCGAAAGCATTTGCAAAGCTTGTAGCCCCTGCAGATGGAACGATTCTGTGATCGACACATGGATCTCGGCCAACAATAAAGATCATATTACCAATCTGGATTGGACGCAGTGGGCCAAGAAAAAATATTCCTCCAACAATCAGTAATGAGAATGCACTGAATCCAAGAGCAGCGAATTTGAAACTACGCTTCATGTGTATTGAAGTGTAGAACACATCGAAAAATGTTACTACGACTAATTCGGAGTGTGCACAATTCGCTTCCTGAAATCAGCCCACCACAGTCGGATCCTTCGAACGCGGAGACCAGGAATCCCATTCCGAACTTTTTATAATCGCCATTAGTTACAAATTATCTATTGTCGATTTGAGTTTTTTTGTCCCGAATGGTGGGCCAGGTGGGACTTGAACCCACGACCAAGAGCTTAAGAGGCTCCTGCTCTACCAACTGAGCTACTGACCCAAAAGATAATTGAAGAAAAAGAACGGAGATATAACTGAAGTCTGCTCGTCGGCCGTAGCCCTCAGGCGAAGGCTGGAGCTACTGACCCTAATCGGAGCTCGCCTACGGTACCAACGTCTGGAAACAAGAACAACGGGAAAAAAGCCTAAAGCCCTGCTTATGCTTAGAAGAACACCTTCCGCGCGTGGGCCACTCCTTCGGCGACTGGACGGAAGATGGCTACGGGCAAATCCGCGTGCCAGCCGATCGTGTTTTCGGCTAATTCTGCTTCGATAGTGCGGCCGTAGCGGACCTCGTCCATTTCACTGTCCGTCAGATCGCGGCGTGGGAACGAGGTGAGGACATCTTTCAGCGGACGAATATGGACCCAGTCGATGCGATCAGTGGTCACGGCTTCTTCCACGGACCACTCCCCTACTTTGGTGCGACGAAGGCCGGCGAGGTATGCGCCGCAGTGCATGAGTGTTCCCAGGTCATGAGCGAGAGATCGGATGTATGTTCCAGAGCCGCACGCAACATCAAGCTGCAAATCGGGATACTGATAGGAGAGAATTTTGCAACGAGTGATCTCCACCTCGCGCGGCGGAATATTGAATGCCCTACCCTGGCGTGCTTTCGCATACGCTCGCTCACCACCGATGCTGATAGCGGAGTGGGCGGGCGGCACCTGCTTGATGCGTCCAACAAATCTATCGGCGATCAACCGCTGCACAATCGCGTGCTCGGGAGGATTCCATCCTTTGGGTGGCGCGACTTCTTCCATCACGCCTTCACGATCATACGTCGTTGAGACCGATCCGAATCGGATATCCGCAACATATTCCTTCGTAAGGTGCGCGAAGAGCTCCACCACTTTCAAAGCTTTCTTCCCCACAGCCAAAACGAGCAAACCTGTCGCTGCAGGATCAAGGGTGCCCAGATGACCGATGCTACGTTCAGACAACGCTTTGCGCGCCATGCCAACGACATCGTGGCTGGTGCAGCCTTCTGGCTTATCGATGAGAAGAAATCCGTGTCGCATGGGAAGAGAGTACAGAGAATAGGCTTGGGTTTACAGAGCTTTGTGAGACAGAGGACTCAAAAGTAGATACGGGCTCAGGGCTCGCCCGACTGAATCCTCTGAATCTTTCCCGCCCTCATCGCCAGCATCAGTAGCCACCACCCGCCCACCCGGAGTAAGCTCCTCCCCATGAACATCACCCTCAGTTGGGATCTGTTCGTGATCGTCTTCTTTGCGCTGGTCATCACGTACACGTTCATCATCGGGAAGAAAGAATCGATCAAAGTCATTCTTGCGAGTTACATCGCCATTGTGGCAGTGCAAGGATTTGGGAATATTCTGGAGCGTTTACTGTCGCAGTCCGGATCAATCCTCTCGTATGTCGGCGTCGCTCCGGATCCGGTTTTTATTTCCACGGTGAAGCTGGTGGTGTTCGTCTTTTTCGTCATCGCACTCGCGGTGCAAGCGGGTTTTGACGTGAAGTACGACCGCGAGCCGAATCCTGCAATCAACATTGTGCTGTCGATTTTATGCGGCATTGCGACGGGAGGATTATTGCTCTCCACACTCCTGACCTTCGCCGCAGGCGGTGCGCTGCTGGATCTCAAAATTGCCGGCACAGCATCACTGCTCCCGATCATTCAGCAGAGCCAGCTCATGCAAATCCTCATCGTGAACCAAGATGCATTCTTCCTTTTCCCAGCCGTCGTTTTATTGATAACAGGCGTCCTCAGTAACAGATAACACCGCTTTGCATTTGTAAAAGTGAGAATACTGCGCATTTTTTGAACGACCAAGCTACTGCTACATGATGGGGATCAGGCAACACGGTCAAGTTCATTCAATGCATTCGGGGCCTCCGGAGCTTGATGGACCGCGTCGTCTCCGCAAGAATGAGCAAAATTCCCCACTCCCCTTATGTCCCTGATTCAACGCGTTTCCTACCAAGCCTTCTTCGGACTTCAGATGATGGCATACAGCGTAACGCGCGCACTTGCTCAGAATGCTCTTGGTCCCACGGATGATGTTCCCATCGGAACCCAGACCACGGATCTCCGCGAGACGATCATCAATATTCTCAAGTATGTCTTGAACTTCATGGCTCTCGTTGCCGTGATCTTCATCGTCATCGCCGGTATCCGCCTGATCGTTTCCCAGGGTGAGGATGAGCAAAAGGAGAAGGCCAAGAAGACGATCATCTATGTCGTGGTGGGTCTCATCGTCATTCTCTTCGCTCGCGTGATTGTCGAGTTCGTGACCAGCACGGCTTCTGACGGTTTCCAGAGCTGATGCTTCCGACACTGTCACTCAAAAGCGCGACCCGGGTCGCGCTTTTTTTTATCATTATTAATAATTTTTTGATTGCTGATCGTTAAGCAATATCTGGTATCTGCGGCAGAAGCGGCGGCGACTCCTGCAATTCTTCCGCAACGGGCGTTGGATTGCGCACAATGATCGCATCGCGGCGAACTTCCAGAATTTCCGTGACGGGAATGGCAATGCCCCACCGCCAGAGGTGCTTTGGAAAAAGCCACTCCACCAAGAAGTGTGCCGTATTGAACTGCACGTCCATGCATTTCCCCAAGTACTGTCCACACTCCGTTTTGATCTTCTGTCCCAGAACTGTACGGCCATCTTCCAGGAGCGGCTGCAAACGTACGCGGTCTTCCGCCGGGGAGACCATGTCCGCATCGCGCACATACACACGCGTGGAAAAGCGCTGGATGTCCAACGCAGAAAGAAACAGATTCCCGCCCCCGATCCCGCCCCCATGCACAAAAAATCCTTCAATCTTCGCGGTATCCGGATGAATGAGAATCCCCGACAACGTCCCGATCGCCTCCAGATCAGTATTCTCCACAACAGGAAGGCCGATGCAGGAACTGAGGCGGAGTTGCATGCGGGAGAATGATACGCGAGGAAGCGAATGATCGCACGCGGAGAAAGGACTCAGAAGATTCAGAGGATTCAGAAGACTCAGAGGTGAGGATTACAGAAGAAATAAAAAGAATTCCTTATCTTCTTCTGAATCCTTTGAGTCCTCTGAATCTTCTGAGTCCTCATTCTGACAGTGGCATCTCCCCCCAAAGCCCCCTATACTCTCCGCGTGCACCTCTTCACGGGATCCTCTCACCTGGCCCTTGCTCACGATCTGGCGAAAGAGTTGAAATCGCCGTTGGGGAAGATTTCGCTGAAGAAATTCAGCAGCGGAGAGATCTATGTGCGCTTTGAGGAATCTGTCCGCGGCAAGGAGGTCTACATCATCCAAACGGCAACGCGGAACCCCAATGAAGACATCATTGAGCTCTTTCTCATGTGCCAGGCGGCAAAACTGAGCTTTGCGAGCCGCGTGCATGTGGTGCTGCCACACTTCCCGTACGCACGCCAAGACCGCGTCACCGAACCGCGTGAACCGATCTCGGCGAAGCTGATCGCGCATTTGCTGGAAGAAGCCGGTGCCGATCACTTGATCGTGCTGGATCTGCACTCGGATCAAATCCAAGGATTTTTCTCCATTCCCGTCGATGCCCTGGCTGCGCGCAGCATCTTTACGGACTACTTTGGGAAAAAGAAATTAAAGAATCCTGTCGTGGTGGCACCTGACGTAGGCGGCGCCAAGCGCGCAAAGAAATTTGCAGATCAATTGGGAGCCGAACTTGCCATTCTGCATAAGAGCAGGCCCGGCCATCATCAAACGGAAATTCATGAAGTCGTCGGCAACATCAAAGGAAAAACGTGCATCCTCTTTGATGACCTTATCGATACGGCTGGCACATTGCTCTCCGCCAAAAAAGCGCTGCTCGACCAAGAGGCAAACGAAGAGATCTATGCGGCAGCCACGCACGGCGTCCTCTCCGGCCCGGCCGCTGAACGTCTGGCGCAGGCGGGCTTTACCGAAGTCGTTGTGACAGACAGCATCCCGAACGATCCAAAACTCTTCCCCGGCCTCAAAATCCTCCCGATTGCCCCCTTGCTGGCACGCGTGATCAAACATATTGAAACGGGCCAGAGTGTCACAGAGCTTTACCGCTAAAAACAGCTCCTGTCCATGCATCCCTGGCAAAAAATCAGGTATCCTCCCTACGTTCTTTCCCCATCTTCCTATGAAACGATCTTTGCCTTTTTTGGCGGCGGCAACCGCAATGATGATGTCACTTAGCAATATGGCTTTTGCGCAGGAATCTTCCAGCTCGTCCAGCGTCAGCTCCGCCTCCAGCGAATCGAGCAGTTCATCGTCTGTCTCAAGCGCTTCCAGCATTGCATCGTCTGCAAGCAGCGCTTCGTCCGTTTCTTCTAGCATTTCAGTCGCTTCCTCTTCTTCGTCCTCCAAAAGCAAGGGCCCTCCTGCCTTTGTTGCTGATTGCAAGGGGCTGAGAGGATTGAATCGCGCCAACTGTGTCCGCAATCATCTTCGCAGGAATCCGAAGGCTGCTACCACATCCTCGCGCTCTTCAGCTTCTTCCCGTACGGCTACCAAACTCACGCCGCGCGCCAAGGATCTCTTAGAGAAAATGGCTGAGAAAGAGCTTAAAAAGGCAGTAAAAACGGACGTGAAAGAACTGAAAGAGACCGTGAAAAAGAATATGATTCGGAAGGCCATAAAGCCCGAGTAACCTCTCGCTGAACGCATAAAAGACCAAAAAGCGGGGCTCTACAGCTCCGCTTTTTATTGACCCCAATCCCCTTTCTCCGTACTCTCGGTCGGGCCGAGAGGGCTATTTAGGCGGTAGCTTCATTCACACCACGGGCGATTAGCTTCCCACTACGCCCGCTGCGGCGGGCTACGAGGGGCAAGCAGGGATTATTCTTCTTTCACATCACGGTTATCTTTATTCGGGCGATTAGCTCAGGGGTTAGAGCGCGACACTGATAATGTCGAGGTCGATGGTTCAAATCCATCATCGCCCACCATAGCCCATAGTTGCTAAAACTAAATTATATGATATTTTGTGTTCATGGACAGTCCGCAAGTTATTTTTGAAAACCTCCGACAGAGAGCAAGTGAACGCGCTGATGGCAATGAATCTGTTGAGGAAACTATTGGCAAACTTACGCATGACTTTCGTGTGGCTCTTGGTCTTACCCCAACACAGTTCGCAAAAGAACTAAAGGCTTCTGTGCAGTCGGTGCATCGATGGGAAGCAACAGGCAAATTGCCTATCCATCGCCTTACCGATTTTTCTACTTTGATAAAACAGGAACTAAGAGAAACAATCTCTCCTCAGCATAGAGAAAATGGCGATGAACTGGCTGGTAAATTGTTACAAGCAGCTGAGCTTTTACGACCCAGGCTTGAAAACAATCGTGAGGCTATACGATTAATTTTGGAAGTTAGCACCGCTCTGTTGCAGGAGAGATCTAAATCACAGTGAGTCATAGTTCTTGTATAAAAATTCAATTGGTTCAAGCGAACACCATTTTTACGAACAGTTAACGAACACCCATCAGCGCAAGGACTCCTCTGTAAGTCCTCTCTTTGTCATTCGTCTTTAGTATGCGTCCCCATTCGGGACATTTAGTTCTTTTCCCACCATCACCATGGCAGACACTATCTTGGGTGAAGTCGGCGAAGCCGTCAGTTCGGGATTCGGCCTTCTCAGTCCCAAAAAGAAATCACGCGCCCGCCGTAAGAGCGCCTCTCGTGCTAAGGCACCCACGCGCGCACGCGCGAAGAGTGCATCCGCAACGCGCAGCAAGAGCCGGACGAAGAGCCGCAGCACCAAGTCCCGCACTAGCCGAGCTCGCACTCCCAGCCGCAGCGCTACGAAGCGTAGCAACAGCCGGAGCAAGCGCAGCACATAAAACTTCTGTCCTTGTATGGAGAGGGATGCACACGCATCCCTTTTTTATGGAACTTGCTCCCCTGCTGCCCACTGCACAAATGCATCCCAGGACAAGGCATAGGGTAGGATTTGATCGTTGCGCATCAGCTGGGAAATAGTTTTGCTCTGCAGATCATATATAAATGCGTAGGTGGCATCGGACTTGCCATCACTCAAGATGATGCCGCTGACCGACACCCTATTTTCTGCAACCGCCTGCACACGCGTTTCTACGGTAAAGTTCGCTCCCACACTGCGTAATGCGGCTGATGCTGTCTGCACCAGAGCATCCTGATTCAAAATGGAAGCATGAGACGATGTAGTGGATGGTGTATCTGCGATGGGAGCAGGAGCATCATGGAGACTGACCGCCCCAAGGGTACGGAGTGTTTTGCGCATGCTTTGAACACTCGGCGGCAACACAGCATCGTAATCCTCTGTCAGTCGCAAGAGTGCACTTGCGTACCGCTGCACCCGTTCTGGATACCCTCGCTCAAACTCGCGGACTAATACCGGCTCAAGCGCAGTCAGCAAAGCGATCGCGAAAGCCGGTTGAGCGTTTTTTCGCGCCATTGCCGTTACATCTTGTTCCCAAGCATCGACTGCGGATGCCTGCAGCGCATGTGCGGCATTATCCGCAAGCGGCAGTGCAAAGAGCCGATCAGCACGTTGCGAAATTGGCAAATGACAAGAAAGCAACCACGCAATATCGCGAGTGAGTGGATGCAAGGATGCAAGAACGCAGGCGTCGGCATCTTCCACAAAAATCGACAAGAGCTCACGCTGATTCGCTGCATTTGCTGAGGCTCCTTCCAGCAACTGCGCAAAGACAGTCAGCACTCCTTCATTTTGCTGTGTCAGTGAAGGACGAATGCGCTGAAGAAACAGATGCAACGCTTCGGGATCACCCGCCTCCAATAGATAACGCAGATGCGCGATGGATTCTTGAAGCCAAACGAGATGGGCACGGCGTTCCGCTTCCGGCAAACGAAGAAGAGGGAGTGGCTCTGACGGACTCTCAGACGACGGTTCCGGCAGCAAAGATGGCGCTGCCTCCAGCAACTGACCGGCGAGCGCGATTTGCTCTGTCAAAAATGCGAGTGGAAGCGGATTGCGCTTGCGGGAAGCAGACCAGGCAATCCAATCCTCACTTGCAGGCGCAAGATCGACGGAGCGCAACTGCGTCCCGGCCGGCACTGCAATCTGCTCACGATTTTTTGTCACCATCACCGGTGTCGTTAATGCGGCGACCGTCATCTGATCGCCATGCATCGTCACATGGTACGCACCTGCGAAACCGCGAAGCAGGTAGGGTCCTACGCGGACTGTGGCAAAACCTTTTGCCGCAACCAACGCTGATCCGTCGGTGAGGGCGGCAGTTTCTCCTGTTGTTACCAAAATCCCCTTCTCTCCCGGCAATCCCACAGTGCCGTCTGGGAACACAGTCGTTTGTTTCAACACAGATTCATCTGCCGCCGCATGATCGACCAGCGAAGGAAGCACGGATGCGGGCGTTGCGCGAAGCAGCGGGAAAATGACGAGGACCGCGAACAGCGGTGCCGCAAGAAAATGCCGATGAGGCCGGTGAGAAGGAGTGCCGTTTCTAAAAATCTTGATGTTCATTTTTCCTCTTAGGATAGCAGAAATAGTCATTTTTTTCAATGTCCTTTGCTTAAAAAGAGCTTGCAGGAAGTCAGGCGAAACCGCAGGGTATTGGCATGCGCGTCATGGGAATCGATCCGGGACTTGCCACTGTTGGCATTGGTGTTATAGATGCATATTCCGCGCAAGATATTCGCGCTGTCGATTGGATGATTCTTCAGACGGCTGCGGGTCTTCCGCTCCTGGATCGCCTCGAAGAACTGCAACGCGATCTGCGCGCGCAGCTTCTGGAACACCAACCGGAACTGGTGGTGGTAGAAAAACTCTTCTTTGCGACGAATGCTCGTACTGCCATTGATGTGGCGCAGGCGCGCGGTGCTTTACTGGTAACGCTTGCGGAAATTCATGTGCCCCTTCTGGAGCCCACTCCTCTACAGCTTAAAAGCAGCATCACCGGCGATGGCCAGGCCTCCAAAGAACAAGTGCAGGATATGATGATGCGCATGCTGAAGCTGACAGCAATCCCCCGCCCCGATGACGCGGCGGATGCGCTGGCCCTTGCGGTCTACGGCGCGCTCTGCCATCAATCGGCGTTGATCCGTCGTCCTTAAACTTGTTCGCTTGGATTGCGCTTTCCTCGCGCCGCCGATACAAACGGTCGGAGTTGAGATTCTTGCTGCTTGCGAACAGAACTATCGACCTTATCCAGAAAGTGTTTGATATCCTGAGCGTAGGGAAGGGATGGAAAGCACATGGTTTCTTTCGTATCCGCTGTTCCGTACCGCACGCAGATACCGCGTGAACGGAGGAGGACATCGAAGAAATTTCTCGTGCCAAGGAAACTTTCTTGGTACTGGGTCCACTTGATGGTGCGCAGCGGTTCGCCAAAGAAAAGCGAGTGATGATGATGTCCCAAAATACGTTCCGTCGTGACCCGGAAGAGCGAATGGCTCCAGAGTTTCCATCGGCGGTAGAGCACGAGCGCAAATACCATCACACAAAGCATGATGAACACCCACGGCGGAATGCCGTTATTCAAAAATAAAAAACTCGCCACAGCCAGCGTCCCGATCAGCAACACGCACAGCACCAACGCTTCTCCGATACCGCGTAGCCAGTCCGTAAAAAGACGAGCCACGGACGGCGTCATACTGAGCAACAAGCGTTCGCCATCATGCAGAAAGAGACGATCCTCCACACAAGAAGTGTATACCGATCAGGGCGCTGGTTCCAGAATGTTCAGGAAACCACGATTTCCGCTTCGACGCGACTATCGCCCACTTTCCAGGCTCTGCCGACCGATGGACCCGGAGGCAGGTGCGTGGAGGTCAAAAAGAGCTGATTTCCGGCGAAAGCGGAGAGCACTGCGCGCTGATGACGATCATCGAGTTCGGAGAAGACATCATCCAGTAACACAACGGGCTTCTCGCCCCGACGCAATTCCAAATACGATGCTTCGAGCGCAGTGAGCGCCAGCGCAGCAACGCGCTGCTGTCCGCGTGAGGCAAAAGAAGAGAGTTCGTGTCCATCGGCGATCAGTGTCCAATCATCGCGGTGCGGACCGACTGCGGTGGACTGCAACAAAATATCGCGCTGCCGCGTCGCGCGCATACCCTCCAACAGTTCGATCTGAATTTCTTCACGCGTCTGACCGGAGCCATCGCGCTGATAGACAATCCGCACATCCTCCCACGCTTCACCCAGCGCCTGGATCTCGTCGCGTAGGGTCAGACCAAATGTTCCAAACAGTTCCAGACGAGCCGCACGAAGCACACTTCCCTCCCGCGCCGCCTGCGTATCCCATGGTTCCAGGGCGTCTTCGGATGCAAGTCCGTCACGAATGGCTTTTAAGAGCGAATTTCGCTGCTTCAATATTTTTTGATACACCGTCAGCGCCTGGAAATATTCCGGCAACACTTGGCAAAGCAATTGATCGATAAACCGGCGACGCTCGGCAGGAGGTCCCGAAAAAAGCTGCAAATCCTGGGGCAGGAACATGACCATCGGCAGCAATCCCACCATCTCGGATAGAGAAAGCCGCACATCATTGCGGAAGCAGGCTTTTTGTTTGCGCGGTGCGGATTGGCTGACCACTTCCAGCGTGGAATCATCTCCCGCATCACTGCAAATGCGAGCACGCACACGATAAAATTCCGTCCCCCAGGAGGCCACTTCTTGTTCATCATGTCCAAGCGCGGATTTTGTCAGTGCCAAGACACTCATCGCTTCCAGAACATTGGTTTTGCCGCTGCCGTTGGGACCGTAGAATACTTGTACGTCCTCTTCTCCCATCTCCAGCAAAAGAGTGGGATAGCTACGGAACTGCTCGAGTTGAAGAGAAAGCACACGCATAGGACACGCTCTGGAAAGACACCGCGTTTTACGCGACTGAAGCCGCGGCGACTGCTTCGTTATAGAGTTTTACGACCAGGTCGATATATTCTTCGCGCTTGATAAAACGACGGACATCACCGATATCGACCCACTTGTAATCATTGATTTCGTGGCCGTCCACTTTCACAACTGCGTCAGAAGGCACGATACCAAAAATATATTCAATCCTCTGGCCACAGACATTATCCGGCCGGAAACGCCGAAAAGATGACGGAAAATCATACTGATACACGTCACGACTCTTGCCGAGCACGCGCAAACCCTCAATGCCTGCTTCTTCGTGCAATTCCCGAAGCGCAGCCTGCTCCACCGTCTCTCCCTCCTCCACTCCCCCCTGGGGCAACTGCCATGCATCTTTCTTCCGAGGCTTATGCAAAATCAACAATTGAAAACCCGCTGTTCCCGCAGGACGCAGAACAATGAGAGAAGCTGCTGAACGATAGATATCGGACATGGAAATACTATGAACCCCCTTGGGGCTTGCGGGAAGATCAAAGATTTACCTTATTCTTCGATCGAAGATTCCAGCGAAGGTAACCAGAGGAGGGCAAGTTCCAATGTAAAGCGCAGAGCGGAGAGCTCAGTGATTTGGAAATATTGATAGTATAGAGTTAATGAATATATATGAGCGGCCATACCTAACCGCGGATTTCTTTAGAGATAGCTATCTATAATAATGTTTGCTCTCCGCTCTGACCTCTCCGCTCTACATTGGAACTTGTCTTCCTACGCTCTCACCAACAGAGTCTGTTCTCCTAGAAAGATTTACCTTATTCTTCGATCGAAGATTCCAGCGAAGGTAACCAGAGGAGGGCAAGTTCCAATGTAAAGCGCAGAGCGGAGAGCTCAGTGATTTGGAAATATTGATAGTATAGAGTTAGAGATAGCTATCTATAATAATGTTTGCTCTCCGCTCTGACCTCTCTGCTCTACATTGGAACTTGTCTTCCTGTGCTCTCACCAACAGAGTCTGTTCTCCTAGTTGGAATGTCGTTCTTCTTTTAGCTTCACTGGTTGACGCTTGCGGCAGGTGGAGCAATATTTTTCCAACTTGAAATCTTTCCAGGCAACACCCTTCTGATTTTGCTTGTGCAGACGGAATGTCGCAATGCGAGCACTACAGTCTTTGCAAGCGCCGAGAAATACAGTTCGCTTCCCACGAGGCATAGCCGAGCTATTTTACTGTCGAATTTTGGGATTGCAAGCGCAAAAGAGCAGGTCCTCTAAGGAAGTCTCACACTCTCGTTAGGCACCGTGAACAGTGCTCAGATAGGTAAATACCCCATTGGCTGCAATCGCACCTTCGCCGGCTGCCGTGGTGAATTGTGCGAAGTAATTGCTCGCATTCGTCACATCTCCTGCGCCAAAGACGCCTGGAACCGTTGTTTGTTGGCTGGGATCCACAGTGAGATAGCCTCGCGCATCAATGGCACACCCAAGCGCCGTACCCAGTTCTACCGAAGGATCGGAGCCGACTTCGATGAAGACGCCATCGACGGGAAGAGTCATCGATCCATTCCAGGGCTTTGCGAGCGTCAGGGACCTCACTTTCTGATCACCCGTGACTTCGGTGATCTGATTCTCCAGAACCATCACGATATTCTTGCACTGCTGCACTCGCTCCACCCAATACGGCTCTGCTCGAAATTCGCTTCTGCGATGGATCAGATACACGGTCTTTGCCACCTGGGCGGCAATGGCAGCACCTTCAACGGCACTGTCCCCTCCTCCGATGACAGCAACATCTTTGCCGCGATAAAAGAACGCATCGCAGGTGGCACAGTACGTCACGCCCTTTCCGGAGAACTCCTCTTCTCCTTTTACGCCTAAGTGACGCTTCTTGGAACCGGTCGCAAGAATGATGCTTTTGGCTTCGACTGTGGTTTTATCATCAAAGGTAACCACAAACACGCCGTTCTTCTTCTCGATATGCGTCACACGAGCAAGCTTTTGCGTCACTTCCTCAAAGCTCAGCGCATGTTTTTTGAATTTCTCCATAAGATCGGGTCCTTTGATATCAATTTCACCCGGCCAATTGCCGACTTCGGCGGCGGTCAAACCCATACCTCCATCCTCCACTCCCACCACAAGCGTCTTCAATTTATAGCGAGCGGTATAGATGGCTGCCGTGTAGCCCGCACACCCAAGCCCAATGATCAGAACGTCGTACATAGAGAGGAAGAACGAAGAAGATGCAAAGAGAGTACGGGGAAGCCTCGTGCATCTCAAGACATCGTTCTTGGTGGTGACGGAACAGAACTAGTGGCATCAGTCTGCGCAAAGAATCGAGTGGGGTTCTTCCCGCTCCCCAATGACCGCAGACACCCGTCCCCTTTCTCTGCTGTGATAGGACGCTCCCATGCGCCCCACATTCTCTCAAACAACGGCAGTGACTCCGTGTCCTACATCCGCACCTTCCACGATATTCGATCCCCCCTGGAAGAATGCGGGACTAGAGCATCTGGTGTCCCCTGATGACCTGCGCCGCTGCGAAAATTGGGAACATCTGGGAACGTTGCTCACTAAACGACTGCAGGATGATCCGCTCCGTCAGCTCGTGCATCGTCGCAGCCTGTCCGTTCGCGGTTGGATTCAGAAAATACTGCAGATCTCGCGGACACATCCGCATGTTCCACCCGTTCTACAAATGGAAGATGGTCGTCTGGCGCTGCTCAGGGAACAGGCAGGCAAGGGCGCATCCGGAGAATGTTGGACAGCGGATCTGGAGGAAGAACCCGCGATGGTCTTGGCAAAACTCTCCAAAACGACGCCACGCGATACGCTCCAATTTACACGCGAACGAAGAACACTTTCGCTGATCGATCATGCCCGCGTCCCGCAATTGCACGGTGTGGGGACTGCGAAAGAAAAGAACTGTCTGTGCATGCAGTATGTCCACGGCGCAACGCTGGAGGAAGTACTGCCAGAAAAAAGCCTGCTTCTCAGTCCCGCTTCTCTTCTTCCGCTCCTGAAAGATATCACGGATATCTTGGTCGCCATTCATGCCAACGGGTGGATTCATGGAGACGTAAAACCGAGCAATATTCTCATCGGCACCACGGAACAGCAGAGGTGTATCGGTGCATGGCTGATCGATTTTGGCCTATCGCGTCGAGCAAACGATCTTCCTACCTTGGAAGGATCGACCAGCGGAACGCCCAGCTACATCGATCCGGTGATGGTGGAACGATCGGATGCCATCGATGCCTCATCGGATATGTTCGCGCTTGGTGCGACATTTTATCGTCTCTACACCGGACGACTGCTCTTTGACAGAGCCGAGTGGATGGAACCGCTGCTCCATGGCAGACACGATATCGATTGGTTCAACCGGTGCATCGAAGCGAAGAGGGCGCATTTTAAAGCGCTCCCGTCGCGCCATCTGGCGCTGGAACATCTGATTCTTTCTGTGCTTAAGAGCTGTGGAACCGGAACAAACAGGCGTCCGAGTGCCGCAGAAATTAGTGAACGACTGGGAAAGCTTATTGGAAATTTTCCCGCGTTTCAGGAGCACATGCATCTCCCACCACGGCGGGCTCATGCCGTGGAAATGTTGCGCGCAAGACTACTGGCAATTCTCAGCGCAGATGCACGGTCGCAAGTGCCTGCGCAATTTCCTGGCACGCCGCCTGTTGCACCTCACTGTCTTGCAGATTACCGGACGGAAGACAGGGCATGAGGAAGAGCACCCAATCTTTATTTACTGCAACGGGCAAAGGCGCTCCTCCGCAGGACGCAAAATCGGCGCGCACAGCGGCAACATTTTTATACTTTAACTTATTCTGCACGATGATTGCGCGTCCACCGGTGTAGGAAGCTGCAGTGTCGTACCGGAACGTGTAGATCGCCTGCGTTGCACCGCGAAGTCCATCGGCTACGCGCGCGAAGTACCCTTCGGGTCGACGCACGCCACATGCATTAGAAATTTTCTCGAGGTCCGTCGCCTTGAAATCCGCGGGAGTCACATCCTTGAGCACCGTGACTGCAAGATTATCAACCGCATAGCTGATAGGTTGATTTTGGGGCGGTACAGACACCAATCTCTTCAACTGCTTTCCGATGCTATCGGCTTGCTGGGCTGTGTGCTGAGCATTCGATTTCAGCATGGCAATCACTTCATGCATTGCTGCGACCTGCATCCATACGGCGAAGATACCGGTGAGTGCAACGGCGCCAACGATGAGCGCCAGCAGAGAAAGAGCTTCCGGATGAATATCCGGAACACGGACTTTTTTAGCGGATGATGTTCGCTTCATAGCAGGGAGGAAGTGCGGCGAACTATACTGCTGCAGCTTCTGTCTTCCTATTCAATGAACTTGCAGGGGGAAGGAAAAGATTCAAGATCAAAGATTCAAGATCAAAACAACTATGAAGATCAAAGAATAAAAAAGGATCCCGCTCGCTATCAGCAATGCAGAGGGATGCCGGATGCATGGCAGACCGCATCCAACACGCGGTTCTGCGCCGTCAGCGAAGTCGTCGCAGCTGCGGTTGCAGGCAGATCAGCCACTTCAATGTCGCGCCACACGGCGAGGTGCTTCTCTTCGCCCAAGTGCTCATCAAAATAGATATGAGCGTCCTCACTGGTGAGTCCGTAGTAGCGCTCCAATCCTTCCTTTTTCGTCTGCGCAATAGCCGGAAGTTCACGCTCAAGGGCATACATACCCACCACTCCGTCTTCATAACTTCCTTCCGCCAATTCTTCCAAAGCCCGCACAGCCGTCATCACTTCCACCGAAGGAACATACGCCAAGAGCTCCTCACGAGAGATACCCATACTGAGTGCAAAACGTTCCCAGAGCGCGATGTGCTCTGTTTCCTCGATGATATTCTGCTCAATCTCCGTGCGTTTCTCCATCGTCGGTGCACGATCTCGCACACGAGCGACAATGCCGGGAATATGCGTAACCAAGTGGTAGTACTCCTTCGCGTACACGGAAAGCTCTTCGCGCGTCAGCTCCCCTTTGGACCAGCGCACATAAAACGGATGCAATAACAGGCTCTTTGAGGCGATAAGCGAATCAAGCGCGGCAAGGGTCGTCATCAGGTGAGGGGGAAGATGCCCTCAGCGTAGAAGACCCCGAAGAATGTTTCAATGTCCCTGCTTTCATTTAGTCAGAAAAGGGTCTTTCAACGCGCCCTTCTGTCCAAACGTAATTCCCCCAACGATCTGGGGAGGATCTTGCTCCTACCTTATAGGAGCCTGAAAAGGTGGAACCGGTGCTGGCTGAGGAGGCACCGTATTCGTGGCTGGTGTATTCACGGCATTGGGAGCCGTTCTGTTCACATTTCCAAAGAAACTACTGAGCATCTGCGCAATGCGCTGGAATGCCTGGCTGAATCGCTCAAGCGGATTCTGCTCAGAATTCTCAGAAACAGATGCCGACGGTGCGGATGTCTGAGAACTGACACTCTCGCTGCTCCTCGGATTCGCCAGAGGATTCGCTAGAGGAGGGACGACTGGAGCGCGTGGTGTCACTGGTGCACGAAGCGGCTGTTCTACAGCAACGGGCTGGCTGACCTGGCGCACCGGCAAGGCATTACTTGCAGTAACATCTGCTGCAGGAGCGAATTGTAAATTCAAGCCCGAAGCATCAGCAGAAATGAAATGTCGTCCAGGGGCGCCTGCTCTGCTCAATTCTTCATTGAAAATTCGCAAGTAAGGGAGCTGCACTTGCTGAAGTGCGGCACTGCGCAAGGTTGCATTGTTTCTCAGTACACGTTCAATCTCTAGCACGGGTAATCGCGAAAGATTATTTTGCTGTAAAAATCTTTGCTGTGCCTGACTGTATGTCAGCATTTGCCTGCGCATGATCGCCTGCACATTTTCTGGAAGGACGCGGTTTTCTTGCCCCGCCTCGACAATACTGTAATTCGCGCCACTCTCGGCCAAAGTCCCATTCACATACGCAGTCAGCCGTACGGGTGAATTATTCAAAATAGTCCGATTAATACTATCTATTTCGCGAGCTCTAAAAGCGGGCACTGCGGCCTCCACTCGCTGTTGCCACAGCTGATTAAACTGAGCAGGATTCGTTCTCGATAATCTCGGGTTTTCTCGATCAAGTGCTGCTCCCTCCCGTTGAGTTAATTGCTGAAAGCTGTTTGCGTATCTCTCTCTGGCCTGATCCAAAATCCCTCGATTCGAAGAAATAAGCGCAGAAAGTAAATTCACACGCTGCTCAACATTCCGTGCTATATCCGATGATGGTCTTGGCTGCTCTGGCTCAGAAAGAGGTGCCTCTGATCTGGAAGGACTCATCTGTAGCAGACGCGCTTCGCGGACGGATACAGACCTGTAGAGGGAGCAAAAATGTTTCATAATTTTTTAGGAAGTATGAGAAATATCGGAAAGAATGGCGTTGATGTTTGACTGCTCATTTGGAAGCACTTCCTGCTCTGCCGACTCACGCGCCAGACGCTGATAGCTTTGGGATTTTTCATGGAGCGATGCGGCATAGACCGCATACACGCGGTCATACTCAACAAAAGCTTTTTTGTAACGCTCTTCCCTACTCTTGGCTTGCTCTGGCGTTTCGTCTTTATACATTTCTTTCTGTAACGGCACGACGAAGGGCAATAAATCCGGCTCTATTTGGGACATGAAATAGCAGTAGACCTGCTCTGCGGAAGGCAGTTCCGTCGGCATAAGATCTTTAGCCATCTGCACAGCTTGAGCAGACGTGAGTCCTTGCGATGCGGGGTTTTGTGTAGAATCCATAGGTTTGTTTTCTATATTATACTATAATTGTCATATTTATGCAAATGTGCGTGGGGGGGATTTGAGGGCATCGGATCGGATATCTTGATGATCCCTGACATGCGGCCATGAGACTGCTTCGTCAGGAAAATTACTGAACTGATCCACGCAGACAATATCTTTGGAAAGACCGAGCGCGAACAGGATCTCCGTAGCCGCCGGCGAGAGCGAGGCGATGCGCATGGCATCATGATACAGATATTCGCTGCAGATCGTGATACACTCGCAGTGTGAAATCACGTGCGATCCTGCTCGCCGCCCTCTCCGTTGCGTGCGTTTTGTCTCTGCCTCTGGCGGGATGCGCGCCCACACCCGAGTATCAAAAACTGACGCGTCTCCTTCAGGACCGCGGACACAGAGTTTCCGACGAGCCCAACTTCGCGAATCTGCCATTCTTATCCGCTATTGGGCAGGAATTGATGGTCGATACTGATAAAACGGTACAAGTGTTTGAATATTCAAATACGGTGAGCGCACGCACGGAAGCAGGAACTATCGCCCAAGACGGCACTCCTCCGCAGCCGAAACAATGGAAGTGGGGCAAAAAGCCGCACTTCTTTCTCTCCGAAAAATCGATCATTACCTATATTGGAACGGATGAAAAAATTATTGAATCGCTCACTGCGATTTATGGAAATCCCTTTGCGCAGGGGCGATAAAACCCACAGCATGCGATATACTGCGTTAGCGCATGGACCATCCACACGCCACCGGCAGACGTATCGTCTTTCGAGACATCCGCGGTCTGAAGGCACACGAAGAAATTAAACTCCCGAAAGCGGACCGGCTCCGCTCCTTTATGAAGCGTCATCAAATCCTCCCCAAACCGATCCTCATTGATGAGCGTACCGGCGTGATCTTAGACGGTCACCATCGGTATTCGGTCTGCAAAGAACTTGGCTGTACGCGCATCCCCTGCGTGGCAATCGACTATCTCGTCGATGCTTCGATCCACGTCACCGCCCGTCATCCGGGCGAAACGGTAACGAAAGAGGATGTTTTAAAGATGGGCTTATCCGGAAACGTGTTCCCGGCGAAGACCAGCAAACATGTGTATGAGTATCCGGAAATGGAGCGGAGTTTTCCGCTTAAGGCATTACAACCAATCGGAAAGAACGATAGAGGCGACCCGCTCCGGAGACAGGGCAAAAGCAAGCACCAAACTGACAAGCGAAGAGATGCCGTTACAGCGCGCCCGGCATCAGCCGCCGATACCCCTCCACCCAGTTCCGGCTCATTATTTCCTGCGCATCCTGGAGTTGCATCTTTCCCTGACAAACCATCCGGTTCAAAAGGCCCCCCAGCTTAATTTTTTCGTTTGCACCGGGTAACGGGACGTCCGGCTGCGGCCATAGATTGGAAATGTCATTGGCGCCGCCCAGCTGCAGATCGATTAAGTGATCGATTTGATACTCACCCGGCTTTCGCTGAGTGACGCCATAATTTCGATAGACCTTCTCTTTCAGCGACTGTGACACATCACGCACGGAACGCGAGTATCCGGATAGGCACACATCTTTAGCAGTTATGTCCAAAAAAAGTGCACCCGGCGTGCATTCGGGATCGGGAAGGGAGCCACTCCCTTCATACGTGCATCCCTTCTCCTGTGAACGGATTGATGGAATGTATCGACCGGTGGATGTTTGCGCTTCTTGATACGCAGTTTGCCGTACATTCGCCGAAAGGGGCTGGCGGACGGACCAGAAAAAAAGGCCGAGGGTAACAACCAAGAGGAATAGGAGGATTGCCGGGAGAACAATGTTGCCTCGATCTTTCATACAGTCGAGTCTAGCAGCGACGGTGGATCAGAAATTCTGGCATTTTCTTTTTCTGAAGAGTTTTCTAGATTTTTCCTCACTGGATAGCCACTATTCCAGTTCTCATCGCATGAAGAACGCCGGTGGGCTCAGCATACGTACCAAGAGCTGCTTTCATTTCTGCCCCTCGCCATAGATCATGCGTCCGCAATTCATTTTTCTTCCCAACGCTCTACAGGATGTCACCTCTCAAAAACTCACTCACCGATGATGAGCTGTGCTCGCGGGTGCGAGCGCTGCTGGAGAAAAATACCCACGAAGGGTATTCCGAGCTGCTCAATGCCCATTATTGCTATGTGCAACCTTCCCCCAAAAAATATCCGTTTCAATGGTTTTGGGACACCTGTTTTCATGTGTTCATGTTCTGCGCCCTGAAGGACTATGAACTTGCAAAACGCGATCTTCGCAGTCTTTTTGCGATGCAAGAGCAGAGCGGCTTTGTGGGGCACATGATCTTCTGGAAGAGCGTTTTTCCCACAAGCATGTTCGATATTTTACAGTCCCGCTTCCGCCTTGGTCGGTTGCGCCCGCACATGAGCGCGCTCATTCAGCCAACCTTCGTCGCCCAGGCACTGGAACGAATTTACGATGAAACGAACGATCTGGAATTTCTGCAGGAGATGTTTCCAAAGGTAAAGAACTATTTGGATTGGCTGGGAAAAACGCGCGATTTGGACGGCGACGGCCTCATCAGCATTATCTCCCCTTTTGAGTCCGGCATGGACTATAAACCGAGCTTCGATGAAGTCCTGGGATTCAAACCAGGCAAGCCCAACTGGCGTCTCTTTGCCAAAGCCGCAGGCGTGGATTTTCATAATTTCATCAGACACTACAATCTCAAACGCATTGTGCGTTCGGGGAAATTTTTAGTGAAGGAGGTCACGGTCAATACGACGTACGCCAAGGATCTTCTTGCGCTCTCATCTTTGTGCGCAAAGCTGGGCTGGGACGCGGAGGCGCAGCGCTACAAAGCGCTGGCGGAGCGCGTGACCAAGCGGATGATGGAAATCATGTTTGATGAAGAAACGTTGGCATTTTATGACGTCGTCTCCGGCAGCAACCGGATGCTAAAAGTTCTCACTCCAACCATTCTCTTCCCCGCTCTCTTACCCGGCATCCCCGATGGCCTTCTGCAAAAAATAATGAAGAAACATTTTCTCTCCCCCAATGAGTTTGCCACGCCCTACTCCATTCCGTCGGTTGCACGCAATGAACCGTCCTTTTTCCCGGAAGACAGCTGGTACCTTTGGCGCGGACCGACCTGGATATTCACAAACTGGTTCCTCTTTCACAGTCTGCTGGAACATGACTTTCACGAGAAGGCCGACGAAATTTTAGACGCCACCAAAGCCCTCATCGAAAAAAGCGGCTTCCGCGAATATTATGATCCTTTTACCGGAGAAGGCCTGGGAGAGCAGAACTTCACCTGGTCTGGTTTTGTGGTGGATATGATGCGGATTCATGGGAATAGGAGGCATGGGAAATAGCTGTGAAAGGGATGATGGGAGGCGGGTGATGAAGACCGATTTCAGGTTATTACCTCACACCTCTTAGCTTTAAGACTTCTGGTCGTGATGCTGAATGCGGCATCAGTAAAGGAATTTTTAGCTACCTCTGTGTATTTTTTGTTCAAGCAAGGACAGAACCAGGGCAATAAGAGTGAGAGCAAAAACAGACGGCCCACTAATGAATTGTAGTTGCAGATCAAATGCGGCTTTGGCAATTATCATTGAGGAGGCTCCAAAACAAATGAAATAGAGAGAGCCCCAAATGATTGCCGGCTTTCCTGTATACAACTTCACCATTCCAAACCCCGGTTTATTTGCAGCGAAATAAAATTCTCTGTGTAAAGCACCAATCAATCCTGTCAATGACATTGTCGTGAATAAAATATATATGAAAGAAAATCCCAAGAAATCTATCATGAGATAAGAGTACAAATGCATCTATTTTTTCGCAATAGGTAGTCTTCTCTTGGACAAGGGGAAAATTCCTTCTACGAGTTTCTATATGGCTACAGAATGAAGAATGTTACTCTGACACAAACATGTGATTCTTCATCACCCATACCCCTGCAGCGATTTGGAGACACACAATGGCGCTCACATGTGGAGAAAATTGGAGCAGTCCTTATTGGGCTGATTGTAGCTGCAAGCGTGGGAAAAGCTGCTCTCGAACTCTACAGCATGCTCCGGTTTGAAGTGAGCGGACCCATTGAAGGAGATTCTCTTATCTACTTAATCATGGGCAAGGCTTTGCTGCACGGGACGGAAATATATACTGACCTGTATGAATCGAAGCCGCCGTTTATTTTTCTTATTTTTGCGGTATCTCAGTTGTTGTCGGGCGGTACAGGCTTTGCACTTCTGTTGGACTGTATCATGCTCGCAAGCGTGCCTGTGCTTTTCGGGATCTTTGCATGGAACAATTCGAATGTTGATCGCGTGGTGTGGGAGCGGCTGCTCACTGTTGCCCTTGGAAGCATTACGGGCGCCTTGTTTGTGTTACGCCTGCAACAAGTTACCGGCACACTGCAAGCGGAGGTGTTCGGATTCTTTTTTACTTTTCTCTACATTATTACAGCATGGTGGGAAAAAGGTGATATCAGTAGGCACCGCATTCTTCTGTCCGGGCTCTTTTTACTCTGCGCGATAGGAACGAAGGAGCCATTCATTCTTGGAGCTCTCGCAGCAGCAATATTCTTTTCGTACAATCTGCGTCAATTTCTTCGGCATTTCTTGCTGCCACTCGCAGTGGCTATAGGAATTGGCACTGTATTGCTCCTGATCACCGGCCTCCTGCATTCATACATATTCATTCATCTCCCTGCGATGCTATTCGCGAGAACTGATTCAAGTAATCTCTGGAATCTCCTGAGAAAAGCCTCGTCCATATCTGTCCTCTATTCTTCGATTACAACAGGATCAACAGTCGCGCTTCTCGGATACTTCACTGCACTCTGCTGGTTCAACGCCTGCTGCTTAAAAGTGAAGAAACGGTCGAGGTGCCTCTCTTACTGTTTCTCTTTTGCTGTTGCTTGGTATGTGGGAGTGCATTCCTTTTACTCAGGCGAGTCAATATCTTGCCGCTAGCAGCCGCCCATGTCCTTGGGCTGTCTTTCATCAGCCTGTCGATTGCCATTGCAGGACCAGATGCTCGGTGGGGAGCGTTTGCATTTCCAGGATTTGTGGCACTGGCACTTCTCTTTTTCCGTTCCGTGCCCCCCTACAAAGACGCGAACTTATTCACTGCGTTCTGCATGCTTCTTATTATTGCAGCTCCGTGGACCTTTACTCCACAGCCAGAACATGTGCGGTCTCAATTAGCATGGCTCCGCGACAAACCTCTTCAGGAATATGGAAAAACTATTGATACAATCCTCGATGCATGCGGCGAAGATCGATATGTATTTGATGGAGGATTTCCACTTTCAGCATACGCTCGCCATCTGCCTATTGGCCCCATTTTCATCCCCTATTTCTTCAATTATTTAGGCGTCGATCATCCCCTCTACACAGAGACATTTGATAGAATCAGAAAAAACGGAAAAGTTCTCGTACGATTCGAATACGCATACAAAGTTAACTTTAAAGATTTTCCTTCCGATGTATTTTCAGATTTCACATCGATACCTCCGGATTGCGCCAAGAATATTCCCGTGTCTTCCGATTTTTCAGTGCTGTTCCGCAAGGGGTGGAATCCAACGTAGTGCTGTGATTTGCTGAGTATGTACTATAAAAGAGGCTGGGCAGGTGTTCCAATCGAACAGAAGGTTAAGTTTTGATTGTTCTACTTCGTCTGCCATTCAGCCTCGTAATGATGGCGAATGTTCACTGTGCGCCTCCGAATCGTCCCAACGGAGATTCCCGTTTTTGTTCCCCGAATGACGCTGTAGGATGACAAGCATGGCAATGATACTGTTCCCTCTGCTGGTCCTTTTTCTATTTTTGCTCATTCTTTTGGGGGGAGCATTGGTGAGTTCCTGGGTATTGGAGAAAGTATTCTTCCCGAATGGGCTTCGGAAAGAATTGCTTGTTCCTTTGGGATTTTCGATGTTCCCTGTTTTTCTCTCCTGGGGAGGATTAATAGGTATATGGAGACCGCTATTTTCAGCGTCACTCGCTGGAATGCTGCTTGCATCCGTCGGCGCTGTCGTTCTCTTTCGGATGGCAAAGTCACACACCAGCGCGCGTCTACTTGTCCACTGGAAGCTTTGGTCCCTTCCATTGCTGATTGTTCTTTTTATCATTCGGATGAAATGGGGATACCTGTTTGGAGGCATTTTGGGAGGAGATGAAGCGCGGAGCATTGTCATCACAAGCGCTTTTGCAACCAATGCACTCATGCCAGCGCTTCCCTATAACTTTAGCTTGCCGTATGTCTATCCCTTTTACCTCTTCGAGTCAGCCGCGTTTCTTCACAGAGTGGCGCTGGGAACCTCGTACCCTTCAGTTGCTCTTCTCTCCGTCGCGCTCATGGCCATTGCAATCAGCTACAGAATGATTTTTCTGATATGCCGACGCATCTTTACGCATGCGAACAGAGAATTTCTTTTCACATCAGTACTCCTTACTTTCTCAGGCTTTCGCGATGTCAGCGATCGATCCGGCTTTCTATCATTTATTCAGGGACCATTTGCCTGGGTTACCCCATATTTTGACTCAGGCACCCATTATTTTTTCGGAGTTATCATCGGCATTTTAGGGGTGGTATATCTGGCCGAATTTTTGCGTGGCGGAGAAGCGGATACATGGCTGCTTGCGGTTTGTTGCCTATTTTTTTGCTTTGGATTCGCCGGCATTCCATTTTGCTGGCTCGCGCTTGGAGCATTCGTCGTTTTTCTGAATGAACTAAAAATCACCCCTCTTCGTCACTGCCTTGGCAGGGTACCGCTCGTTTCATCGCTTCTGCTGTTTATCATACTCATCGGCCCGCAAATCTTCAGCGTGCTACCTAAAGGATTCCAGTTATTTTCGCTCAGCTGGCCGCATCTATGGTTCCCAGACGCACTCGATTTTGTGCATCCGACCATGCGTGCCATGGCCATAATTCTCTCCAGTCCTCTGCTTATCTTCATGAATGCGGGCCCCTTTCTCATGATCGGCTTCATCGGGGCGTTTGTCCTGGCATTTCGCATTCCCCTGCTTCGACTGAAAGATGACGACTGGCAGCGTCTTCTTCCTCTTTGCATTTGCGTCGTCGTTTCCGCGTTTATATTCACATTCACCAGGGGAAGCAGTGGCGATTGGTATGCCCGTGGTTCTCTTGTGCCTCTTATACTGAGTGCGTTCATTGGCGCCAAAATTATTTCCAGCGTATTTTCGCGCGGACGTCGGATGTATCTTTTGGTGCTCGGCATACCGCTCTTAGCCATTCAGGTATTTTCGTTTGTCTTGGGCATGCAAAATTTTGCTCCCATGCCGTCGCGCTTGGTGCAGGACATACATACTCAATTCCCGTTCGGGACTGTTTTCTACGAAGAAACTATTTCAAGCCATGCGCTCGCCGCAGCGGAAGCTGGCATGGCAACCCTTACAAGAACACCGCCTGACTTTCAGAACAAAATGAACAGCCGCTCCATGCTTGAGCAGTACCTCGGCGTTCATGCCTGGCACTTGCCATGCAATACCTCCTACTACAGCAGCAATACCCCAAATAATTGGTATTACGATGTAGGCCTCTCCACAGTTGTACGCTGTAAAAATTAGTGATTCATTTGCAGTAGCAAAGAGACGGAGCTTTTTTGAAATTTTCTCCTTGGTTTATCATGAACGAGCCCCGCTGAGGCGGACCGAGTCGAGTGGTGACGCAGGAATATCAAGTTGCTACATTTTGACACTCATTATGAGGAATAATTATTGCCAATCCTCCGGGTCAAGACCCTGCCTTCTCATGCATTCATGATAAGCTGCCTCTGATCGAGTGTGACATTCTGCAAAGATCTTTCCAGGCCTCGAGGAAAACCAGTACAACAACAAACCGGTAATAATTATTATACCAATATAGACAATTCTTCTTTGCTTAATTTTCACGATTGGTATTGCCCAAAGGAACCCAATGGGTATGCTCAATATCATCGTCGTCACTCGCATAAAAGCTCCCGTTGTATCAGCAGTCGGAATAAGGTGTGCAAGCAAATAAGGCAATATAGCTGGAAGAAGTGCCAAATCGTGTGCATTAGGAAATATTGTTCCTTGATTCGTGTATCCAATCGTCAATTCTAGATAGTCTGATAGTTCCAGAGAGAATTTTGTAATGAAAAAGTAGAGAATTGCACAAACAAATCCCCAGATCAGATAAGAAAAAGGCTTGGCACTTGTTCGAACTTTTTCTTCTCCAACTTTTATTGGGACTATTGGATCTGATGGATTATTTTGCATAATTGCGGAGACAATACTTGATCGTAGAAAATATGACAAAGGCTCAATTCAATTGATGAAATGCGCGGCTCTGTCTGCCATTCGGCCTCGAGCTCATGACCGAGAGGCGGACTATGCCACGGCATCCGGCTTATGAGGCATCAATCGCGACGTAGTCTCGGCTGCTCAGAGCAGCCGGACGAAGCCGGATGGTGCCGAAGGAGGGACTTGAACCCTCACACCTTGCGGTACACGATTTTGAGTCGTGCGCGTCTACCGTTCCGCCACTTCGGCATGGGCCTATCGTACCCGGTTTTTGAGCCGCGGAAAGGCCGAGATTGGGCGCGGACCCGCCTCAGATGCTTACGCTCCCTTTAGCAGATCGCGGATTTCACTGAGCAATTTCACTTCTTTGGAATCTTCCACGACGGGAGCGGCTTCTTTCTTGAATCGCTGCAGCTGCCGGATCATCAAAAAGACGCAAAACGCGACGATGAGGAAATCCACGACGGACTGGATGAACATGCCGTACTTGATGCTGGCACTTCCCACCGTGAATGCGAGCGCGGAAAAATCCAGCCTGCCAAGGATCAGACCCAAGAGCGGCATGAGAATGTCATGTACCAGGGAGGCGATGATCTTCCCGAAGGCCGTGCCGATGACGACACCCACCGCAAGGTCGATTACATTGCCCTTGAACGCAAATTCTTTGAATTCTTTCATCATAGAAAAAGGAGAAAACCCACCGAAGAATACACGCATCCGCTTTCCTGCAGAAGCTTTTGCCGGAGATCATCCCCGCAATTATGCCGATTTGAAGCCAAAAATCGTGGATGTGCTGCCCGGAGATCCATGTGCATCCGCTCCTCTTCCTGTATGCTGTAATCACCCTATGCAGCCCTACCGCAGTTTCATTTTCGATTCCTACGAGTTTTCGCCCGAGAAACGGACGATTGAGCTCCGTTATCAGCTGGATGACGGCGTTGCGTTTACCGAGACGATTCGGCTGCCGGACCGCCCTATTGCCGCGGATCCCGAGTCCCCTGCTCTGGCCCGGGCGCTCTTTGCACTGCATCTCATTGGAGGAATCAGCTACTACAAGACGTGTCTGCCCAAGGAAATCCAGATCAAGTCCGGCACATTGACGCCGGATCAGGTGCAATTTTGGACGACGGTGTACGAGAACGGTCTTGGGGAATTCTTCTATAAAAATCAGATCGATTTTCATGATGTCATTCACTTCGCCGGGTCGGCGGATTTTCCCCCAACCATCGAAAAGAAACGGGATCGTGCCGGCAAGAAAAGGATTCTCGTTCCTCTGGGAGGAGGGAAAGATTCCGTCCTTACGGCGGAGATGCTCAAGAGCAGCGATCACGAATGCGCGCTTTTCCGCGTGGGTTCCCATCCGTTCATCGATACTCTTTCGGAGCAGATCGGCTTGCCGATGATCACGGTGGAACGGCACCTGTCGGGTGCGTTGTTTGATCTGAATGCAGATGGCGCGCTCAACGGTCATGTGCCCGTGACGGCGTATCTCTCGTTCCTCACCGTGGTGATTGCCATGCTCTATGGCTATGACGCAGTGGCGTGGAGCAATGAACGCAGCGCGAGCGAGGGAAACGTGGAATATAAAGGCAAGATGATCAATCACCAATGGAGCAAATCCCTGGAATTTGAACGCCTGTTGCAATCCTATCTCCAGACGTACGTCACGCAGGATGTCGCAGTGTTCTCGCCCCTGCGTCCGCTGACGGAGCTGCACATTGCCAGTCTCTTCGCGCAGTTGCCGAAGTACTTCAGTCATGTGACGAGCTGCAATGCCAACTGGAAAATCTTGGGCAAACGTCAGAAAGAGCGCTGGTGCGGCCAGTGTCCCAAGTGCGCTTTCAGTTACGCGCTCTTCGCCGCATTCCTGCCAACGGTGAAATTGAAAATGATCTTTGGCAGAGATCTTTTCGCCGACGAATCATTGCTCCCGCTCTATCGGCAACTCTTGGGGCTGGAAGGCTGCAAGCCGTTTGAGTGCGTCGGCACCGCGGAAGAAACGACTGCGGCTTTGTATCTGGCGAAAGAAAAGGGTGATCACGCTGACACGCCGGTCATGCGTCTCTTCGAAGAAAAAATCCTCCCGGTCATCGCCGATCCCAAGGCACTCATCCAAGAGCAGCTGACGCCAAGCGATGATCATGCAATCCCGATTTCCTACGCAATCTCGCTGCAATGAAAGTGCAGAATTTCAGCAGCGCGTCAGACAAGCGCGTCTGCATTCTGGGTTTCGGACGAGAGGGGCAGGCGGCGTTGCGCATGCTTGAAAAGAACGCGCCGCAGCTTGCGATGGTGATCGCGGATGCAAATCCACAGTTGAAGCATGTTACGTATCCGTGCATCGTGGGGCCGGACTATTTGGAAAAGATCGATCAACAAAATTTTTGGCGTATCATCAAATCTCCCGGGATTCCTCCACATCCGCTTTTTCACAAATGGAGCGAATCGCTTACGACATCGACAGATATTTTCTTCGATTCGATCAAGGATTCGGGCGCCATCATCGTCGGCGTCACCGGCTCCAAAGGAAAAAGTACCACCGCATCTCTCATCGCGGAGATGCTGAAGGCGGGCGGCAAAGATGCCCATCTCATCGGCAATATCGGGGAGCCGGCCTTGGATCATCTGGACCAAGCGAAGCCGGGGACGATCTTCGTGATGGAACTGAGCAGTTATCAACTGATGGATCTGCAATCGAGTCCGCCAATCGCAGTTATCACCAGTTTTTTTCCGGAACACTTGGATTATCACGGCTCGCTTGAGGCGTACAAAGACGCCAAGAAACATATCGTTCGCTTTCAGAACTCCTCGGATTGTGTTTTCTATAACACAGACTCCGAAGGTGCGCGCGACATTGCAGCCGAGAGCCCTGGCAGTCATTTCCCTTTTACGGCTCGCAAAGCACCTCTGCGGATTGAGGAGACGCACCTTTTGGGCGTACATAATCTTGGCAATATGGCAGGCGCAGTCGCAGTTGCGGAACATCTGGGTGTTCCGAGGGACATCTGCCTCGCTGTCCTTCGGTCCTTTCAGGGACTCCCCCACCGCCTGCAGTCGCTTGGGATGCATCATGAAATCCTTTGGATCGATGACGCCATTTCCACGACCCCGGAGTCCGCCATCGCCGCGTTGGATGCGTTGGGCGACGAGGTCTCCACCATGATCCTGGGCGGACAAGACAGAGGCATCGATTTTTCCTCGCTTGGAAAGCGCGTCTCGGCATCACACATTCGCGACGTGATCGTGATCGGCGAGACGGGACCGAAGGTCAGAAAAGCTATTGAGGAGGCCGTTAAAG
>Ga0163152_10002022_pt1 | contig 30203 bp, 28 predicted proteins | sample OliLakLV19MP8IB2_FD_148635 | JGI IMG/M metagenome (GOLD analysis project Ga0163152, IMG submission 148635) | Freshwater microbial mat bacterial communities from Lake Vanda, McMurdo Dry Valleys, Antarctica - Oligotrophic Lake LV.19.MP8.IB-2 | ecosystem: Environmental > Aquatic > Freshwater >...
GCGGTGCCGTCTGGAGCTTCGACTGGCGAGAAAGAAGCCATCGAATTGCGCGATGGCGACAAGAATCGCTGGATGGGGAAAGGCGTCTCGAAGGCTGTCGCCAACATCAGTAAACTGATCGCGCCGGAGCTGTTAGGGAAGGAAGCGTTCGACCAAGTCGGTATCGACCAGGCGATGATCGATCTGGATGGCACGAAAACCAAGAGCAAGCTCGGCGCCAACGCAATCCTTGGTGTGTCGTTGGCTGTGGCGAAGGCGGCTGCAGCTGAAACAGGTCAGCCGCTTTATCGGTATCTTGGCGGAACGAATGCGCGAGTGTTGCCGGTGCCGCTCATGAACATCATCAATGGCGGGGCCCATGCCGACAATCGGTTGGATTTGCAAGAGTTCATGATCATGCCGGTGGGAGCGCCGAGTTTCAGTGAGGCGTTTCGGATGGCAACCGAAGTATTTCATACACTCAAGTCGCTGCTGAAGAAAAAAGGCTTGAATACGGCTGTCGGTGATGAAGGCGGGTTTGCTCCGGATCTCCAATCGAACGAAGAGGCGCTCAGTCTGATCATGCAAGCCATTGAGGCGGCCGGCTACAAGCCGGGGCGGGACATCGCTCTCGCATTAGACTGTGCTGCCAGCGAACTCTATGAGAAGGGCCGATACTTCCTTGAAGCCGAAAAGAATCCTGAACGCTCCTCCGAGGAAATGATCCTGTACTACGGGAAACTCGTGGATCGCTATCCGATTCTTTCCATCGAAGATGGGTTGAGCGAGTTGGATTGGAAGGGCTGGAAGATGATGACGGAAAAGCTAGGCGAGAAGGTCCAATTGGTCGGGGACGATATTTTCGTGACCAATGTGGAAATCTTTGCCAAAGGGATCAAGGAAGGGATCGCGAATTCCATTCTGATCAAGCTCAACCAGATCGGCACGTTGACGGAAACGCTAGAGGCAATTGAATTGGCGAAACGGTCCGGCTATACGGCGATCATCTCGCATCGATCTGGGGAGACAGAGGATACGACGATTGCGGACGTGGCGGTGGCGACCAATTGCGGGCTCATTAAGACCGGGTCGCTGTCCCGAACGGACCGTGTAGCTAAGTACAATCAGTTGCTCCGGATCGAGGAAGAGCTGGGATCCAACGCCGTCTATCGAGGTCGTGAGGCTGTGCCTGGGCGATATTGATCGTGAGTCTACGACGATGATTATTAAGCAGAACCGAGGACGCCAGTGGCTCGACTGGCAGCGTCGCATGGTGGAGGGTGCGCACTATGTGGGAGCCGCCGCATGCCTGTTGTTGCTGGTCGCCCTGGTTTTTGGCGACATGGGTCTGCCCCGCTATTTCTCCATGCGCGAGCATGCCCAACAGTTGGATTCGGACCTTCAGGAATTGCAGCGAATGACGCGCACGCTTCGCGGGGAGATCGATCGCCTGGAACACGATCCCGCGAGGATCGAACAGTTGGCGAGAGAACAGCTCGGCTATGTTCGTAAAGGTGAAACCGTGTATCAATTGGTTCCATCACCATTACAGGAGCGGCCACGCCCGTAACATTATGAAGTTTGGCACAGTCGCGATCATTGGGCGCCCGAACGTTGGCAAGTCGACCTTGCTTAATCAATTGCTTCAGCAGAAGGTGGCAATTGTCTCAGACAAGCCGCAAACGACGAGAACGAGAATTCTGGGGGTTGTGCATGCACCCGGTGCGCAGATTGCGTTGCTCGATACGCCTGGGCTGCACAAACCTCAACATCTGCTCAATCGTCGTATGGTCCGCACCACGGTCGAGACGCTGGAGGAGGCGGATATTTTGTACGTGTTAATGGACACGACAAGTTTGCCTGGTCCCGGTGATCTCTTGGTCATCGATCATGTGAAGGGGGCGGTCAGGAAGCGTCCCCGGCCGGTCATCCTAGTTTTGAACAAGGTGGACCTGGTCAATAAGCTCAAGTTGCTGCCGGTGATGGAAACGTACGCCAGATTATACGCGTGGACGGACGTGGTGCCGGTGTCGGCTGAAACCGGCGATAATGTCGATCGTTTGCTGTCCGTGACCGTGGCCCATCTTTCGGAAGGGGATGCGGCCTATGATGCAGACACCGTCACAGATCAGTCCATGCGGACTCTGGCGGCCGAAATAGTTCGCGAGAAAATTTTGCACCAGACCTACGAGGAAGTGCCCTACTCAGTGGCCGTGGAGATCGATGAATTTATCGAGGAGGGGAAGTTGGCCCGCATTAGTGCGACGGTCCTGGTCGAGCGAGAGTCTCACAAGGCGATCTTGATCGGGAAGCACGGAGAGCGGCTCAAGGCGGTCGGAACTGATGCGCGACATGAGATGGAACAGATCTTCGGAATGAAAGTGTTTCTGCAGGTGTGGGTGAAAGTGCGGGAGGCATGGCGAGAAGATGCGCGTGCACTTACCGAATTAGGCTACTAGCAGGGTCGTGATGTTGCCGACGGAACGTATGACAGAATCGAGTCCAGCGGATCCGCGCTCTCGTCCAGGGGATAAAGATCTCCTCCGGGACGTGCTGCGTGACCAAGCCGACCGAGGCCGGACCAAGTCCGACATCGTGCTGTTGTCGGTGCAACGGCTGTTGCGGAGAGGTGCGATCACCAATCTCGCGAAGATGCTTGGCCGGATGCACCAGGCTGACGTGGCGAAAGTGATTCTGCATCTGTCGTCCCCCAAGGAAAAGCGGGAAGTCTTTGAACTGGTACGAGGCGAGTCGAAGCGCGGCCAAGTGCTAAGTGAGCTCGATAGCGACAGTATCAATCAGGTGCTGGCGGATCTGCTGCACTCGGACATCGCCTGGCTGATTAAAGACCTCGGCCCTGACGATGTAGCCTACATCCTCGGGGTGCTGCCGGAAGAACGAGCCACAGCGGTTCTCGCGTTGATGCGAACGGAGGACTCCACGGAAGTCGCTGACCTGCTGAAGTATCCGAAGGATACGGCCGGCGGCATCATGACGACGGAGTTCTTTGCGCTCCCGGAAGAGGCGACGGCGCAGGATGCCATTCGCCGTCTCCAACTGGCGACGGAAGCAGAAATGGTGTTCTATATTTATGTGACCGACAAAGATGAGCACTTGGTCGGAGTGCTCTCGCTGCGTCAGTTGCTGACGGTTCCCCCCACGACGCCGCTGAAAAATATCGCCACGCGCGACGTGATTAGCGTGACGGTCGACATGGACCAGGAGGAAGTCGCCCGTCAAGTGGCGAGTTACAACTTGCTCGCAATTCCGGTCATCGACAAAGACAATGCATTGGTTGGCATTATCACGGTTGACGACGTGGTGGACGTGATCCGTGAAGAAGCGACCGAAGACATGCTCAAGATGGCCGGCGCGATCGAGGAGGACTCGGTCTCAAAGTCCTCCAGTGTAGCATCGGCGAAGCACCGGCTTCCGTGGCTCTTTACGAATCTGGTCGGTAGCCTGTTCTCTGGCGCGATCCTGTGGGAGTTCCGGTATACGATTCAGGAAGTGGTGGCCATCGTCAGTTTTATTCCGGTCATCGCCGCCATGGGTGGGAACGTCGGCCTCCAGTCCTCGACCCTTATTATTCGTGGATTGGCGACCGGGCTGATCGCGCTGACGGATGTGCGCACGGTGTTTATCAGAGAAATCAAGGTCGGACTCCTGATGGGGCTCGCCTGCGGCGTGATTCTCACAATCGTGGGTTGGATTTGGCATCAAGCGTTTCTGGGTATGGTCGTGGGGATATCGCTGATTATCGCGTTCATGGTCTCGACCAGTATGGCGACGTTCATGCCGATCTTACTGAAGCGAATGGGGGTGGACCCTGCCGTTGCGGCCGGTCCTTTTGTGACGACGGCCAATGATATCACGGGCATTACTATCTATCTCTCTCTGGCCACGATGTTCATAGAACACCTTCGCTAATGGAACAGACTATGTGGTCTTCCAGCCAGGCCGGTCCTCTCCCTCAGCGAGTGTCTCCCTCATGCCGCTGATCAAGACCGCAGCCATCACGCTGAACAGTCGAAAGTGGGGCGAGGCGGATCGTATCGTGACCTTCTACACTAAGGAGATGGGAAAAGTTCGCGGTGTGGCGCGGGGGGCTCGTCGGATGAAGAGCCGACTCGGCGCATCACTCGAACCGCTCACCATCTGCCATCTGAATTTGTTCGAAAAATCAGGCGATTCGCTCTATCGAATTTCTCAAGTTGATCTTGTAGAGCCGTTCATCAGGTTTCGCGAAGACTTGACGCTGATGACTGCTGCCGCGAGGATGGTCAATGTGGTGGGTGCCGTGACGCCGGACGGGGATCCTGATCTGTCGCTCTTCGAGACGCTCGAGCAGGGGCTGCACGCCTTAGTCACGAGCCAGGATCCGGCGTTGACCGCGCTGTTGTTTCAGATTCGTCTCCTGGGTCTGATCGGGTTTCGCCCTGAAACCGATCACTGTGCAGCTTGTGGCAAGGGCCGGATGATGGGAGAACCTCAATTTTCGCCTTTGTCCGGAGGCCTGGTCTGTGGGGTCTGTGCTGCGCGCCAGCCCTTCCGCTGTTTGCCGCTCTCGCGAGGAAGTCTGGCCTTTCTGCATCAGGCCTTGCGGCTCTCGCCCGCAGTGGTCGATCGCCTCAAGGCGGCAGGGCAAGTCAGGTACGAGGTGGAAAATGCGATTGAAGGGTATGTTACTGTTGTAGCGGGCAGGCAACTACCTCCGGTGAATTTTCTCTCGTATCCGTCGTGACGATGAGCCGTCTGTTCGTTATGAAAGGGAACATCCCGGCATGACAGAGATCTTGTGTGAACCGAAAGACATAGCCTGGGTCGAGAAGGGCGTGTTGGGTATCGAATGGAGCGACGGGCACAAGGCTGTCTACCCCGTTCGGTATCTCCGCCAGCAATGTCCCTGCGCCGCCTGTGTCGACGAGTGGTCTGGTGCCCGGCGTTTGCAGCCGGACGATGTCCCCATCGTGATCATGTTGCAGGATGTGCAGCCGGTCGGGCGGTATGCGCTGCAATTCACGTGGAGCGACGGCCACGACACAGGGATTTACTCCTATGCCCTCCTTCGCAGGCTTTGCCAGTGCGATGTCTGTCAGCCCGTGAAGCCTAATGAACCAAGGAGCCGGCGTCTGTTGTGAGAGATCGTACTGGCATCAACGCGACCTCTTGTGGTGCCCCGAGGTTCCGGGGCCTCAATGGTTTGAGACCCTCGAAGTGGGTCGTTGTGGTGCTTGTGGTCGCGTTTGGATCGGCACCTGGTTGCAGCGGGATGCCGTCGTTGGAAGAGCAAGAGCGCCATGTAAGAGATAATGAGCTAGTGCTCCATCAGTTGACCCCGCGCGCGTTTGTCGGGGGATGGGGCGCGCCGACGTATCAGCATGCTGAGTTCATGCAGTTTTTTGTCATGAAAGATGACTCGCGTATGCCACGGTCGAGATGGGCAAGCGGAGAACCGCCACGAGGGTGGGAGGTCGATATTGAAGCCGGCGATGCGCTTTTTCTGGCTTACCCGGACCGCGGGTGGCTGGTGGTGTTTTTCGAGGAACGGCTTGTCTATCGCGAAGCGCTGACGGCGGCGCAGCTCCATGCCTTGGGTCGGAGCTGGCAGCATGAAGACAAGTTTCGCTCCAGAATTGAAGTGCCGACTGCTCCATAATGTCTGTGTCTTGTAGGCCCACCGTGACCAAGTATTCTTTGAATCTTCTCATGGTTTCCTCAGAAGCGGTTCCCTATGCCAAGACCGGCGGGCTTGCCGATGTGGCTGGCGCGTTGCCTCTTGAGCTGGCAAAGCTTGGCCATGATGTCATTCTCCTACTCCCTCACTATCGCTGCCTGAGCGAGTCAGGACGATCCTTCCGGCCCGTTTGTCGGCTTCGTGTACCGACCCCTGAGGGGCTTGTCGACACGCTGATTGAAGAAGATGTCATTCCCGCCGGTGATGATGGTCGCCACGTGCGCGTGTGGACGGTCCGGAACGAGGCCTTCTTTGACCGGCCTGGGCTGTACGGAGATCGCGGTATCGATTATCCTGATAATCTCGACAGGTTTTCATTCTTCTGCCGCGCAACGATTGAGGTGATCGCACATCAACAGATTGTGAACCAATGGAAGACCCATATCCTCCATTTGCATGATTGGCAATCGGCATTGTGTGCGGTCTACCTCAAGACTATTGATCGAGATCGATCGGATGTGCAGGGAGTGCGCACGGTGCTGACGCTACACAATGTGGGGTACCAGGGCCTCTTCCCTGGAGTGCAATTTAAGAGAACTGGTCTTCCGCCAACGTTGTTTACTCCTGCGGGTCTTGAGTATTACGGCTCGGTGAATCTGCTCAAGGGGGGCATTGTATTTGTTGATTATGTCACCACGGTTAGCCCAACCTATGCGCAAGAAATCCTCACGCCAGAATGTGGTTTTGGGCTAGAGGGTGTATTGCGCAACCGTGCAGACCGACTTCTGGGTATCTTGAACGGCATCGACATCGATCGATGGAACCCGAAAACTGATCCCTGCCTTCCTGCAAATTACTCAGTGACCGATCGATCGGGGAAACTGATCTGTAAGCAGGCGCTCCAACAAGAGTTCCATTTTTCTGAAACATCGATTCCGCTGCTTGGCGTGATTGCACGGCTGACGTCGCAGAAGGGCCTAGATCTTGTGGCGGCCATAATTCCACAATTAATGGCTATGGATTTGCAATTGGTGATCTTGGGAACCGGCGAGCCAGAGCTCGAAGCTAAATTTCAAGCGCTTCAGACGCGCTATCCGCATCGCATGGGACTTCGTCTTGGTTTTGACGAAGGTCTTGCGCATCGCATCGAAGGTGGGGCAGATGTATTTGTGATGCCTTCACGCTATGAGCCTTGCGGATTGAGTCAGCTCTACAGTCTCCGCTACGGAACTGTTCCCGTTGTGAGAAAGACGGGTGGGTTGGCAGATACGGTCGTGCCACTGACTGTTCAGGCTCAGCAGGCTGGGCAGGCAACAGGGTTCCACGTTGAAGAGGATTCGGCACGCGCTCTTCTAGAAGTATTGCGCCGAACTGTGGCAGTGTATCAAGATCGATCGATCTGGGCCCAACTAGTTGAGGCAGGGATGAATACAGATACGTCCTGGGCTCGTTCAGCGAACGCCTACAACCGGCTGTTTGTGTCGTTAGTCGGAGGAGTGCCTCCGTACGTGTCGTAATGGCGTACGAGTAGATCTATATTAGGTGACGCGCGTCGTGGGGGATAGATAGAGCGAAGCGAGTGAGTCGACTAGGGAAGGTTGAGTGTAACCTCAACGATATTCGTCTCAAGCTCAGAAAGCAGAGTCTTTGCCTGTATAGTGTAAAAAGCGTACTCGGATTGGGGTTGGTAGCTTAGGACGGTCCGAAGAAGGTCTTTGGCGACATCAAGCCTTCCTGCTTCCACGGCAGCAGAACCGGCCCGTAAGGAGCAAGCTGCAGCCATTGCTTTCACATCTACCGAAAATCTAGGCGCCGGAGCTGACACGAATTTCTCAAGCCTCACCGGTAAGGGAAGAACGAATGACTCCTGAGCGAGCGAGTGGTTGGCCGCGCTTGTTAGCGCCAGAGCATCCTCTCGCAATTGGTCGATACCGGTGCTGGCTTGACAGCGGGAATAGGTGCTCCAGAGGCTCATGAAACTTCCGTTGTCGATGGAAGCCATTTTAGCTGGTTGGCCGGTCTGACACCCAGCTAATGAGATTAAAATGCTTAATAGTATGAACTGAGTCGTTTTCATGCTACTCCGAGTGTTCGTCTTATATCGCCCTGTTCTCAACATTCTACTGAATGTGTAATGCAAGCGATAGGCCAAAATTTATCATCGTAAATAATTGATTTATTTTGATAAAATATTAACATCACAAGAGTGTATGTGTTGCAGATAGCGCACTGTGTGATTTTAGATACGGGGACTGTGGCAGATTTATGAGTTGAAAATGTGAACGAGAATGCCTGTCCTGGTGGTGGAATTGGTTTTTCTCATGATGTGTTTAATGTGTTCTTTCACGGTCTGCTCGGTAATCTGAAGGGCGTTCGCGATCTCTTTGTTGGTCCAGCCCTTTGCCAGGTGCTCAATGACGGATTGTTCGCGATTGGTTAATTGAAACTTTTCCTTGGCCTGATCGGTGTTGAGTTGTTGTCGCCTCGCTAATTCTTCTAAGGTGACCACCAGCCTCGCATATTGGACTCCGCCTCGATCCGGGAGGCCAAATCCCCTCAACAGGATTGGCTGTTCAGGATTACCTGCAACACGTTTGATTTCGAATTGTTCCCAGTCTTTTGCCTCGGTACGAACATGGAGCGCCTTAATAATTTCTCCGCAGAGTTCTGTCAGTGCAGTAGGCAAGACTCCATGGGCAGACTTCAGGCTCCCTCCACCATGTTCGGCCGCATTGATCTGTTTTGACAGTTCAGAGGCTTGCCGATTCATATGGAGGAGTTGCATGGACGCCGAGAGGACAACAATCCCTGCGCCTGCCCGCTGATCGGCGAGAGTGTCTGTCGGGTCTACGGGCAGTGACGAATCACTCATGGAGGAGGGATGCTTTCGCGGTTATTTCAAGAACAATGCTAGACAATCCAATGCTTTCTGTTAAGGTAGCACACAGACATGGAGAACGTAAGTCTAGAGTGGAAATAGTACCTAACCCTTTAGGGGGAGTCAACACCCACCTTTGGAGAAGCGAGTCCTACATCGTCGGTATTGTCACGTAGCTGGCGCATTTCTATACTTCTCTGCATGGAGATAAAGACGCCAGGCGAGTCCTGATGGTGCCCAGAAACATGGAGATGGGAAAGCCGTCTTTCTTGAGGAGTCTTGGATTGAACTCTTCTTTAAGGAGTCTAGATTCGAACGGCTGCCAGGTTTAGGGTTTTCACCTCAAAAAAATCGGGGAGACAACGTGGGACAGAATGAATGGGATTGGCCAATATCGACGGATTTTCAGAAACATAACGAACGAGTGGCACTCATGCGGCCGATTCCGTATGAAATGACTACCCTGCTGGGCGATTCATCGGCATTTGCGCATCAAGGGAAAGCGCTGTCTGTCAACATCAGCAGCGGTGGGATGCTGGTCTTGATGGAGCAGGCACCGGCAATTGAACAAGTGATGAAAGTTTATGTACCGACGCCTATGACGGCAGCAGAAACTCCGACCCTTGCGGAAGTGCGCTGGATCAGGAAGTTGCCGTTTGGCCGAAATGACTGCGAGGGCCCCTATTTCGTTGGTCTTAAGTTCATGTTCTAGGTTCGGGATCGTGATGTGCGTTTACGGGGGAGCTCATTGCTCTCTGTATGCGAAAGAGTATGATCAAGGCGATTCACCAAGCATGAGGGCAGCCATGAACATGATGATTCATGTTTTTGCGATTACAGGTTTGATAGTCGGGGTGACTGTTACGGGCGTATCGGCACAATCGAAGGTGGCTGCATCGAATCCGCTTCAGGAGGCAGCACAGGAGAAGTCGTCATTGACCGTGACGACGGACTACATCATTGGACCAGAGGACGTACTCGATATTACCGTGTGGAAAAATGCTGATCTTTCTAAGACAGTGCAAGTGCGCCCCGATGGCAGGATTTCTTTGCCACTGATTGGTGACGTGGTGGCAGTCAGTCGAACCAGCGCGCAGTTGACAGAAGAAATTTCTACTCGCCTGAAGGCCTACATGGAAAATCCTACGGTCTCTATTGTGGTGAAAGAAGTGAATAGCTATGCGATCTTTGTCCTGGGAGAGGTCGTCAAGCCTGGCCGTTTGCCTCTCAAGAGTAAGACGACATTGCTCCAGGCTATTACGCTCGCAAGCGGGTTTACGCCTGTAGCCTCTCGAAATAAGATCGTCATATTTCGCTTTGGAAAAGACGGTGAACCGTTGACCAAGATCAAGGCGAGCTATGACGACATCGTATTGCGGGACGGGATCAATCAGAATATTGAGCTGAAGCCCGGTGATACCATTGTCGTGCCGTCTGAGTCGATGGTGGTTATCCCTAGCCGGTAATAGGGCCTTGGAACAGTTTCAGTGTAGCTAACGAGAAAGCATGGTGAATAATGTTTGTCAGGTCGTTTTGAGAAGGGGAAATCTGATGCGCGCCTTAACTAGTTGGTTTCTTATTGCAGTCATGGCGTTCGGCATGACTGGCTGCGTAGAAGACCAGGTTAATTACAAGGTTGATATGGTCCCCCCTGGTGAGTTTCTATTGGGTCCAGAGGACGTACTAATCGTCACTGTGTGGAAGAATACGGATCTTTCCCGTGAAGTGGTGATTCGTCCGGACGGGATGATCTCGATGCCCCTGATTGGCGATGTGCCTGCTGCGAATTTGACGGCGAATATTCTTGCGAAACGGATCAGCGATCGACTGACGGAGTATATGGCATCGCCTATTGTGTCCGTGCAACTTAAAGAAGTGAATAGCTACTTTATCTATGTATTGGGGGAAGTGACGAAGCCGGGTAAGTATCCGTTGAAGTCATATGCCAATGTCATGCAAGGCATTTCCCTGGCCGGAGGGTTTACGCCATTCGCGAAGAAAAATAAAATGAAAGTGTTGCGTGCCACAGTCAACGGCCCTGGCGAAAAGCATCAGATCGAAATTCCCGTCCAGTTCAACGATATTCTGAGCGGAAGTGCCACACTGGGCAATTTCTATCTCAGATCTGGCGACGTCATTGTGGTGCCCTAGTTGAGAAAGAGGCGTCACTATAAATACCTGGTTTGGGTTACCCTTGCGGTGGCGCTAGGGATGCAATCTGTGAGTTATGCTCAATTAGGCGGCGGTATGAGCGGGAGTACCGGTGGAGGTTTGGGGAGCATCCCTGGAGTGGCCTTCGGAGGAGCTACTGATCCCAGTATGATTCAGCTCAAAGAAGGGTTTCACGTCATACCCTCGATCATGGTTGGCGAGCGCTACGACAGCAATGTGTTTTATGCCCCCAAAACTCCCGGGCTAAATAGGGAGGATTTTGTGACCACAACCGTCCCGCAGGTGCGTGGACTGTATGTTGGAAGCCTAGTCAGTGCGAATGCAATGGCCAGTGCGGTAGGTGAGTACTACGCCAAGAATACAGCGCTGAGTTACGTAGGCACTAATGCCGGTGCCATCGTTGATGTAAGTAAGCTGGTCAGTCAATTGCGCGAGGGGACTCGTCTGACAGTCTCGGATACCTACAGCTACACCCCCCAGCCACCGGCGTTTCTGACGGGAGATCAGTCTGGCGGTGGAACCAACCCTTTTGTGAGAGGCTTTCAAACAGGCCGAGCTAATATGCAGAGCAATGTGTTCGGTGTGAATCTGTCGGTGCCCCTCACCCAGGTTGTCAGCGTGATTGGCGGCTACACGAATGGTTTTATCAAATTTGGTTCATCGGAACTGCAGCAACCTGGCAGACTACTTGATACGACCTATGTGACATACACGGCAGGGCTCTCGATGAAGGCATCACTTCGGGATACCGTCAGTTTGAACCTTGTTAATTCAGAGTTTGATTCAGGAGATCTGGGGGCCCTCACCACGCGCGGGGGTACCGTAGGATGGTCGCACCTGTTCACTCCGAATGTCAGCATACTCTCCGCTGCAGGGGCGCAACAGGTGGAGTCCAACTTCCGTGGGGCTCCGTCTTCTACCTCGATTGCGCCACTGGGTAGTCTTGCCCTTCTCTGGAAGGACGACACGACAACTATGACTGTTGCGTACAACATTGGTGTCACTCCGTCGTATCAATTCCAGAGTCAAGCCTTGCTGACGCATGTGGCGTCGGTCAGCCTAACGCAACAGACGGCTATTCCAGAGCTTCTAGGGATTGCGAGCTTAAACTATGGCCGTGGTGATGAGTTTGGGTCGGCTTCGACAACCACGGCGTCTACTGCGCTCTCCTATGTCGCGTGGGGTGGAACCGGTGGATTGATGTATCGGTTTACGCCCAAGACATTCCTCGGGTTGACGTATAGCTACACGAATAATGATCAATCGTTTGGGGGCCAAAGTTTTCGTATCGATCGACAAGTCGTCCAGATGAGCCTAAGCCAGGCATTTTACTAAACCATCGCGGCCACTATCTATGAATATACAAGCGCTCACGCCGGAAGACTTCTTGCGAGTATCACTGAAGAGAAAGTGGTGGATACTTGTCAGTGTGATCATGTGTGTGGCCTTGGGATATGTAATGTGGATATATTTCCCAAAGACCTTTAAGTCGTCCGCCATTATCACGATTGATAGCCCGAGGATTGCCAAGGAGTACGTGAAGGGGTTATCCCAAGAGGGTCGGCCCTTTGAAGACCCATGGGTCACGATCATGCAGCAAATTAGTCTCGGACTCACAAATAAATCCATTCTCATGCCGGTCATTGAGACCCTTAATCCCTACCCCGGTGTTGGAGGAGCGACTCCGGACTCATTGATGAAGTCGCTGCGAAAATCTGTGGTAATTGGGAGACCTAAAGATGGGATCGGGGTCTCAATTTCATACACCCATTCAGACCCGTTTATGGCCCAAGCAGTGACAGCTCTTCTTTGTGTGACCTTGCAAACAGACAATCTGAAGCGACGTGAAGGCCTCGTGGCGACCACCACGGAGTTTATATCTGCTGAGCTTGAAAAGGTAAAGGGTGATCTTGAGGCCAAGGAACGTGCGATTTCTGATTTCAAGAGAACGCATATGGGAGAACTCCCGCAGCAGATGGAAGCCAATCTGCGTACTCTCGATCGACTACAGATTGACCTCACGAATTCCACTGAGTCATTAAGTAAGATGGGGGAACGGATTACCGCCCTTGAAAAATCAATTAAGGATTTTTCAGATATTGCTCCGACCGGGGTTATTCCGTTTGAGCGGGAGAGGCGAGTGGGAGACCTGAGGCCGATTGACCCCCGAGCCACCAGGCTGCGAGAGCTGAAGCAGAAATTAAATGAGCTCTTGGGGGCCTATAAAGAGAATTACCCTGATGTCGTTCATGTGAAGGAAGAGATTCGTCGGTTGGAGTCTGTTTCACAAGCTGATGTGAGCCTGCCCAGCGTGTCTGAGACGGGAGCAGGGAAGCTTGATGAGGCGAGTGGACTGGTTCGTAAGTCGGCGGATCCCTACCTGAGGGAGTTGATGAAAGAGCGGGGCGAGGTGAAGAGCGAAATAGCCTTTCTCAAAGAAAAACAGACCCATACTATTCGACAGATCAAGGAGCTAGAGTCCCGTGTTGAGCACACGCCTACGAGAGAGCAGGGCCTGGCATTGCTGCTCAGAGACTACGAGAATATGCAGAAGAGCTACCAGGCCCTTCTTGATAAACGGACGAACGCGAAAATATTAGAGAATTATGAGAGTCACGAGTTTGGTGAGCAATATCGAGTCATCGAGCCAGCAAACTTCCCCATTGCTCAGGAACCGCCTGGGCTCATCCATTTCCTGCTTGGTGGGCTTGCCTTAGGGTGTCTCATCGGGTTTGGATCATCTATTGGGATGGAATTTTTGAAGACTGGGTTCCGTCGACCGGAGGAAGTTGAAGCCTACCTCGGGTTACCTGTGATCGCCTCTATCCCATCATTTTCAAGCGTGATGGGTGGAATAGGCATGATGCAGTCACGGGCATTGCTGGCTGGTCCAGGCATGTCCGGGGGGGCAGCCGAAGAGACGTCGTCCTACCTCGGGTCTCGAAAGATGAGCTTGGGCGTGAAGCCTGGCAAGAGGATGTCACGGGATTCTGTCGAAGGCATATCTCCGAAGTTTCATTTGATTGCGAAGTGGGCGCCCGCCTCATTGATGGCGGAGCAATACCGTGTGGCAGCCACGCGGATGATTCTCATGACCGCTGAAAAGAAACATGTGGTGACGTTGGTCACCAGTAGTGTGATGAGCGAAGGAAAGACAACGACGGCAGTCAATCTCGCGTATATTCTCGCCCATGATCTCGGCAAGTCTACGCTGCTCGTCGATTGCGACTTTAAACGCCCTATGGTGCACGAGTATATGGGAGTTCCTGCAGGACCTGGCTTGGGTGATGTGCTGCAGGGGGGCGAGATTCTTGAGAATTGTATCCACCGATGCGATGGTGTGCCGCTATGGGTTTTGCCGTCAGGGTCTCCCAGGGTTCGCCCAGCTGGGTTGTCGGGCATTCAGTATGTGGCGAAGCTCTTGCCAGAGCTCAAAGCACGTTACGACCATATAATCCTAGATGCTCCTCCAGTAATGCCGTTGGCGGATGTGAACGTTCTCAGTGGTATGGTTAACATGACTGCCTTCGTGGTTCGTGCCGGTGGGACAAGTCAGGACGTGGCCAAGAAGTCTCTGAAACTGCTCGGCGAGAATAGTGAGACTGCCGGCATTATCTTGACGCAGGTGGAATTAGAGTATGCGCCCTATTTCATGTATGCAGCGGCCTATATAAATGAGGACAGTGGAAGTCGAACATAACAAGTCCCGCGAAGACCCTATGCTGGCGGCCAGACTGTTCCCCGATCACGGCGGACCGTCATGGCGCATGCCTGGGCTCAAGAAGCGTATCCTCATTCTTGGGACAGGACCGCTGGCTGTCGACTTATGTCACGTCATCGTTTCGCAAAACCGCTGGTTGGTTGATATCGTCGGGTTCCTAGATGGAAAGGCGGAGCGCGTAGGGGAACGGCTTGTTAACCCTGGCATTGTCGGGACGTATGACCAGTTGGCGCAGGTGGTCGAGCAGTACCATGTGGACACGATCGTCGTATGTATGGAGGATCGCCGTTCGATTCTTCCGGTCCATACTCTTCTCGATTTTAAGGCAATAGGGCTGGATATACTGGATGGCCATCACCTGTTCGAAGAAGCCTCGGGACGTCTCTCGATCGACTCGCTTCGTCCGAGCGCATTGGTTTTCTCGAAAGGGTTTCGCCGTCGGTTAGCGTCGCTGGTGAGCAAAAGAATCCTTGATGTGGCGGCGTCGGCTGTGGGGCTGGTGGTGTTTAGCCCTTTCTTTGTCCTCGTTGCGCTGGTGATTCGAATGGACTCACCAGGACCGGTATTCTATCGCCAGGTTCGCGTTGGGTTACGCGGTCGGCCCTATATGATTTGGAAGTTTCGCTCGATGCGGCAAGATGCCGAGAAGGCAGGGCCCCGATGGGCTCAAGCCAACGACCCACGCATTTCCCGTGTAGGATGGTGGTTGCGGAAGACCCGTATCGATGAATTTCCTCAGTTAGTGAATGTGCTTAGAGGGGATATGAGTCTTGTTGGACCACGTCCGGAGCGACCGGTATTTGTCCAAGATTTGCGGATGGTGATTCCCTATTACGATATTCGACATACGGTCAGACCCGGTGTGACGGGGTGGGCTCAAGTGAAGTTCCGCTATGGAGCCTCGCAGGAAGATTCCCACACGAAACTGCAGTATGACCTGTACTATGTGAAGAACCTTTCTCTCCTTCTCGACTTGAAGATTCTGGTACACACCGTTCGTGTCATGTTACTTGGAGAGGGGGCCCATTGAATCGTCTGCGAAAGACAACTCAGGAGAAGGTGCGGCATGTTTTGACATTTGACGTCGAGGAACATTTTCAAGTGGCCGCATTTTGGTCGGCTGCGAGAAGAGGCCAGTGGGATCAGTTGTCGAGCCGGGTCGAGCGTAATACCAGGAAGATTTCCGATTTGTTGTTGGAACATTCGACGAGGGCCACATTTTTTGTGCTTGGGTGGGTTGCCGAACGGCATCCGGACTTGGTGAAAGATCTGGCACAGCAGGGGCATGAGATTGCCTCACATGGATACGGTCACGAACTTGTGTCCACTCAGACTCCCGCGCAATTTCGTGAGGACGTTCGGCGGTCAAAACAAATCTTGGAAGATTTGATTGGCAGACAGGTTGTGGGATACAGGGCGCCGAGCTTCTCGATTTCGTCTCGAACCGAATGGGCCATTTCCGTGTTGATCGAGGAAGGGTATCGATACGATTCCAGTATCTATAACCGGTTTCGAAGTGCACAAGTGAGCAAGGCGATTGATACGGAGACGTATCAGCTTGAGACTAAGGCTGGCACCATTTGGGAAGTGTCTCCGTCAACGATGAACGCTTGCGGACTTCAGCTGCCTGTTGCCGGTGGTGGATATTTTCGCCTCTTTCCCTATGCAGCCTCGAGAATGTTTCTGAAAAATCTTGAGAGACAGGGATCGCAGCTTGTGATGTATCTTCACCCGTGGGAGCTGGACCCGGAGCAGCCGCGGATGGATGGGCCCATGCTCTCAAAGGTTCGTCACTATTTGAACCTTGGGAAAACGGAGCAGCGCCTGAGGTGGTTGTTAAGGGATTTCTCCTTTGCGCCTATCAACGAAGTCGTTCGCCCCATTCGGAATATCATTGATGGAAAAGATGAGCGGTCGCATGCTAACGGTGCAAGCAAAGATGAGTGTGTGCCGTGAAATGTTGAAGCGGTGGAAAGCGGTTTATGAACTGTGCTGCGTGCTTCGTGCCTCCGCGCATTGTAAATATGTGAAATTCTTGGTGACGCACCTGTGACCTGCTAGAGTATTTGAAAGAAAAGCGAAGTCTCTACCTCTTAAGTCGTATTGCTCAGGGGTGATCTGAGTCGAGGAGAATCCGTTCCAATAGACGGGGCTAACGTCAGCATTTGTTGCGGGAATGGCGGGAGCGTGTCACGGGGGATCTGAGTCTATGTATATACTTGGCATTTCTGCTTTTTATCACGATAGCGCCGCCTGCCTGGTGAAGGACGGCGATATTATAGCTGCGGCCCAAGAAGAGCGGTTTACACGTAAGAAGCACGACCCGGGATTTCCGCGAAGGGCAACTGAGTATTGTCTAGCCCAGGCTGGGATTGGCATCAAAGATCTGAAGTATGTTGTGTTTTACGATAAGCCGCTCATCAAGTTTGAACGCTTGCTGGAAACCTATGTGGGCTTCGCCCCCAGAGGAATTCAATCGTTTCTGGCTGCGATGCCTGTCTGGTTGAAAGAGAAGTTGTTCCTCAGAAACTTGCTGCAAAATGAAGTGTTGGCCTGCTCGAATGGCCTCGACAAATCGGAATTGCCGGAGTTCCTTTTTGGCGAGCATCACGAGTCCCATGCAGCGTCAGCCTTCTACGCGTCACCCTATGAACGGGCCGGTGTGTTGTGTATGGACGGGGTAGGGGAGTGGGCGACCACATCCGCTTGGCTGGGAGAAGGAAATAAGCTGACCCCCCTTTGGGATATTCCATTTCCTCACTCGATCGGGCTGCTGTACTCAGCCTTCACCTATTATACGGGGTTCAAAGTCAACTCCGGTGAATACAAAGTCATGGGATTGGCTCCGTACGGAGAGCCGAAGTACGTCAAGGCTATCTACGAACATTTGATCGATCTCAAGCCGGACGGCACGTTCCGAATGAACATGGAGTATTTCAACTATTGCACCGGCCTGACCATGACGAGCCGAAAGTTCGACGACGTGTTTGGCGGTCCCCCTCGCAAAGCGGAGTCGAAGTTCGGGCAGCGGGAAATGGATTTGGAGGTGACCGAGGAGGTCATGTTGCGGCTGTCGCGAACGATGCATCGGGAAGCGGGAGTGGAGTACCTGTGTTTGGCGGGTGGTGTCGCACTTAATTGTGTGGGAAACGGGAGAGTGCTCCGCGAGGGACCGTTTAAGGGGATTTGGATTCAGCCGGCAGCCGGCGATGCAGGCGGGGCGTTGGGTGCTGCACTGAGCGCGTGGCATCAGTATGAAAATAAGCCTCGGATTGCAGACAATATCCACGACAAAATGAAGGGAAGTTATCTGGGCCCGGCATTCAGCAGCGAAGCTGTTGAAGCAAGCCTGAAGGCCATCGGGGCTGTCTATAATCGGCTTGATGAAAAAGATCTCTACAGTCGGGTGGCCGATGAGCTGGCTGCGGGAAAAGTCGTGGGGTGGCATCAGGGACGTATGGAGTTTGGCCCACGATCCCTTGGCGGGCGCAGCATCCTCGGGGATGCTCGGAACACCCAAATGCAGTCGGTGCTGAACCTCAAGATTAAATACCGGGAATCGTTCAGACCCTTCGCGCCCTCAGTGCTGCGAGAACGGGTGTCGGACTATTTCCAGATGAACTGCGATAGCCCCTATATGCTGCTCGTGGCTCCGGTGCTAGAGAAACGAAGGCTTCCATTCGATCCTGGACAGAAAGAGCTTTGGGGCATCGAATTGCTGAATGTGCCGCGTTCGGATATCCCATCCGTCACGCACATCGATTACTCTGCCAGAATTCAGACAGTTCACGAGGAAACGAATCCCCGGTACTACAAATTGCTCAAGGCGTTTGAGGAAAAGACGGGATATGCCACCTGTGTAAATACGTCCTTCAACGTGCGGGGCGAGCCAATCGTCTGCACACCGGAAGACGCGTACCGCTGCTTCATGCGGACGGAGATGGATATCCTAGTTGTCGAGAATTATGTGTTGAGGAAGGAAGATCAGAAGCCTCTTGAAGGGGATTCTGATTGGAAGAAAGAGTTTGAACTCGATTAGCTGAATGGGGGACGGGAGCAATGGATCACGCAGCGACACGCAAAGAACTCCGTCAATTTGGATTGTTGGTCGGAGCGGTCTTTACCGTAATCGGCCTCTGGCCGCTCGTATTTCGGGGTGAGTCGTTACGGGTGTGGGCGATAGGTCCGGGCGGGCTCCTGATCGTACTAGGCGCCATCCTTCCGCAGATCTTAGCCCCTATCCATAAAGGGTGGATGTGGGTCGGGCATATTCTTGGGTGGGTCAATACTAGAATTCTGCTCGGCATCGTGTTTTATGCTCTGGTGACCCCTATTGGATTGGTGTTTCGTCTCATGGGGAAAGATACGATGAGGCAGCCATTTGCGGAGTCGAGTACGACCTATAGGGTTGTTCGATCTCCACGGCCCCATTCCCATATGAAATACCAATTTTAAGTCGTTGCTCGTCAACAGGAGGTGAGTATGGGCGGTTTTGTCATGGAACTCTGGGCCTTTATGAAGGAGCGGAAGAAATTCTGGCTTCTTCCGATCATCATGGTACTGGTACTTCTCGGAAGCTTAATTGTCCTGACTCAAGGGTCGGCTGTTGCTCCATTCATTTATACCCTGTTCTAGACCGTTCTGGTCTCAGGCTTTGCGTCCAGGTCAAATGGCAACGTATCAAGCTCGCTTCAGATTTGTGGGGCCTTCCAGGTATGAGGCCGCCAATATGCTCGAAAAAATCAGAGATTGAAACAAATGAAGACAGCGAAAGATGTGGTTCAGCAGGATCTTACGTATATGTCAGACTGTCTCAAGTCTGAGTTCTTGGCCATCTCCGGCAAGCGATTGCTTGTCACGGGGGGCGCGGGATTCCTCGGCCACTATTTTGTTCAAGGCGTGCTGTATTGGAACCGTGTGAACCCCGAACGTGCGCCCATCAGTGTGGTCGTGTACGACAGTTTTGTGCGAGGAATGCCGTCGTGGCTTTCGGGCTTGGAAGGGGATTCCCATCTGCAGCTTGTCAAACACGATATTCGTCATCCGCTGCCAGCCGATATGGGAGATTTTTCCTTTATCATTCATGCGGCATCGATCGCATCGCCAACCTATTATAAGCGGGATCCAATCGGAACGATGGATGCCAATGTGAATGGACTGCGGATGCTTCTGGACTATGCACGGAATCAGAAGGAGAGAGGCCGAGCACTTGATGGGTTATTATTTTTATCCAGTAGCGAAATTTACGGAGACCCATCGCCAGCCGATATTCCAACTCCGGAAACCTATCGGGGGCTTGTGTCGTGTACTGGGCCTCGTGCCTGCTACGACGAAGCAAAACGGTATGGTGAAACGCTCTGTGTGAATTTCGCGAATCAATTTGGCGTGCCCGTTCGTGTGGCGCGCCCATTCAATAACTATGGGCCAGGACTGAAGATTTCGGATCGGCGAGTCATCCCGGACTTCGCAAGGGATATCGTCAATAACCGGGATATTGTCATGCTGTCGGATGGTTCGCCTCGTCGAACGTTCTGCTACGTGACCGATGCAGTGGCAGGCTACTACAAAGTCCTTGTGAAGGGGCATGACGGGGAGGCATACAATATCGGCGTAGAGAAGCCGGAGATATCCGTTGCCGAACTCGCGCAGATGCTGGTGCGCCATGCCAAGGATATTCTTGGGTATACAGGCAAGGTGGTGCTGCAAAAAAGTCAGGATACCACCTATCTCGTCGATAATCCGAATAGACGGTGTCCCATCATTGAGAAGGCCAGGGCCCATCTCGGCTATAACCCCACCGTGTCCATAGAAGAAGGTTTACGCAGGTCTCTTCTGTGGTATGGCGATAACCGAGAGGCGGAAGATGCCTAGTCATTCGGTAGACCCCACTTGTCAAGATCTAAGCCAGTTACGGTGCTATCCGCTCAGTATCGGTCAAGCATGTTCTGCGCGACTAATCGGATAGCAATAGTAGTGCAGCGAAGGCTGATCGCTTGAATGGCAGAGGTAGTAGAAATCAACGATGGAACCGTTTGTGTGCGGTGAATAGGTGGCGCCTATGAAGATCTCAATTATTGGGACAGGCTATGTAGGGTTGGTTACAGGCGTCTGCTTTGCCGAGAAGGGGCATGACGTCGTCTGTGTCGATGTCGACCAGAAAAAAGTCGATCTGATCAATGCGGGCACCCCTCCAATTTTTGAGCGGGGACTCGAGGATCTTCTTCGCAGGAATATTAAGAAGGGCCTCCGGGCCACGACCGATCTTCAGAAGGCTGTACAGGAGACTCAGATTTCCATGATTGCCGTCGGCACGCCGTTTGACGGACAGCGGATCGACCTAAGCTACATTAAGATGGTGTCGCGTCAGATCGGGGAAGCTCTCAAAGGGAAACAGGGTTACCACCTTGTCGTGGTCAAGAGCACGGTGGTTCCTGGTACGACGGACGATGTTGTTTTGCCGATCTTGGAAGAGGCCTCCGGGAAGAGAGCAGGCGAGGCCTTCGGCGTCGGGATGAATCCTGAGTTTCTGACAGAAGGAGAAGCCGTGTCAGATTTCATGTCCCCCGATAGAATTGTTCTGGGAGGCAACGATCAAGCCAGTATTGATTTGCAAGCGTCGCTCTACGCTGGGTTCCCTGGGGTGGACGTCCTCCGAACGAACAACAAGACCGCCGAAATGATTAAGTACACGTCCAACGCGCTGTTAGCGACCATGATCTCGTTTGCAAACGAGATGGGCAACTTCTGTGCAGCCGTCAAGAATGTGGATATTGTCGATGTGTTGAAAGGGGTTCACCTGAGTCGCTATTTAAAAGTTCAGCTTCCGACCGGGGAGACGGTCTTGCCTCCCATTACATCTTTCTTAGGCGCGGGGTGCGGCTTTGGAGGAAGTTGCTTACCGAAAGATGTGAAGGCCTTAGCTGCTCACGGTACACAGGTTGGCGCACCCATGCTGTTGCTGGAGGCCGTGCTGCAAGTGAATCAGCAGCAACCGGCTCGCGTCATAGCCCTCGCCAAGAAGCATTTTCCGGCGCTGAAGGATGTGAGAGTGAGTGTTCTGGGGCTTTCATTTCGTCCCGATACGAATGACATGCGCGAGTCGCCTGCGATTCCCATTCTTCGTGAGCTGTTGCGAGAGCAGGCCACCGTTCGAGCGTATGATCCAATCGCGAATCATGAGGCGAATGCGCTGTTCCCGAACGGGGAGATCACATTTTGTGGCAGTCTGCGTGAGGCGGTCGAGGGGGCTGAGGTGGTAATCCTAGTCACGAGGTGGGACGAGTTCAACACTCTCCCACAGTTGCTCGCGGGGATGGCATTGCAGCCTCTTGTGATCGATGGCCGACGAATGTTGGAAAAGAGAGCGGTCGCCCGTTATGAAGGGATTGGGCTCTAATCGCGTATGTTGTTCACAGAAACGGCTATTAAAGGCGTATATCTCATCGGTCTTGAGCGAAAAGAGGACCACAGGGGATTTTTTGCTAGAGCCTGGTGTCAGCAGGAACTTGAAGCCCATGGGCTCAATCCGAGCCTGGTGCAAGTCAATGTGGGATTTAGCCTGAAAAAAGGGACGCTACGGGGGATGCATTTTCAGCGGCACCCGCATCAGGAAGCAAAGTTAGTGCGTTGTACAATGGGTCAGATCTTTGATGTGGCCGTGGATCTTCGTCCCGACTCGCCGACCTATCGGCAATGGGTGGGAGCGGAACTCACAGCAGACAATCGAACGATGCTGTATGTGCCAGAGGGATGTGCCCATGGCTATCAAACGCTGCAAGATGATGCCGAAGTGGTCTATCAGACCTCTCACTTTTTTGCCGCCACGCACGCAACTGGCGTGAGGTTTGACGATCCATCTTTCGGCATTGTATGGCCCTTGGCGGTTGAGGTGATTTCTGAGATGGACAAGGTTTGGCCGCTGATGGTTCCGTAATGTTTGTGTGTCCAGCATTCGGCCGGGGACCTTGGCATTACCTTCGTTCTGCTACGTAGGTGGGGTATCGCTGGAGCCTTTACTGCCCTATAGTGACGAAAGAAAATCATTTTGACTCTTCGGGAGGTGCATCATGGTGATTGTTGATACAGCGTTAGAAAAGCGAGAGCGAGAAGGGAATCCGATCCGAGTGGCGTTGGTGGGAGCCGGCTACATGGGGCGTGGCATCGCCCTTCAGATTCTAACAGGAACGGTCGGTATGAGATTGGTCGCGGTTTCGAATCGGCATATTGCCGAAGCGAAGCGGGCCTATACCGAAGCCGGCGTGGAATCCATCAGTACGGTTGAGACTGTGAAGGATCTTGAGGAGGCGATTGCAAAAAAGAAGTGTGCGGTCACGGAAGATGCAATGCTCCTCTGTCGGGCTGAGAATATCGACGCGATCATCGACGCGACGGGCGAAGTGGAGTTCGGTGCCCTGGTTGCGCTCGAAGCCATCCAACATCGCAAGCATGTCATCATGATGAATGCCGAGTTGGATTCCACCCTTGGACCGATCTTGAAAGTGTATGCCGACAAAGCCGGCGTCGTCCTCACCTACACGGACGGTGATGAGCCTGGCGTGGCGATGAATCTGTTTCGATTCGTCAAGACGATTGGATATAAGCCGGTGTTGATGGGGCAGATTAAGGGATTCTTAGATCGCTATCGGAACCCCGAAACGCAGAAGGCATTTGCGGAAGCACATCGGCAAAAACCGGCGATGGTGGCATCGTTCGCCGATGGGTCCAAGCTCTGCATCGAATCGGTGATTATGGCCAATGCCACAGGGTTCAAGCCGGCAGTCCGGGGCATGTATGGGCATAAGTGCGCGCATGTCAAAGATCTGCTCACGCTCTTTTCTCCCGAGGATCTTCTGAGCGGGGGAATCATTGATTTTGCGTTAGGGGCGGAGCCGCATACCGGGGGATTCGTCGTCGGATACAACGAGCACCCCATTAAACGCGAATATATGAAGTACTTCAAAATGGGCGAGGGACCATTCTACATGTTCTATACGCCGTACCACCTGCCGCATTTGCAGCTCCCGCAGAGTGTGGCTCGTGCGGTCTTGTTTCAAGACGCAACATTGACGCCTCTGGCTGGACCTGTATGTGACACGGCGGCGTTTGCTAAGCGCGACCTCAAGGTTGGCGAGGTCTTGGATGGAATGGGCGGGTTTACGTGTTATGGATTGATTGACACGTATGAGGTGACGCAGGAACACAACCTGCTTCCAATGGTCCTGTCAAACGGGTGTGTCCTCAAGCGAAATATTCCGAAGGATCAGGCGATTAGTTATGCGGATGTCGAACTTCCCTCGGGACGTCTTGCCGATAAGCTGAGAGCTGAACAAACCGCCATGTTCCCAGTCGGAGCATTGGCGAAGTGAGTCAGCCAACCAGGAGAGCTGGACACGATTACTGTGCGTGTTGTGTGGTTCGGTTCGGAGGGAGACGATGAAGTCGATTGTGGTCTTGGGTGCGGGGATCGCCGGCTGTGGCGCGGCCCGTCGGTTACGTGTGCAGGGGGTTTCCTCCACTCTCTATGAAAAGAACTCCTATGCGGGTGGACATACCTATACGTACCAAGAGGCCGGAGGATGGGTGTTTGATGAAGGGCCTCATATTTCGTTTACGAAGAACGAAGAAATAAGGCAACTTCTAGCCGATAACGTGGACAATCGATATGTCACGGGGCAAGTGAGGCTCAACAATCATTGGAAAGGCCATTGGATCAAACATCCCGCACAGGTCCATCTGCATGGGCTTCCAACGGACCTTATTGTTGAATGTATTAAAGACTTCGTCGACGCGCAGAAAATAGGTGATGGGCCGGTTGCCAACTATCAGGAGTGGCTCTATAGGGCGTATGGCAAGACATTCGCCGAAACGTTCCCCATGGAATACGGGCTCAAGTATCACACGACACCTGCCAGTAACATGAGCACGGACTGGTTGGGGCCGCGTTTCTATCGCCCCACCCTCGAAGAGGTCCTTAAGGGGGCCTTTTCTTCAGATTCGCAGGCTGTTCACTATGTCACGGACTTCCGGTATCCGACTCGCGAAGGCTTCCTAGCCTATCTGAAAAAGTTCTTTGATGCGTCTACAATCAAGCTCGATCACAAAGTGACGGAGCTTGATCCCAAGCGCAAACAGGTTCGGTTCTCAAACGGCACGGTGGTCCCCTACGAGGGGGTCGTGTCCTCGATTCCGCTTCCGGACCTGATTCCATTGATTGTTGGAGCGCCGACCGATGTCCTGGAGGCCGCACAGCGGTTAGCCTGTACAACGGTGGTGATTGTAACGGTGGGAGTGAATCGTACAGATATTAGCGATACCCATTGGACCTATTTTTACGACCGCGACTACATTTTTTCTCGTGTGAGTCTTCCTCATTTGCAATCTCCGCACAACGCGCCTCCTGGCTGTGCATCGATCCAGGCTGAATGCTACTTCTCGAAGAAATATAAGCCGCTGGAAAAAGAGCCGAAAGCCTATGTCAAAACCGTGGTCGCCGATCTGCGGCGCTGCGGATTCATTCGGCCTGATGACAAGATTCTCATGGAGCACGTGATGGTAGTGCCCTATGCGAACATTATTTTCGACCTCGAGCGTGCAGCGGCGTTGAAAACCGTCCATGGTTATCTCGACGACCTCGGTATCGGATACTGCGGGCGTTATGGCGATTGGGGGTACCTGTGGACAGATGAGTCGCTGATTAGCGGGGAGCGTGCGGCTCAAAAAGTTCTCGATGGTAAAAAGTAGTTAGGCGGTAATCGATGCCACAGTGTTGGGTGGGGTGAGTTTTTCATGAAAGTGGTCTTGTTTTGCGGTGGGTTAGGGATGCGACTGCGGGAGTACTCCGAGAGTATTCCCAAGCCGATGGTTCCCATTGGGCCCAGGCCGGTCCTCTGGCATCTCATGAAGTACTATGCCTACTACGGGCACAAAGACTTTATTCTGTGCCTGGGGCATGGGGCTGGAGTGATCAAGAACTATTTTCTAAACTACAATGAATGTGAATCCAACGATTTTGTTCTGGCGAAAGGTGGAGAAGAACTCAAGCTTGTGACGACCGATATCCAAGATTGGCGCATCACCTTCGTGGATACCGGATTGAATACGAATGTCGGGCAGCGCTTGATGGCGGTGGCCAAGTACGTCGAGCAGGAGGAGATGTTTCTGGCCAACTATGCCGACGGGTTGACGGATTTGCCGCTCCCGAAAATGATCGAGGAGTTCTCTCAAGATCAGAATATGACGGGGATGTTTGCCTGCGTCAGGCCAAGGCAGAGCTTCCATCTTGTTTCGCTGGATGACACGCGTTTGGTCACATCAATCGAGGAGATGAGCCGGTCAGGATTATACGTGAATGGCGGATTCTTCATTTTTCGTGGGAATATCATTCGCAGCATTGAGCGAGGCGAGGAATTGGTGCATGAGCCGTTCGATCGGCTCATCAAAGAAAAGCGGCTCAAAGGCTATCCGTATAACGGATTTTGGATGGGGATGGATACGTTCAAGGACAAGCAGAATCTCGACGATCTTTATGCGCGTGCACTCGCTCCGTGGGAAGTTTGGAAACAGCGCTGAGGTGTTAGTGGGTTCCAGAGGTGCATTAGACGGCTGCGTGATGATGTGAGGCTAAGCTGATGCTTCCAATGAAGTTTTCGAACCTGAAAAGACCAATGCGGCTCTTGTGTATCGGCGCCCATTCGGACGATATCGAGATCGGTTGTGGAGGGACGATACTTCGGATGATGGCTGAGATGCCGAGCCTAGAGGTGCGATGGGTTGTCTTAAGCGCTCGAGGGGCGAGAAAGCAGGAGGCCTTGGCCAGCGCCAAGCGATTTCTCCGGTCGACTCGTCTGAAGCGTGTCGTCGTCAAACAGTTTAAAGAAAGCTTCTTCCCATACGTGGGAGATAAGATAAAGGCGTTCTTCGAACAACTTAAAACAGAATTCGACCCTGATCTCATCCTGACCCACTACCGGCATGATCTTCATCAAGACCACCGGGTTGTCTCGGATCTCACATGGAATACGTTCCGGGATCATCTGATTTGGGAGTACGAGATTCCGAAATACGATGGTGACATGGGTGTTCCGAACGTATTTTCACCGCTGAACCTGGAGGTCTGCACGGAGAAGATCAGGCTGTTGATGGAAGGGTTCGGGTCACAGCGCAGCCGTCGATGGTTTACTGACGATACGTTCTGGGCTCTTTTGCGGCTGAGAGGGATCGAGGCAGGCTCGTCCGGTCGGTTTGCCGAGGCTTTTTACGCTCGAAAAATTGTACTCTCGTGAGGAGTACCATGACAGCTCGACCAAAAGTCAGCATCGGAATGCCGGTCTATAATCGAGAGCCCTATCTTCGTGCCGCGCTGGATGGGGTATTGAATCAGACCTACCGCGACTTTGAGTTACTCATCTCAGACAATGCCTCGACGGACAAGACCGAGGCAATTTGCCGGGAGTATGCTGCGCGGGACTCGCGCATTCGGTACGTGAGAAATGCGACGAACCTCGGCATGGCCGGAAACTATAATGCCGCTTTTCGACGTGCCGTAGGGGAATACTTCAGATGGGTGGCAGGAGACGATCTCAGTGCTCCGGAGTCTTTGGCCGCTTGCGTAGAGGTGCTCGATCAGCATCCCGATGTGGTGCTCTGCTACCCCAAGACGGGAATTATTGATGCCGAAGGCGCCTATCAGGGTGCATATGACGACAACCTTCACCTGGACGATCTACGGCCAAGCGACCGATTCATCCGGGCAATGAAACAGATAGGCTTGGTGAATGTCCATTTTGGTCTGATGCGGTCTCGCATCCTTGGGCAGACATGCTTGTACCATCCAGGACCGGGTGGGGACTACGCGTTTATCTATGAGTTGGCCCTTCACGGTAAGTTCGTAGAGATTCCGCGAGAACTTTTTTATCGCCGATTACACGCAGGGTCCTCGTGGATGATTCGCCAAACGTCTGCCAAGGCGATTCAGGATTATCTTGATCCAGGTCGAGCGGGAAGCTCCCGCTATTGGTGGCCGTTGTATGGCCAGTGTGTCGGAGCCATTATGCGACCGTCTTTGCCAGTAATAGAGCGAATTCGAGCGCTCTATTTTTTGGCCCGTTTGATGGTATCGACCCGAGATGTGTTGATGTCTGAACTGGTTGGCGTCAGTGGTCGTCGAGATAGTACTACAGTGGCCCACATTGTTCGGAAATAAGTGGGTTTAGTTGCCCATTGCGTGATCGTATTCCCGCTCGTGGTGCCTCGTAGCCGTTTCAAGTCATGTGATATTTCGTGCGCGCACACTATGGTTCCCTTCCTTCCCGTCGCCCAGAATAGAGGACGAGAAAGTAGCTCACACGAGTGAGCACTTGGTTCATGGCTGGAACTCTATCCCCACCGAGCCTCTAACCTCTGAGCCTTGTTGGTGCGGTCAGCTTTATTCCTATGATCATATCTGAAGTACGGCCCGTGAGGCCTCGTCCCAATGCCAATCTGATAGCTGAAGTGGAGGGCGCGCAGCCGAAACAACCCTCTTGTGCTTTTGAATCTGTTGAGGAAAAGGAGCTCACACTGTGATGTTGTGTCTTTCGGCTCATCGGGTGAGCTATTGGAAAACGATCGTGCTCGCGGGGTTCCTCGTTTCGATTTCTTCTGGATTGATGGGAGGAGCGGCGTTGTTGTTGCCCAGGCCCATGTTCTGGGTTTTGTTCATTCCGCTCAGCCTGGGGGTAATTTTCTCGTCTGCTGTCATGCTCGGCGGATGGCTTGCGCTGTATCGTGACCACCGGGAATCCACGGGCCAGCCTGAGTTGTTCTCTACTCTGATCAACCGCCCAGTCAAACCGCGTAGCTGGGCAGTAAGGCAGCTGTTCAATGCGTTGAGCTTGAACTGTGGTAGGCGATTGTCAGTGGGCGATATCGTACAGGTCCGGTCCGTTGCTGAGATACGTCGGACGTTGGATGCTGATGGCGCCTTGGATGGGCTTCCATTTATGCCGGAAATGCTGCGCTTCTGCGGGTCTCGGTTTCGCGTCTTTCGCTGGGCCGACAAGATTAACGACATGAACACCAAAACTGGTGTGAGACGGCTTCGGGATACGGTCATGCTGGAAGGCTTGCGGTGCGATGGAAGCGCACATGACGGATGTCAGGCAGAATGTCAGATCCTCTGGAAGCATGCCTGGTTGCAAAGAATGCCTGCTCTCGCGCGGCCAAGCGACGCCCAGCTGGATGTCCTTCCGGGTGAGACGGCTGCTATTCCCGTTGGCTCTTGCGTCGGGCTCAAGGCCAAGCGTTCCCATTTGGAAAAGGATGGCGCAATCTATTTCTGTCAGATGACAGAGTTGCTTCGAGCAACTGAGCCCCTGAGTCGGTGGGATGTTCGCCCGGACCTTCGCTCGTTGTTCTACAGAAATGTCGGACTGTTAGCGTTTCTCGTAGCCGTATTCACGAGACTATTCAATTATGCTCAGGCACGCAGGGGTGGATGTGCCTATCCGTATTATCCCGACAACGATCTTCCTGAAACTCCGCGAAATGATCTTAGCCTTAAGCCGGGAGACCGTATTCGGGTGAGATCCTGGGAGAGCATTGCGCGCACGCTCGATAAGAACGGCCGGAATCGTGGGCTTAGGTTCGATCGGGAAATGATCCGATTTAGCGGACACCGATTTTCTGTTCGGGGCCGCGTGAACAACCTGATCGGCGAAGACTCTGCCCGTATGCTGACAATGAAAACTCCCTGTATTACCCTTGATGGGGCGACGGCGACAGGGGAGTTTCTGAGATTTTGCCCACAAAATGAGTTCGTGTTTTTTCGAGAGGTCTGGTTGCAGCGTGATGACTCAACGGCTGAGGGGGCTGGTCAAGGTGTAATACTCTGCTCAATCGACAAGCGACGGCATGAAACATCTGCATAAGGATGATGCCTCCCTGTAAGGAGTGGGTAGAGGAATAGATTTATTTAGCGAAGGAGCCAGTTTGGTCTCAGCTTCCAAGTACGATCCGGAGAAGGTATCTGCCCCAGCGACCGAGTGAGAGGTACAACAGTGTCTACGGATACTCGTGTGGTGCGGCCTAGACTGTTCGAGAGTTTTCCTGAGATTCTTGGTCGGTTGTATGAAGATCCTTCCTCCCTATGCGGCCGCTCTTCGAAGCCGTAATGTATCTAGTACTGAGATAGGCTAGCGCGTTGTCGTCCACAACCCGAGAACTCAAGTCGGCTTCGCAGGGAGCTCTAAAAGTACAAATTATTCCAGACGGTTGCAAGGCTGCCACGGCCTTTCCTCATAGAATTCAGGAGATATCCGTTGGGAGTTCCAGTGTCCCAAGCACATGTGTTCGATAGCTCGCTCGTGCGAGGACTGGCTTGGACAGGCGCCGTCAAATGGGCGACTCAACTTCTTTCATGGCTAAGCACGATCGTCGTGGCTCGACTCCTCATTCCTGAGGACTATGGATTGGTGGCCATGGCCGGGGTCTTACTTGGAGTGATAAGCCTATTTAACGAATTCGGTTTAGGCGCTGCGGTCGTGGCATTACGGAACATTACGGACGATCAGATCGCCCGTATCCATGGACTTGCGAGCATGTTCGGGGCGGCGGGATTTCTCGTGTCATGCCTTGTGGCTATTCCAACGGGACAATTTTTCGGAGCGCCGGAGGTGGCCCGTATCATGATGGTCATGGGGGTGGGACTCGTCTTAGTGTCTATGCGCTCTGTCCCTACTGCGGTTCTAGAAAAAGAGCTTCGGTTTAAATTTCTCGCATTTCTCGAAGGAGGCCAGTCC
>Ga0163152_10002027_pt1 | contig 30143 bp, 28 predicted proteins | sample OliLakLV19MP8IB2_FD_148635 | JGI IMG/M metagenome (GOLD analysis project Ga0163152, IMG submission 148635) | Freshwater microbial mat bacterial communities from Lake Vanda, McMurdo Dry Valleys, Antarctica - Oligotrophic Lake LV.19.MP8.IB-2 | ecosystem: Environmental > Aquatic > Freshwater >...
GCCTGACTGCATTTTTTGAGAAGCGGCCGGCTCCATGGATTTGAGTCCGGTGCGACTACGGCGATTTTTATTTTTTCTGTTTTTCATTTTGGAGTGAGACGATGTGAACGCCGCTCTCCAACTCAGAAACAAGAGCGGGGTCACACCGACTTTGAGCTACTTCTTCGGGAAGGCTTTTCCTTCCTTGAGCCAGGCTTCGTTGAAGGCGACGGCCGATTGTTTTGTTCCGACGACGTGGATGACACCGTTCTGAGCCTGGGTCGCGGACATGTAGCCATGCACTCCGTCGAGCTTGCGGACGTGCGACCAGGTTTCGCCATCATCGAGTGAAAGGGCCGCGTATGTCCCACCGGCCTCCACTACGCTCTTCTTGTTGTCCATGCAGATGAGCAGGAGGGCCTTGCTAGAGAGCTTGAGTGCCGCGGCTTTCTGCCCTCCCGAGATCCCCGGAAACGGTGAATCCTTCTGAGTCCAGGTTTCGCCGAGATCTTTGGAAAATTGGACCGGCATCGGCTGCGGGCCGCGCAGGAAATTGATGATCTGTCCATCATCACGCTGTGCGATTGCGGGATGAATAGCGTATTTCCCGGCCGTGGCTCGCATATCGCCGGCCGCGACTTTCCAGGTTTTGCCTTGATCGGCAGAGATGAGCAAGCGTTCGTCCTTGTGCAAGTCGCCGTCGCAGGCCAGGACGATTTTGCCGTCGCGGGCCACGAACGCGGAGCATGGCTGGCTCAGGTGTTTGGGATCATCCCGGCTCAAGATGATTGTCGGCTTCGACCAGGTGACGCCGTTATCTTCCGAGTAGCGAACGACATTGCTGCAATTGTCCCAGCCGCGGAGCGATTGCGTGCTGAAATGATAGATGCGCTGCCCGACCGTGAGCAGCACAGGTGCATGATCGTTCACATCGGGTACGTCGAAGAAGAGAGACGCAGGCTCCCAGCGATCAGCCCCGACGCGCAATCGGCTCGCGGCCTGCGCGAGTTCCCGGCCCGGTTCGTTGACGCAGGTGTACCAGGCCATCAGGACGTCGCCATTCGGACAGACGCAGCAGGCCGCGAAGTGGTTGTGAGTCGCGAAGACCGGCCCAAACGCATCGGCGGTTATCGATGGGTTCTTCTTCTCGGCCGTCCAATTCATGAAGTATGGCTTCGCGGGATCGACGTTGTCCAACGGAGCCGGGGTTGGCTTGACGTTCTTCTGGTAGGTCGATTCAACCACAGGCAATGGCTTGGTGGTGGGCATATCTGCCTGAACCACGCGAAAGCCGGTGTAACGATTCGCATCTTCCGGAAGGAAGCCGGAACGATTGGCGCTACGCCACATCTTCATGGAATCGCGTGTCCGCTCGGGGCGGTGGAAGCACCAGCCGCGTGCGATTCTCGCATAGCCATCCGCACGGCCGACGGGATCGGTCTGCTCGGCAGCATCGTATGGGCCATGCCAGTCGAGACACCACTCCATCACGTTGCCGTGCATGTCATGAAGGCCCCAGGCGTTCGCTTTAAATGTGCCGACAGGCAACGTAGTCGCTTGCAGTTTGCCGTCTTTTGAAAGCCCGATGTTCGCCTGCTCGGCCGTGAACGTTTCGCCTGTGTTGAACGGAGTGGCAGTTCCAGCACGGCAGGCAAGTTCCCACTCGGCCTCGGTCGGCAAGCGATAAGTTTTGCCTTCCTTTTTAGTGAGCCATTCGCAGAATCGAACGGCCTCGTGCCAGGTGACAAAGGCGACAGGCTCGTCGTCGGTCTTGCTTGAGTTGTCGAGCCCACGCTTCTTGCCATGTGCCTTATCGAAGAGTTCGTACTGAGAGTTGGTGACTTCGGTCGTGCCCATCAAGAAGGGCTTCGAGAGAGTGACCTTGTGAGCCGGCGATTCATCGTAGTCTCGCATCGACCATTCAGCTAGCGATTTCGGCGGAGCATCGCCGCTGCCCATCGTGAACGATCCGGGCTCGATTCGCACGAGCTTCATGCCGATGGAATTCTCAACCGGCTCGGCCGCGAGAAAGGTCAATGGGACAAAAAATGCGGAAAGGGAGAGGAGAGTTTTCATGGGGTGTAGTGTAGCAATCACGCGAATCATGAACTTGCGCCGAAGACAGTTCTTGCTATAATTTGATAGGTCGGCGGAAGCGGTATCAGGAGGTAAGGCCATATGCAGACCAGAACCCCTCGACACAGTCGAGAAGAATTCAAACGGCGTGGCGAGGACATTTACGAACGGCTCGTCACGCCTACTCTTCGACCCGAAGACAAAGGTAAACTCGTGGCAATCGACATCGAGTCGGGAGAATTCGAAATCGATACGAAAGGCTACGATGCATCACAGAAGTTGTTCGATCGCATTCCGGATGCTCAAATCTGGTTGGTGAGAGTGGGTTATCCTGCTGCGGTTCGAATCGGCTATGGCGTTTCTCGCAGCCGGCAGACGCCATGATCGAAACAACTGTTGATGAGAACCGCGAGATCAGAGTCCCTGTTACCGTGCTCGGCTCAGACGGCACCGAATATTCAGTCGATGCGATCTTGGATACGGGATTCACTGATTCACTGACTCTGCCGCTTTCCCTGATTGACGACCTTGGGCTTCCTTGGAGACTTCGCGAGGCAGCAGTGCTGGCAAATGGTCAGAGTGAGGAAATCGATGTCTATGACGCAACGATCCTATGGGACGGTCAGGAACTGGACATCTTGGTGGTTGCTCTGGAAGCGGAGTCGTTGATTGGGATGGAACTGTTATTGGGTTTTGATCTGCGTGCCCGAATCGAGGTCGGAGGAAAGGTCGAGATCGAACGAAGCGTGTGAGCTTGCAAAATTCGATTATTACCAGGGCAACTCCTCATCCCCTCGGTCGCGTTTCGGTTTGGGTTCCTCGTCAGAATCGTCCTGCCACGAGTCGAGTTCCACTTCTTCATCCGAAGATTCGATCCAGATGCCGCCGCGTTCGTCTTCGAACTCCTGATCGACTGGCAGAATATCGAAACCGAAACCGATCCCGTCGCAGCCCTCGGTTGGGCAGCACCAGCAGCCGTGCGGTTTCCCATCGAACCCTTTGCTCACTCGCCATTCAATGAGATAGCTCTCGTATTCCTGGCCACAATGCAGGCAGCCGACCAGCGTCGGGATTTCCGGCGGGTAAAAGGGGTCACTGTCTCGGCCATCGTTCATGGCGCACCTCCAAAGAGTGCTACTCTCCATTATTGTGCCCGATTCCAGGACTTCAGTCAATCGTCCAGCGATTCCTGCGTCATTCTCGCCGCCGATTTCTATAATGTCCGCTTACCAAACGAGTTGATGCCGCACACGCCTGGGTACCTCCCGATGACGTTGAACGTTTCGATTACCGAAGAAATGGTCCGAGGTCTGGCCCCGGACGATGCCACCTGGAAAAAAGCCGAGGACCTGGCCGGGTCCGAACGCTTCCAGAACCCTGGCGTTTCAGCCGACGGCACCTGGCTCGTTGCCGACGCCAAGGGCAGCGGCAAGGAGCCCTATCAGGTCTCGGCGGATTTTGTGGATCCGAATAGTCCATTCTTGCGTTCCACCAGCCCGAGCCGGCAAACACCGGACAAATACGCCCTGGCGCTACTCCTGAAGTACGCCCGACAGCCCGATAGCTTCGGCAACCGCGAGCCGGGCGACGATCTTCTGGCCAAGCGCGAGAAGAAGGTCGCAGCCGACGAACGCAAGAAGTTCGGGCCCGGTGCTCCCAAGCGTGAGAAGAAGTCCGCTGAAGCCAAGATGCAGATGGCCCAACGCGACGGCCTTGATGCACTTGATCGCTTGTTGGTGGAATTGGTAGCAGGCGGACATTGGTTCGAAGAGGGGCACATCGAAAAATTGGAACGCGTCTCCAAAACCATGGGCGATGCCCACCTGCCAGCTGCGACTTACACCTTGCGTCGGCTCCTCTTGCTCGGCAAACAAAAAGGAATTGGCGACGAGGAGCGAACCTTCGTCGGGGCCGATCTGATCGCCCTGCTTTGGTCAATCGTGCAGCGAGCAAAGCTTTATCTCGATGGCAAGGCACCTGAAGGTGAACCCCAGGACGTGACGGATGCATTGATCGAAGAACTGCTCGGCAAGCCGTATCAGGTTTCGGATCTGATCGAGAAAGGATACGGCAAAAGCGATTTGTCTCTCTTCGAACTGGCTTACGAGCGAACAGACGACGATTGCCGCCAGCAACGGATCGAGGTGAGCAATCTCATCGATTTGAGCAGTGGCGATCTTCTTCAATCGATCGCGCATCGCCCATATAAGGGCGTGAATCCGGTTCCCGAACAGTCGAGTTACTCCACGCCAGTGAGCGTTTCCCAGGCCGCCGTCTATCCGGGATTTTTGAACCGGCGCGTTCAATGGGAGAAGAACGCGGAGAAGATCGAGCGAGCATCGCCCCAGGCTTTGGAGACGGCCTATAGCCTTGCCGTCGGCGATTTCTCGGCAATCCTCGAAGCATACCGCGATCAGCTTCGTCATCCGCTCGCCCCTCGCGAAGGTGTCTTCCTGCTTCAGTGCGAGGACGCCGGCCGAATCGGCGACCGCCACGTTGTGCTCGAAGACGCCTCCGGCACTCGTATCGAGGCCGCTGACCGTCGCAAGGACTACTCGAACGTGGCAAATCTGATGCGAGCCCTGGCCATGATCGGCAAGGACAAGCCTGCCGTGCTCGTGAAACTGTTCGTGCAACCGATGTCGAACACCATCGTCGCCTTGCCATTGGCGGCACTTACTTCCAAGCAGCACTTGCGACTCGGGCTCTAGTTGCCTGGCGGTCAAGCAAGGCTGAGTACCACGCACTCTCTACCAACGAACGAATATTCCGATGGCCAAAGAAAAAGACCCCCTGATCGATGCTCTCGTGGCGACCGTTCACGCTGGAGTGGAGGCTCACGGCATCAGCGATCTCCGATCGCGTGCCGCCCAGGCACCAGAAGAATTCGCCGATGTGGCTACCCGCCTTCGTGCAGCCGACGACGATGAAGCCCCTGGGCCAGTCCTGGAATTCCTGCAAGCCGCCTTACAGGCACGCCTGTTGCGAGCCGATGCCGGGCTCAAGGGAACGATCGATGAAGTCACGACCGGCAGCCACTGGTCCACGAACATGCCGGCCGAGAGTTTCTATCTGCTGGTGCCGGAAACGCGACCGTTTGCCAAGAAGGTGAAGCCGGAGGTACAGGTCGAAGCCATAGAGACCGCCGTGCGTCTAGGAACCGCGACCGATCTGCGACTCCTTCAGATTTATCTCAAGCATCTCGACGATAAGAAAGAAGACTCGCCTGTCGGGGATATCATTGCTCAGCAGGCGATACCAGCATTCGGCCCGGCCATTCTTCCGGAACTGTGGCCAACCCTCGGGCCGGACAACCGCACCTTCTCGGCCGCTTCCAAGATCGACATGCAGGCCACGTTGAAGCGGCTGACCGAAAAATCGCCGGATAAAAAGGCCAAGGGAGCGGACAAGCAAAGCCAGGTTACCAAGGCTGTCGACAAGATTCTTCAGGACGCATCGGAGGGGGGCAAGGTTGGTGCCGAGTCTCTGCCAATTCTGAAACTCGCTCTGAAGTATGCACCCGAACCTGCGTTCCGCCGCAAGGTGGCCGAGACTCTCGCCGGCATGGGCAAGGACGCAGCCGAGGCCTTGCCCGATCTGGTCGATGCGTTCGAACGGACCGGTTTCACTCGCGATTACAATCTCATCCGCCCGATGATGGTGCTCGGCAAGGAATCGGTCGACGTAGCCGATTCGTTAATCCGAGCACTCGAAGATCGAGACAGCACGGTACGTCTGATGGCCGCGTTCAACGTGGGCCAAATGGGCGAGCCGGCGATGAAGGCGCTGAACGCACTCGAAGACCTCTCCGAGCGCGACCCCGAACCGAAGATCCGCGATCAGGCGGCAAAGACGCTGAACAAATTGCGAGCGAGACTGGAGCCGGTGGGAATGGAGTTAGTGCTCGACGGGGAAGCGACGGCGAGTTGAAGTCACCGTCATCGAGCCTGACGCGCGAGCGAGGGAAGAATTAGTCCTTCGCTCGCGAGTCAGGCTTGAGTTTCTTCAAACTTCCCCCATTCCCGCCTATCAAAACGGACCCATCCCCCGCGATTGCAATCGCATAGACAATACCATCCGCGACCCGCAGTGTTGATTTCACTTCAACCGTCTCGGGGTCGATCGTGTGAAGTGTAGCGTCCTTGCAGACGACAAGAATCTTGCTCCCATCGGGTGTCCAGGCGAGGGCACGCGGCACACTCGCTAGCCTTGCAAACCTCACCATTCGTCCCAGCGTCGGCTGCCAGAAGCGAATCGTGCGATCGTCGCTAATCGAGGCCAGCATGGTTGGCTCGGTTTTCGGTCGGACTGCCAGGCCCGTGACGGACTTTGTGTGTTGAGAAAGTTCTCGCTCTACCTTGCCGGTTTCGATGTTCCAGATTCGCAACGTTCCATCAACGCCTGCCGATGCGATCTGCTTGTCCTTTGGAAGAAACACGACCGACAACACGGCACGCGAGTGCCCCTCTAACTGCATCTCGGTCTTTCCGGTTTGAGCATTGACGACAGCGACCATCCGATCGGCACTGGCGGTTGCCAGCAATTTCGAGTCGCTCGACCAGGCTACCGAGTGAATCAGGTCTTTGTGCAAATCCAGGCGATGCAATAGTTGTTCGTCAGGCCAGTGGATCAACTCGAGCGCTCCACGTTCCGCCGGCGAACCCCCTGCAATTGCGAGTGTCTTGCCATCGGGGGCGAATGCCAAATCGTGGACATGCGAAAGCTTGGTCGCAACCGTCCGCACCGGTTTCAACTCGGGCCAACTCAGCACCCGGACACCTGCCTGTGAACCCGCGAGTACGTTCTTGCCGTCCGGAGAGAACGCGAGTGCCGTGATGGGCGGTTCGACTGCCTGAACTGGAATGGCCAGCACAAAAATAGCGAGGGTGATTTTCATGCGAGCAACTCTTTGATCACTTCGCCGCCTTGATTGACGGCAACGGGTCGGCCATCGCTCGTGTGCAGTTCGTGCGATGGCTTCAGGCCGAGAATCGTGAAGATCGTCGCAGCCAAATCTCCTGGCGTTACTGGCCGATCTGCCGGGCTTTCGCCAACGCGGTCGCTCGCACCTATCACCTGCCCGCCACGAATCCCGCCACCCGCGAGGGCCACGCTGAACGCACGTGGCCAATGGTCGCGCCCCTTCTGCGTGTTGACCTTGGGAGTGCGGCCGAATTCGCCCATCGCGATAACGAGCGTCTCGTCCAACATGCCGCGATCGCTCAGATCGGAAACGAGGGCTGCGAAGGCGAGGTCGAACGTCGGAATCAAGCCCTCGCCGACTTTCGCGCCGGCATAGCCCTCCTTCAATCGCAACACCAGGTCGCCGTGAGTGTCCCATCCCGGGTTGTTCACGGTCACGAAGCTGACGCCCCGTTCGACGAGCCGGCGGGCGAGCAAGCAACTTTGCCCTACAGTTCGCGGGCCGTAGTTGCCTCGAGTCGCGGGCTTTTCGTCGTTCAGGTCGAACGCATGCTTTGCTTCAGGCGAGGTGACCATTCGGAAAGCCTGTTCGAAAGCACGATCGCTGATCATGGCTGAATCGCCCTTCTCGTGGAAGCGATCCAGTTGCCCGACGAACTCCCGGCGACGTTCGAGCCTGCCCGACGTGACGCCCGGATAGAAATCGAGATCGCGGACCTTGAAGTCGGGCTTTGCCGGATCTCCTCCCAGGGCAAACGGCTGACGAGCTTGTCCAAGATAGCCTGCCCCCATGTACGTCGAGGCATCCGGGATGGCAGTGTACGGTGGAAGGGTTTGCGTGCCGCCACGAACTTCCGTGACGACCGAGCCGAGACTCGGATACTGCAAAACCGGCGACGGCTTGTAGCCGGTCAGCAGATAGTGATTCGCCAAGCCGTGTTCGCCTAGCGGCGAAGTCATCGACCGCACTAAGGCGATCTTGTCCGCGATCTTGGCCGTGTTCGGCAAAAGTTCGCAGATGTGCGTACCAGTTACTTTCGTTTGAATCGCCTCGAATGGCCCACGCACTTCGGCCGGCGCGTCCGGTTTCAAATCGAAAGTCTCAAGATGCGAAGGTCCGCCATCGAGCCAGATCAGGATGCACGACTTGGCCTTCGATTTTCCTTGGGCTTGTACGCGATTCTGAAGGCTCAAGCCGAGAGCCACGAGACTACCCGCTCGCACGAAGGTTCTGCGACTGAGGACTGAGGACTGAATCATGACCGCCCCTCAATGGTTGGACCAAAACTCTCGACTGTTCAGAATGCCCCACACCGAGTCTTCGAGGAATGTGGTGCGATCTTCGTTCTTCACCTTCTCGGCATGACTCTTCCAGTATTGCAGTTCAGCATCCGTGAGAGAACGTCCCAGGGCGCGAATGTAGAACTCCGCGAGAATCTCCTCCGTTGATTTGCCTGCCGCGATCATGCGGTGGAGTCGCCCCTCCTTCGACTCGATCTTGCGATTGATCAGCTCTCCGTTCAGCCGATGCAACATCGCCGCCACGCCGCCGTTCATTGCTCCGGATTCACACGAGGCTTGCCGGGAGCAGCGGCCGAGCACATCCAAGGTTCGAGAAGGCGTGAGCGGATTGATCAGCGAGATCGCCCGAGTACCCGCCGGCTCTTCGCCGAACTTGTCTGCGATCCCTGTTACATCCGCAAGGGCATCTGCCAGGACTGCCGCGTCCAACGGTCGCCGATTGGCGTGCGAATAGAATCGCTCGTCGTCCTTGTTCGCGGGAAGGGAATCGGCACTTCGCCCGTAGGCGTTGCTAGCAGAAATCAGGCGCAACGTGTGGCGGATGTTAAAGCCGTGCTTCACAAAATCGGCGGCCAAACGGCCGAGCAACTCCGGGTGTGTGGCCGGGTTCGTCTCACGCAGGTCGTCGACCGGTTCAACCATGCCCGTGCCGAACATCGCTTTCCAGAGCCGATTAACGATGGCTCGTGCGAAAAATGGATTGTCGGCAGCAGTAAGCCACGCGGCAAATGCCGGCCGGCCATCGCCACTGGCGTCGAGGAATTTCGTTCCCGGAATGCGAGGCACGGCCGGGTCTCCCGAGCGCGGGTTCGTGATGGCACCGCGGATACCGACCTTGACAACTCGGCCACGTTCGAGCTTCGCAAAAATCGCGGCCAGACCGTGATAGTCGTCCTGCGACCAGCGATCGAGCGGATGATTGTGGCAGTTCGCACACTGAAGACGCACACCCAGGAAGACCTCGCTGACATGTTCCGCCTGGCTGCGGGCATCGCCGGATAGTCGCGAAAAATAGGCCGCCCCGTCCGTGTGCGAGTCGCCCAGAGCAGTCAGTGCGTCGCGGGCGAACTTGTCGAAGGGGGTCGAGTTTTTCAGGCTATCGCGAAGCCAGCCGTGGAACGCACGCATCCCTTCGACTTCCGCCGGCTGCGGGCGATTACGAACCAGGTTCGCCAACTTGAACGTCCAGTATTCCACGAACTCGCCGCTAGCCAAAAGTTCGTCGATCCGTTTCGTTCGTTTCTCGTTCGATGAATCTTTCAGGAAGAGAGTTACCTCTTCAGGCGTCGGCAACCGGCCGGTGAGGTCGAGACGGATTCTTCGCAGGAAGGCCGCGTCGTCGGCGCGTGACGAAACCGGGATGCTAAGGACTTCCAGCGTTTTCAGAATCTCGTTGTCAATGAAGTTCGCTCGCGGTTCCTTGGCCAGGTCGATGGCCATGTCCGCGAACGGCAACGTCAATCGAATCGGGACCACGCGATCGAGAAAGCGGGCGATCACGACGTGCTGCCCGCGACGACGGATTGTGGCTTTGCCGTTTCCAGTTACTTCCACAGCAGAGGTGTCGGTTGAAGTGAAGACGGTCCAGGCCGTCACGTTCTCGGCAGGTCCATCGTCGAAACGTGCAGTTGCGACGAGTGCAACCTCATCGCCGAGTTTCTTTACGATCGTGTTTCCAGGCTGAATCTCGAATGAGGTCAATCTTCGCGGCTTGGCAGAGCGACTTGCTCCCAATGTAATCCAGTCGAGGAGTCGTTTTGCACCTTCCCCATCCATATCGAGCCGTTCGCCACCGCCATGTTTCAAGATGCCGGTTGGCTTGGTGAGAACCAGGCTCTCGCTCGGTCGAGCAAGGTTCGTGCGACGGCCTTCCAGTTCTTCAACAATGGCTTCGCGATCCGCTGCTGCATCGCTACCAAAGAGCGACAGATGAAACCCGCCTCGACCGGCGGCCGCACCGTGGCACGAGCCCGCATTGCAGCCGGCTTTCGTGAGAACGGGCACGACTTCGGTGTCGAAATCGACGGGCCGAACCGGCTCGGCCCCAACGACGCTCAACAGCAGCAGGATCTGCGGGCTCATTACTTGTCCCCGTCTTTCTTCGGGCGTTCATTAGGCTTCGGTGCGAGTGCCCCGTACTCCTTGGCCCACTTCTTCAAGTATTCCTGGGCTTTCTCGGTGCCGTAGTTGTCCACCTTGCCGCCATTAATAATCGTCGTGCTGATGCGGGCGATCTCCTTCTTGATTGCATCATCCTCCTTGATGAGTTTTTCGATTTCCTTGGCGGACTTCTCGACTGCTTCAGGAGTCGCATCGCGCTGAATCATCGCCCGCAGGTGCATCGTGAGCTTTGGATCCATCTCTTTCATTGGCCTTCCCTTGGCCATTTCCTTTACTTCTGGAAGATCTTCAACCTTCGACACATCGCCGCCGACGACGCCGGCAATTTCCTTGAGAATCTTCGGCAAATCAGCCTGGATGCTCGGCTGAACCAGGGCAAAGTTGCCCGTCACCTTGTTGTCCTTCGCGACGATGATCGTGAGCGTGACGTTGCGATTGAGACCATATGCTCCGGGCCCTTCCTTGCCGTCCGCTGAAATACCGAAGGGGCCGTCTTTCGACAACGCGTGGCGCATCTGCTTGAGACGCGTCTCCGCCTCGGTCGCGTCTTCCGCCAGCCAAACAGTTCCGCTGTGCAAACCATCTTTCGCACGTGTGACGGCATAGTTCATGAGAACTCGGCTCATCATGATCGAGGGGCGATTCGCTTCGTGGACGAATAGCAGCAAGATCGGCTTGCCGTCGGCCTTGGTGACGAAGTCTAGGTCTTTGCCGGCGGCATCGTCAAACACGCCCTTCACCTTGAACGGCTTGAGTTTTTCACCCACTTGCGGGCCGGAGAAAAGCTTTTCCTCCGCGAAGGCGGAGCCGAGCACGAAGAGAACCAGCACGAGAGAACGAATCATCTGCGAACTCCTAGGTTTTTTGTCTTTACGCTGAAAGCGTTATATCCCACAGCTCAGGGTCGCCGCGCTTCGCGGCGCACTCTGGGTACAACGTTGCCCAAAAATATCCATCGACCCTGAAAGGGTCGCAGAACCCGAGCAGAGCCGGTTGTAGTGCCGCTTCAGGGCACTGCGGATTATTGGGATCCGCCTACCCAGGGTACGACGCTGCGCGTCGAACCCTGGGCTGAGGTATGTAACGCTTTCAGCGTAAAGACAAGTGGTCAATCTCAAGTTACACGACAAAAGAATCTCCCTGCCCACGATAAAAACCAGAGATACCAATGCAGCGCCATCGAAGCCGACCTCTATTGAGGCTTCGGTGTTTTGAGCATGTTATCCAATCGCTTCCGCAGGATGACGAAGCGTTCCTCGCCGACGAGCGATCGCAATTCCACCTGCATTTTGCGATGATTCGCGAGCATCTGTTTTTGCAGGTCGATGATTTCGGCCTCAAGTTTCGTCGCTTTTACTTCGTCGAGCGTGTACTTCGCGTAGACCTCGCCCAACTCTTCCTGTCGGCGATCGAGAAGGCCCTTCAGGCGATCGGCTTCTTTCTTGGTTTCATTGGCGAGCTTGGTGATGCTTGACCGCTGATCCTCGGTCAATGGCGGAGGCTCGGCATTCACGTGGGACGACAGCATCAAGCAAAGAACCAGCCCGGCCCAAGTGCGAAACATTGCGTTACTCCTTCCCCATCCGATTGAGCGCGGCCACATAACCATTCTGTTGCAGAGATAGCACGTCGAGAGAATCGACCGGCGGCGGCTGAAATAAACCGGCCAGTTCGCGGAAATCATCCGCGGCAACCGCCGTAGGGCCATCCCTGTGGACTTCAACCACGGTCAACTCACGCGAGGGCTGAATTGCGACGAGAGCGACAGCGACCAGCACTAACGCGGCCGAGGCGAAGCCGGAAAGCCAAAAACGGCGATGCCGTTGCGAGACCTTTTCGCGAACGGAATTGGCGAGACTGGCAGACGGAGCCGGCCAGGATACGTTCCGAAGGTCAGTTGTGAAACGTGCATCCCATTCGGCGAGCGTTCGACACGCCTCGCACTCTGACAGATGCTTGTCAACAACAATCTTCGCGGCGGGCAACAAGCTCTCCGCATGCCCCTCCATCTTGAGAGACTGAACCGTTTCGCATTTGGTCGATTCTTGGCTCATTCACTTCCTTGGCCGAGCAAAAAAAGAGATCACGAAAGTACGAAAGGCCGAAATAGGCGGGATAACAAGCTCCAGTCTCTGGCCAGTTTGCATTAAGAGGCATCTTTCGTGTTTCCGTTCTTTCGTGTTTTCGTGATCGCCTTTTCGTTTGTGTCGAGCTGTGTCAGTAGTTCTCGTAGCTTGTCCCGCGTTCGAGCGAGACGCATTTTCAAGGCATCGCGGGTCGCCCCAACAATCTCGCCGATCTCGCTCAAACTCAGCCCCTCGAAGTAATGCAGATGTACAAGACCCCGTTCGTCGGCGGTCAACTGGCTCAAGGCCTGTTGAAGTTGCCGCGAGTTTCGTTCTTGCGTTTCCCTCTCGGAAGCCACTTCATCCGGAGTCGGCCTCGTATCTGCAATCTCGTCCGTTGAGGGTCGAAACCTAAACTTCGATCGCCTTCGCTCATCGACAATCGTGCGATAAGCGACCCGGAAAATCCAGGTTAATGCCGAGGAATCCTGTCGCCATTGCCCACATTTGGACCAGACTTTCACGAACACATCCGCGGACGCCTCGTCGGCCTGGCTGGCATCGCCTAAAACTCGAAAGGCGAGCCGAAACACACGACTACCCAGCAGTTCGATCAATAGTCCCAGGGCCGACTCGTCGCTGCGTTGGCAACGCCGAAGGAGTTCGTTGGCATCCGCCACGAGTTCCTCACCCTCTCGTCGGAAACCGTGCAACCGGTCCCGCGTCACCCTTTAGACGGAGATTGACACCAAGTGGTAACGCTTTCTCGAAAACAATTCGGCGACCCAGGTTCGGCTTGGTGGGAAGCGATCGTCCGTTTCACCGCTTCGAGATTGTGTAGAAATGCTGCTGCCCCACCAGGCAAACGGTATCGCCCTGGCGATCGACGACTAACGAAAACATGTTCAAGATGTCGCGGCCCATGACGCTCATGTCCAGGGCCTCCAGGCTTGTAAAACCGGCAAACAGGCCGTTGAAAACCGCCTTGCCACCGTCACTGTCATCGAATCGGATTTGGGTTGTAACGACGACCGAATCGGCTTGGCCGCCCACGCCAACCAACCGATCAGAACTTTCAATCGGTCGTAGATGAAGCTTCGCCATCGTGTCTGCATTGAATACCGTACGGTCGGCACCCGAGTCCACGAGAAAGGCGACGTTAATCCACGAACCATCGGCCGCTCGGATTTCACCCCGAATCACGGGCCGTACCATACCGTCGTTGCAAAGTAACCAATGGCCATCAAATTCGCATAAATGCGGTACGCCCTTTCTTTTGGAACGTACCAAGTAATAAAGCCGTCATCCTCCGGATGAGCCGCCTTTGCCATCGAGACTACTTCTTCCGTTGTGTCGGCAACGAAAAGCTGCTGGCCGGCGACGCACAAGACCTTACCCCGATGTTGGTTGAATAACTCGGCCGCATGTGCATCGAACCAAGCATAGTTGAGCTTGGCTCGTGCGTCCTGCACCCGGGCCTTGGCCAGTTCCACAGGATCCGTCACAATTTCCATGGTAACCGGAAACGGATTGCCGAGTTTCATATGAATCTCCGTCTGTTTTGTTCTGCATTTATCTTATCTTCGAGGTGCTTGCAGGCAAAGAACGGATTCGGCCGAGACGCTTTGCATCGCTAAACCGCCCTAGCCAATTCCCCCAGTTTCTGGCATAGTGGCATCTTGTCCAGCCGTGCTTTGCGAGGCCATGCCCCATCATCCCCTCACGCCCGACGTGCCCATTGTGAAGCGTGCCTCGCTGCTGCGCTGCCTTGTCGTCGGGGCCATGTTGGGAAGCCTGCTGGCTTGTGCCGCCGAAATTGGCCGCATGTCCATCTTTCGCAACACGCACGTTGTCCAACTTCAGCGATTCTACCGCACGGCCCAACTGAAGCCCGCTCAACTCGAACGCTTTGTGCGCGAGCACAACATCAAGACCGTTATCAATCTGCGTGGCCGGCCATTCGACGATTGGTATCCAGCCGAAGCAAAAGTCACACAGATGTTGGGCATTTCCCAGGAAGATGTGACGACGTCTGCGAATCGCTTGCCTCCTACGGGCGAAATTCGACGCCTGGTTGAGATTCTCGAACGGTCTGAATACCCCATCGTGATCCATTGCCAACAGGGGGCGGATCGAACCGGGCTCGTGTCGGTGATGTATCAGTTGCTCCTCACTGACGCGGAATATGCGTCGGCTCGGAAGCAATGTTCGCCGCGTTACGGACATGTGCCCGTCCACACCACGCTGGCGATGGATGAGTTCTTCGACCAGTATGAAAATTGGCTATCTGGCCAGGGTGCGGAACATACGCCGGCCCGGTTTCGGCAGTGGGCCATGGAGGAATATTGTCCAGGTGCGGGCCGAGCCCGGATGGAAGTTCTGGGTACTTCGGCAACTCCGGAGGTTGGGAAGCCGATGGTCTTCACAATCCGTGCGTACAATACCAGCCGGGAATCCTGGCCATTCCACTCGGGATCTCGCGTCGGCGTCCACGCGACGTACACCGTGATTGATTCGGCAGGGAAAGTCGCGTATACGGGCCAGGCCGGCTTTCTCGACGCGACCATCCCGCCAGGTGGTTTCATTGATCTGGATCTGCCGATCCCCGGGCCCAAAGTTTCCGGCCGGTATGCATTGTGGGTTGATTTATCACAACGGAATGTGTCCTTCACTCAGTACGGCTCGGAGCCATTAACCCATGACTGGGAAGCCCGTGACCCGACCGCTCTTCGCGATCGGTAACCTTCGACTTTTGCCAAACATGCGCACACTTTCCGTCATCGTGCCCGTCAAGGACGAGCGAGACAATATTGAGCCGCTCTATCGTGCGGTCAAGGAATCGCTACGTGAGTCCTTCGATTGGGAAGTCGTCTATGTCGACGATGGCAGCAGCGATGGTACCTTCGACGAACTGACGAAATTGGCAGCCCTCGATTCGCGAGTGAAGGTCGTTCGGCTGCGCCGCAACTTCGGTCAGGCGGCCGCGATGCAGGCCGGCATCGACGCTTCCGCTGGCGAACTGGTCGTCACAATTGACGGCGACCTTCAGAACGACCCGGCCGATATTCCGCTGCTCGTCGCCAAGCTGGACGAGGGCTACGACATGGTCTTGGGCCAACGGTCCAAGCGCCAGGACTCGATGATCATTCGCAAGGTGCCGAGCTTCTTGGCCAACTGGCTGATTCGCAAGGTCACGAAGATTCCCTTCAAGGATTTCGGCTGCACCCTACGCGTGCTCAAGAGCGACGTGGCTCGCAATCTCCGCATCTACGGGGAGATGCACCGGTTCATTCCCGTGCTGGCGAGCAACATCGGCGCTCGCATGACGCAGATTCCGGTTCGACATCACCCGCGCACGGCCGGCAAGTCGAAGTACGGCATCGGTCGCACTGGCCGCGTGCTGCTCGATCTGCTGACGATCAAGTTCTTCTCGGGCTATCTCACACGACCCATGCATTTCATGGGCGGATTGGGCATGTTTTTCTTCGGCATGTCGTTTTTGTCGCTTCTAGTCACGATTGTCATGAAGGTCACTCCGATCGCTCATCCAGACGGCATCGACATGACCGGCAATCCGTTCCTGCTGCTGAGCGTGATGCTCGGCATGGTGGGGATTCAAATGCTCTCGATGGGCCTGCTCGGCGAAGTGATGATGCGCACGTACTACGAGAGCCAGGATAAGCGGCCTTACGTCGTGCGCGAAAGCCGTAACTTGAATATCGAACCCGACCGCGATCAGTTGGCGGCATAATAGAGAATTGATCACTCCCGCGATCAAGCACTCTGGCGAAACGTTGACCACTACAACGAGCGTATGGCCCGGTGCTTCAACACGCGGTCTTCTGTTGCTCTGAACCCGGCGGCCTGCGAAAGGGCTGTCCCTATCCTGCCAGCCTGATTCCATCAGGACAGTCGTTTCTATCCCCCTTTTCTCGGTCTGACAACTACACCGCCACTCCGGGTGGCAGTGTCTCGGTTGGAAGCAATCGCGGGTCGAGAGGGAAGCTCTGAATCAGATCTCAACAGCTTCGAACCATCTGCGACGTTCTTTATTTCTTGAATAGTCCCTTCCCCTGGTAATTGTAAACCGGATTCATGCCGACGCCCCAGCGCCGGGCCGTCAGATCGTGCCCGATGTGCTTGAAGTGGGCAAAGAGCTTGGCTTCCAATTCCGCCGCTCGTGGCTTCTCGATGGCAGAGAGATCCTTCAATTCGCCGGGATCAGTTTTGAGATCGAATAGTTCACGACCCTTGGTTTCCAGCGTGTAAATGAGCTTCCAACCATCCGGCGTGAGGATGGATCGTTTGAAGGTGTATTCGCGGTAATCGGTCTCCGAAAACATATCGCGTTGAACACGCTCGCCACGCATTGCGGGCACGAGGCTTGTTCCGCGTTGCTGTTGCCGAGCCGTTTCCGATACTTGAACATCAAGCAGATTGAGGATCGTGGGCATCAAGTCGATGCTGCTGATACGATCCGTGATCGCCTTCCCGTCTGTTTGTCCGGGAAGTTTGATTATCAGGGGCACGCGGACCTGTTCCTGATAGAGCGAGTAGCCGTGATCGAAGCGACGATGTTCGTACAACTCCGTGCCGTGGTCGGAAGTCAGCACGAACAGCGTGTTCTCTGCAAGCCCGAGTTTGGTGAACTCTTCCAGAAAATGCTTGAACTTCGCGTCCGTGCGCTGAATCTTCTCGTCGTAAACCGCTCGCCAAAAGCGGACGTCGGCTTCACGAAGGGTAAGCTGGCCCCGCTCCAAGCCCTCCTCCCGCAGCGACTCTTGCTCCAATGTCGAGCCGATGAACTTCCCGTCGTAATCCTTGTCCACAAACCGATAATCGAATCCACCGTCGGGCGTGTTTTGGCCGTGAATGTCATAACCGTGCAGGAAGAGGAAAAATTTCTTGTCTCGGTTTTGCTTGATCCATTTCAGGGCCTCGGGAATACTGCGATCCATGCTGCCGAACTTTCCCTTTTCGTCGAAATAGACATCGAAGCCCTGCTCGTAGCCGAACCCTGAACTGACGCCCGCGTTGCCGGTGAACCCCCCGGTGGCGTAGCCGTTCTCTCTCAGGGTGTCTGCCAACGTGACAATATCGGGCGAAAGTTCCTTCAGGTTGGCGAGTTTCTGAACCTTCTCGTTGTAAACGGAGAACTTGTTCGTCATCCGGTGCTCGGACGGATAGACGCCCGTGAACCAGGTCATGGAAGAGGGGACGGTCCAGGATGCAACCGAAATGGCGTTGGTGAACTTGAAGCCCGAGTTCGCCAAGGCATCGATGGTCGGCGTGGTGTTTCGTGGATATCCAAGGCAGCCTATGTGAGAGGCTTGCAGCGCGTCGAAGCTCACGAAAACCAGGTTCGGCCCGGTTTTCTCGAGGACTACTTCATTTGCGATCGGTTCGGACCGGTTGCAGTGGCAACCACTCAGCAGAAGTGCAACGAGCAGAAGCGGGCAAGTGATCGAGGCGAGTTTCCCATAACCCATAGCGAATCCCGGCATCATGGAGATCGAGCTACTCTAAAGCCAATGTACTCCTTGCTTGTTTCCGGAGCCATGTGGAATCTGGTGGCAGATCGACAACTTCCCTCCGACACCATCCACGATCCACCTCGAAGGAGGCGAAGATATCCCTTCTCCGGGCCGATCGGATCGACCTCTGGGCTCGTCGAATAATAATCCTTGTCGAAGTAATCCCAACACCACTCCGCGACGTTGCCGTGCATGTCGAACAAGCCGAGATGATTTGGCTTGTAGTTGCCGACTTTGGCGGTGCGTCCCAGGGCAGTCCAGTTCGGCCCGCCGCCGTAGCCGTAGGCCGGACCGGGGCGGGTGTTCGCATCTGTTCCGGAATTTTCATTGCCGAAGTGGTAAGGCCCCGACGTCCACGCCCGGCAGCAGAATTCCCACTCAGCCTCCGTCGGCAGGCGATACCCGTTTCCACCCAAGGCCATTACCGATGCACTCTTGATCGAGTCCTTTTCGATCTTGGCTTCCGCGACCAGATAATAGGGGGCGAATCCGTCCAATTTGCTCAGGCGATTGCAAAACTCGATCGCGTCGTACCAGGTGACATTCTCGACCGGGAATTGGGTGGTGTTGACGCCTGCAACTTTATTCTTGCCTTCACCGGTGCTGGACGTCCAACTCGGATTGTGCTTCATCACTCGCGTGTACTCATCCTGAGTGACCTCGTACTTTCCGATCAGGAATGGCTTCGAGATTCGGACGGAATGAAGTGTCTCGTCTGGGTGACGATTCCGCTCGCCTCGCGGGGAACCCATATCGAATTTCCCTTCGTCTACGACAGCTAGTTCCAGTCCGATCGCCTTGCTCTTGCTCGATCGAATCAGGATCGAGCGGGTGACTTGCTTGGCGAGCGTCTCGAAGTCCAGCCCTCGTGTGACCTTGGCTTCGCGAATGGCGGGCAACGCCTTCTCGCCGATAACTACAAGTTGCTTGCGGGCCGCTTCCCGCTTGGCGTACTTGTCGTGTGCGAGTTGGCGTACCAGGTCGTCGATTCGTTCCCGTTCCCGATCCTTATCGGTTTCTCCGTGCAATATCCCCGACAAGAGCGTCACGAAAAAAAGGAGTAACAGCACGGCAGACGAGCGGAGCGAAAACATTGTCCACTCTCCGGATGGGCGTGACGGTGGTGAACTCACTATACCGAAATCACCCAAGTTCTTCCTACACTGACGGACTATGTGGACTGCTCTCGGAATTGTACTGCTCTGGCTTCCCCTTTTGCTCATCGCTGGACTCTTGACCTACGTCTACTGGTATGCCCGACAGTACCTGCTTGACCAGGTCGAACGCATCTTTCCGGAGAAGCCCCTCTTCGTGATTCCGCGAGGCGAAACCGACCCGACCGCCGAGAATCTGCGAATCCCGACCGCGGATGGGATGTACATTCAAGGTGCCTATTTTCGCACGTCGGCGAACATTCGAAAAGGGCTCGTGATCTTCGGCATCGAGTATGGTTCCGATCGTTGGTCCTGCCGATCGTACTGCGAGCCGCTTCTACAGGCCGGCTATGATATTTTCACCTACGAACCCAGAAGCCAGGGAGCCAGCGATTCGATTCCGGGCTATGAGCCTTTGCAGTGGATCACACGCTACGAAGTTGCCGACGCTCGGGCGGCTCTCGCCTATGTGAAAAATCGGCCCGACGTGCAAGGCAGCAAGATTGGCTGGTTCGGCGTCAGCAAAGGGGCGAACGCGGGCCTGGCCGTGGCGACCAAGGATCGCACCATTCGCTGTGTCGCCACCGATGGTGCGTTCGGACTTTCCTCGGTCATGTTGCCTTACATGCGCAAGTGGATCGGCGTGTACAATCCAAACTTCATGGTGCATGGGCTTTTCCCTGCCTGGTTTTACGCTCACATGGCGATGGTCGGAGTACGGCGAGTTGGATTGAGTCGAAAAGTCCAGTTCTTCCATTTGGACCCCCGCATGGGCCGGTTGCGACAACCGTTACTAATGATCCACGGCGAAAAGGATAGTTACATCAAGATGGAGATGGCTCGGGCTATATTTCGCCGGGCTCGCGGGCCGAAAGAATTCTGGGCGGTTGACGGAGCACGGCACAACCAGTCGATTACTCTGGCTGGTGCCGAGTACGGCCAACGCGTGGTCGCCTTCTTTGATCAGTATTTAAAATAGCATTCACCACAAAGTCACGAAGATCGCAAAGAGAACCAAAATACAGGACGGAAGGATTTCTTATCCGGTTTGGCTTCTGCTTTTGTCTTCTTTGTGCCCTTTGTGGTAAAACTCTTTCGGGGCTTCCAGATGATCGGCGGATTCCTGCGCAAGATGGCACGCAAGGCCCTGGCCCGGCCGCTCTACAAGAAATTCGCACGATTCGAGGCGGCCTGTACGACGCCACAAGCCACTCAGGAAGCATTGCTACGCAGCATCCTTGCTTATCATGCCGACACCGGCTTCGGCAGCGATCATGGCTTCGCGCACATCAAGACCGTGGCGGATTATCGCCGACAGGTTCCGGTTGCTCCATACGAACGGCTCGATCCCTACATTCGCCGAGTGATGGCAGGCGACACAAAAGCCCTGCTGGCCGATCCGCAAGTGTTGATGTTCGCACTCACTAGTGGAACGACGGCCGCCCGCAAGCATATTCCCATCACGCAACAGTACGTGGACGATTATCGCCGAAGCTGGAATCTGTGGGGCCTGAAAGCCATCAAGCAGCACAAGCATGTCTTCTTGAAACCCATCATGCAACTCGCAGGCGATGCGGACGAATACCGCACCGATGCCGGCATTCCCTGCGGCAACCTGTCGGGCTTCACCGCTCAGGTGCAAAAACGGATCATGCGCTGGATGTACGTCGTCCCGCCGGCTAGCGGAAAGCTCAAGGATTCTCAGACGCGCACTTATGTCGCCGTTCGCATGGGGCTGCGCAAACCACTTGGCATGTTGATGTCCGCAAATCCGAGCACACTGGTGAACCTGGCTCGATTCATGGACCGCGAGAAAGAAGCCCTGATCCGCGATATTCACGACGGCACGTTGAATCCGAAACTCGAAATTCCAGCCGATATTCGCGCGATCCTGAGTAAAAAACTCAAGCCGAAACAGACACGAGCGAAGGAACTGGAAGGCTTTGCTAATGCATCGGGCCATCTGTTCCCGAAAGACGCTTGGCCTGCCGACAAACTCTTGATCGGCTGTTGGACCGGTGGCAGTGTCGGGCCTTATCTCCGCCAGCTTTCAAACTTTTACGGCGACGCGCCAATCCGCGACCTCGGCCTGCTGGCCAGCGAAGGCCGCATGAGCATTCCAGTAGAGGATGGAACGCCTTCGGGCGTTCTCGACGTCACCACACACTTCTTCGATTTCATTCCGGAAGGCGAGATCGACTCGCCAAACCCGACGGCCCTGGGGGCCCACGAAGTGCAAGAAGGCAAACACTACTACATCGTGATGACCACGAAGGCGGGGCTATATCGCTACCACATCTCGGACCTCGTGCGCGTGACCGGCTTCTTCCACAACACGCCGACGATCGAGTTCCTGGGTAAGGGCAGCCGCTTCGCCAACCTGACCGGCGAAAAGCTCTCTGAACATCATGTGACGCAATCGGTCGATCGACTGGTTCAAACAATTGCCCAGCCGCTCACGGCCTATTCTCTTGCACCCTGTTGGGACGACACGCAGCCGTATTACGGGCTATTCCTGGAAAGCCAGGATGCACAAGATCCCGCGTTGCTTCGCCGCTTTCTGACCGCCCTCGATCTCGCACTCGGTGAAAACAACATTGAATACGAGGCCAAGCGATCCAGCGGCCGACTCGGAGCATTGCGAGCCCACACTTTGCCAACCGGCTTTTGGGCCAATTGGGACCGCGAACGCGTCGCCAAAACCGGCGGCTCTCCGGAGCAATACAAACACCCATGCCTCATCGGCGACATGGCGTTTGCGCAATCGATACTCGGAACTGGCGGTCGGGTGGCAGCATAAGGCGAGCGGAGCGGCGTAAGCCGCCCGATTTCGAGATCAGGCGAAATGCGTTCTTGAATTTTGCCCATGGCAGTACCCACCGAAGACCCGATCTATGAGCCTGCATTTATTGCCGGCCTCTTCAACGAGATGGCCCAAACATATGGCCTCGTGAATTTGATCACTTCGTTCGGCTTCGCCGCGATTTGGCGCAAGCAAGCACTCGCTCGGGCAGCGATCCGCTCCGGCCAGACCGTCGTGGACTTCATGACCGGAATGGGCGAACTCGGACCAAACGTTGGCCGCCGACTCGGCCCGACTGGGTCACTCGTGGCCGTGGACATTTCGCCGGTCATGTGTGAACGAGCACGCGGCACATTCGCCAGACTCCGCTGCCAGGCGAGTGTTCTCGAACAGGACGCACTTTTCAGCACGATTCCGAATCATTCCGCGGATGTGCTCGTATCGACATTCGGTTTGAAAACCTTCTCGGCAACACAACTTCGCACTCTTGCTTCAGAAGTTTCACGCATCCTCAAGCCAGGGGGATCATTCTCCTTCTTGGAAATCTCCGTGCCTCCGAACCGTCTGCTTCGCTGGCCATACCAGTTCTACATCAACCGAGTCATCCCTCTCGTTGGCCGGCTCTTGCTTGGCAATCCTGACAATTACCGCATGCTGGGCGTTTACACCCGGAAGTTTGGCACGTGCCAGGCGTTCGTAGACGCTCTTCAAACCGTCGGCCTGACCACTCAGCCGAAGTCGTTCTTCTTTGGATGTGCCACCGGCGTAGCAGGCATGAAGCCGTTCCAGTAATCGGGCTGGCAATTACGTGGGCTCGATATTCCGATCTGCTGTATTCAATCCCACAAATTCCCCGGTCTATTATTTTCCATTGACAGCTACCTTGTATCACAATATACGTGGCGACATGGACTCCGAGTTCTTCGATAATTGGACCACTCAGCTTCGCAAGGGAATACTGGAGCTGGGGGTGTTGGCCTCGCTACGTGGGCGCAAGCTCTACGGTTACGACATCGTCAAGCAGCTGAGCATGATTCCCGGTCTGATGATCAGCGAAGGGACTATCTACCCGATACTCAGTCGCTTCAAGAGAGATGGATTGGTCAGCTCGACTCTCGTCGAGTCGAACGAAGGACCGGCCCGCAAGTACTACGAACTGACTTCACTCGGCCGACGCGAACTTGCGCGTATGCGCGTTTCCTGGCGATCAGTCCGAGACGGCATCGATTCTCTTTCACCCGAGGCGGAATCTCCATGACAGTGTACACTCAAGAAGCAATCGTGCGGCTCGACGAGTACCTCATCGAGGTACGCTCGGCCATCACTGGCCGATCGTCCATGAATCCGGATGAAGTCGAGCAAGACGTTCGCGATCATGTCGCCGCGGCACTGGAGCCGGCAAACCAACCCATCACTGTCGATCAACTGGAGTCCGTCATCGAGCGGCTTGGCCCGCCCGAGCAATGGGTGGCAGATAGCCATCGCACCATCTGGAAGTATCTGGCGGACACTTTGAAGCCCGTCGGCCATCGGGCGCTCGACCAAATCCGAGCCATCCCTGGTGAAGCTTACGTCGCGGGACGGAGCATCGTTACCAAGGTTCGAGACATGAAGGACGACTGGCGGCTGGCGTACCTCGCCTTTGGCCTATTCGCGATGGGCATGATCGTCTTCCCGCTCTTCCCCGCGTTTCTCATTGCCAGCTACATCGTGGCCCGTACAGAAATGGCTATCATCCGTGAGCGCAACACACCCATGGGCGCTCGTCGCTGGTTCGTCTACCCGCCACTGCTCCTGGTTTCATCTTGCCTGATCATCGCACTTGCTAGCTGGCCAATCAGCGTGGGCGTTGCCCTAACACACGAGATTCCACACTCGCTCCACGGTGAACTTGGTGGCGTGATGCACGTCTCAAGCAAGGTGGTTCAGCCGGTAGCGGCAACCTATCTCGCGATCGGAGCCGTTTCGATTTGGTGGATGTTTGCGTCACTCGTAGTCATTCGCTATCCGAAGCTTCCGGCCGTGCTGTTCCCGCCATTCGGTTCCAAGTTCGGCCGTCTCGAAGGCTTGCTTGTCTTCCTTCTTTCGGCAACAGCCTCCGTGGTCTGGTTGTCTTTCGCCGACACGGCTTGGCAAGCCGCCAAACTCGTCGTGGAGCAGCCGTAGGCAATAGAATCGACTCGATGTTGCAACGAATTCTAGAACCCGAGGTCATGGACACGCCCGAGGAGGCACGCGATTACGACTCGATGGACCATTCGCAGGTCAATCGCGTTTTCATCGCGGACTTTCTGGCCATCTGGAACGGGCAATCGCCGATTCTTGATCTTGGGACGGGCACGGCTCTTATTCCGATCGAGTTTTGCCGGCAATCCCCGAAGGGGGTCATCTTGGCCATCGATGCCGCGGCCCACATGCTGACTCTCGCGGAGGCGAACGTCCGCCAGTCGGGGTTTGAATCCCGTATCAGTTGCCGGCTGGTCGATGCCAAGCGAATGGGCTTTGCCGATGGCACTTTTTCAGCCGTCATGTCGAATAGCATCGTGCATCACATCCCCGATCCACGGACGGTTTTTGCGGAGATCGCCCGAGTCGTCGAACCGGGCGCAACCGTTTTTGTTCGCGACCTGTTGCGGCCGGACAACGAGACAACGCTTCGAAACCTGGTCGAAACTTATGCCGCGGGTGCGAACGATCACCAGAAGAAGATGTTTGCCGAGTCGCTTCATGCCGCTTTATCCGTGGACGAAGTGAAGGAACTCGTCTCCAGCGTCGGCTTCGATCCGCTCGGTGTTCGTCAAACCACGGATCGGCACTGGACGTGGATCGTGTCGTGACTCCTGAAGGATGCGCCACAAAGACATAGCGCGGCATAGCCGCAATTCAGCCCAGGCTCAAAGACAATGGAACACGGATGACTCGGATGACTCGGATTTGCACGGATCAAAGGCAGATGATTCAGTGGATCTAATCCGTGTGAATCCGCTCGATCCGCGTCATCCGTGTTCCATAGTCTTTTCAGACCACCCTAAAACTTCGCGGTAAACGAAGAAGCAGAACGGATAGTAGTACGAAGAACACAAAGAAGACATTGGACAGATCGCGAAATTTCCAGAAGATCACACTTCAAGTTTTCTCGTCGTTGGTTTGTCTTCTTTGTGCTCTTCGTGTCTTTGTGGTGAATGTATTCCCGTGCTCCCACGAGAATGATTATGGCTGGGTTCGATCACTCTCCGCCTCCGCCTGCCGAGGCCCGCGACCTGCCGGTCGAACGCTACAACGCTCGGCTGGGGCTTGTACTCTTCGCCGTCTATCTCGCGGGATATGGGGCCTATGTCGCCATCAATGCATTTCGGCCGGCCCTGATGGATAAAGTGCCTTTCCTCGGCATCAACCTCGCGGTTTCATCTGGGTTCTTACTGATCGTCGGTGCATTGGTGTTGGCACTCTTGTACGCGTGGCTCTGTCGCAAGCCCGGAGGGAACCGGGCGTGATTCATGATCCCTCTTCCATTGCCGTCATTGTCTTTGCGATTTTCGTGGCCTTCACTCTCGGGCTGAGTTTCTACCTCGGTCGCCGGGCGCGCACGGCCTCCGGATATTTTGCAGCGGGCGGACATGTGCCGTGGTTCGTGAACGGCGTCGCCTTCGCCGGGGATTATCTTTCGGCCGCGTCGTTTCTCGGCATTTGCGGCATGATCGCCTTCTATGGCTACGACGGCTTTCTGTATTCGATCGGCTATCTCGCCGGCTGGGTCGTTGCGCTTTTTGTCATCGCGGAACCACTCAAGCGGCTTGGAAAATACACATTCGCGGACGCGCTTGACAATAAGTTCCAATCGCGAGGCATCAAGTTGATGGCCGCGATTAGCACGTTGGTCGTGAGCGTCTTCTATCTCATTCCGCAGATGGTAGGGGCCGGCGTGCTCATTAAGCCCTTGCTCGGCTTTCCGCACTGGGCCGGCGTGCTCATGGTCGGTGCAGTCGTGATCACGATCGTGGCCACGGCCGGCATGGCTTCCACGACGTACGTGCAATTCTTCAAGGGCTCGTTGTTGCTGATCTTCAGTGCCGGCCTCACCGTGATGATTCTGAATCGCGGACTGAAGGCGGACCCCAGCCCGGGAGCGAATGCGCCGCAGACGCTCACCGTTACAGCGGATGGAAAGAGGTTGGTGAACGGCAAGCCGCAAGGGCACGGCGAAGGCCAGGCGGATTTGCGACAGTCGGGGCACGCGAGCAAGCTGCCCGGCGGAGCAGCGGAGACCGGACCCCTGGGCCCGATTGAGTATCTCAAGGCGGTCCGCGAAAGCGAAATCGTGCTCTGGTCGTCCGAAACCGTGACGGATGCCGCGGGAAACAAAACGACTACATATTCACCGAAGCCGACGCCTGGTGCGGACGTGCTACGTCCCGGCATCAGTCCCACGTTCGCCGGCTTGAAAAGCGAAGATCTGACTGCGAAGCTGAATTTCCTGTCGCTGATGCTGGCGCTCTTCTGCGGCACTGCATCGTTGCCACACATTTTGATTCGCTATTACACGGTGAAGGATGCGGCTGCCGCCCGCAAGAGCACGGTGGTCGGCATCGCAGCCATCGGTTGCTTCTATGTGCTCACGCTGTTCATGGGTCTCGGAGCGATGACCGGCGGCACGATTGATGTATCGAGCGACAACATGTCGGCCCCACTCCTGGCAAAGAGCTTTGGCGAACTGCCGTTCGCTTTAATCTCGGCCGTCGCATTCACCACGGTCTTGGGCACGGTGAGCGGTTTGATCGTCGCGGCAAGCGGTGCGATCGTTCACGATGTCATGACTGGCTTCCTCAAACTCGACCTGACCGACATGGCGAAAGTCCGTGTCGGCAAGTTGGCCGCCGTGGGTGTGGGCCTCGTGGCCGTTTGCCTTGGAATCGTATTCGAGCGGATGAACGTGAACTACCTGGTCGGCTGGGCCTTCAGCGTGGCCGCCTCAGCCAATTTGCCCGCCCTAGTCATGCTGTTGTTCTGGAAGCGAACGACCAAGCAAGGGATCATCGCTTCGATCTTTGCCGGTATGGTGTCCTCGCTCGGCTGGATTCTCTTGAGCGGGGATACCTTCGACAAAGTATACGGCATTTCGGCGAAGCTATCGCCGGTTCCGTTCAGCCAGCCGGGCCTGGTGACGATTCCGCTGAGCTTTGCAGTGCTAGTTGTCGTGTCGCTGTTGACCCCGAAGACGAATAACGTTGAAGTGGCCTTGCGTTGAATTGGGGTGGCGGATTTGTCCGCTGGCACTCTGTGTTCTCAAATCCGTAGGAAGTGGACAAGTCCGACAAGTGTCATTCGCTAGCCGAAGCGTCAGTGAGGAAAATTACGTTTCGCGCTTAACTTCCACCTGATATCGAAAATCGGCTTTCGTCGGGAACGCCAGTTCTCACGAATTCAACTACACCAAGGCTGAACCTGCTCCGGCTGTCGATTTGCGCAAGCGGGCCTGATTGTGAGTTGTACCCGCATTGACCTTAACGAGTCCAGAGTGCTACCATCCCAATCAACGAGTTGTTGCTAACCTGAACTTGAGAAGACCCAGCACCTCATTGCACAGGATTGCCATGCAACGCTTGCTTGCCACCATCCTGGCCCTCGCAACCCTTGCGATGCCGGCCCTCGCCGCCGATGAACCCGAGGAGATTCTCCTCAAGGCGGCCGGGCTTCCCACGGAACCCGCCTCGCTCCTCGACTTCCTAAAGCAACGCTCACGAAAATCGATCCCGGCCGACGAACTGAGCCTGTTCCTGAAAAAGCTTGGCTCGACGGATGCCAAGGAAGCGAGTTGGGCATCAACCGGCCTCGTCGTTCGTGGCCCATTGGCTGTCCCGGCACTGCGACACATGCTGGCCGATCCATCCGACAAAGTAGCGGCCGAGAGAGCCAAGAAATGTCTGACGCAAATCGAGGGACGTTTGGGTGCGGACATCGTCGCGGCAACGGCTCGCTTGATCGGCATCAAGAAACCGGCTGAGGCCGTTGAAGTTCTGCTCGCCTACCTGCCCATCGCGGACGATGCGATCGTCCTGGAATCGGTCGGATCGTCGCTGGCAGTGCTGGCATTTCCGGATGGCAAGGTCCATCCCGCGTTGCTGAAGGCACTTGAAAACGACGTGCCCGCAGTGCGTGCGACCGCGGTGGAAGCGATCTCGAAACCCGATCATCCCGAAACGAAACCGGAGATCGCCAGGCGCTTGAAAGATTCTTCAATCCTCGTCCGAAAACGGGCGGCACTGGCACTGGCGAAAGCCGAAGAGATTGCCGCCATTCCCGTGCTCGTTGCGATGATGGCCGAGTTGACCAAGGCTGAACGTACACCCGTCGACGAAATGTTGCGCAGTTTTGCCGGCGAGACGGTGCCCAAGAATCTGCCAATGGGCGACGAAGCTATGGACCGCAAGGCGCTGCGGGACGCCTGGGCAGCATGGTGGACGCGAATCAACACTGACTCCTTGATCGAGGAGTTCCGTGCGAGAACCCTTGACCCCTCCGAACGCGGCAAGGTCGCCGAACACCTCAAACGACTGGGCGATGCCAACTATCGACTGCGTGAGAAGTCGGCCCAAGCACTCGTGCAATCGGGGGCCAAGGTGTTAGTAGATCTGCGCCAGGCGGCAAAAGACCCCGACGGAGAACGGGCACGTCGCGCGGAGGACTGCATCACCAAGATTGTCGCCAGGGATACCAAACGCGTTCCGAGTGGCTCGGCCCGGCTGGTGGCATTGACGCGACCCTCTGGTGCAGCCGAGGCCATGCTGGGTTATCTCCCCTTCGCGGACGACGATGACGGCATGATCGTCGAGGTGAAAGCAGCACTCACGGCAATCGCTTTCGATTCAAACGGAAAACCTGAACCGGCACTCGCAAAAGCCTTGAGCGATTCTTACCCGGCTCGACGATCTGCGGCCGGGGAAGCCCTGACCAAGGGAGGCGTGCTGGCGTTGCGAGGCGACGTCAAAAAACTGCTCGCTGATGTCGATCCACTTGTACGCCAGCCGGTCGCGGCCGCGCTCACGATGGCCGGGGAGAGGGATGCCGTTCCGGTTCTAATCGGGATCCTCGCCGAGTTACCTGCTCACCAATCCTGGCAGGCACAGGATGTCTTGCACCAACTCGCGGGCGATAAGTCGCCGCTGGCCCTGCTGGGGGACAATCCGGAAGAACGCAAGAAATACAGAGACTTGTGGTCGCAATGGTGGCAAGCCAACGCCGCTTCGATCAACCTGGCCAAGCTCATGTCCACGCCGGCCTACCTGGGTTACACACTCTTGATCGAGGTCGGGAACAACAACCAGGGCCGGGTGGCCGAGGTCGGACGCGACGGCAAAATCCGCTGGCAGATCAATAACTTGAAGTATCCCGTGGATGCGTTCGTCCTGCCGGGCGAACGAGTCTTAATCACGGAGTGGGACGGCAATCGCGTAGGCGAATGGGATTTCCGAGGCAACCTGTTGTGGAAACAAGAAGGGCTGGAAGGCCGAACGACCAACGCTCAACGGCTGCCGAACGGGAACACGTTCATCTGCACAACGAACGTATTGACGGAGGTCGATCGAACTGGACGTGCCATCTATCAGGTGCGTGTGAAGCAAGGGCTCACGGCCGGTTATCGATCGACGACGGGCGAGATTATTTGCCTGCGGAACGACGGGCAAGTCGTCCGCTACGACACGGCCGGCAAGGAATTGAAAACGTTTGCCTCGAATCGAGATGCCTCCTGGACGAGCGGCATCGATCTCATGCGGAACGGCAACATTCTGGTTTCTCAGCCCACTCCCAGACAAAAGGTGACAGAGTTCACACCAGACGGCAAGGTGGTCAAGGAATGGGGGGCTCCACAGGTTACGACTGCGACAAAGATGGCCAACGGTAACATCCTCGCCGCCAGCCACCACGACCGAATTGTAATCGAGTACGATGCATCGGGCAAGAAAGTGTGGGAGTACAAGGACGAGTACCACATCTTCCGGGCAAGGCGGAGATGAGTTGAAACGGTCGAGTTGGCGGAGGGTTTGAGTAGGTGGGAAGACGTGCGTCAGGCGTTGAACTCGCTGGTCAAAAAGTTCTCGGAGCGATAATCCTCCCCGTTCACTTTTGCGGTCAGGGAATTTCGACGACTTCATTCCCGGCCCGGCTTGCCAGTTGAGGCATGATCGAG
>Ga0163152_10002030_pt1 | contig 30132 bp, 29 predicted proteins | sample OliLakLV19MP8IB2_FD_148635 | JGI IMG/M metagenome (GOLD analysis project Ga0163152, IMG submission 148635) | Freshwater microbial mat bacterial communities from Lake Vanda, McMurdo Dry Valleys, Antarctica - Oligotrophic Lake LV.19.MP8.IB-2 | ecosystem: Environmental > Aquatic > Freshwater >...
CTTCCTGGCCATCCGCCGCACCCCCGGCGACCCCTACGGGGGAGTCCTCGTTGTTGAGAACTGGTTCGAGGAGTTTCGCGGGCGCTGAAGATGGGAGACTCGGTCCTGAATCGGCGGCTATCATGGCCGGCAAGCTCAACCATCAAAGGAGAAGTCACATGACCGATAATCACCAGCCCGCGCTCCCGGCCCTGCCCCCTCATGCGCAGTTGATTCAGATGGGTACCGCTTACTGGGTCTCCAGAGTGGTGTATGCCGCGGCAAAGCTGGGCCTGGCCGATCATCTTTCCGCCGGGCCACGAAGCGCCGTCGAGCTGGCTGGCCCGACGCACACGCATGCGCCCTCGCTGCACCGGCTGATGCGCACCCTGGCCAGCCTCGGCATCCTGACCGAGAGCGCCGCGCCGCGCTTTGCTCTCACATCCCTGGGCGAGGCGCTCAAGACCGGCGCGCCCGGCTCGGCGCGATCCACCCTGCTGGCGCTCGGCAGCAACTGGAGCATGGCCGCCTGGGAGCATGTCATGCATTCATTGGAAACCGGCGGGACCGGCATGGAAAAGGCCTGGAACGTGCCAGTTTTCGAATTCCTTTCCACGCATCCCGAGGAAGCCTCCCTCTTCAGCGAAACCATGGTGGGCTTTCACGGTGCGGAACCGCCGGCCGTGGCCGCGGCATACGATTTTGCCGACTTCGAAACCATCGTGGATGTGGGGGGCGCCACCGGAAATCTGCTCGCGGCGATTCTGGACCGCCATCACCGACCACGCGGCGTGCTGTTCGACAGGCCCCACGTGGTGGTTGATGCGCCAGCCTTGCTCAAGGCACGCGGCGTGTCCGAGCGCGTGACCATCGAGCCCGGCGACTTCTTCACCACCGTACCCACCGGCGGCGATGCCTACCTGCTCTCGCACATCATCCACGACTGGACCGAGGATCAGTGCCTGACGATCCTGGGCCACTGCCGCAAGGCCATGAAGCCGGGCAGCCGCCTCCTGATCATCGAGATGGTGCTGCCTCCCGGCGACACCCCGCACCCGGGGAAGATGCTGGACATGGTGATGCTGGTCATCGCCGGCGGCCAGGAGCGCAGCGAAATTGAGTACGCGGCCTTGCTGACGAAGGCCGGTTTCCGGCTCACCCGGGTCGTGCCGACGGCGTCGGCGGTGAGCGTGGTGGAGGCGGTGCTGGCTTAAGCAAAGGACCCGCTTTCACGTCCAGTCACTTGAGGACGATCCCGGATCGCTTTCGCTCCGCGCAGAGCTGATTCCTGGACCGGCCGCTCGACGGTCTCTCGCTACCTCGCAGATGGCCTCGAATCGCTCCGCAACGGCCGACCAACCGTGATCGCGCCGGACTCGCGCAACGGCCCGTGACGTCAGGGAGTCGGCCAGGGCCGGATCCGTGAGCACGCGGATCACCGCGTCGGCGAAATCCCGGGGCGAGTCGGCCAACAGGAGTTCGACGCCAGCCGTGACGGGCAACCCTTCGGCGCCCAGCGTCGTGGAGACAACCGGCTTTTCCATGGCCATGGCCTCGAAGATCTTGAGTCGGGTGCCGGCGCCGACGCGGAGCGGAACCACCACGGCCGCGGCTTTGGCGAGATGGGGGCGGACATCGTCCACCCGGCCGGTTACCTCGATGCCACTGTCACCATGCGCCAGTCGGAAAAGCTCGGCGAACGGACCGCGGCCGACTATGGTCAGTGTGGCATCCGGGAGCGAGGCGCGTATCCGCGGAAAAATGTGGCGGATGAAGTGGATCATCGCGTCATGGTTTGGAAGCCAGTCCATGGCCCCGGTGAAAACGAGGTGGTGGGCAGCAACCGGGTCGCCCGCCCTTCTGGCAAAAGCGTTGATGTCGACGCCGGTCGGAAGGGTCTCGACATGACGCGCCCCGTACTCCGATCGATAGATGTCGCTCTCCTCGTGCGACACGGTCACGACCTGGTCGAAGCGAGGCGTCATCCGACGCTCGAACTTGCGCGTCTTTCGCCATTGGTGCATCAGGTAGGCCCGCCGGATCGGATCTTTCTGAATGTCGGCCAGTCGTCGCCAGATCGTGGCTTCAACGTTGTGAGCGAACAGGAGGACGGGTGAGGACAGTGGGAAGGGAAGATTGACCGCTGCGGCCACGAAATCGCACACGATGAGATCGAAGCGTCGCTCGCTCGTCATCTCGACGATGGCCCGCGTCGTGGCCTTTGAACGGTAGACCATGACGAAGTACGGAAGCGGCGAACCGATGTTTCGGAGCAGATCGAGGCAGAATCCGGGCGTAAACGGCGGATGCTTCGCGTGGGGCATCACGATCGTCTCGTGGGCATATGCCGCGGCGCCGGCTTCGTCCCTCGCAGCGGAGCCGAACTCATCGAGGCCCATGTACGTAATGCGATGACGGGTGGCGAGCTGCTTCAGAATTTGAAAGCTTCGGATCCGACCGCCGAAATCGACGGGGTGCAGCAACCCGGACTTGATCCAGAGGAGGTTCAGCCGCCGCCCCCGGGTAACGAAACGCGGACTGTCGTCGAGCGCATCAGATATGGATCGCTTCCCCATCGGCCGCCGCCGCCGCTTCCATGACCGCTTCGCTGAACGTCGGGTGGGCGTGGATGGTCCGGTGCAGCTCCACCTGCGTCCCCTCGGCCCCCTTCAGCACGTTGAGTTCGGCCACCTGCTCCGTGGCTTCCGGCCCGATGATGTGGCCGCCCAGCAGTTCCCCGTACTTCTTGCCGAAGATGAGCTTGACCATCCCTTCGGTTTCGCCGACGGCCTTGGCTTTGCCGAGGGCAGAGTATGGAAATTTGCCGACCTTGTAATCCAGCTTCTGCTCCTGGCACTGCTCTTCGGTGAGGCCCACCGAGCCAATCTGGGGCTGGCAGTAAGTGCAGCCCGGGATGTTGTCGTAGTCGACCCTGGAGGCCTTGTGGCCGGCAATCTGTTCCACGCAGACGATTCCCTCGGCGGAGGCCACGTGGGCAAGGAGCGGCGGTCCGTTTACATCGCCGATGGCGTAGATGCCGGGGATGTTCGTGGCAAAAGTCTTGCGGTCAACCTTGATGAAGCCCTTCTCCAACGTGACGCCGACCTTGTCCAGGCCCATCTCCTCGCTGTTTGGCATGATGCCGATGGCCACCAGGGCGCATTCGGCATCCACCAGTTGCTTCGTGCCGCCGGATTCGATCTCGGCCTGGATCCGCTTGCCGCTGGCAGCCAGTGAATTGACTTTGGCGCCGATATGGATGGCCATGCCTCGCTTCTCGAATGACTTCTTGAGGATGGCACCGATTTCCTTGTCCTCGACGGGGACGATCGTCGGCAGCATTTCGACCAGCGTCACCTTGGAGCCGAAGGCGTTATAGAAGCTGGCGAACTCCACGCCGATGGCGCCGGCGCCGATGATGAGGATCGACCCGGGAAACTCGCGGCGGTCGAGGGCGTGGCGGCTGGAGAGGATCAGCTTGCCGTCGAACGGGGCGAACGGCAGCGGCCGCGGGCGGCCGCCGGTGGCGATGAGGATGTGTTTGCCGCCGACCGTTGTTTTTACGCCGCCGGTGGCTTCCACTTCGAGTTCGCCCTTGGCCACGAATTTTCCGGTGCCGGAGATTACCTCGATCTTGTTCTTCTTCATCAGGAACTCGACACCCTTCACGATGGTGTCACTGACGGTGCGGCTCTTGTCGATGACCTTCTTGAAGTCGAACGACAATCCTTCGATGGTGATGCCCCACTCGGCGGCTTTCGATGCCGAGCGGTAGACTTCGGAGTTCTTGAGCAGCGCCTTGCTCGGAATGCAGCCCCAGTTCAGGCAGACGCCACCAAGGCGTTCCTTTTCGACGACCGCGGTCTTGAAGCCAAGTTGCGCCGCGCGGATGGCCGCCACGTACCCGCCGGGGCCGCCTCCCAGAATCACGACATCAAAGTCTTTGCGCTCCGCCATCGAATCAATCCTTTCGTCGGTCAGGCAGCGGTTTCACGAACCGCTGTTCCGGCTCATTCAGCCGGGTTTGAATTCGGGCGCGCCGTCCTCGGCGCGAATCAGTTCATATTGCAGATTGACGGCACCGGCCAGGAGCTCGCGGGCCGTTTCATTCAATTCGGTCCGGAAGAAACCGGCTCCGACCCGTGTCACCAGGCCGTGGGTTCCGATCACGAAGTTCGTCGGCACGGTGAACAGCCGGTAGGATGAGGAGACGGGCCAGGGGGATTCCTCGACGGCCACCGGCATTGTCCAGTCGTACCGGGCCGCGAATGCCGCCGCATCCTCGGCCGAATCCTCCATGATGGCCACGATCGATCCCGGTCGCTCACCCATCTCCCGATGACACCGCTCGATGAACGGCGCCATGATCAGGCAGGTCGGGCAGGTGGACTTGAGAAAGAAAACCCACGCGGGTCCCCTGGCCAGAAGCGTGTCGAGTTGAATCGTGCCCCCGCCGAGCCGCGGCAGTGAAAATTCGGGCGCCACCGCGCCGGGGCCAAGATGCGACATGTGGGGGACTCCTGGGTTCGAACTGCTTGAATGGCTGAATAGCTGAAAGGGCCGAGCCGCCGAGACATCAAAGCCCCGCCGCCCATGGGGCGCCGAGGCCGCTTTCAGGGAAAACTACGGCACGGAGCGGGGGCGGTCAAGGCGCGTCGATCCATGCCACCAGATGCTCCTCAGCCCAGAATCGGGGACGAAAAAGGCTCCCGGCCAGAAATCCGACATGGCCGCCGCGGGTCGTCACGTCGAGACGGATTGGCGCCCCCGATCCGTCGATCACCTGGCGGACCTGATCCAGCACCACCGCCGGAATGAATGGATCGTCCACCGCATTGAGGCACAGCGTCGGAACCGTTATGCGGTCGAGATATCCGAGCGAACTTGATCGCGTGTAGTAATCGTGTGCCCCCTCGAAACCATGGATGGGAGCCGAGGCCGCATCATCGAATTCGTAAAACGTGCGGGCAGCAAGGGCGCGACTGAGATCGAAGCGCCGGGCCGCCTCGGGCGATCGGGCGGCCAGTTGTTGAACCTTGGCCTTGAGCGTTGCCAGGAAGATCCGGGTGTAGTAACGACCGAGCCCCTGTTCCATGTGGCGGGCGCTGGCCCCGAGGTCAAACGGCACCGACATCGTGGCGGCCTTTTCGACGCGCGGGTCGTCGGGGTGCTCGCCCAGCCATTTCAGCAGCACGTTGCCGCCGACCGAGGCACCGAGCACACGGAGCGGCCGTTGGCCTGTTCGCTCGAAAAGTGACGACAGCACCCAGTCGAGATCTCCCGTATCACCGGAGTGATAGAGGCGGGACCCCCTGTTGGGAAGCCATTGATTGCGATTCTCCGGATTGCGGGCGCAGGAACGAAAATTCATGGCCGTGGCCCCGCGACCGCGGGCCGCCAGCAGGCGAAGCAGCCCCTGCGCGTACACCGAAGAAGAGCTCCCCTCCAGACCGTGAAGCAGCAGGTAGTGGGGAGGTCCCTTCGGGGTGGCGACGAGATGGTCCAGGACGATGTCATCGCCGTCCGGCGTAAGCAGGCACTCCCGCCGAATGGGGGACCGGTGCGATGAACGGGTCAGGCGCCCCCAGATGGTCTGCACATGGGGATTGGAGAGACCGGGCGCGGGGTGGAACGAGTGGTTCATGACGCGATCCTACTCAAATGCACGCCGCTCATGGAGTAGAATTGGCGCCTCGAACCAATCAGCCGGAGGAGCCATGTCCCGAATGGATTTCATCGACATCGAACTCGAGCGCCTGAAGGCCGAAGGGATGTATAACCAGATTCGGACGATCGAGAGCGCCCAGGGAGCGTGGATCGTCATCGATGGCCGGAAGGTCCTGAACCTCTGCTCGAACAACTACCTGGGGCTGGCCAATGACCCTCGACTCAAGAAGAAAGCCGCCGAGGCGCTGGAATGCTGGGGAGTCGGGCCGGGAGCAGTCCGCTCGATTGCCGGTACCATGTCACTGCACGACGAGCTGGAACGAAAACTCTCGGCATTCAAGAAGCGCGAGGGAACGCTGTCCCTGCAATCGGGCCTGCTCGCCAACGTGGCCACCATCCCGGCGCTTGTCGACAGCGCCGAAGACGCCATCTTCACCGACGAGCTGAACCACGCCTCGATCATCGACGGCGTGCGGCTCTCCAGGGCTTCGCGCCACATCTACCGGCACAGCGATGCTGATGACCTGCGCGAGCAGATGAAAAAGGCCGGTTCGGCTCGCCGAAAGCTGATCATCACCGACGGCGTTTTCTCCATGGATGGCGACGTGGCGCCGCTGCCCGATCTGGTGCGGGTGGCCGAGGAGTTCGACGCCATGCTCATGGTGGACGACGCGCACGGTGAAGGGGTCCTGGGCAGCCACGGGCGCGGCGCCGCCGATCATTTCCATCTCCATCAGGAAGTGGACATCGAGATCGGCACGCTCTCCAAGGCCTTCGGCGTCATGGGCGGGTTCGTCTCGGGCTCGGGCCGGCTGGTCGAGTTCCTGAAGCAGAAGGCGCGACCATTTCTTTTCTCCAGCGCGATGACCCCGGCCGATGTTGCCGCCTGCATCGCAGCGGTCGATGTCCTGTCCGAAAGCGACACGGCCGTCAAGAAACTCTGGGCCAACGGCGATTACCTGAAAAAGGGGCTCCGTGAGGCCGGCTTCGACACCGGCGTGTCCACGACGCCGATCACGCCGGTCATGCTTGGCGATGCCGACCGGGCCCGGGCTTTCAGCCGCCAGCTGTTCGAGAAGGGAATCTTCGCCATGGCCATCGGCTTTCCGACCGTGGCCCGGGGCAAGGCGCGGATCCGCTGCATGGTGTCGGCGGCGCATGAAACCGCCGATCTGGATCAGGCAATCCAGGCGTTCCGCGAGGTGGGGAAGGAACTGGGTGTCGGTGGCTGACCTTCGAGGGACACTTCTGGGTCTGTCGGCGCTGGCCGTCCTGTTCCTGGCCTCGGAAGCCAATTCGCAGACGATCCTGCCCGACCCTGCCCAACCGTCGCCTGCCGACACCCTGCAACCGGTTGCAAGGCCCCGTCCTCCAAGACCGGTGGCGGCGGCCCCCACCTGAAGCGGCTGACCCGGCGAGGGCGCGCCGCTCCGGGGGAGCGGAATTGATGCGAAATGGACCTTTTCTGGCCGATATGTGGATACGGAGCTGGAACGCCCACGCTGGCGCTTCACCGGCAACTACCGGATTGCCCGCTGGCTGTCGCTCGGCGTCGAGGTGAACCCGGAGGCCGGTGAAGTCGGCCCGTTGGTCAGCCTGTTTGCATTGACCGAAACCGAGACCCGTCCGGCGGTGTTCTTCGGGACCAGTTCCGACCGTATCGGTTCGCCGAAGGGAACGCAGTCCTATTACATGACCGCCGCCAAGTACCTGCCCGCGCTTCATTTGGCTCCGTATGCCACGGTCAACTACTCCGAGTGGGATGAGGGGGTCAATTTTCCGTTCGGCGCCACCCTTGAATTGGGTCGCGGTTTTTCGGTCCGCCCCATGTACGACGGTCAGCGGACTCATCTGCTCGGCAGCTGGTTTCGAAACACGTACGGCGTCACCCTGATCTGGGCCTGGCTTGAAGAGCCGGGGGTGGCGATCTCGTTTGGCTTCTAGGAGTGCCTTGATGAAGAAGTCCGTCTACATCGCGCTAACCGCCATGTTCTGTCTGTTCAGCACCGATTCCGCCACGCCGGCGACCGCTGCGGCACAGGAGAGCGCCGCCACGAAGCTGGCGGCAATCAGCCATCCCGACAAGGCCCTCTGCACGGTCTGCACCGCCAAGGGGAGCGCTCATGGTAAAGAGGCGGTGGCGGCCAAAAGCGAATACAAGGGCTCCTGGTACTACTTCTGTGCCGTGGAGTGCCAGAAGACGTTCGACGCCGATCCGGCGTCCTGGGTCACGCTTCCGCTGCCGCGCCCCGCGCCCGACATTTCGGTTCGGGTGAACGGCGAGGACTGGAAAATCTCCGAGTTCAAGGGGTCGGTCCTGTTGATCGATTTCTGGGCCACCTGGTGCAAACCCTGCGTCAAGATGATCCCGCAGCTTCAGAAACTGCACGACAAGTACAAGTTGACCGGTTTCAATGTCGTCGGCATTTCGATCGACGAGGACCTCGCGAAGACGATCAAGTTTGTCGTCGACAAGAATATGGGCTACCCGGTCAGCATCGACGATTCGGCCAATCCCGCCTGGGAGGCTTTTGGCGTCAAGGGGATTCCGGCCACCTATCTGATCGACGGCAACGGTCAGATCGTGGCCCAGTGGACCGGAAACGACGTCAAGTGGAGTGAGATGGAAAAGAAGGTCGAGGCGCTTCTCGCCTCGATGGCGCCGCTGAAACCGGAGTAATTCGGGACCAGGCGCTGTCCGGGCCGCGCGGCCCGTCGTATCCTGTCCGTCTCATGCTGCCGGAACAAGAACTGGATCATTTCCGATTCCTGGATGCCCTCGGGGCGCACCTCAGCCAGGTGCGTGATGCCCGAAAGGCTCTTTCGGCGGCCATGCGCGTCACCCGCGAGCATTTCCAGGCGGAGGCCGCCGTCATCGCCACCATGAAACCGGGTCAACCGGAATCCGACCCGGTCATCCAGTGGCCACGGGCCGGGAACTGGGACTATCGGTTCATCGATCAGTTCATCCGGACCCGTCAGGCCAATATCCCCGCCGACACGATCCTGGCGCCCATCAAGCGTTACGGCCGGCCGTGGGGGGCCATCGCGCTGCGTCGAACGAGTCGGCCGTTCGAGCCCGGCACCTGGCGCTGGTTGCACCGTGCCTCGGCTCTGGCATCCGAGGCACTGGCTTCCATCGATCGGGAGCGGATGATCGATGTTCGTGATCGCCTTGACAAGAAAATCATGGAGCAGCTCCGACCGAAGGATCTCTTCTACCAGATCCTGGACGGCCTTCGCTCGCTCACCGGCTACGATCATTCCTCCACCCTGCTGTTCCGCGAAGGGGATGATGCCGCCTTCACCATTGTGGCCGAGCAGATTGCCTGGACGAAGGGGAAGAGTCGGCGGATCGGCCAGAAGTTGAATTCGACCGACGACGTCGAGCGGATCGTTCAGCGTGGCGAGGTACTCGGATTCGAGCGCATCGACGACACCTGGCGCGAACGACGCTGGCTGCCGTTGCATCAATTGGCCGAGCTCCTCGATTACAATCGCGAGCCCGGCCTGGAACGCGAATCCGCCATGCTGGTGGCGCCCATCGCCTCAAAGGGTGGCGTCTTCGGGCTCCTCAAGATCGCCAGCCGCCACGCCGGAAGTTTCGGCCGGTACGAAGCGGACCTGGTCGAGCGGTTTCGCTCCCAGGCCACCATCGCCATCCTGAACTCGCAGCGAACCGAGTTCCTGCACACGCGCCTGGTCGAGGCCGAAAAGAAACATGCGATGGCCGACCTGGCCCGTGGTGTGGCCCACGACGTCAACAACGCGCTCGGATCCGTCGTGCCGATCGTGCAGGCCATGCGCGAAGAAGCCTCCAACGGCCAGATCGAGCCGGAGGTCTTTGTCACCGACCTGAAACAGATTGAGACATCGCTCCTGACCTGCCGGCGCATCTTCGGCGGGATGCTCTCCTTCGCGCGGAGCGGCCACCGAACGACCGGCGTGGCCGATCTCCATGCGGCCGTGGCCGCCACGCTGACCATCATGCGCGATGGCCTGGAGCGACGGGGCATCGTCCTGAACCTGGACATTCCGACCAGCCTGCCCCTCCTGGCCGGCGGGCAGAGCGATGTCGAACAGGTCCTGCTGAATCTGATCACCAACGCCCGCGATGCCATGCCGAGCGGCGGTCGACTCCGCATCGGGGCCACACGCTCCGACGGGCTGGTTGAAGTCGTGGTGACCGATACCGGTGAGGGCATTCCACAGGAATTGCTGAGCCGCGTGCAGGAGCCTTTCTTCACCACCCGGAGCGCCGGGAACGGCCTCGGGCTCTCGATCGTCCGCTCGATCCTCTGGGAAATGAACGGCCGGATGGAGCTGGAATCCGAACCGGGACAGGGAACGTCCGTCAAACTTCTGATCCCCGCCGCCCCCACGGAGGCCGCCCGATGAAACCATCACGCCTGCTCATCGTTGACGACGAACCCGGCATGCTCCGCGCCGTGGAACGTGTCCTCGGTCGCCGCCACCAGGTGGTCAGCTACGAATTACCGCTCGACGCGCTGGCTCACGCACGTGAGTACAACCCGGACCTGGCAATCCTCGATGTCCGCATGCCGCAAATGGACGGTTTCGAGTTGATGGCCCGCCTGCGTGAACTCGTCCCGGGCATCGACATCATCCTGATGACCGGCAGCGCCAGCGAACCCGATCAGAAATTGATCCGCGCCGTTCGCGAAAACGCGTTCTATTTCATCCAGAAACCATTCGATAGCGAGGTTCTGCGCACGCTGGTTGAGAGATGCCTCGAACTTCGACACCTGGCCGAGGACAACCGTCGCCACGTCCGTCGCCTCGAAGGGGAACTCTCGCAAGCCACCGCGTTCCAGCGCAGCCTCCTGCCAAGGGAAGAGGCTGTCATCAACGGCTTCCGCCTGGCCGGCCGCTACCAGCCCACCAGCGAACTCGGCGGCGATTTCTTCGACTTCGCCCGTGTGGGCACGACCGGCGCCGCCCTCGTCATCGCCGACGTCTCCGGCCACGGCGTCTCCGCCGCCATGCTGACCGGCATCGTCAAAGCCGGCTTCCGCGCCGCGCAGGTCGAGGACTTCGACCCCGTGGCCGTCGTTGAACAGGTCCACGCCTCGCTCAAAAGCTTCGGTGCGGATCAGTTCGTCACGATGATCGCCGCGCGATTGTCGGCGGAGAAGGGCCTCGAGTACGTCAATGCGGGGCATCCGACGGGACTGCTGACCCTGCCCGGGGGCTCGATCGAACGGCTCGAGACAACGGGTCCGATCGTCTCGCAGATATTCCCGGCCGGTTCCTGGTCCGCGGAAACAAGGTCCTTCACCGAGGGCGCCCACCTGCTCCTCTACACCGACGGCATCTCCGAGGCGCGATCACCGACGGACGAGCTGTTCGGCGAAGAGCGCGTGGCGGCAGCCGCGCGCCGGTTGGATGGCGGCGGGAATCTGCTGGATCACCTGTTGACCGAGGTTCGCGAATGGTCAGGTGGGCGACCGATCGCGGATGACTTGACGCTGGTCCTGGCGATGCGGCCGAATTGAAACGCCTGGTTTCGCATCCTTTGCAGGATCAACTGGACCTACGGCCGTATCAACGTCTTGACGACGCTCCAGGTTGTGTTTTCCACGCCAACCGGCGCGGAGCAGTTGATGAGGCAGGGGTTGCAGCCGCCAGTGCCGGAGTTGTTGAAGGTGGCGGTGCCGAGGTCGCTGATGCCGAGGGCGGGAGGTTCGGTGGCGTTGCAGCGGACGACGGCGGCTTTGTTGTCGACGGGGCGGCGCGTCACCGACATCTGGTCGGTGGAGTAGGCCCCGACGTAGAAGTAGCCCGCTACGCCGGAATCGCCTGATTGACAGCGGCTGCTGGCATCCCAGGTGATCAGGTTGCCGCCGCCGGGGCGGGGCCAGGCGTTCGGTCCGGTGGTCACGAATTCGAGCGTGGCGCACAGCGACCAGCCGAAGACATCGATGCCGATGCCGTCCGAAATGTTGGCGGGCTGGTTCCCCTGGTAGCTGATGCCGCACTGAAGGCCGGCCAGATCGGTCAGCGAGCCACGCGCGGCCAGCAGGTAGACGAAGTAGAACGGGCCACTGACCGAAGTGACCAGGGTGCCGGCGGTGGTGGCCGTCTGGCAATTGCTGAGGAATCCGGCCGTCGTGCAGGGAGACTTTGTCGTGGTGGCTCGGACATGGAGAAGCAGCTTTGGCTTGTTGTCGAACGTGGTGGCCGAAGCAACCGGCGCGAAGAAGGCCAGCGCAAGCAGGGCCGACAGGGCGATCGGAGTGTGGCGGATCATGGGGACCTCCCGGTGTGGTAGCCCGATCGAAGGGTGAAGCGGGAGGATATCAGATGCCCGGCGGAACGGATCCTAATTCCCGGGCCAACCAGCCGGCGGCGGCGGTCAGCATGTCGACAGTCATTTCGTGGCCGCCGCTAAATGTCTGCAAGTCAACGGGAAAGCCGCGGGATGTCAGTTCTCCCCGCATCAGCTCCGTTCGCTCCAGCGGCACCGAGGAATCGTCCGTGCCGTGAATCAGGAGGTACGGAATGCGGCGCGCGTCGGCCAGCCGGTCCTCGACGAATTCCGGCTTCAGTCGACCCCCACCCACGGCCACCATCGCGCGGAAACGATGGGTGTTGCGCAGGGTGATGAAGTAGCCGGTGTAGGCACCTTGCGAGAAACCGAACAGCGCGATGCGGCTGGAATCGATTGGGTGATGGGCGTGGAGGTGATCCAGAATGCCGATCATATGTTCCTCGGCGCGGCCCAGCGTCGAGCGGAACGGTTCGTCGGTGCCGTCATACAGGTACCAGGCGTGGCCGATCCGGATTTTTCCGAGCTTCCGTTGCTCGAACGACCAGGGTCCCTGCGGGAAAAGAAAAGCCGCGCCATCGAACCGGAGGAGACGGCAAAGACGCGCGAAGTAATCGACGCCCTGCCCCCAGCCGTGAAGGCACACCACCAGCGGCCAGCCGGAAGCGGGCGCCGGTTCGTCCGGTACGATCAGCCGCCAGGGCGCTTCGACGACGAACGGGGTTCTGCCTTGGATCTCCGGCATCAACCCTGTTCTTCCTCGTACTTGGCGCGGAGCGCGGCGATGGCGTTCGGGTCGGCGAGCGTGGTCGTATCGCCCAGCGCCTTTCCTTCGGCGATGTCGCGCAGCAGGCGGCGCATGATCTTTCCCGAACGTGTTTTCGGCAGGTCGGCGCTGAACAGGATATCGTCGGGTCGGGCGATGGCGCCGATTTTCCTGACGACATGATCCTTGAGATCATCGCGCAGCGAATCGGTGGCCTCGCGCCCTTCCTTCAGGGTGACGAATGCGGCAATGGCCGTCCCCTTCAGTTCGTGCGATTTTCCCACAACCGCCGCCTCGGCCACGGCCGGGTGGTCGACCAGGGCCGACTCCACTTCCATCGTGCCGATCCGGTGGCCGGCCACGTTCATGACATCGTCGACGCGGCCAAGCACCCAGAAATAACCGTCGTCATCGCGCTTGGCACCGTCGCCCGGGAAGTAAAGGTTGGGCCACTTGGACCAGTAGGTTTGTACGAATCGTTCGTTATCGCCCCAGATGCCCCGGGTCATGGCCGGCCAGGGGCGGGTCAGCGCCAGGTAGCCGCCGCCAACGGGGATCCCTTCGCCCGCCTCGTTCAGGATGTCGGCGCGGATTCCGGGAAATGGGCGCGCGCACGATCCGGGCTTGGTGCTGGTGATGCCGGGCAGCGGCGTAATCATGATCTGTCCCGTCTCGGTCTGCCACCACGTGTCGACGATCGGGCAACGCTCGCCACCGATGAACTTGTGATACCAGATCCAGGCTTCCGGGTTAATCGGTTCGCCCACCGAGCCGAGCAGCCGCAACGACCCGAGATTGTGTTTCAGGGGCCACTCGGTGCCCCACTTCATGAAAGCGCGGATGGCGGTCGGCGCCGTGTAGAAGATTGTGACGCCGAATTTCTCGATCAGGGACCAGAAGCGATCGCGTGCGGGCCAATCAGGGGCGCCTTCGTAGATGACCTGCGTGGCGCCGTTCGCCAGCGGCCCGTACACCACGTACGAATGGCCCGTAATCCAGCCGATGTCGGCCGTGCACCAGAAGACATCGTTCTCCTGCAAATCGAACACCCACTTCGTCGTGGCATAGGTCCCGGTAAGATAGCCGCCGGTGGTGTGAAGGATCCCCTTCGGCTTGCCGGTTGTGCCGGAGGTGTACAGGATGAAAAGCGGATCCTCGGCGTCCATCGGCTCCGGGAGGCAGATGGGCGAGGCATCCTGCATCAGGCGGTGATACCAGTGATCACGCCCCTCCTGAAAATGCATCGGAAACTCGCCCCTTTTCACGACCACCACGTTTTCGATGGTCGGCGTTCCCTCGAGCGCCTCGTCCGCCATCGTCTTGAGCGGTACCAACCCGCCGCGCCGATGGCCGCCGTCGGCGGTGATCAGGAGCTTGGCGCCGGCATCATTGATTCGATCGCGCAGCGATTCCGCCGAGAAGCCGCCGAAGACGACCGAATGCACGGCTCCGATCCGGGCGCAGGCCAGCATCGAAATGACCGCCTCCGGAATCATCGGCAGGTAGATCGCCACCCGATCCCCCTTGCCGACCCCCAGTCCTTTCATGCAGTTGGCGAACTGGCAGACCTCACGGTGAAGATCCCAGTAGGTCAGCGTTCGCTGATCGCCCGGCTCGCCTTCCCATATCAGGGCCGCCTTGTTCCGGCGCGGGCCATTCAAGTGCCGATCGAGGCAATTGACGCTGGCGTTTAGCTTTCCTCCGACGAACCACTTCGCGAACGGCGCCTTCCACTCCAGCACCGCATCCCATGGCTTGATCCATTCAAGTTCGGAGGCAAAACGCGCCCAGAAACCCTCGAAATCCTTTTCGGCCTCGTCGTATACCGAGTCGTCGCCAACCCAGGCCTGGTGGGCGAACTCCTCCGGAGGCGGAAAGAGGCGATGTTCAAAGAGGAGGGCGTCGATGGTCTTGTCGGCGGGATGAATTGGATTGGGCGACATGAAACATCCTCCACGGAGGCCATCAGGATCGAATCGTTTGAATTGCCGAATTCTAGCAGGCAGGACGCGGGGACGGGCAATTGAGGAACGCCTCCCCGGTGGTTTGTCCTTGACGACTCGGCAATGTGTGGCGGCAGACTGGAGTCGTGCGGACTCAAACCCGCTCACGTTCCCCGAGTCACGTCCGTGGTGGTCAGCATGTCATTGTCCCGACTGGTCGCGGATACGGATATCGCGGTGGGGGAACCGGAGCACTCGGTGCGCCGGCTCCTGGCCACGCCGCTCCGGGTGCTGCTGACCGGCGAAACCGGTACCGGTAAAAACCACTTGGCGGAGCTGTTCCGGGCCGATGCCGGGGCCCGTGGAAAGTCCTTCGTCGAGGTAAATTCCGCCAACCTGCCGGATGATCTGTTCGAGGGAGAGATGTTCGGCGCGCGGCGCGGGGCCTTTACCGGCGCCCTGAACGACCGGGCCGGCCTCCTGGAGCGAGCCAGTGGTGGCACGCTGTTTCTGAACGAGGTGGGCGAACTGTCCATGGTGGCGCAGGCCAAACTCCTCATGGTGCTGGACGGTGGCCTGTATCGACGCCTTGGTGAAACGATCGATCGCCAATTCCATGGCCGGGTGATTTCGGCCACCAACAGGAATCTGGGCGACGACGTGCGCGAGCATCGATTCCGCGCGGATCTTCACTACCGGTTGGCACAGGTCACTCTGGTCGTGCCGGCCCTGCGGGACCGTCCTCACCGCATCGCGCACCTGGCCCATCAGTTTCTGGCGGCCTCGGCCGCCGTACGGGGCATCGAGCTTCGGTTCGAGCACCGGGCCATGGCCCGTCTTGTCGGGCACCCATGGCCCGGCAACATCCGCCAGCTTCGGAGCGTGGTGGAAACCGTGGCCTGGCTGGCGCCGGTACACGGGCGAATCACCCTGGAGGCCGTGATCGAGCAACTGGACGGGACATCGTTGCCGACCGCGGCCTCGCAGGGGTCTGAACCGACTTCATCGCTTCGCGACAAGGTGGATGATCTGGAAAGGCGTGAGATTGTGAGGGCCCTGGTGTCCGCTGCCGGCAACAAGACGCGCGCCGCGGCGAACCTGGGACTTTCGGCGCCGGGCCTTCGCCTCAAGATCCGACGACTGGGCCTGGAGTAGTCAGCGCCAGTCGTGGCCCGCCCGACGTCGCCCGGTTTACGCCTGGGGAAACGGATCCGGGAAATTCGGCCGTGTCGGCGACCAGCGATCGGGCCGGAAGGAGCCGGTCGGGCCGGCGTCCGTGATCAACTCCTTCGTGTTGTCGATCAGCGCGTCGATGAAATCGATGAGCAGCATGAAGATCTTCTTGAACTTCTTCCACCAACCGCCGAAAAGATTCGGCTGGACGGAGTCGGATGGGGGCGCCTTCCGAGCGGAAGCCATCGCCGGCGTTTCAGCGGTCGTACCGGCGTTCTGGGCAACGGCTGGAGCCCGTCGGGCACCTGCCGCGGGCGGGTGGATGGTGGCCGCTCCGAGCACAACCAGGGTGAGGGTGGCTGTCAGGATCGTGGCCTGGAACATCTGGAACCGAGACATGATCTGGTACTCCCGGGGGATTGGTTGAGGGGGAGCGCCTCGTCGCGACGAGACAAGGCCTGTCAATTGCATGGGTCATGCCAATTTTCGGTGGATGTGTAAGTCGTTGATTTTCCGGGGGCAATCGAAAAGAAAGGAGTGATTCGATTCGGGAGCGTGATAAGTTGCTTACTGGTTCGGGGTGTTCTTCGGCTAAGTGCCGACGATGTCTTACGTGCGCCGCCGGAAAGTTCCTTTCCGGCGGTATTTGGAGATGGGTATCATGGAGCTCCTTTACACGATCATCATCGGCCTGGTAATCGGCGCCGTTGCCAAACTGGTCATGCCGGGGAAGGACCCGGGCAACTGGATTGTCACCATCCTGCTCGGCATCGCCGGATCGTTCGTCGGGACGATCATCGGCAAGGCGCTCAACTTCTACGAGGAGGGTGAGGCGGCCGGTTTCCTGATGTCGGTAATCGGCGCCGTCATCCTGCTGGCGCTGTACCGTTTGATGTTCAACCGTTCCCCCAAGAGCGTGGCCTGAATACCCGTAACATCGAGCGACTGGTTCAACTACTCGACAGCGCGTTTCGGATCCCCGGCACTCGCTGGCGCTTCGGACTCGATGCCGTCATCGGCCTCGTGCCGGGGCTGGGTGATTTCGTCACCGCGGGGGTCTCGCTGCTGCTCCTGGTCGCAGCAAGTCGGCAGCGCGTGCCGGGCACCATCATCGGCCGCATGCTCCTCAATATCCTTCTCGACCTGGCCATCGGCGCCGTTCCATTCTTCGGCGACATCGGAGACGCCGTTTTCAAGTCGAATCAGCGCAATCTCGAACTCTTGAAGCGGCACGCCCACGGCATCGAACCACCCCGCACCATCGACCGGATCGTGGTCCTTTCGGCGGCCCTCTTCGTGATCGTGATCGCCGGCCTTGGAATCTGGCTTAGCTGGCAGATCCTGCGCTGGGTCTTGGACCGCCCTTTTTAGTATCAGTCCAATATGATCAATTAATACACAAATATGGAATAAATTGGATCAATATTAGACTAATTGGACCACAAATTATGCGAATTGGATCTTCCTCCAGGCTATCCAAACGATATCATTGGGTTCGTCAACTCAAGCGCCGGAGGTTCTTCCGTCATGAGAATCCTGATAGATCGTGACTCCCGAGATCCATTGTACGAGCAGGTCAAGGGTGCCCTGGAGAGGTTGATTGTCGAAGGCGTCCTGAACCCCGGGGACGAACTTCCCGCCAGTCGCGTCCTGGCTACTGACCTGAGTTTGAACCGCGGCACCATCACGACCGCCTATGACGAACTGGTGGCCGACGGCCTCCTGTACCGGCATGTGGGTCGGGGTACCTTCGTGGCCAACCGAGACCAGCTGAACAGCGTCCTTGGTGCGAGCCAGCGCTCGCCGCGTCCGGCGGCCGGCGCCATCCGCTGGCAGGAGCTGTATGCCCAGGATCCGCTGAAGGACATGGATCCACTGACGCCGCAAATCACACGGTGGGCACAGCGCGAGGGGATGATCTCGTTTGCGGGGGGCGTTCCCGACTCCTCGCTCTTTCCAACCGACGAGTTTCGGCTGGCGCTCAATCGGGCGCTGAAGGAAGAGGGCTCCAGGCTCCTGATGTACGGCACCACCGCGGGTCATCGTCCGTTCATTGAATTTCTGCGCCACTACCTGGTGGAGCGGGGCGTGGGGGCCACGCCGGATGAAATCCTGATCGTGAACGGCAGCCAGCAGGGAATCGACCTCATCTCGCGCACACTGGTGGCGCCGGGCGATTCCATCCTGGTCGAGGACCCGACCTACTACGGGGCGCTGAATCTCTTCCGCACGCTCCGGGCGCGCATCATCCCCGTTCCGGTGGACGACCATGGCCTCAATGTGGACGCCCTCGAGCGCATCCTGGCGCATGAGCGTCCGAAGTTCCTGTACACGATGCCGACGTTTCAGAACCCGACCGGCGTCAGCATGACGCTGGAACGCCGCCGCCGACTGGTTCAGCTCTGCGCCGACCGCAATGTGCCGGTCCTCGAGGACGATTTCGACGGCGACCTGCTGTACGACGGCGATAACCTCCCGCCGCTCAAGGGGCTGCCCGAGGGGCGCGACGTCATCTATACCGGTACCTTTTCCAAGATGCTCTTCCCGGGGATTCGGCTCGGCTGGGTCGTGGCCCCGGCCCAGGTCATCGAACGGCTGGCTGCCGCCAAGCAGGCCGCTGATCTCTCCACGTCACTACTTTTCCAGGCGGCGATGGTCCGCTTTGCCCAGGGGAAGCGGCTGCAGCGCCATGCCGCCCTCGTCTGCGCCGAGTACCGCAAGCGTCGCGACACACTGTTGAAAGCCCTCCAGAAGGAAATGCCCGAGGGGGTTCACTGGACGAAGCCGGCGGGAGGATTCTCGCTGGTGGTCAAGCTGCCCGCACAGATGGACTCGGCGGAGCTGCTCACCCATGCCGCCGAGCTCGGCGTTCTTTATACGCCCGGAAGGGTTTTCTCGCTGTCGGGAGAGAAAGGGTTGCTCCGCCTTTCCTTCGGCAATTCAAAGGTTGATCAGATCCAGGAAGGCGTCCGACGCCTGGCCAAAGCGGTGCGGGATGACATCCTGCGTGCGCAGAAGGCTTCCGGACGCCGCCTGGCTGTGGCCGGTGCTCCACCGGTTTGAGGAGGATGACATGAAGGAATACACACTCAGACTCAAGACTGGCCTGGCCGAGATGCTCAAGGGTGGCGTCATCATGGATGTCACCAACGCCGAGCAGGCCCGTATCGCCGAAGAGGCCGGAGCCGTCAGCGTCATGGCGCTCGAGCGTGTCCCTGCCGACATCCGCAAGGAAGGCGGTGTGGCACGCATGTCAAACGTCAAAGTCATCAAGGAGATCATGGCCACCGTGTCGATTCCGGTCATGGCCAAGGTCCGCATCGGCCATTTCGTTGAGGCCCAGGTGCTGGAATCGCTCGGTGTCGACTACATCGACGAGAGCGAGGTCCTGACGCCGGCCGATGATCGCTTCCATATCGACAAGTTCGGTTTCAAGACGCCGTTCGTCTGCGGCTGCCGCAACCTGGGCGAGGCGCTGCGCCGCATCGGCGAGGGCGCGGCCATGATCCGCACCAAGGGTGAAGCCGGTTCAGGAAACATCGTGGAAGCCGTGCGGCACATGCGTGAGGTGCAGGCCCACATGCGCAAACTGCATGGCATGCGAAGCGATGAATTGATGGCCGAGGCCAAGGAACTGGGTGCCCCGTACGAACTCGTGCGGTGGGTGGCCGAAAACGGCAAGCTTCCCGTTCCGAACTTCGCCGCCGGCGGCGTGGCCACACCGGCCGACGCCGCCCTCATGATGCAGCTCGGTGCCGAGGCGGTCTTCGTCGGCAGCGGCATCTTCAAATCGAATGATCCGGCGCTGCGTGCCCGGGCCATCGTTCTGGCCACGACTCACTACCAGGATGCGGCCAAGATCGCCCAGGTTTCCGAAGAGCTGGGCGATGCCATGCCCGGTCTCGACATCTCGAAGCTGCCGGAAAGTGAGCTGCTCCAGACCCGGGGCTGGTAATCGTCGTCATGGCGTCGTCGTGCATTGGCGTCCTGGCGGTCCAGGGGGATTACCAGGCTCACCTGGTCAGCCTCCAGCGCCTCGGCATTGACGGCCGGGAGGTCCGGACACCGGCTGAACTGGACGGACTGGACGGACTGATTCTGCCCGGCGGCGAGAGTGGCGCTCACATCCGCATCCTCAAGGAAAACGGACTGTGGGAAGCGCTCCGCGATTTTCACGGGCGGGGCGGCGCGCTCTGGGGTACCTGCGCGGGTCTCATTCTGCTGGCCCGCCAGGTGATCGGACCCGTGCAGGAGTCGCTCGGCCTCATCGACATTGACGTCGTCCGAAACGGCTGGGGACGCCAGCTTGATTCATTCGAGACAGAGGTGCCATCGGCGGCGTGGGGGGCGGAGGCGGATACCGGGAAGTCCCCCGAGTCGCCGGGCTTGACGCCAGGCGAAGTGCTGCGCCTCGTCTTCATCCGGGCGCCCCGCATTTCACGAGTCGGTCCCGATGTTTCCGTCCCGCTCCGCTACGATGGCGAGGCGATCGCCGCCCGGCAGGGGCGCGTCCTGGTCATGACCTTCCACCCGGAAATGACCTCCGAGCCGACGATCCACCGCTGGTTTCTGGATCATGTCGTGGATGCCGTACCGGTGCCGGTCAGTTCCGGCCCGAGGCGGAATTCAGCAACGCAATAGCATCAGCCGGGGAATGGACGGGGATGGTGGCCCGAAGATAGTCCCGGCCGTTCCGGGTGACGATTCCGTCCGCGCCGGCCAGCCGGGCGGACTCGTGTGTCACGGCATCCTCAAAGTCCCGAAAGCCAAGTGTCAGGGCATCTTCGAGAACTGGTCGGCCCACCGGCGCCACCTCAAGGAGCGAGAGCAGCATCCGGACATGTTGCCTTGCTTTCGTGGCGCCGACCGCCTTTTGCGCCAGGTAGTGGATGTTCGTGACAGCCGTGGCGCACAGGCAACCGGCGATTTCGCTTCGTTCCACGCGGGACAGCAGTTCCGCGGCGGGCAGCGCGTGTGGCCGACGATCGAGCAGCAGGTCGAGAATCACGTCGGCATCGAAGAGAAATTTCACCGGTACTTCTTTTCCAGGTGCTTTCGATAATCAAGGCGATCAAGCTTTGCGCCTCGAAGCGCACCTCGCAGGGCCCGCACCTTCGGTGACATTGCGTCGCCCGGCTCGCCTCCCTCCAAAGCGTTGAAATAGTCGCTGACCAGCTGGGAAACCGATTTACCCCGCAGTCGGGCCAATGACTTGGCCCGTTGAATGAGGGATTCGGAAAGGCGAAGAGTCAGCTTGGTATTCATGGCGATTCCTCCACTTCTGACGTACAAACACAATGAAATTGTACGTCATCCGCCTGGTGCCGGCAACACGTCCCTCGTGACCCGTTGACCTACCGTGCTGCCGGCAGCTGGCCGAATCCGGCGCGGCGGAGCATCGTCGGCGTAGCGTTCGGCCACGCCGCCGGGGTGGCGATCGATGACGGCCTCGATCCACCGGCGGCCGGCGGCTTCGGGCAGGCGTTCCAGAAGATCGTGGATGGCCGGGCGGCACCAGCCGCTGGTGGGATGCCGGGCGATCAGCGTGTCGACGATGGCCTGCGCCTCGAGCGGTGCTCCCTGCATCCGGTCCCAGGCCACCGTGTAGAGAGCCTCGTCGCAGTCGAACCATTCCTTGCCGTTCCCGGCACACGCGGACCAGAGCTTGACCTGGATGTTGTCCCGGGCCCGGGTGCCGAGGAGCGGGCCCGAGTCGCGAAGGATCGAGGGCCGCGCGTCAGCAGTGGTGGCCACGCGACTCACCTCGATCGGCGGCGACATCTCCCCGCGTACGCGACACCACGCGCGGATGGTTCCCGGCTCCGTCAGCACGCCGAAGCTGCTTTCGAGCGAGATGACCTCGTACAGCGTCTCGCCCGGACCGAGCCGGAGTACGGGGGCTTTCTCCAGTTCCTCCCGGCCCTGCCACTCGTGCTTCGGACGCCCCTGCCCATCCTCGAATCGCCAGTCTGCAACCAGGTGGCGCGCCCGATTCGGCACGTCAAGGCCGCCGGCGCCGTTGTTCTTGATGCGAACTTCAATCCAGGCGGTCTGGTGCGCCACCACGGTGTCGTTCAATGCCGTCAGCGTGACGGCAATCGGGCTTGTCGGAATCGGCGGCGTATCGGCGTGTCGGGCGGAGGTCAGCACGGTCGAACCCCCGCCTCTCCTGCCGGCGGCCGTCATCGCTTCGGAGCCCGCGCATCCGGTGAGGGCCAACAGGAAGAGGCCGGCCGGCAGCAAGAGGGATCGGGTCATCCGCCCTTGACCCCGACCTGGTCGAGCAATGCCCCGGCAAAGTCCTCCAACCGTGGAAGTCGCTCCGCAAGCCCGGCGGCATCGGGGCCCCAGACCAGCGTCGGGACCGGATTCAACGTATGCGTCTTCCGGCTCATGTCGTCCAGGTTTCCATGGTCGCTCGTCACAACGATTGTCTGCTCCGTGAGGTTGGCGGCCTTGACGGCGGCTACCAGGAATCGATCAAGAGGTTCGACGACCGATCGGGCCCTGGCCAGATCGCCAGTATGCCCGACCCTGTCGGTCAGGAAGTACTCGTAAATGGCCAGGTCGTGCTGACCCGCCGCCTCGGCGAGGACTTCGCCCGCCTCTTCCGGCGACCACCCTGGCAAGCCAAAACCCTTCTCGATCGGTTCCTGATTCGTAAAATCGTGGTACAGAGCCCGTCGGCCGTGCACGTCGTCCAACGTCATGAATGGCAGGCCGGCCGCACGGTTGTTCCAGCTGGAAGCGCTCATCGGCCGATCCCAGATGGCCTCGCCCAGTTCGAAAAACAGGGGGCGGTAGGCGTTCAGGAAGGCCGCCCGAAGATTCATGGCCCTGGCGCGCTTCAGAATTGAATGTTCGACCAGGATTCGGCGGAGGGTCGGCCCGGGATAGCCGTAAAGATGGTGCCCCAGCTGCTCCGCCGCGTTGATGCCGGTGAACAGTGTCGTCTGGCCGGTGGCGCTCTGTGGCAGGCCGGGCATGCCAAGCGAGGCGTCGGTGGAACGGGCGATTCCCCCGGCCGGCAACGGGACTTCGCGCCGCAATTCCGGGAGCGTGTCCGGCCGTCCACCCCCGACCGGCGGTTCCCACCCTGGCGGAAGCGTGTTGCCGAGCACGTCAAGCCCGGCCATCGGGTTTACCGACGGATCTGGCCGACCGATCCCGATGCCATCAATGAAGACCAGCAGGACGCGGCTCATCAATGACTCCTGATCGGTGTGTACAATGCGCGCGTCATCGTCGGTGGGTTCGCAACTCCAGACGGGGATCGATCAATCTCACAGGGGATGAGGAGGAAACGGGATGAAGCGGCGCCCTGTCAACCATGATCGACTTGGCCACGCACCCCGCCCGGAGGCCGGCAGCCGGCATGGCCTGCGGCGCGACCCCCCGGGTACTCCCCTCGGTAAGGGGCCCACGCCGCCTGCCTGGGCCAGGGAACCGATCATTTATTGCGCCTATCCGCGTGCCTTCGGTGCCCGGGGAACGCTCGCCGACGTCACCGAACGAGTGGGGGAAATCACCACCCTCGGGGCCGACATCCTCTGGCTGCTGCCGGTTCATCCGATCGGGGAGTCGGGTCGCAAGGGGCGGCTTGGATCGCCTTACGCCATCCGCGACTACCTGGCAGTCAATCCCGAATATGGTGAGGAAGAGGACCTTGGCCATCTTGTCGAGGCCGCCCACGCCGCGGGGCTTCGGGTCATCCTTGATTGCGTGCTGAACCACGGAGCGCCTGACCATCGAATGGCGGTGGATCACCCCGATTGGCTCGCCCGGGACCGCCGTGGCCTGCCGACGCGACGGGTTCGCGATTGGTCCGATGTCGTGGACTGGAATTTTTCCGCGCCGGGCCTCGCCGATCACCTGATCGAGGTGGTTAAGCACTGGGTTCGTCGGTATGACATCGACGGCTACCGCTGTGACGTGGCCGGAATGGTTCCCGGCTGGTTCTGGCAGGAGGCGTCCGCCCGGCTCGGCTCGATCAAGTCCGACCATTTCCTTCTGGCCGAATGGGATGACCCGGCCATTCATCGCGTCGGGTTTCATGCCAGCTACGACTGGGAGTTGTACCGGGCGATGCGCCAGGTCACGCGCGGTGTGCGGGCCGCGGCCGACCTGGGGATCCTTGTGGCCCGCCGGTTCAGCCACTTCCCGGAAGGATCGCTCCCCATGCGCTTCGTGGAGAATCACGACGAGCCACGGGCCTGCCATCGAATGGGTACCGCGGCTCGCGGCGCCGCGCTTTTCGCCGCGCTCGCCGGGGGGGCCTTCCTGGTCTACAACGGGCAGGAGGTCGGTGCCCGTCACCGACCGAGCCTGTTCGAAAGGGAACCGATTGCGTGGGAGGTGCCGGGAGCGACCGGGTATCGCGAGTGGCTTCGGAATCTGTTGGACTACCGCCGCCACATCGCCGGATTCGAAGCGCCGGAGGCAATCGTCACGATCGATTCAAACGAACTGGCGGCCTTTCGTCGACAGGGTCCGGCGGGCGAGCTGCTGGTTGTCTTCAACACCGGGTCGTCTCCGATCGATTGGCCCGCCGAGGTTGATTGTCCGAGTGGCGAAGTGCTTCTGGCCGGTCCCGAAAGAGGTGCTCCTGGCTCTTGGCGCCCAGGGGAACGAATCCCGTCCCGCAGTGCGATCGCCATCCTATCATGTTAATTTATAGCGAGTTAGAGTTCTTGCACTGAAACAGTTTACAGGCCTCTCGCGCTGGTCTGCCGTGGATAACGGTTGTTAGGCATATTTAACATTGACCTCTGCGAGGTCAGAGGTTAGTCTGCCGATCCGAAAGTTAGATATAGCTAACATCCGGCAGGCCTATCTACATTCTGGGAGAGGATTCTCATGGTTCGCGCAGCGACACTTGCCTTGATTCTGGGTTTCACACCGACACTCCTCGCGGCACAGGAAACAACCGAGGCGCCTCGGCCCGGGAATTCAGGTGGCATCTACGACAAGCCATTCCTCTTTCGCAGCGGCGATAACTTCTGGGTTGGTGGCTACATCGACATCGAACTGAATGCCAACGAGACAAGCAGCACGTTCACGGCGCATCGCTTCGTGCCATTCCTGTACGGCCAGATTTCCGACCGCGTCTCGGTGGCCAGCGAGATCGAGTTCGAATACGGCGGCACCGTTGCCGGCGATGAGGAGACCGATGGGGAGATCAAGGTTGAATTCGCCCAGATCGATTTTCGGATGGCCGAGTGGATCCAGTTCCGCGGCGGCGTTCTCCTGTCGCCGCTCGGTCGGTTCAACCTGACCCACGATTCACCGGTCAACGATCTGACCGAGCGGCCGCTGGTCGATCAGCAGATCATCCCTACGACACTGTCCGAGGCGGGGATGGGCTTTTTCGGTTCGATCGAGCCGGGTGAATCGTCGATACTCAGCTGGGAGGCTTACCTGGTCAACGGGTTTGATGAGGGGATTCTCGCCACTTCCGGTGGGGCACAGACCGGCGAGGTTCGGATCCGGAGCGGTCGCGGCAGCGCGAAGACCGACAATAACAATTCGCGCTCGTTCGTGGGGCGACTCGGCCTGAGCCCAATGCTCGGACTCGATCTCGGCATCTCGACCCATACGGGCCGCTATACGGATCGAACAACATCCTCGGAAAAACTCACCATCACCGCGCTCGACGCGCGCTTCAACCGCGGCCCGCTGGAGATCCTCGGCGAATACGCAGTGGCTTCCACCGGGCTTCCCGACGGCGTCACCCTGAACGGTTCGGACAACGTTGGTCAGAACGGCTTCTACATCCAGACGAACATCCATTTCCTGACCGGCGTGGTTCGCTCGATGCCGAACTCGGTCCTGACCGGCGTCGCGCGATTCGACCAGGTTGATTTTGACACCGACCAGACCGGCGATCGCAATCGGCGCCTGGCGATTGGCCTCAATTTTCGGCCGACCGAGGACACGGCCTTCAAGGTGGATGTCACCCGGGGCTGGCGCGCCGGTCGCGGCATCGACACGGACAGCCTCCCCAACGATTCCGCCCACTTTTCCGTGGCCACCTACTTCTGATGAGGTTCCATCACGCGGCAAGGCTCGCCGGCCTCATGCTTCTGTTGGCGGGAACGGTTCGGGCGTCCGAACCGATTCCGGACATGCCGGTCACGGTTTACCAGGGGACGCATGAGGCCCTGTCGGAGACGTTTCCAACGGCGAACCGTTTCGACACCGAAAACCGCGTGATGACCACGGTGCAGCGTGGCGCGCTGGAAAAATCCCTCGGTGGTCCGGTGGCCGACGACACCGTCACCGTGCATCTGGCCTGGTGCGACACGACTCTCATCGGCTACGGCGTGGTCTCCGAGGAAATCGGCAAGTATCGTCCGATCACCTTTCTTGTCGGAACAACACCGGAGCTCGAGGTGGCGCGGGTCACGGTCCTTGTCTATCGCGAGTCGCATGGTGCGGACATCCGGCGGACCCGCTTTCTCAACCAGTATCGCGGCAAGGATTGGGATGACCCGATCCGGCAGAACCGGGACATCATCAACATTGCCGGCGCCACGCTCTCGGTCCGATCACTCAATTTCGGTGTCCGGAAAGTTCTGGGCATCCTCCGGACATTTTATGGGATCGCGCCATGACCCAGTACCACGCCGAACGAAAGTTCAACCTCTCCGGGGCGCCCCGGCACACGAAGGTGCTGATCACGGTGTTCAACATGGTGATCGTGGTGGCCCTGATCGTCGGCGTGATCAACTACTGGGACAAGACGGGGATGACACCGGCCGGTGTTCGGGCCTGGTACAACGGCAACGAGGGAGAGATGCTCCCCGATGCCGGCGTCATGACATTTGAGAAAACCTTCCGCGAACTTCTCGACGCCGTGCATCCACATCTCTTCGGCCAGGGAGTTCTCCTGTTCATCCTTTCCCACATCGTCGCCCTGACCGCGCTTTCGGAGCGGAGAAAAATCGCCCTGTATCTTTTTTCGTTCGCGGCCATGCTGCTGGACGCGGCCATGCCCTGGTTGATCCGCTATGTATCCCCCGGCCTGGCGCCCCTGTCAATCGTCTCGATCCTGGCGCTCACGTTTGCCTTCCTGCTCCAGGTGATGCTCCCGATCCGGGACATGTGGTTCACGCGGCACCCACCGACGCGAAAATCCGCGCGCGCGACGACCGGCACCCTGGCTCTGGTCCTGGCGGGTATGGCGCTGGCGAATACCGCCCAGGCGGGCCCTGCCACGGAACACCGTCGACTCTGGCTGATCATGGGAACCACCTGCGAGGTCCGGCTGCGCATTGCGGATTCGCATCTCGCCCGACGCGGTTTCGACACGGCCTACCGGGAACTGGCCCTGGTCGATTCCCTGATGAGCCTGTACCGACCATCGAGCGAGCTGGTGCGTCTGAACCAAACGGCGGTCGACTCGATGGTGAGATTGAGTGGACCAACCTGGGATGTCTTCGCGGCCTCGCTCACGATGGCGCGGGAGTCGGATGGTGCGTTCGATATCACGGTCAAGCCACTGATGGACCTCTGGGGATTTTATCGGCGCGCCGGGCATCGCCCGACACCGACCCAGGTGGATTCGGTTCGGTCGCTTGTTGGTTGGCAACGCCTCGTTGTCGATATGGAACGGCGCGGCGTCCGGTATGGCGCGGCCGGCATGGCGCTCGACTTCGGGGGCATCGCCAAGGGGTACGCGCTGGATCGTGCGATGGCGGCAGTCGAGTCCATCGGAATCGAGGACGCGCTCATCGATCTCGGTGGCAACATCATCGCGCGCGGTTCCGCGGAGCCTGGAACCTGTGGCTGGCCGGTGGCCATACGAGATCCGGCTCAGCCGGATTCCATTCGGTCAGTCCTGCGCCTCACGAATGAGGCGGTGGCCTCCTCGGGCGGCTATGAGAAATTCGTCGTGCTCGACGGCATCACCTACGGCCACATCATGGACCCCCGCCGGGGCGAGCCGGTGACCGGCGTCCTCGGCACAACCGTGCTGGCCCCCGGGGCCATGCTTGCCGATGCGCTGTCCACGACGCTCTTCGTGCTTGGGAGCCGGGCCATCGAATGGCTGGCCCGGAACCACCCGGGGGTCGATGCCATGGTCACGATTCCAGACGGAGCCGGTAGCAAAAGTTTTTACAGTGGGGCGTCCCGATTGGCACCACAGATTGATTCGAGCGAGAGAGATTTGATTATTGATTCGGGAGCAAGCCCCCAGCGCGGTCCGTGACAACTTTTACTCTGTTTTTACCAGATCAATGTGGCTCTGCCGGGTTCCGGCCACTATATTCAGGTTCAAGGAACGCGGCGGTTGGGCTGGTAACCCGGACGGTGTTCCCGGCGACAGGGGAAGAGGCACTGCCTCGGTCGCGGTCCGCGAGGGGACGAAGAAGGTTTTCATTCGTCCCCGAGCGGCTTCCATCACGGAAAAGCGATGAAGTGATGGAGAGGCCCCGTCCACCGAAAGGTGGGCGGGGCCTTCAATTTTACGGGCGCTCCCCGCGCCCGTTGTGCGGCGCGGGTCCTGGCACGATAACGAGCCCGTTCAGAGCATCAGCGTCGGCGGGATCAACTCCACCCGGTCGCTGAAAAGAACGGTCTGAAGGGTTGCCACATTGCTCGGTGCCGGACCACGGAGCACCTGCCCCGCGAGATTGAATTCCGAACCGTGCGCGCAGCGGAAGCGCGTTGCTGACTCGACCCAGTTGAAGTTCGGGGGCCGCAGGCAGGCATGGGTGCAGTGAGCCACGACGGCCGCAATCCTGGTTTCGTTTTCGCGCACCAGGTAGACGCTCGACGTGGTGGCGTTGCACGCGGCGCCGATGCTGACCGACGGCCGGTTGATCGTGACGGCCACCCCCTTGTTCACCGTGTTGAGAACCGCCAGGTTGCCGGTGAAGAAGAAGACGGCCCGCGGGGTGATGGCGACTTCGTTGGAGGGCGGTGATGCGCCGGCCAGGTTCCAGTTGATGACTCGTTGGGCAATCACACGGTAAGTCACCGGAACGAAGTCGGCGTTTGGAGCGTCCTCGTGGGAGGTCATTTGGGGGTCGTTGAGGATGACAAGTTGACTGAACGCACCGGTGCCGATACGCCTCTCGATCGCGAAACCGATCACATCGTCACCGCCCGGGTGTAGCCAGCCGATTTGGATTCGGCTGCCACTCGTCGAGACAAGACTCGCGGCCGCGTTCGTCGGCGCCGCCGGGGGCGCGCCGGGAATGACCAGCGACGCCATTGGTGGTGCAATCGAAGCGGTACCGACCGCCGACAGGCGATAGGTAACCGTGACACCGAGCGGAAACGTCGTGTCGTCAAATGACCGGGTGGCGGCCGGCAGGGTGGTGACCGGCGTGAAGCCGGAGCCGGCATCCCGATCGAGCTGGAATCCGAGTCGGCCAGAGGTTCGATCGGTCCAGTTGACGCGCAGTCGTCCCGGCTCCACGGGTGTCAAGACGATCAACTCGGCCACGGCCCCTGTCAGGAAGCGGACCTCGGCCGATGGCGGGGAGTCGCCGATCTCATTGAAGGCGATCACGTGAACCCGGACGATGTCGTCCGCAGCGAGGCCGTCAATCAAGGCGCTCGCGGCTCCCCGCGGGAGAGTCAGAATCGTGGCGACGCCGGCGTCGTCGATCCGCTCCACGCGGTAGCCGTTCTCGTTGATGGCCGCGTCGGTCCAGGTCAGGACGGCCCCATTCGGCATGACCGACTCGACAGTCAGTCCGAGCGGCGCGAGCGGGGCGCCGGCCGCCGGCGTCGTTGCCTCGGCTTCATTGGAGTACTCCGACTCCAGTGTCTCGGCCACGGCGCGAACCCGGTAGATGTACATCACCTGCTCACCGACGGATTCATCCGTGAAGTCGACCTGATCGGAGGTCAGGGTGGCGAGTAGCGCAAACTCCGTGTCGGAGGCCAGGCGGCGCTCAACCTCGTACGATGTTTCATCGGAGGCGTTGTCGGTCCATGACAGGTCGATGCGGGTGGCGGAGTGCGCCACCGCGGTAAGCGTCGTGGGAGCCAGTGGCGGCCGCGGGCCGGTCGTCGTATTGCCACATCCCGGAAGGGCGGCAACTCCCCCCGCCATACCCAGGGTACCCGCAGTCATGCCGGCCCGACGGAGGAATTCCCGGCGGTCAATCGAGGATCGGGTCATGCTGGATCTCCGTGCGTAACGAGGGAGGGCATCCGCGCGGCTCGGGTGAGTCTAGCCCGGATAATTCACGAAGTGTGAAAACAGAAAAGCCTCAATGTGGTAGAAAGGCGTTGCGAGACGTCCAATCAACCATACGGAGGCTTTCTTATGTCCGAGGCTATCACAACACAGTGTGTTC
>Ga0163152_10002038_pt1 | contig 30055 bp, 34 predicted proteins | sample OliLakLV19MP8IB2_FD_148635 | JGI IMG/M metagenome (GOLD analysis project Ga0163152, IMG submission 148635) | Freshwater microbial mat bacterial communities from Lake Vanda, McMurdo Dry Valleys, Antarctica - Oligotrophic Lake LV.19.MP8.IB-2 | ecosystem: Environmental > Aquatic > Freshwater >...
GGAGTGTCGAGAGCACGGCCGAGCCGGACGCACCGTCTCGGAGTAGACCTGACCATGTCCAGGGTCAGTTCGAAGCGTGTCTCGCGGCCTTCTCACGGGTACTCTGCGCATGCGAACTCGGCCTCGCCGTCTGCTCCTGCTTGACTTGGCGGTGGTCGCATTACTCGTTTTGACGTCGTGCGTCGCAGTATCGTTGGCCGGTGAGCCAACGCCACTTCGTCACCATGACCCGGTGGTCTTGCAGACGGCACTGCTCGCCGATCTCGACCATCGTGACGCCCAAGGGTATAGCCTCTATTCGCGTCATGGCGGCGTGCTCGAGCCGATTCCCTTCCAGTTCGACCAGCGCAATGGAGAGGAGTTCCTCTTTCCGGACGGTACGGGCGAGCCCGCGTTCGAGATCGACGCGGACGACGAGCTGGTCTTCATGGCGCGAGACGCGGGCGCACGTGCTGCGCACGGCGATCTCCCGGCCGACCACGACGAGGCGCGCGAGATCGAACTGCGCGATCCGGTGACGGGAGGGCAGGCGTGGGTCTACCTGCTGCACTTCGCGGGAACGCCACCGCCGCGCTCCACCGCGCGCTATGCGAGCTTCGACGCGGCGAGCAATCGAGCTCGTGCGCTCTCGTACGAGATCACCTACGCCCCGCAGCGCAGCTACTTCACCGACGTTCGGGTGCGGGGAGCGCATGGTACGCGCGAGCAAGCGCTCCTCGCGCGCACCCGGTTGCTGGTCAACCCGACCTTCTCCTTGCTCTTGACGAGCTGGAGCCCCGTCTTCGACGAGGAGAGCTTCTCGTCGAGCATCGACGGGATCCGCAACGGCCTGGTGCGCGCGATCCGGCGTGTTCGGCAGTCGCTCGATCTCGGTGCCGCGCTGCCGGCAGCACCGGGCGGCACCGTCTACACCTACTTCTACGCGAGCTCCTTCTGGACGCCCACGACGTTTTCGATCCCGGCCGCGGCCCTGGGCGCACTGGAGAGCTTTCGCTTCCGTGAGATCGAGGACTTTGGTGCGGACGCGAGCGGCATCGAGTACTGGGACGGCGCCAACATTGGCGGCGTCCGCTTCACGGGCCACAGCCGGCCGGCCAGCGTCGACCGCGGGGGACCATCACCTGCTGATGGTCTCCGTCATCCTACCGGAGCCGTTCGCGGCTGGTGCCGAAGCGGAGCTGCTCCGCATGGTGAAGGAGCCGCTCGAGGTGACAATCCATCGCGTCGAGTGAAGGCCTTCACCCAGGCCCCTATGGTCGGGACAACTGTGCCGGCGCCGGGTGGATCGGACGCCCGTCGTCGCCCGTCAGGCGATCGGGGGCTCCGCGCCGGCGTGCTTGCCCGCGCTCCAGCCGTGCGCACGGAGCGCGCTCTCGGCGAACGCACGCGGCGTCGCCTCGAGCTCGGTTGCGAGCGTGTCGTTCCAGCGGTTCAGCCAGGCGAAGAGCGCCGATACGGCGACCAGCTCCACGATCTGCTCATCCGTGAAGTGCGGGCGCAGGGCCGTGAAGTGATCCGCGGTGACGCCGTTCGGCACCAGTGCTGAATCCCGTGCGAGGCGGAGAGCCGCGCGCTCCTCGGCGGTGAACGCAGGATGGCTCTCGAACTCGAACGCCGCATCGAGCTTCTCCCGCGAGACCCCGCGGTGGACGGCGCCGTGCGCGGTGTGCGCCTGGCAGTAGCGGCAGCCCGTGGCGTTGCTCGCGACGTGCGCCACGAGCTGCTTGAGCCCGGGATCGATGCTGCCACCCGGGCCGAGGACAGAGCCCACCAGCATGCTGAACGCGCGCAGGATGTCGGGCTTGCGTGCGAGCGTGAGCAGGCTGTTGGGCACGAAGCCCATGGTCGCCTCGACGAGCTGGAACAGGGGTTCGAACTCGGGGAGCTGCTCACGGGAAAGCGGATCAATATGCGGCATCGCCGTAACGTAGCCCGCCGCCGATCGTATGGGAATGCGAGGTGGCTGCCATGCGTGACGTTGTTGCCCTCGCGATACTGCTCGTGTGCGTGCCGCTCCTGTCGGCATTCGACCTGAGCAACAGCCGCGTGCCAGCGGAGGAGATCTTGAGTGGCGGGCCAGCGAAGGACGGGATTCCCGCCATCGTCCACCCGAAGCTCGTGCGGGCATCCGAGGCGACCTTCCTCGACGACGCCGACCGGGTCGTCGGCGTCGTCGCCGGCGGGGAGGCGCGGGCCTACCCGCTCCGCGTCCTCAACTGGCACGAGGTCGTGAACGACACGCTCGGCCCTCGACCAATCGCCGTGACGTACTGCCCGCTCACCGGGAGCGCCGTGGTCTTCGAGCGCGAGGCCGGCGGCCGAGCGCTCACCTTCGGTGTGTCGGGCCGCCTCTATCAGAGCAACGTCCTGATCTACGACCACCAGTCGGAGAGCCTCTGGTCGCAGCTCGGTGGGGCCGCGATCGCCGGGCCCAGCGCGGACACTCCGCTGCGCCCGATCGGCTCGGTCGAGACGACCTGGAAGGCATGGCGAGCGGCACATCCCGATTCGCTCGTGCTCTCGATTGAGACCGGCTTCAACCGCGACTACCAACGCGATCCCTACGCCGCATACCATCGAGCGCCGTACGCGATGTTCGAGACGCGCAATGCCGATGCGCGTCTGGCGATGAAGGCCAAGGTGCTCGGCGTGCGGCTCGGTCAGGAGAGCGTTGCGTACCCGCTCGAGCGACTCGCCGGCGCAGGGACAGTCGAGGATCGCGTGGACGGCGTGCCGATCCGGATCGAGTACGATTCCGTGGCACGTTCAGCGGTCGCGGTACGGGTGGACTCCGGCGCGCCCGTGACCGGCGTGGTCGTCTACTGGTTTGCGTGGACCGCATTCCACCCCGAGGCGCGTCTCTGGGGCGCTGCGGGTCCGTCCTCGCGGCGGGAGCGCCCGCCCGGGGAAGCCTACGGTACCGAGGTGGTGGCGGTGACGAGCCACACCGCCTACTGGGCCGACCTGCCGATGGTTGCGCTCGACGCCGACGATGTCGAGACGTCGGGGCTGCTGGTGATCCGGGGCGAGCTGGCCAACCGATCGGATCACAGCCTGCACCACGTGAAGCTCCGGCACGAGCTGCTCGACGGTGCCGGCACGGTCGTCGCTGCCGAGGAGGGGTTCAGCCTGCTGGGCGAGTCGCTGGTGCGCTCTCCGGAACTGGAGGTATCCGCGCGTTCGCTCGACGAGAGTGTGGCCCTGTCGCCACGTGGAACTGACTTGTTTCGCATGCTGTTCGTCGCGAGCGAGCTGCCCTCGTTCGAGCGCTACCGCGTTCGCGTGCTCGAGCCGGGATCGCCGGGTGCGGCGCAATGAGGCGTACCGCGCCGGCCGTGGCGAGCACCCGCCAGCCCCAGGTAACTTGGCGTGGGCAGCCGCGTATGAATTGGCATGGATGCGTATTTCGCAATCGATCGCTCGAAGGCGCCGCATGGGCCAGCGCATGGCTTTGGATCGGAGCTCGCGCCCGACATTCTGACGCCCGAACAGTTCGCGACCCAGAGCGGGGCAGAGCGGCTCGACCGTCCCGCGATCAGGCTGATGATCGCGGTTCTCGAGGAAGCGGTCGCGACGTACCAGCGCTTCGCGGTGGCGGGTGACGACGATGCTCCACGCTTGCGCGACGCCGAGGGCTGGCTCTGGTCGGACGACTCGGCTTGGCTCTACTCCTTCGTCAACATCTGCGAGGTGCTGGGCTTCGTGCCGACCCACCTTCGCGACGGGCTCGCGCAATGGCGGGCCGAGCGCGCGAGCGACAGTCCCATTCGCCATCGCTATCCGTTTCGTCGTGTGGCAGGGAGGCGCAACGCAGTCGTCGCGGGCCGGAAGCCCGCGGCGGCCGCGCCGTGCTGATGGCGACGCCGTGGGGCTTGATCTCGCGAGCGAGCGTTCCCGGCAAGGAGAACGAGAATGCGAGTCGTCGCAGGCCTGGTGTTCGTGATGGCAGCGTTGCTGGCGGCAGCGCCGGAGAGCGCGTGCGCCGAGGGCTCGGTCGCGAGCTCGGCCGAGTCGGTTAGGCCGCTCGGGGTAGGTGATACGGTACCCGCGGTCGAGGTCCGCAACGTCGCTGGTGAGCCGGTCAGTCTTCGCGCGCTCGTCGCGAGACAGCCGACCGTGCTGGTATTCTATCGCGGCGGCTGGTGTCCATACTGCAATGCGCAGCTCGCCGGTCTGAAGAAGATCGACGGCGAGCTCGCGAGCCTCGGCTACCAGCTCGTGGCGGTCAGTCCGGACAAACCGGAGAAGCTCGCGCAGTCGATCGCGAAGCAGGAGCTCGGCTATGCGCTGGTGTCGGACTCGACGGCCGACGCGATCAAGGCGTTCGGTCTCGCCTTCCGCGTCGACGACGAGACGCTGGCGCGGTACCGCGGGTTCGGTGTGGACCTCGAGCAGGCATCCGGTGCCGCGCATCACCTGCTGCCGGTTCCTGCGGTGTACGTGGTGGACCGGGGCGGCAAGATCCAGTTCGTGTACTGGGACGCGGACTACAAGCAGCGGCTCGATCCCGAGTGAGCGGCGGCGGCTCGTCGCCCGAAGGGAGGAAGAGCGAACCCAAGGCGAGCGCCGTGGCTAGAAGGGCGATCGCGTCGAGCAGCCGATACCGCACCCGAGGCGCTGCCTGCGTTGTCGTGGGGCCGGGCGTGCGGCTCAGGTAGGGCTCACCGTTCATTTCATTGTGACCCGCTGCGCCGGAATCGAGGCCGCCGCGAAAGGCAGAGGGAACCGATCAGAACCGAGGCAAGGATGCCCACCAGCACAGGACCCAGGTGCCAGATGACGAGATGTGCGGCCGAGTCGAGTGGGCACGACATGCGTAGCGAGGCTGTCGCGAACAGGAACGACGCCGCGCCCGTGAGGATGCCTGCAAGGCCCGGGACGAGAGTTGCGCCGCGGCGTACGGTGACGCCGAGGACGACCCAAGGTACGGCAGCGACGACCGCGGTTCGCGCAGCACAGGGCCACCCCGTGGCGACGAAGTGACCCATCATGGGGTCCAGCCAGGGAGCTGCTGCAAAGGCGGTCGCGAGCCCGAGAACGGCGACCAGTACGCTGCCGAGTGCGAGCCATCGCGACGGCTCGCGGCCCGGCACGGCCGCGAGCAGCGCCATCACGGTGCTCGAGATGGCAACGGCGATGATGAACCCGAGCTCGAGCAGAAACCCGTCCGAGTGCAGCTTCTGTGACAGGTCGCCGCGCAGTCCGAGCGTGAGTCCCGCGACGACGAAGACCACGATCTGGAGCGAGCCGAACACGGCGAGACGCATCGATGGTGGCCACAAGCGACGTACGGGGCGCAGTGTCCTCGTCAGGCGCGTGATCAGATCTTGCGTCGGGAGTCCATGGCTCCCGTCGTTCTCGTGCATGCCGCTCATTCCTTGCCCAGGAGAAGCTCGCGCAGGGCACGGTAGCCCCGATGAACGCGAACGCGCATCGCGCCCGGCGCGATGCCCGCGCGCCGCGCCGCCTCGGCGATGCTCATGCCCTGCAGCTTCACCATCTCGATGGCGCTGCGCTGTGTGTTCGGAAGCCGTGCCAGGACGCGCGCGAGAGAGGGCTCACGACCCGCGTCCTCGCTCGACGCCTCGACGGGAAGGTCGTCGCCGGCGAGCCGCTCCCAGCGCAACCGGCCACGTGTGCGGCGGAACGCATCGATCGCGGCGTTGCGCGCGATGGCATGGAGCCAGGGATTGAACGGTTTTCTGGGATCATACGTATGTCTCGCTCGGTGCAGGGTGAGGAGCACCTCCTGCAAGACGTCCTCGACCTCGAGACCACCCGACAGACGCCGTTGCAGCAGTGCGCGCAACTCGCCGCCGACATCCTCGAGTAGGGCTCGGTACGCCTCGCGGTCGCCCGCCTGGACTCGCAGCATCCATTGAGAGCGCTGGCTTCCCTCATCGCTTGTCAGCTCCTTCCCCCTCTTGTGAATGGAGTTACGGTGCGCGCTGGCCAAAGTTACCGGTCGGCGAGGCCTCCGCGCGGCGCTCCTGCGATGGTGTGCCGCAACCGCGGGGAGGCGAGAAAGTTTCCGCAGGCCTGTAACAAGGTCCCCGCCGGGGCGAATCAACCTGGCATGAGACGATCGACGACCCGGACGGCCGCGCTCGCGGCACTCCTCACGGCGACGGTGCTCCCCGGCTCGGCTCACGCGGCCGAGTCGACCTTCACCGTAGACCCGAACCTCGGCAACAGCGCCTTCACGGCGGTGTTCGACGCATCGCTCGGCGAGCGCATCACCGCGGTCAGCTCGGCGATCGGCTGTGCCGTCCAGGTCGACGAGTCGAGCCTGGTGGGGAGCGCGAAGTGCTCCGTGCCGCTGACGTCGATCCGCGTCGACAACGACGAGACCAAGTCGGAGCACTTCGCGGAGTGGGCGACCAACAAGAAGTCCGAGCCGGCCGCCTGCAAGCTGGAGCTCGTGATCCCCACCCTGAAGCTCCCGCCGCCGGTCGAGCCGAAGAAGCCGTCAGCCTTCTCGACCGACGGCAAGTTCTCCATCTGTGGACGTCCGCGCGACGACGGCGGCGCGGAGCGCATCACGGGAACCATTATATACCTCCCGCCGGGCACCTATGGGGACAAGCGCACGTTGCGCATCCGTGCCCGCATCGAGGGCTTCGACCGAGAGCGCTATGGCGTGAGCCCGAAGAACACCTCTGGCTGGCTCGCCCGCGTGCAGCAGCTCGCCGACGTCGTGAGCAACGAGGGCACGATCGAGGTGAACGCCTTTGCGACGGCTCCCGCCGCGGGCGAACCCAAGGCCGAGTAGTCGGCCATCAACCGGCCCCGCCGTCGCGGGGTCGATCACCGGCACGATGCCGAAGGAGAATCGAAGATGAAGAAGTCGAACCGTGCGATCCTGGTCGCGACCGCGGCCGCAACCCTGCTGCTCGCAGGGCACGCGGTGGCGCGAGCGACCGACGCGAAGGGCAGCGAGGTGCACTGCGCGGGCATCAACGAGTGCAAGGGCAAGGGAAGCTGTGCCGGTGCGACCAACGCCTGCAAGGCGCAGAACGAGTGCAAGGGCAAGGGCTTCGTCGACGTGAGCAGTGCCGACGAGTGCGTCAAGAAGGGCGGCAAGGTCGTCGAGCCGAAGAAGATGTAGGAGGCCCATCCGCCTCGTCGGCAGGTGCAGGTCGGCTCCGGTGGCCGACCTGCACCGCCAGAACCTGGGAGGACGTCGTGACGAGCTATCTTGGCCACGGGATCGGACTGCGAACGAAGCACTATCCGCAGGTGCTCGACGGCACCCTGCGTGCCGACTGGTTCGAGGTGATCTCCGAGAACTTCATGGTTGACGGTGGGCGCCCGCTCGCCGTGCTCGAGCGGGCGCGTGCGCTCGCTCCGGTGGTCTTGCACGGCGTATCGCTGTCGCTCGGATCGGTCGACCCGCTGAACGATGCCTACCTGCGCAGGCTGCGTGACCTCGCGGCGCGCATCGAGCCCGCGTGGATATCGGATCACCTGTGCTGGGGCAGCGTGGGTGGGCGCCACACGCATGACCTGCTGCCGCTGCCGTTCACCGAGGAGGCCGTCCGTCACGTCGCCGAGCGCGTCGCCCGAGTCCAGGACGTGCTCGGGTGCCGGATCCTGATCGAGAACGTGTCGAGCTACCTCGCCTTCGCGCACTCGACGATGCCGGAATGGGAGTTCGTCGCGGCGATCCGGATCCTGATCGAGAACGTGTCGAGCTACCTCGCCTTCGCGCACTCGACGATGCCGGAATGGGAGTTCGTCGCGGCGATCGCCGAGCGCGCCGACTGCGGCATCCTGCTCGATGTGAACAACGTCCACGTGAGCGCGCGCAACCATGGCTTCGCGGCCGAGAGCTACGTCGCGGGAGTGCCTGCGGGGCGGATCGGCCAGATCCACTTGGCCGGACATACGGATCTAGGGACGCATCTGCTCGATACGCACGACGGGCCGGTCGTCGAAGACGTCTGGCGGCTCTACGAGCGCGTGGTCGCGCGCTGTGGCGCGGTGTCCACGCTGGTCGAGTGGGACGACCACGTGCCCGAGGCCGAGGTGGTTCTCGCCGAGGCCGAGCAGGCACGGTCGATCGAGAGGAGGGTGCTGCGTGCAACCGCCGCCGCTGCCTGAGCTACAGGCACTGTTCTGGGACGCGATCGCGAGCCGGCCCGGCGAGGGGCAACCGTCGCCGTGGCTCAGCCACTGGATCCGGTCGGGCGATCAGCTCGATTCTACGCAACGGGTCGCGATCTACGCAGAGATGTACTGGGCACGGATCCGCGACGTGCTGCGTGGCGACTTCGCGCGCACCGCGGAGATCCTCGGCGACGAGCGATTCGTCGAGCTCGCGCGGGGCTATCTCGCCGAGCGCCCGTCGCGCGACCCATCGATCGCGCGCGTCGGGGAGGCGTTCGCCGACCACCTGGCGACGCACCTTCCCGCGGACGCGCCGCCCTACGCGCCCGATCTCGCACGGCTCGAATGGGCGCGGATCGAGGCATTCACCGCGGCGGATGCCGAGCCGCTGCGACTGGCCGATCTGCACACGATGACCGCGGGCGAGCTGCCCGATCTTCTGCTGCACGCCGTGCCGAGCCTGACGGTGCTCGAAGTCGGCTGGCCGGTGCAGCGCCTGCTCGCCGAGGACGCGCCATCCAGCATCGACGCGGAGCCGACGCTGCTGCGCGTCTGGCGACGCGAGTTCCTGGTCTTCCACGCGACCGCTGATGCGCTCGAGCGTCGCGCACTCGCGCGCCTCCTCCAGGGCGCGAGCTTCGCGGAGGTTGCCGATCTGTGCGCTGACCCGAACGACGCCGCAGCGCTACTGATGCGCTGGCTCGAGGACGGTGTGATCCGGAGAGGAGCAGCCTGATGCAGGAGCCGACCACCATGATGGGCCACATCATGAACCAGACGCCGCTGCTCGTGGCGTGGGTGATGTGGTTGATGATCGTCAACACCGCGGGCGCCCTGTTTCTGCGCCGTCACGTCGAGGCCCGCTGGGTGCTCGCGGCATGGGTCGTGAACTTCGCGTTGATGAGCGCGCTGTTCGCGGCGTTCGGCTTCACGCGCATCCTCGGCCTGTCGCATGTGCTGGTGTGGACACCTCTGCTCGTCTACCTGTGGCGGCGCTCGCCAGGTGCACAGGACGGGGGTCTGTTCACCGCTTGGGTCCGGACCTTGTTCGTGTCGAATGCGATCTCGGTCGTGATCGACTACGTGGACGTCGCTCGATTCTTCCTCGGCGACGGGCAACTCCCGCTCTGAGCCAACGCGAACACGGCAGGGGCGTCAATCCAAATCATGCGAGGTCAGCGACGATGCCGGACGATGGTCGCAGCCGCGAAGAGCTCGCTGTGCTGCTGGGATACGAGAAGAGAGCGTGCGGGGGCTGCGATCCGGCCAGTGCCAGTCCGTCGTGCCCCAACTGTGAGGGGAGTGGCCACGTCTGGGTGAACGTTCAGAGCTCGCTCTCCGACGCGGGCCTCGATCGTCTGCGAGCGCTCCTTCAGGAGAGATCGCGGAAGGACGGCGAACCCTGAGCGTTCCCGAGGTCCTGCCCATCGAGCTCGAGACGTCGGCGGTCACTCGCGGCGACTCAGTCCCGATCCACGTCATCATCCCGGCGCTCGACGAGAGTGCCACGATCGGTGGCGTCGTGGCGTCGGTGTTGCGGATGCGCGTCTCGTCGCTCACCGTTGTCGACAACGGCAGCTCCGACGATACCGGCGTGGTCGCGCGTCGCGCGGGTGCCCGCGTCGTCGTCGAGCGGGAGCGAGGTTACGGCGCGGCATGCCTCGCGGGGCTGCGCGCTCTCTCCCCGCTCGAAGGCCAGGGCCGCGACGAGATCGTCGTCTTTCTCGACGGTGACGGGAGCGATTCGGTCGAAGGGATCCCGGCGCTCGTCCAGCCCATCCTCGACGGGAGCGCCGATCTGGTCGTCGGTGCGCGCCGGCCGTCCGAGGGCGGTGCGCTCGCACCCGCGCAGCGTGTCGGCAACGCCATCGCCGCGCGATGGCTGCGCCTGCGCTTCGGCCTCTTGGCCTCCGACCTCGGGCCGTTCCGCGCGATTCGCCGCGCGAGCCTCGACTCCCTCGGGATGTCCGATCGGGGCTACGGCTGGACCGTCGAGATGCAGATCAAGGCGGCACGCGCCGGGCTACGCTACCGGGAGGTGTGCGTGCCCTACCGGCGTCGGCAGGGCGGGCGGTCCAAGATCTCGGGCACCATCCGCGGCACGATCGGCGCCGGGCTGACGATCCTGGGTCTCCTCGTGCGATACGGGATGCGGCCCGGCTGATGGCGCGCGTGCACCGGGTCGCTTGCGGCGCCTTCGTCGTGCTCTGCGCCCTCGTCTACGGAGCGGCGGCACTGCCCGCGGGAGGTCGGGCCGCGGGGTATTTGATCGTCCACCTGCTTCTGACGGCCGCGATGCTGCTCGCCTGGCGGAGCGCCGAGCCGCGGCGTGTCGGCTGGATCATCGCGTGCGGGGTCGTCGCGCGCCTCGTTCTGCTCGCGGTCCCGACCTTCACGACGGTCGACGTGGGACGCTACCTGTGGGACGGCAAGCTGGCTCTGCTCGGCATCGATCCCTACCGGACCGCTCCGATCGTGCCCGAGCTGGCGCTGCTGCGTGCCGAGTGGCTGCCACGCGGCGTGCACCTCGACCTGCCGACCATCTATCCGCCCGCCGCTCTGGGACTGTTCGCGCTCGCCGCGCTCGGGGGTGACCCGGCGACCGCGTGGTTGCTCTGGAAGGTCTTCGTGACGGCCGCATCGCTGGGCACGCTGTGGGTGTCGGTTCGCTTGCTCGCCGCGGCGGGCGCGGAGCGCCACCTGGCGCTCGTCGCGCTCTCGCCGCTTCTCGTCCTCGAGGGTGGGGTCGGCGCGCACGTCGACGCCTTCGCTACGCTTGCAATCGCGGGCGCGCTGCTCCTCCTCGTACGTGGCCGCGAGGTGAGTGCGGGAGCCGTCATCGGGCTCGGCGCCGCCGTCAAGATCCTGCCCGGCCTGGCGATGGTACCCGTGCTGGCGCGCCGCGGCTCGGGATGGCGCGCCGCCATCGGATGCGGGGTCGTGGTGGCCACCGTCTACGCGGCGAGCCTCGGCCTCGGCCTGCTGCCGATCGGTAGCCTGGCGGTGCCCTTTCGGTCGTGGAGCTTCGGGTCGCCGGTGTGGACCACGCTCGAGGTCGTGCTCGGGCGAGCGCAGGCTTCACTCGTCAGCGTTGGCGGGGTCGCGCTGCTCCTCGGCGTGTCAGTCGTGCTCGCACGCAGCGGACGCTGGGTCCGCGGCGTGCAGGTCGCGCTCGCCGCACCGCTGGTGTTCAGCCCGGTCGTCCATCCATGGTACTTGACGCCGCTGGTGCCCGCGGTGGCGCTGGCGCCGAGCGGGGTCTTCGTGGTGTGGCTGAGCCTCGCTCCGCTGACCTACGAGGTGCTGGTCCAGGCGGAAAGGCGGGGCGTGTGGGAGCCGGCATCCTGGCCGCTGTGGGCGATCGCCGCGGGGACGGCGATCGCGCTGGCGGCGGACTGTGCGGCGACGTCTCGAGCCAACGCGCGCCGGCCGTCACGGCTTCTACCCGCCAGTCTCATGGTGACGCTGCCACCGAAGTGAGACCAAAAGAAGGGTGTCGATCCCTTGACCTTACACTCAGGTGCAAGGTGTAGGCGTTGCTCCATGGAGGAATCTGACCATGGAGACGATGCAGAGCGTTCCGCAGAAAGGTGAGACGGGAACCGGGCGTTGGCTAGGAGCGGCCGGCGTGGCGGCGCTCCTCGCGTCCTCCTGCTGCCTTGGTCCGGTCGTGCCGGCGGCGCTTTCTACTTCAGCTACTTTCGTCGCCCGATCTGCGCGCCGGGGACCTCGTGTGCGTCCCCCCGCGCTTCTCCCAACCAGCGGCCCTCGTCCTCCGTCCAGGCCTCGCGAGACGACCCATCACCGGTCGTCGAGCCATGCGTACGCGTCGGCCGCGCACAACGCTGGCTCCCGTCGACGTTCCCGCCGGATCGCTTCGCCGCATCGGCGCAACGTTGCAGGCGACTCCCTTCGTGGCGGGCGCGTTCGCCGTCCTGAGTCAGCGGCTCGGCCGCGGCGACGTCGATACGGTGCTCGCGGCGCTCGCGTCTATGAAAAGGTCCCCGTGCCGATGCGCGGAACGGCCCCTGGAGCCCCCGCATCGCCATCCGGCAGGCGCTGCACGCGATTGCCGGATCGGGACCAAGCGTCCGGGCCCGGATGGCGCCGGCGCGCTCATCAGCAGGGACGTCGGGGCCGAGCGCTTGCCCATCCCGCTGAACCACGACTACGGATCCGTCACCGGCAACGTGTTCCGTCGCGCGGGCGGCGAGCCGTGGTTCGTCTGGTGCGAGCGGCTGTCGGCGACCGGGCAGGTGCGCGTCAGCTCGTCCGGGCTCGGTCGTTCAAGCTCCAGTCGTACTCGAGGTACGACAGCCCGGCGGGTCCCAGGGTTTCCATGCTGTGCGCGAACGCAGCCGCTGCGTGAGCGCGCAGGAACGCGGTAGCGCCGCCCACCGCAGCGAAGTCGTCGCCGAACCACTTGAAGATCTGCGACACGCGCGCGCCGTCCCCCTTGCCAGACACGGCCATGCCCTTGGTCTCGTTGGCGAGGAACGCTCGCGCGGCGTCGTCGAGCTGCGCGTCGAGCCGCTCGGGTACGTACGGCTCAGCGCGTAGATCGGGACACGACAGCGACGCGCAGACGATCGCGAAGTGAACTCGCGGGTCGCCGAACTCGGGTCGCAGGATCGAGTGCTCGACCTCGTCGAGCGAGCGCTTCTTGCCGGCGACGGTCGCGACGTCCTTCTTCCAGATCGGGAACAGGAGGTTGCCGCCGTCCTTGATGCTGCGCATCGGGTAGCGATCGACCACGGTCTCGAGCGCCATCAGGTTGTAGGCATTGATCCAGAACGCGAACCGCTCCGTCCGGCTCATGCGCGCGGGGTCTGCCGCTGCGAAGTCCTCGAGCGCGCGGGCGTAGTCCGGGTCGGCGGCGAGCGCGCCGTAGTCGACCAGGTTGGACCGGATCCCGTCGACGACGCCCGGCGCGACGTGGCGCCGGAGCAGACGCTGGTAGGCATCCGATTCGAACGTGCGGCCGGACGTCCCCGTGGCGGTTGCCGCCGCGGCGAGCACCGGCTCGCCGATCAGGAGCACGGCGGTCATCAGGGTCATCAGGGTCATCAGGGTCATGAGGGGCGAGTTCCTTCGATCACGAGCTGTATGTGGCATGGCTCGGGGTACTTCGTCACGCACCGCTCCTTCCACCGTCAGAACACGGCGGAACGGCCGTCGGGCCAGTGGGAGCCGACGCTCAGTCGGGGTGGGTCGAGCGGTCACCACGCGCGGTGCTCTGCCTTCAAGAGCAAACGGAACCGGGAGTCGTATGGATGCACGACGGTAACGCGCCGGCCGTCGCTCTCGAGCGGATGTCCCGCGTTGGCCCAAGCGAAGATCGAGCCCTCCAGATTCACGGCCTGCGTGAAGCCCACCGCGCGAAGGCGCTCCACGAGCAGCGACGAGCGGTAGCCGACCGAGCAGTACGCGACGACCGGCCGGCTCGGATCGATGCGCGCCAGAACATCGTCTGCGGGCGCATCGGGATCGATCTGGATCGCTCCCGGGAGGTGGCTGACCGCGTACTCGTCCGATTCCCGTACGTCGAGGAGCTGTGGGCGAGCGCGCGACTCGTCGGCGAGCCAGGCGGCGAGATCGCTCGACGAGATCTGTGGAACGTCGCCGAAGCGCACGCGGATCGATTTCTTGATGCCGTCCAGCGTCATCTGGCTGGCGTCCGCAACGAGCGAACGATCGCGGCTCACGGCGAGAGCGGTTGCAATCCCGGCTGCGGCCAGGCCGGCCAGGAACGCGAGCGCTGTAGCCCACCGCACCGTGGGCGCGTTAGTTGGGTCTGTCATCGGTCGGTCGATGGAGATTCGCGGTGCCGGCTCGGTTCTTGATCTCTCACGTGCGCTCGCCCCCGTCTCGCATTTTCGCGCGGAGGTCCTCGAACGGTACCCAGACGACCTGGCGACGATCCTGTCCTGCGGCAGACATCATCATCTCTGCCGCTTGGCGGATCAGCTCCTCTTGCCGTGCGACGGTCGGAGGAGTCGGATCGGCGTCTGTCCCACCGAATGGCACGTCCGTTCTCGGATGCCCTCGATCGTCAGGCGACCTTCGACCAGGCGGCCTTGGCGAACGCGGCGTCGAGCGGTGTACCGGCGAGGTGATTGGTGTAGTTCGACAGCGTCTTCATGCCTACCCCCAGGACGACCTCCAGGATCTGCTGCCGGCCGTAGCCGGCAGCGAGGAACGCGCTCGTCTGCTCCTCGGTGGGCCAGCCGCGCGACGCGACGACGGCGGTCGTGAAGCGACGCAGCGCCTCGAGCCTCGGGTCCGTGATCGGCTGGTTCTTCCTGATCGCCTCGACGACGTCGGCCGGGACTTTCTGCATGGACGCGATCACGCTGTGCGCCGCGACGCAGTACTCGCAGGAGTTCTCGTAGCTCACCGACAGCAGCACCACCTGCCGCTCCGTCGGGTTGAACGACGTCTTGTCGAAGATGCCGGCCAGCGTGGTGTACGCGTTCAGCAGCGCGGGGGCCTCCGCCATGGTGCCGAGCAGGTTCGGCACGAAGCCGAACCCCTTCTTGGCCCCGGTGAGGATCGCCTGCGCGGCCTCGGTATGTGGAACGATCGGTCAAGACTCTTCGGTGGCGAATCCGACGAGCTGGCGATGGCAGCGGATCAGCAGCGAGCGCTCGAGCGCCTCCTCGCGAAGATGGGCGATCTCCAGATACGCGGACTCCGTCGCGAGCGTGGTGAATGCCTGCCAGCTCGGCCACTCGACGAGGAAGAACACGTCGGGGTCCCACTCGCCGATCAGCGCGAGGTCCGGCGCATAGCTGTCGACGAGCCTGCCGCCGAGCCGCGAGACGACCGGCGCCGCCGCCGTGGCGTACGCGGCGTACTTCTCCGCGCCGCCGTCCCTCCGGAACCAGAGGGCGTTCAGCATGTAGACCTTCTCGTCGGTCGTCGAGTCCGGCTCCGGCGGTGTCTCGGGGGATCGTCCCATCGTTCGAGGTCCTCCAGCGTGTCGTACGCGGCTTCGGTGGTGGTGGCGCCGGTAGTGACCAGTACGCTGGGCACGGCCGAGCGTTACCGAGGACCGTGCTCGAGCCTGAGATTCCTCGACGAAAGAAGCGCCAGCTTCGCGACCATCGCGTAACAAGCGTGCCGGACCCGCGTAACTCTCGGGTAAGATGCAGCACATTGCGAAGAAGGTGATCGAGCCCGAGCCGAGGCCAGAGAGAGAGCCACGTCGGCGCGACGAATCCGCGCCGACCGGGACGACCGGTAAGCCGCATCGGCAACGCCACGCCCTCCTTCGTTGGGGCGCCGCCGCGCTGGTGGTGATCGGTGTGATGACCGCGGCGCGCATGCTGCCTCTGCAGGAAGCGCTGCTCGGTCTCGTCGCCTGGACGCGCGCCGCGGGCTGGCTCGGAGCCGGCGTGTTCGTCGGGGCCTACGTCCTGGCGGCCGTCCTCTTCATCCCGGGCTCTATCCTGACGCTCGGCGCCGGCTTCGCCTACGGCGTGGCGCTCGGCACGCCAATCGTCTGGGTTGCGGCCAACCTCGGCGCGGCGATCGCCTTCGTTCTCGGCCGCACGGTGGCGCGCGAGCGGATTGCCGCGCGCGTCGAGAACGACGAGCGCTTCGCCGCCATCGACCGCGCCGTCGCCGAGCGCGGCCTCGCGATCGTGATCCTCACCCGGCTGTCGCCGGTGTTCCCGTTCAACCTGCTCAACTACGCCTTCGGGCTCACCCGGGTCTCGTTCCGCGACTACCTGCTCGGCTCGATGATCGGGATGCTGCCCGGCACGCTGATGTACGTCTACCTCGGCTCGCTGGTCACCACCCTCACCGACCTCGCCTCCGGCGGCGCGGGCGGTGGTGCCGCCCAGCGAGGGTTCTACTTCGCCGGCCTCGCGGTGACCGTCGGCGTGACGCTGTACGTGACGCGCGTGGCGCGGCGCGCGCTGCGCGAGGCGACCGGTGAGCGTGTGAACGCGGCCGAGGAGGCTGCTCCCGCGATCGCGGGAGCGAACGGGCACGCAGGTGATCGCCCCGAGGTCCAGGACGAGACGCGCGTCCTGCCCGATGACGAGCACAATCGCGCGCTGGTCGAGCAGGTGCACCCGCATCACTGGCGGAACCCCGAGCCGAGCGGGCGTTACAACCTGGTCGTCATCGGCGGTGGCACGGCAGGGCTCGTGTCGGCCGCGGGGGGCGCCGGGCTCGGTGCGCAGGTCGCGCTCGTCGAGCGCCACCTGCTCGGCGGCGACTGCTTGAACATCGGCTGCGTGCCCTCGAAGGCCCTCCTGCATGCCGCGCGCGTGGCTGCCGACGTGCGCGCGGCCGGGCACGTCGGCGTCAACGTTGGTGAGGTGGCCGTCGACTTTCCGGTGGTCATGGAGCGCATGCGCCGCCTGCGCGCGCAGATCGCGCCGAACGATGGCGCGCCGCGGCTCGCTGGGCTCGGGGTGGACGTCTATCTCGGCAACGCACGCTTCACCGGGCCGAACACGGTCGAGGTGGGCGGGCGTACGCTCGAGTTCGCGCGTGCCGTGATCGCGACCGGCGGTCGACCGTCCACGCCGCCGATTCGCGGCCTCGAGGAGGCCGGCTACCTGACCAACGAGACGATCTTCTCGCTGACCGAGCTGCCCTCCCGCCTCGTCGTGCTCGGTGCGGGACCGATCGGCTGCGAGATGGCGCAGGCGTTCGCGCGCTTCGGCAGCAAGGTCACGCTCCTTCAGGACACCGAGCACGTGCTGCCACGCGAGGATCCCGACGCCGCGGCAATCGTCGAGCGCCAGCTGCGCCGGGACGGTGTCGAGATCGTCACCGGAACGCACGTGGTCGCGATCGAGAAGCGGAGCGACGCGCGCGTGGTGATCTGGGAGCAGGCCGGACGGCGACACGAGGCTGAGTGCGACCAGGTCCTCGTCGCTGCCGGCCGGGTGCCGAACGTCGAGGGGCTCGGCCTGGAGGCCGCCGGCGTCGAGGTGAATACCCACGGCGTGGTGGTCGACGACTTCCTCCGCAGCACGAACCCGAAGGTCTATGCGGCGGGCGACGTCGCCTCGCGCTTCAAGTTCACGCACACCGCCGACGCGCTCGCGCGCATCGTGCTCACCAACGCACTGTTCCTGGGGCGCAAGCGCGCGAGCGCGCTGCACGTGCCGTGGTGCACGTACACGTCGCCCGAGATCGCCCACGTCGGGCTGTACGAGAAGAGTGCGCGCGAGCAGGGCATCCCGCTGGAGACGCTCACCATCCCACTCGCAGACGTAGACCGTGCGATCCTCGAGGACGACGCCGAAGGGTTCCTGCGCGTGCACCTGAAGCGGGGCAGCGACCGGATTCTCGGTGCGACCCTGGTAGGCAGCCACGCCGGCGAGACGATCTCCGAGCTGACGCTCGCGATCACCACGGGGGTCGGGCTCGGACGTCTCGCGAGCGTCATCCACCCGTACCCGACGCAGGCCGAGGTGATCCGCAAGGCGGGCGACACCTACAACCGCAGGCGCTTGACGCCGGCCGTCAAGCGGATCTTCGCGGCGTGGCTCCGCTGGCGGCGGTGACGGCAGAACGAAGGAGGACGGAGAGACGATGCACCAGATGACGATCGACACCGACGCTGCCGTGCGCGAGCGCTACAGCGCGGCGGCCCGTGCCAAGGAGGCAGCGCTCTGCTGCCCGGTCGAGTACGACACGCGGCTCCTCGCCGCGATTCCCGACGAGGTCCTCGAACGTGACTACGGCTGCGGCGACCCGTCGCGCCACGTGTGCGACGGCGACGTGGTGCTCGACCTCGGCAGCGGTGGCGGCAAGATTTGCTTCATCGCGGCGCAGGTAGCGGGTCCCACCGGGACGGTGATCGGGGTCGACGTGAACGACGAGATGCTGGCTCTCGCACGCGACTCCGCGCCGCAGGTCGCGGCGCGGCTCGGCTTCGCCAACGTCGAGTTCCGCCGCGGCCGGATCCAGGACCTGCGCCTCGACCTCGACCGGCTCGACGTCTGGCTTCGCGGGCACCCCGTGCGCGACCTGCACGGCCTGCAGGCGCTCGAGGCGGAGACCGAGCGCCTGCGCGCGACGGAGCCGCTGATCGCAGACGGGTCCGTCGACGTGGTCGTGTCGAACTGCGTGCTGAACCTCGTGCGCGAATCCGACAAGACCGCTCTGGTGCGCGAGATCTACCGCGTCCTGCGCCGCGGCGGGCGGGTCGCGCTGTCCGACATCGTCGCCGACGAGCCGGTGCCCGAAGAGCTGAAGGCGGACCCCGAGCTGTGGAGCGGCTGCATCTCCGGTGCGTTCGAGGAGACGGCGCTGCTGCGCGCGCTCGAGGACGCCGGGTTCTACGGCATCACGATCGAGAAGCGCGAGGAGACACCGTTCGCCGTCGTTGGTGGGATCGAGTTCCGCTCGGTCACGGTGACGGCGAAGAAGGGACTCGAGGGCCCCTGCTTCGAGGCGAACCAGGCCGTCATCTACCGCGGACCGTGGAAGCGCGTCGAGGACGACGACGGCCACGTCCTGGTGCGCGGTGAGCGCGCTGCGGTGTGCGCGAAGACCTTCGAGATCCTCACCGGTGAACCCTACGCGCGCGAGACCATCCCCGTCCCGCCTCGTATCGCGATCGCGGCGGCGGAGCGCGTGCCCTTCGACTGCACTCGCACGGCGTCGCGTCACCCGCGCGAGACCAAGGGCAACGGCTTCCGCGAGACGGTCGCCGCAGGAAGCTGCTCGCCGGGCACCGGGTGCTGCTGATGGAGGCCGCTCTCGTCGCGGCGGCGCTGCTGGTCGCCTTCGTCAACGGCGCGAACGACAACATGAAGGGTGTCGCGACCCTCTACGGGTCCGGGGTGCTCTCGTACCGGCGCGCGCTCGCGCTCGCGACCGCGTCGACCGCCGTCGGCTCGCTCGCGTCGCTCGTCCTCGCGCAGGGGCTGGTGCGTGTCTTCTCGGCGAAGGGGATCGTGCCAGAGGCGCTGATCGACACGCGGCTTCTGACCGCGATCGCGACCGCCGCTGCCCTGACCGTTCTGCTCGCGACGCGCCTCGGCTTCCCGATCTCCACGACGCACGCGCTGGTGGGCGGAATCGTCGGTGCCGGCTTCGTCGCGGCAGGCTCCGAGCTCGATCTCGGTGCACTCGCCGGTGCGGTGGTCCTGCCGCTGGTCGCCGGCCCACTGGCCGCGGTCGTTCTGGCTGGAGTGGGTCTGCGCGCCGGGAACCGGGCACTCGGACGCTTCGCGCCGTCGGGCGCCGAGTGCGTGTGCGTCGATGCGCTGCCGCTGGTTGCGAGCGCCACCGGTTGCGGCGCTGGCACCGCCGCAACGATAGCGACGGGGACAGGAAGGTTCGCAATCGAGGTCGGGCACGTCGAGGACTGCGTGCGTCGCGGCACGGGCGCCGTTGCTCGGGTGCGAACGGACGCGCTCGTCGACGGTGCGCACGTCGTGAGCGCGAGCCTGGTGGGCTTCGCGCGCGGCGTCAACGACACGCCGAAGATCCTCGGTCTGCTGGTCGGCGCCGCGGTCGTCTCCCCGACCACGGGTGCGCTCGGGATCACTCTGGCGATGGCGCTCGGCGGGCTGGTGGCGGCGCGTCGCGTGGCCGAGACGATGGCGAAGAAGATCACGACCATGACCCCGGGCCAGGGCCTCGTCGCGAATCTCTCCACGTCGCTGCTGGTGATCGGGGCGTCGCGCTTCGGGATGCCGGTCTCGACGACGCACGTCTCGACCGGCGGCATCGTCGGCGTCGGGCAGGGGACGGGCGGGGTGCGCTGGGGCGCGACGCTCGAGGTGCTCGCCGCCTGGCTGACGACCTTGCCGGTCGCCGCGCTGCTTGGCGCGGCGACCATGTGGGCGCTGCGGTGACGGCACCGGCGGCTGAGCCAGACTTCGCTGCCCGGCTCGCGACCGCGGGGCAGTGGCCGCTGCGCCGCGGCCGCGTTCGCTCGCACCGTGCAGGTCAACGTCGGCCGTCGCTGCGACCTCGCGTGCCACCACTGTCACGTCGAGGCCGGGCCGAAGCGGACGGAGACCATGAATCATTCCACCGCGGCGCGGGTCCTCGAGCTCCTGGCGCGGAATCCCGAGGTCGATGTACTCGATCTGACTGGTGGCGCACCCGAGCTGAACGAGAGCTTCCGCGAGCTGGTCGCAGGTGCGAGCGCGCTCGGAAGGCGCGTGATCGACCGCTGCAACCTGACCGTTCTGCTGCTGCCAGGGCAGGAAGAGACCGCGACGTTCCTCGCCGATCACCGCGTCGAGATCGTCGCGTCGCTGCCCTGCTACACGGACGAAGGGGTCGACGCGCAGCGTGGCCGCGGCGTCTTCGAGCGTAGCGTCGAAGCGTTGCGGCTCCTGAACAGCCTTGGCTACGGGCGGCCGCGCACGGGTCTGATCCTGGATCTCGTCTACAACCCGACCGGCGCCTTCCTCCCGCCGCCGCAGGACGAGCTGGAGGCCCGCTATCGCATCGAGCTGCGCGAGCGTCTGGGTGTCGAGTTCTCGCGGCTGGTGACGATCACCAACATGCCGATCCGGCGCTTCGCACACGATCTCCTGCGTCGCGGTGAGCTGTTCTCGTACATGGGCCTGCTCGTCAATCACTTCAACGCCGCGACGCTTCCTGCGCTCATGTGCCGCAGCCTGGTCTCGGTCGGATACGACGGGCAGCTCCACGACTGCGACTTCAATCTGATGCTGGAGCTGCCTCTCGGGGGGCGCGCGCGGTCGATCTGGGACGTCGACGACCTGCGGGCGCTCGACGGCGACTCGGTCGCCGTCGCGGGGCACGGGCACTGCTTCGGTTGCACGGCGGGGGCTGGATCGAGCTGCGGCGGGTCGCTGGTCGCGGCGGGTCGCGAGAACCTGGCGTCATCAGTTTGAGGGAGCGCAGCGATCCGGCTCGAGGGCCGCACCGCCCGAGGGGGAGCCGATGCGTCCTTACCGTTCTCCAGTTGGCATCGTGCCGCTCGACGATGCCCGCTACATGGCCGCGCACGTGCTCTTCCGGAGCTGCTCCACGCAGCGGCGAGAGCTCTACACCTGGCTGCGGGACAAGACGCTCGGACATCGGCGTGGTCGCCGCCATGGCTACTCGGTTCTCAGCGTGGGATCGGGGACGGGCGTCCTCGACGCGGCTCTCGTCGAAGAACTGCAGGTCGTTGGGCCGGTGAGATTCGTCGGAGTGGATCCGAACCCGCTGGAGAACGAGGCTTGCCGCACCCGACAACGCGCTGAGCAGGCTCTTCGTCGAGACGTCTCTGGAGTTGAATGGGTTCGCGCCGTGCCTCTCCGGCCGGATGGAGCTCGAGCTGCGCCGTGCCGGCTTCGGCACTGGCGTGGAGCACATCCCGGCACTCGTCGACGTGACTTCGCTGCGAAGCCCTGGGGACCCGGACGGAGAGCTTCTGCTGGTCGCAGCCTCGTACCGCACCCGGTGGACGGCTTGATTGCCACACGGTGATGGACGCGAGCGATTCAACGTTGTCTCCGGCGAATCGACGGAGAAGGATCGATGCACGAGACCATCCTCGAGTACGAGGCGCTCGTCCGGCTGGTCGCCTTCGTGGGGATCTTCGCCGCGATGGTGCGGTGGGAAGTCGCAGCGCCGCGGCGCCGGCGGGAGCTCGGCCGCGGGCTGCGCTGGACCGGCAACCTCGGCATCGCGTCGATCAATGCGATGCTCCTGCGCGCGACCTTTCCCGCGCTGGCCGTCGGGTTGGCCATGATGGCAGAGGAGCGCGGCTGGGGCCTGTGCAACGCGATCGGCGTCCCTCGATGGGTGGCGTTCGTCGCGTCGCTGCTCGTGCTCGACCTGACCATCTACCTGCAGCACGTTATGTTCCACGCCGTGCCGGCGTTGTGGCGGCTGCATCGCATGCACCACGCCGATCTCGAGTTCGACGTCACGACGGGAGTGCGCTTCCACCCGCTGGAGATCATCTTGTCGATGGGGCTGAAGCTCGGGCTCATCCTCGCGTTCGGGCCACCGGCGGTCGCGGTGCTCGTCTTCGAGGTGCTGCTCAACGCCACCTCGATGTTCAACCACGGCAACGTGCGGATTCCCGGTGCGGTGGACCGGGTCCTGCGCTGGGTTGTGGTGACGCCCGACATGCACCGGGTCCACCACTCGATCCACCCGAGCGAGACCAACAGCAACTTCGGCTTCAACGTGCCGTGGTGGGACCGCCTGCTGGGTACGTACCGCGCGCAGCCGGTGGACGGGCACGAGACCATGGCCATCGGCATCGAGCAGTTCCGCACCGAGCGCGATCTCCGGCTCGATCGGATGCTGCTCCAGCCGCTGCGCGGTCCGGCCGGCGGTGACGCCACCGTCCACCGGAAGAACGGTGCCCGTGATCCACGACGCCGCGTCGGACGCGAGGAACAGGATCGCTTCCGCAACGTCCGCCGGCCGGCCAATACGGCCGAGCGGGTGGAAGGCGTTGAAGCCCGGCAGCGTCGCTTTCACCTCTTCGTCACCGAGGAACGCCCCGTAGACCGGAGCTTCGACCACCGCGGGCGCGACGGCATTGATGCGGCTGCGGTGCGGTGCGGCGCGAGCTCGAGCGCGAGGTTGCGCACCAGCGCGTGCACTCCGGCGTTCGCGGCGGAGTAGGCCGCGGACGGCGTCGCTCCGACGGCCTGGATTGCCCACAGCGATCCGGTGTGCACGATCGCACCGCCGCCGCGTCGCTGCAGCGCCCTCGCCGCCTGTGCGGTGAAGAACTTGCCTTTCAGGATCGTGTCGAGAAACCAGTCGTACTCCTCCTCGGTGACGTCGACGAAGGACTTCGGGCGGAACACGCCCGCGTTGTTGGCGAGCAGCTCCAGCCCACCAAAGCGTCGCTCGGCGAGATCGACGATGGCGCGACCGGTCCGCGGGTCGCCGACGTCGCCGGCGAGCGTCGCGATACGCGCGTCGCTCGGGTCGATCTCGTGTGCGGCGGCCTCGAGCGCCGGCGGTGCTTGCCACGTTTCGGAGCTCCTGCTCAGCCAACGCGGCCGGTCTGGGGGCGCGATCGCACGCCGACGCGTGCGGCGAACGTCAAGCATACGGACCCCTCTTCTAGCATAGCTCCCTTGACGCCACAGGCCAGTTCTGGCATAGCCATTTCGTGAGTACGAAGAAGCCGACGCCCCGCCAGCTGCAGTGGATCGGAACCTCCCGCGAGGACCTGAAGGCGATGCCCGGCGAGGTGCAGGACGCGATTGGCTTCGCCCTCTACTTCGCCCAGATCGGCGAGATGCACCCGACCGTGAAGCAGATGAGCGGGATGCCGGGCGTGTTCGAGATCGTCGCGAGCTTTCGGAAGGATGCGTACCGCGCGGTCTACGTCGTTCGCTTCGAGGACGCGCTCTATGTGCTCCACGCCTTCCAGAAGAAGTCACACAAGGGCGCCCAGACGCCGAAGCGCCATCGCGAGTTGATCGCGAAGCGCTTGGCCGCGCTGGTGGCGCAGAAGCCGCGCTAGCGAGCGGATGAAAGGACCACGGAACATGGGCCACGTGCCAAGGGACATGGACGAGAAGATCACCAAAGGAAGCCGAAACGTCTTCGCAGATCTCGGGCACCCAGATGCCGAAGTGAAGCTCGCGAAGGCCGAACTCGCTCGTCAGATCGGCAAGGCGATCGCCGCCCGGGGACTCACCGCGACCACTGCGGCACCGGTCCTTGGCGTCGATCAGCCGAAGGTGTCCAAGATCCTCAACGGAAGACTCAGCGAGTTCTCACTCGAGCGTCTCGCGACCTTGCTGACGCGTCTGAGCTGGGACGTCGAGATTCGGCTTCGACGGCGGATCAAGGGCGCGGGACGGTTGAGCGTCAAGGCCGCGTGATGTGGATAGAAACTTGAGCCGCCGTCCAGGGAGCCGGAGTGAGCGGCGCTTGCGCTCGTACAACCAGAACCGGGCGACAACGACCGGGCGATACCAAGCGTCTCAGCGTGCTCGAGCAGGAGAACAATCGGCTGAAGAAGCTAGACCGGGCAGGTCAGCTCGGCGAGCGCGGATGTCACGTTGCGATCGCCGCCCCGACGATGATCAGTGCCCAGCTCGTGTCGATCCACCGCGTCGAGCTGCATCCCGTCAACCGCTGTCCGAGGCGTAGGGTAGTGTATCCGCGCCTCTCACACGCGGCCGAACGAGCGCCGGGAGGAGTAAGGAGAAGAACGATGCAGCATCTCAGCGTCCCAGTCGCGATCGCGACCCTCGCCCTCTTCGCGGTCGCCCTCACCCCGCGATCGACGGAGGCCGGCACCTACTGCACGAGCCGCGGTAACGCGACCTACTGCGACGACGGCACGACCTTCCACCAGTACGGCAAATTCATCCAGTCGAACCGCGGCCAGAGCTGGCGGCGCTTCGGCTCCCACGGATACGGCGACGACGGCTCGTGGTTCGCGGACCACGGCGACAGCGTGACGCAGCACTCCAAGGGACGTCCCGACGCCCTGGGCTCGCGCATCGTGCCGGACCGCCTCTTCGGCGACGACTGACGGGGCTAACGTGGGCGGCTTCGTGGGCGGCTTCTTCTGGCTCTTCGCGGGGCGGCGGGGCGATCCGACCATGTGCTGGACCGAGGAGGAAGCCGTGCGGGAAGCGTACCGGATCCTCGAGCGGGACCCGAGCGTAGTGCGGGTGGAGATACGCTTCCTCGCGAACCTGCTGCGCGTGATCGATCGCTAGGATCGCGCAGGGCGCGGCGCCGCTATGGCGACGCCGCCGGCGTAGGCTCCTCGCGGACCAGCGGTTCCGCACGAGAAGTTGAACCCGCGCGCACGAGCATGGTGGCGCGGGTTGGTGCTCACGTCTGGTCGATTGCGAAGATCGTCAGCAGAGGGGGGAACCAACACGAGTTCACGCACATGCGCTGGCCCCGACTTCGGCACGGCAAGGACTTCGACCGGATCGTCGAGCAGGGCTATTACCGCCTTGTCGGCGAGCAATTCCGGCCGCGCCCGCCGCGGGATGAGCCGGACGTGATCGCCTGGCGGCAGGCGGGTTCGCCGATCGACGAAGAAGCGGAAGGAGAGGAGTGGGCGGCATGAGTACAGCTGCAGGTGGCACTATCTCCGTCGAGACCCGTACCGTCGCGCTGCCGCCGCGACCCGCGCAGCGATCTCCGCGCGCAGCTCCGCAGGCCGCAGCACCTCGACCCACGGCGACATGCTCATGACCCAGTTCGCGAGCTCGGCGGTGCCGCGAACCTTCATCGTCAGCACCAGGCCTCCGTCGCGCCGCCGGGTGAACTTCTGCGACGGGTGCACCGTCCGCTGGCGCAGGTACGCCTCCGTCTGTTCGTTCAGGATGAGAATCTCGACGGCGGTCTCCGGTCCCTCGACGACGCCGAACATGCCCTCGGTGTAGCGCTGAGGCTTGAAGGCGGCGGGGTAGGGGAACAGCGCAGGCTTGCCGTCCTCGCGGCGGACCGGCGTCGCCGAGCGGATGCGCTCGACTGCGAACCAGATGACGTTCTTGCCGCGGTCGCTGCGCCCGAGGAGGTAGAGCCCGCCGCGGTAGCCGAGCAGCGTGTACGGCTCGACCTCGTGCACCTTGCCCTCGCCCATGAGTCCCGCGTAGTCGATGCGCAGGCGCTGCTGGTCGATGAGCGTCCGGACGAGCGTGCCGATCGTCTCGTCGTGGCTGCGGTAGTCCTTGGCGGCGAACGTCATGGCGAAGAACTTCCGGTCGATGTCGCGCAGCCGGGAGCGCTGCGCCACCGGGAGGGTCTTCAGCATCTTCTCCCAGAGCACGTCCATGCCCTGCTCGAGCACGGTGCCCTCGAGGTGGCGGATCATCGACCAGGTGAAGAAGAACGACACCGCGGCCCAGGCCCCAGCCTCGGGCGGCCGCGCCCTGCTGGCGAGACGGAGCACGCGCCTCCCGCCATGCTCCTCGACCTCGATCAGCGGGTTGCCCGAAGCGTCGACCAGCTCCTTCTGGCACGCGTGGACGTACCTCTGCAGCGTGCGCTCGACGACGCCGAGCTCGAGGGCGATCTGCTCGAGGCTCCAGCCGTACGGCCGCTCGAAGAGCCCGTACACGATGCGTGCGAGACGCGTCGCCGCGCCGTAGGTCGGCTTGCGCCTGTCCTTCGGCCGGGTCTTCACCGCCATTGCACCTCCATCAAAATCGCGGTCAATCTGCCCGAGTCCCGGCGACAACCGTTGCCCGCGCGCCCGCGTATAGTCAACCCAAACAGCGACGCGAAGGAAGGGAGGGCGACCATGGGGCACGACGAGAGCGGCAGCGAGCGGCGGGGTGAGGCAGGGACGCCGGCAAGCAGGATCACGGAGGCGGCGGACGCACTCCAGGCCCACCGTGAACGGCCGTGCCTGGTGCTGGTCGATCCGACGATCGATCGTACTGACCTGCTCAGGGTCCGGGCGATCCTCGGCGATGCCGGAGGCGACTCCCTGGACGTCGTGCTGTACAGCAACGGGGGCGACATCGACGGCGCCTACACGATCGCACGCGAGCTCCGTCGCCGTTTCGATCGCGTGGCGGTCTTCGTGCCACTGCGCGCAAAGAGCGCGGCCACTCTCATCTGCCTGTGCGCCGACGAGCTGGTGCTCGGCGATCTCGGGGAACTCGGGCCGCTCGATGCCCAGTGCGACGAGCGCCGCGAAGCCGACTTCCCGCTCAACACCTCGCGTCTGGCGCTGTTCAAGTCGCTCGAGCAGCTCCAGGAGTTGGCGCTCGACGCGTACGAGGAGGCGGTGCGCCGCATCGTCAACGTCAGCGGCATGCGGCCGTTCGACGCCGGCACCAAGGCCGCGGAGATCACCACGAGCCTCTATGGGCCGATCTACGCGAAGATCGACCCGATCCGGGTCGCCGAGAGCGCGCGCGGCCTCGAGGTGGGCAGCGCCTACGCGGTGCGCATGCTGCGCCGCTACAGGCCGGACATCGCGTCGGAGCGGGCGCACGAGATCGTCCACCGGCTGATCCACGCCTACCCCTCGCACGGCTTCGTGATCGACGCGGAGGAGCTGCGCGATCTCGGACTGCCGGCGCGCCCCGCCGACGCGGAGGAGAGGCCGATCCTCGATGCGCTGGCCCGAGCCCTCGTCGAGCACGGCGATGCGCACGACGTGGTCGTGTTCTCGGGCGGGCATCCGGAGCGTGCAGCGGCTCGTGGCCCGCGCGAGGCGTCGATCCCGGGTGCGGTCGAATCCGTCGTCGCAGTAGACGATGCCGGGAGAAGGCCGCGCGCCACATCGACGGCCGCGGTCGACGTTCGACACCACGCTCTCGCGCAGCCGCGAGTCCGCCGGTGATTGCGCCCCTCACCAATGCCCTCGGTCGATGTGATCGCGCTGCACGACGGCACCGGACGCAGGTCTTCCTGCCTCTTGTCAGCGAGAGGTGGATGCGCGGACATGGGATCCCGATGAGCGAGGCCGCCCGGCGAACACCATGAGCGTCACGGACATCACGCGCCCGGCTCGTCTCTCGAAGTCGCGCTTCACGGCAGGGCTGCAGTGCCACAAGCTCCTGTGGCTGACGGTCCACGAGCCGGGCGCCCCGGAATTCGAGCGGGATGAGCGCAGCTCCGTCGTGATGGAGCGGGGGATCAGGGTCGGCGAGCTGGCGCGAACGTACGTCCCTCGCGGCGTGCTGATCGACTTACCGTACTACGCGTACGCGGAGCGCCTGGCGGCGACAGAGGAAGCCCTGCGGCGGGGCGAAAGCGTCATCTACGAGGCTGCGTTTGCAGCGGACGGCGTCTTCGTCTCGGTGGACATCCTCGAGCGCCGCGGGTCGAGCTACTGCCTCGTCGAGGTCAAGTCGACGGCATCGGTCAAGCAGCAGCACATCCCCGACGTCGCCATCCAGACCCACGTCTTGCGGCAGAGTGGCATCGACGTGACGCGGATGGAGCTGATGCACCTCGACCGGCGGTGCGCGTATCCCGACCTCAGTAACCTCTTCGCGCGCCAGGACGTGACCGCCGCGGTTGAAGCGCTGCTTTCGGGAATTCCCTGGACGATCGCGGCTCAGGGCCTGATGCTCAGCGGGCCGCAGCCGACGGTGGCGGTCGGAGACCACTGCTCGGCTCCGTACGCGTGTCCGTTTCTCCAACGCTGCTGGCCGACCCTGCCCGCCGATCACGTCAGCACGCTCTACAAGATCCGGGAACGAGCGCGGCAGCTGGACGAGGACGGCTACCACACCATTCACGACCTTCCCGACGACGTGCAGCTGGGGGCGATCGCCGATCGACAGCGCCGGGCGGTGCAGACGGGTCGGCTCGTCGTGGAGCCGGGTCTCTCGGAGGCTCTCGCGGCGATTGTCCCCCCGATCGCGTTCCTCGACTTCGAGACGATCGCACTCGCCGTGCCCGTCTGGAACAGCTGTCACCCGTACGACGCCGTCCCGGTCCAGTTCAGCTGCCATGTGCTCCATGAGAGTGGCGAGGTGAGATCCCACGCGTGGCTCGCGGACGGTCCGGAAGATCCACGACCGGCTCTCGCCGAGCGTCTTGTCGCCGCCTGTGCAGGCGCTCGCACCGTGGTCGCGTACAACGCGCCGTTCGAGCGCAGGTGCCTCGAGCAGCTGAGCGCGGTCGTGCCTCACCTTTCGCTGCCGCTGATGGAGATCGCCGGCCGGCTGGCGGATCTGCTCCCCGTCGTCCGCAACCACGTGTACCACCCCGACTTTGGTGGGAGCTTCAGCCTGAAGCGCGTGCTGCCGGCGCTCGTACCGGAGCTGAACTATGGCTCGCTGGCGATCGGCGATGGAGAGATCGCGAGTGCGGAGCTGGAGCGCCTTCTCTTCGGCGCGGAGCAGATGGCGCCCGAGTTCCGGGACAAACTCAGGCGCGATCTGGCTGCCTACTGCTCACAAGACACCTGGGGTTTGGTTCAGGTGTTCAACCGGCTGCGGACGATGATCTGACTTCAGTGGCAGATCTGCAGCGCGGTTGCGGAAACCAGCCCCACGCCGGTCGCACTGAAGATGCGACCGGCGGCCAACCGGAGCCGACCATGGCGATCCCGATGACGAAGAGCCTTCAAGTTAGCCACGAGCACGACCCGTCGAGGATCGAACGGGGAGCGGGCGACGGCGAGACATACCTCCGCAAGCGACACTCACGAGAAGCGGAACGTCCTCGCGTGCCCCGCGCCTCCCGATCACGCCTACCCGCCTCGCGAAAGGGTTGACGGACCGAGGTCGGCCGACACGTTCATGTGCCTCTTCCAGGATCTCGGAACCCGCCGTCGGAACGCGTCGCCTGACGGAGCACGGCGCAGCCCGAGTCGGCGAGCGAGCTCGCGAAGGCCCAGATTACCCTTCGCATTTCTGGCCCAGGTTGACGTACCAGCTTGTCGTTCCCGTCGCGTTGTCGCCTGCCCCACTTCACCACCTCCTGCAGCATCATGCTGCCGGGCAGGGGGCGGACTCGTAAGGTCGCAGCTGTTCCTCTCCTCAACCCCCCGGTGGCGTTGGGCTCTTGACGACGCCACGGGACGAGCGACGGGAGTCGCTGAAGCTCGTTGGGACTCCGCAGTGGCCGACGATGCGGTTCCCGAGCGCATCGCGGTCGAGGTAGGTTCGGGCAGCTCAGCCGAAGCGTCGGCGCGTGCCTCAATCGAAGCAGCTGATGGAAGCGGGGCTTGCTCACGCCGAGATGCTCAGCGGCCTCCTGTCCTGGCAGGAGCGCGGCGCCGCGATGTAGAAGCTTTCCATGGCCGACATTCCGATCGAACACGAGCTGGTCAAGCAGGCTGCAGCACTGGTGGACCTGAAGGTGATTGACACGCAGATCGAGCACTTCATGGAGAACACGAGGGTCCGGATCACCATGGAGGAGGACCCTGAGGTTCTGGAGAGCTGCGCCCTCGGGCTCATCTTCACCTTCGGCGTACTCTCTTTCCAAGACGCGAGGCCGAGAGGAGTCTCGGCCGACTACACCGATGGCGTCGAGGAGTGGACGGTCAGCGACCTGGTCCGGCATCTCCGCTTCTCGA
>Ga0163152_10002039_pt1 | contig 30042 bp, 22 predicted proteins | sample OliLakLV19MP8IB2_FD_148635 | JGI IMG/M metagenome (GOLD analysis project Ga0163152, IMG submission 148635) | Freshwater microbial mat bacterial communities from Lake Vanda, McMurdo Dry Valleys, Antarctica - Oligotrophic Lake LV.19.MP8.IB-2 | ecosystem: Environmental > Aquatic > Freshwater >...
GGCCGAGTACGTGCACGCGATCGCGGCGCGCCAGCTCGGCGAACGACGCGGCCGGCCAGCGCCGCTCGAGCGACAGCTCACCGGCGTTGGGGTTCACCACGACGAACGCGTGGCCGGGTGCGAGGCCGGCGCTCGTCAGCTTCGCGCGCAGCGACGCGCGCTCGCGGTCGCTGGCGGCGTAGGGCGTCAGCTCGTCCGTCCCGACTTCGCGCCCGTTCTCGCCGCCTGCCAACGCGCGGAAGTTGCGGGCCACGTGCCAGTAGCGGTTGAACGGCACCGTGCGGCGGTGGAACCCGCCGCGGCGCACGTGCGGCGACGCGAATCCGCTCGTGTCGGCCGCGCCGGTCGCGAGCGAGACGAGCGCCGAGAAGCGCGTGAAGAACTCGAAGTCGTACACGCGATCGAACCGGCGGCGGCGCAAGCGCAGGAGCAGTGCCAGGATGCGCCCGTGGATGCGCAGCCAGCCCGCCGCGCCGCGTCCCGACCGGACGTCCAGGGTCACGACGTCGTCGAACACGCCCAGGCCGCGCACGAACTCGGCGTTCGCGTCCAGCGTCAGCAGCGTGAGCCGCGCCGCTGGATGGGTCCGCCGCAGCGCGCGCACGGCCGGGGTCAGGAGCTGGAGGCTGCCGATGCCCCAGAACTTGATCAGCAAGACCTCGCGCGCAGGTCCGGCGTCGCGCCGGCGGAGCGCGCGGAGCCAGCGAACCGGCTGCAGGATCGCGCACAAGAACGCCCCGAGGACCTTGTCGGCGACCTGGAGCCGCTTCATCGGGATCGTCTGCATCGCGGGGTCTCCAATCTACCCGGACGAAGCGATCCCGGACCGTCCGTCGCGGTTGGCGAGAGGTAAGCGATGGTCTACACTGCGTTGCTTCACGTGCAGCTGCAGGACGCCGGGCGCCCGGTCCGTGGCGCAGCCACGCAGAAAAATGCGAGGGCCCGTTCAAGGGGCCCGCGCGAGGAGAGAATGCGAGGGCCCGTTCAAGGGGCCCGAGCAAGGAGACACGCGCGAACCCATGTGCGGATTCATCGGCATCTACGGCCCGGACGGGGTCGACGTCGCCAACGAGATCTACGAGGGTCTCCTGGCCGTGCAGCACCGCGGGCAGGACGCCGCGGGGATCGTCACGTTCACGGATTCCTTCCACGTGAAGAAGGGTCTCGGGCTCGTGCTCGAGGTCTTCAACGAGAAGAATATGTCGCGTCTGCGCGGCAACCTGGGCGTCGGTCACGTGCGCTATCCGACCGTCGGCTCGGGCAGCAAGGACGACGCGCAGCCGTTCCACCTGACGTTCCCGGTCGGCGTCGCGATGGCGCACAACGGCAACATCACGAACTTCCTCGAGCTGCACGAGCGCCACTTCAAGAAGAGCGGGACGCGCCTGAACAGCTCGTGCGACGTCGAGGTGATCCTGTACGTCTTCACCAGCGCGCTGAACGAGCGCATGCGCCCGGGCCACACGCCGACCGCCGAGGACGTGTTCTTCGCCGTGAAGCGCGTCTACGAGCAGGTCAAGGGCGCGTACTCGGTCGTGGCCGTGATCCCCGACGTGGGCCTCGTGGCCTTCCGCGACCCGTACGGCATCAAGCCCTGCGTGTTCGGCGAGAAGACGACGGCCGAGGGCCAGTGGTACGCGTGCGCCAGCGAGTCGGTCGTCCTGGACGTGAACGGCTACAAGCGCAGCTTCGACGTCGACGCGGGCGAATGCGTGCTGGTCATGCACGACCGGCAAGTGGTGCGCCGCAAGCTGTCGGACAAGCCGCACCGGCCGTGCATCTTCGAGCTGGTCTACTTCGCGCGCCCGGACTCGTTCCTGGACGACGTCTCCGTCTACAAGACGCGCCGCCGCTTCGGCGAGGCCCTGGCGCGCCAGTGGATCGCGAGCGGCGCGCCCACGCCCGACGCGGTGATCCCGATCCCCGACAGCTCGCGCGACGCGGCGCTGGCGATGGCGATGGAGCTCGGGCTCCCGTACCGCGAGGGCCTGATCAAGAACCGCTACATCGGTCGCACGTTCATCATGCCCAGCCAGTCGAGCCGCCAGAGCTCGATCCGGCGCAAGCTGAACCCGATCCCGCTCGAGTTCGAGGGCAAGGACGTGCTGCTCGTCGACGACTCGATCGTGCGCGGCAACACCGCGGCGCGCATCGTGCAGATGGCGCGCGACGCCGGCGCGCGCAAGGTCTACCTGGCCTCGACCTCGCCGCCGCTCGTCGCGCCGTGCCCGTACGGCATCGACATGGCGACGAAGCGCGAGTTCGTCGCGACCGGCCGCTCGACCGATGAGGTGGCCGAGAAGCTGGGCGCCGACCACCTGGTCTACCTCGATCGCGAGGCGATGAACGCGGCCGCGCGCGCCGGCAACCCGCGCATCGAGAAGTTCTGCAACGCCTGCTTCACGGGCGAGTACCCGACGGGGGACGTGACCCTGGAGCAGTTGACCGCGATCGAGGGCGAGCGGCTGACGTCGCAGGGCACGGTAGGCTGCGGCCGCTGACGCGGGGATTCCGCGTCAGCCTTGTCAGTGCGGGCCGGTGCGCGGAGAATCCGCGCAGACCGCTCCTTCCCTGCGGTGTCGAGGATCGACCGCGATGTCCTGGAAACACGTCGTCCGCGTTCTGGCCTGCGTCGCGACGCTCGCGCTCGCATCACGAGCTTCGACTGCAGCCGGTGATTCCATCGCCGGTGTCGTGCGCTGGCCGGACGGCCGACCTGCGGCGGGCGTGAAGGTATTCGCGGTGCGGGGTGAAGCTCTGGGGCCATTGATGGAGCTGGAGCTGGGCGCGCGGCGTGACACGACCGATGCGAAGGGCGCGTTCCGCATCGAGCGCCTCGGCGAGGGAACGTGGATCGTGAAGGGCGCGATCCCGGACCCCGGCGAAGCGAAGCACGGAGTCGTACGCCTGCCCCTCGAGGCGCGGGTCGTCGACATCGCGCAGGGCGCGCGCGACGTCGTCCTGAACCTGCAAGCCGGCTCGGTCCTGCGCGGCCGGGGCATCGACGATCGCGGCGAGCCGGTGAAGTCCCTGCTCGTCGAGCTGAAGCACGTCCACGAGTTCGAAGGTGATAGGGTGATCTCGTCGACCGGCCGGACTCACTCGATCGAGGCGCCCGGTGGGCGCTTCGAGATCCACAATCTCCAGCCGGGGGCCTGGCTCGTCGCCGTCGGGGCGCCCGATCACGTCGCGGGAAAGGAACTGCGCCTCGACATGCCGGCCGACGTTCCGACGCGCGACTTCGTGACGCCTCGTGCCGCGCGTGTGCAGGGCCTCGTCGTCGACACGAAGGGGAAGCCCGTCCAGGGCGCCGTGGTCACCGTCCTCGCGCCCGGCGAGCGTCCTCCCCACGTGGACGACCTGTTCCAGGATCCACGCGACGAGTTGGTCGTCGATCCCGACGATTCGGAGCCCAAGCCCAGGCCGGGCACGACGGACGCGCAAGGCCGCTTCGATCTCGACGGCCTGCGCCCCGGCCGATGCATCCTGCGCGCGGACGCACCGGGCCACGCGCGTTCGGTGCCGCGCGAGCTCGACCTCGCGCCGGCGAGCACCACGACCGACCTGCGTGTCGCGCTTCGGCGTGGCGCGACCCTGCGCGGGATCGTGCGCTCGGCGACCGGCGTTCCCGTCGGCGGCGTCGACGTCGGGGTCATCGTCGACCGCGGCAGCACGTGGCAGACCACGAAGTCGAACGGCGCCTACCGCTTCGAACACGTCATGCCCGGCAAGATCCTGCTGGCCGCGCGCCAGGAGATCGAGCCGGGAGCCACGTCGCAGATCACTCCGGACGTCATCGAGCTCGAGGTGACCCTTCATGAGGGCGACGACGTCGAAGTCCCGATCGGCGGCCCACCGCCGCAGACGAGGACGCGCGTGACGGGCGTCGTCAGCGGAGCCCTCTCCGTGGCGAACGCCAAGGTGCGCTTCGAGCCGACGCGCGAGGGAGCGGAGTACGTCGAGACGCGCACGAACGCGAACGGCGAGTTCGCTCTCGATCTGGTCGAGCGCGGCGAGTACTGGGTCAGCCTGCACCTGCCGAGCGACTCGCTCGCGGAGCGCAGGGTGAGCATCGGCGACGAGGAGGCCCAGGTCGTCGACCTCGCCTTGCCGGGCACACTGCTGCGCGGCCGCGTCGTCGACCCGAGCGGCGAGCCGGTGCGCGCGCGGATCCGCGTGCGCCGCATCGACCTCGAATCGTCGGACGGCGGCTGGTCCACGATCGGTTCGGACAACACGGCCAAGGACGGCTCGTTCGTCTTCGAGGGGCTCGAACGCGGCCCCTGGCGCATGTCCGTGACGCCGAAGGAGGGCACTTCGAGGCTCGCGCGGCGACACGTCGTCGTCGATCTCGCGCGCGAGCCGAAGATCGAGGGGTTCAGCCTCACGCTCGCGCCCGGCGGGTCGATCGAGGGCCTGGTGCGCGGTCTCGACGGCGCACCCGCGCCGGGCGCTCGTGTCACGGCTCGTGGCGAGGACGGTTTCGACCATGACCACGAGACTCCCGCCGCAGAGCGCGCCGCGACGGACGCAGCCGGTCGATTCCGGATCGAGGGGCTGACGCCGGGAACGTGGCGGGTACGCGCCGTGGCCGAGGGTCTCGCGAGCCACGAGTCCGAGCCGTTGCAGGTCACGTCGTCGGCCGCCCTGCGAGCGGAGCTCGCGCTCGCGCGAGCCGGCTTCGTGGAGGTGCGGCTCGAGAACGCGCTCGGCGAGCCGCTACGGCACGGACCTGCCGAGGCGACGCGCGTGTACGACGCAGCCGGACAGGCGTGGAGCGATCTGGAGGAGGAGCAGTTCGGCGAGTTCGTGCGCCGCTTCGGTCCGTTGCCGGCCGGTCGTTGGAGCGTGCGGCGCGGCGCCGGCGTGCAGTTCCCCGCGATCGAGGTCGAGATCCGACCCGGCGAGGGCCAATCGATCACTCTGCGTGCGCGCCAATGAGGTCGGCCTAGGAAATCTCCCGTCGGGTGCGACCGCCTGCGGGCTCGCTCGTCTGTCCCTTGGGAGGACCCTTGCAGCGCGGAATTGAGCGCCAGAATCCCGACTGGAATGCCGATGTAGCTACGAGTGGCTACCATACCTTCATGAAGGTCGTCGGCATCAAGATGCTCAAGGACCGCTTGAGCGAGTTCGTGCGACTCGTCCAGGCCGGCGAGACGGTTCTCGTGACCGACCGCGACGAGGTCGTCGCCGAACTCGTCCCGCCGCGCCCGGACCGGGCTCGCCACGTCTCGGACGTCGCCCTGCTCGAGGACATCCGTCGCGGGCTGGTGACCCCGGCGACGCGACGCGGTCCCCTCACATTCCCGAGGCGCCCCATTGCTCCCACGGCTGAGATCCTGCGCCAGCTGCGCGAGGACCGGGACGCGCGATGATCTACGTCGACAGCTCCATCTTCCTGGCGTACCTGCTCGGCGAGGACGTCGCGCCTCCCGCGTCGTTCTGGGACGGACCGCTCACATCGAGTCGGCTGCTGGAGTTCGAGGCCTGGAATCGGCTCCATGCGCTTGGCCTGGCCGAGGAGCGCGAGGCCGAGGCGCGCGAACTCCTGTCGAGCCTGGAGATCTTCGAGCTGGCGGAACCTGTCATCGCGCGGGCGCTGAGAGCCTATCCATTGCCCGTGCGGACTCTCGACGGACTGCACCTCGCGACGCTCGAATTCGCCCGCAAGCGTTCGCCCAGGATCGAGCTCGCCACCTACGATCGCCGCATGGGTGAGTGTGCCCGCGCCATGGGCTTCGAAGTCCTCGAACCGTGACCGAAGCGCCCCCCGAGCGACCGGTGCCGCGCATGCGCGTCCTCCTGACCTCGCCGGTGTTCCCGCCCGACCTGGGCGGCCCGGCGGTGTACGTGCCCTCGCTGGCGCGCTTCCTGCTCGAGCGCGGGCACCAGGTCGAGGTCGTCGCGTTCTGCTCCGACCCCGAGCCCAAGGGCTGGCCATTCCGCGTCGTCGCGATCCCGCCGATGTCCCTCCCGTTGCGCTACCTCACGGCCTTCTGGCGCGTGTGGCAGGCCGCGCAGCGCGCCGACGTCGTCTACGTGAACGAGCACCTGGCGCTCCTGCACGTCCTAGCCGCGAAGCTGCGTGGGAAGCCCGTGATGATCCGCATCATGGTCGACGGCGCGTGGGAGATCGCGCACCGGAAGGGCTGGTGCGGCGACGACGACATCGTCACGTTCCAGGAGAAGACCTACGGCTGGCAGGTGAAGCTGACGCGCGCGCTGCAGAGGCGCTGGTGGCGCTGGTCGAGCCACATCATCGCTTGCTCGGAATTCCTGCGGCAGATCGTGATCGGGTACGGCGTCCCGCCGCAGAAGGTGCAGCGCATCCACAACGCCTACCACGGTCCGCGCGCGGAGGACGTGCCGCAGTCGCAGGCCCAGGCGCGTGAGCAGCTCGGCCTCGCGCCCGATCGGCGCTACGTGCTGACGATCTGCCGCCTCATGGTGTGGAAGCGCGTCGACGGGATCCTCGAGGCGCTTGTCGGGCTGCCCGACGACGTGCACCTGCTCGTGGCGGGCGACGGCGACATGCTCGCGGAGTGGAAGGCGCTGGGCGAGAAGCTGGGTCTCGGCCAGCGCGTGCACTGGCTCGGCAACGTGCCGCACGCGCGGATCCCGCTACTCGTGCGCGCGGCTGACGTGTTCGTGCTGAACAGCCGCTACGAGGGCTTGTCGCACACGCTGCTCGAGGTCCAGGCGCTGGGCACGCCGATCGTCGCCAGCAAGGTGTGCGGGAACCCCGAGGTCGTCGAGCACGGCACGAACGGATTGCTCGTCGACCCGAAGGATCCGAACGCGCTGCGCGAGGCGTTGCGCTCGCTCCTCGCCGATCTCGAGCTCGGCCAGCGCTTCGTGAAGGCCGGCTTCGCGCGGCGCGACCGGTTTCGTCGCGATCTGACGTTCACCGACGTCGAGGCGCAGCTCGCGCGTCTGGCCGGGACCTGACGTTTTTCCGGCGCGCGGACGTCAGGGCGCGAACGCGCGGCAAGGCGCGCAGTCGCAGCCGGCCGGGAACAGCGACCCGTCGGTCATCGCCTGCGAATCCCCGGCGTAGCCCAGGGCCGCGAGGTTCTCGAGCACGGCCGGGCTCCCGACCGAATCCTGGCGCCACGGCTTCAAGTGCGCGGCCTGCAGCCACTCGACGAGCCGCGCCCGCAGCTCGCGCGCGCGCTCGACGCGCGCCGGCGCGACGTCGCGTTCGCAACCAGGGTCCGAGGCGAGGTCGTACAGCTCGATGGTGTGCCGCACGCGCAGGCCTTCGACGCTGCGGTTGTGCACCTCGTGGTCGCTCAGATTCAGCACGAGGAAGTCGTTCCCGTCGGCGATGGAGGCCGCGAAGCCGAAGCAGGCCACGGCGAAGATCGGCTCCTGCGTCGGGTGCGCGTCGACGTGCCGCAGCAGGCTGTGGCCCGGATGCTCGACGCCCGCCATGCCGACCAGGTCGAGCAGCGTGCGCCCCACGTCCAGGTTCGAGACCTTGTCGGCGACGCGACGCCCCGCCGGCGCGCCGGGCCAGCGCAGCACGAGCGGCACGCGCAGTCGATCGGGGTACAGCCCGGCGTGGTCCCAGTACACGCCCTTCGTCCCGAACGACTCGCCGTGGTCCGCCGTGAAGGCGATGACCGCGCCATCGAAGCGCGGAAGGTCGAGCACCCGCGCCATCTGCTCGTCCAGGTACGACACCTCGCCGCGGTACTGCGCCTTCACGTAATCGAGGTCGCGCAGACCCGCCAGGTGCTTGGGTACGAGCTTCAGGTTGGGCTCCGGCAACGACGGGTCGTACGGGTCGCGTTGCGCGTCCCACGAGCTCTTGTCGAACGGCGCCGGCGGCTCGTAGGGCGTGTGCGCGTCGAACAGGTGCAGCCACACGAACAACGGCGCGCCGCGGTGGTCGGGCAGCCAGCGCTCCAGGTAATCCAGCGTCACGCTCGCCCTGCGCTGCGACGCCGAGCACACCGCGATGCGGTCGAAGCCCTGCCCGAGGCCGCTCCAATCCGCGTCCAGGTGCGACGCGCTCACGGCGGCGACCGTGGCCCAGCCGTGCTGGGCGAACAGCTCCGCCAACGTCGACGCGTCCGCGGCCAGCGCGTGCGCGTTGTCGAGCACGCCCGTGTCGCGCAGCGGCAGGCCCGTGAACATCGCGACGTGGGAGGGCAGCGTGACGTTCGTCGCCGACCACGCATTCTCGAATACGACTCCCCGCGACGCCAGCTCGTCGAGCACGGGCGTCGCGACGGGCACGCCCGAGCGCGCGAATCCGGCGTGGTCGCTGCGGTGCGTGTCCGACGTGACGAACAGAACGGTCGGCGCGCCGGCGGCATGGCTCACGATCTTTGGCTGCGTCAGCGCGCAGACCACGTCGTTGCCGCCTCTGGATTCGAGGCTGAACCGCGCCACGGCCTTCGCGCCCGCCTCGACGTCGAGCGGGATGCGCAGCGGGATCCAGCCGTCGGTGCCGGCAGCCTCCTGCGTCAGAAGGAAGCGGTGCACGCGTTCCCCTCCGCTCGGACCCTGGATGCGTACGACGAGGATCGGCTTGGCGTCGGGTTGCCGCAACAGGACCGGCACGGCCGCCGACGCCATCAGCACCGCGACGGCCGGGACCTCGAACGAGATCTCGGCTGGCGCGCGCGACGTGAGCCCCCACGCCGGCCGGACGTCCTCGCCCATCGACACGAAGACGGGCGCCTTGCCCGGCTGCGGCAGCCGATGCTCGCCGCGGACCTCGAAGACCTCGACGGTTCCGATCGCGGCCGGCCCTTCGCCGCGCACCACGAACTCGAGGCGATCGCAGGCGCGCGACGCGCTGACCGGCACGTCGACGACGACCTCGCGCGGAGCGTCCGCGGGGAAGAGCGGCACTGAAGTGCCCCCCGCGACCGAGTCACCGCGCAGCCAGCGCACGTCGAGCGTGTCGAACCGGTCGATCCACACGCGCGCACGGATGCGATCGAGTCGGCCGACCCCCGTCGGCAGCTCCATGCGCAGGATCTTCTTGTCGCGGTTGTAGAGGCGCAGCAAGGGCGGCCCGTCCGGCCGCGACGGGTCGGCCACGACCTCCGTGCGCGCGGCCTTCACGATCTCGGCCGGATCCCGCCCGGGTTCCCCGGTCCACCAGGGGCGGAGCGGGGGCGCGGGGGTCACGCCGCCCGCGAGCTTCAGCGGCGGTCGTGCAATCGGCACGAACGACGGAGCGCTGCCCCCCACTTCGCTGCAGGATGCAACGAACGGAAGCAACGACAGGAGCGCTGCCGCTCCGGCGAGACGAGGACGACTCTTCACGAACGACCCGGGGGTTGCGCCGGAGGGCCTACAACCCTACCCGAGGTTCGTTGCAACGCAGGACCGCGGATAAAAGTCGTGATCCGAGTGGAATCCGACCGCGCGCGGGGCGGGCGGACCTCTCGAAACGCGGTTCTGGCCCACGGCTCGACCGGGCCGACGCGATCCCCGTGCGCGGAAGCCGGGATGAAGATGAGGCATGGGCGCGCGCCCGGGGCGGAACGGTCTTCCGGCGTTCGCATCCACGAGACCGCGCTGTGTACTAAGGGCTTGGAGCGCCGGGACCACGAGCGACATCCACCTGCGTCACCGGCGACGGTGCAGAATGGCCTCCGATCTCCTGTAACGATCCGAGCCCCTGTGGGAGTCATCCTGCGTGAACGACGCCCCGGAAGACCGCCTGTTCGCGCGCTGGTGCCAGCACGGCGACCCGCAGGCCTTGGGCGCGCTCTTCGACGCCACCGCGCTGCGTCTGCTCAAGCTCGCGATCCACATCGTCGGGGACGCGAGCGAGGCCGAGGACATCGTGCAGGCGACGTTCCTGACCGCGATCGAGCAGCGCACGACAGTCGACCCAGCGCGGCCGGTGATGCCGTGGCTGTCGGGCGTGCTCGCGCACAAGGCCCAACAGCACCGCCGTCGCGCGGGCCGCGTCGTCGACGCCGAACGCCTCGCGCAGCGCGCGGTCGACGATCCTTCGCGTCCGCTGGAGCGCCGCGAGCTCGACGGCGAGGTCGCGCGCGCGATCGACCAGGTCGGCGAGCCGCTGCGCGCCGTGCTCGTGCTGCGCCTGCGGCACGGGATGGAGATCGCCGACATCGCGCACGTGCTCGAGCGCGATCCGGGCACGGTGCGCGTCCAGCTCCACCGCGGGCTCGAGAAGCTGCGCGGCAGGCTGCCGGCCGCGCTCGTCTCCTCGCTCTTCGTCGGATGGGTCGCGCCGCGCGGGCTCGACGCGCTGCGTGAGGTCGTGGTGCAGAAGGCAGCGGCCGTTGCCGTCGGGACGAGCTCGTCCCTGGTCCTGGGAGGGGCGATCATGAGCAAGAAGGCGTTGATGGCGGTGGCCGTGGTGCTCGCGATCGCCGCAGTCGTGTGGATCCAGCAACTCCCCGACGACGCTGCGTCGTCGCGAGCGGATTCCACCGACCCGTTGCGCGCTGCAGAGCTCGCATCCGTGGCGACTCCCTCGAGCTCGACCGTCGCGCCCGAGACTTCGATCGCCGTTCCGGCCACCGCAGTCGGGCGCGAGGCCACTCCGGCGAGCGCCACCGGCCTGCGCGGCCGGGTCGTGGACGCCGAGACCCAAGAACCCATCGCGGGAGCGAGCTTGCGCCTGTTCGCGCCGCGCGAGGCGCTGGCGCTCGACCTCGTGCGCGAGCAGCCCGATCTCTACGAGCTCGACGCCCGCGGCCAGGTGAGCACGCCCAACCGGGCCGACTGGCCGCTGCTCGTCGAGTCGTCCGCCGCCGCGCGTTTCGGGCGAGGCCTGCTGCAGGTCTACGGACGTCCGTTGCCGCGCGAGGAACCGATCGCGAGCACGCGCTCTGGGGGAGACGGCTCGTTCTCGATTCCGTCCGGGGAGAGCGGCGGAGTGCTCGAAGGCGCGAGCCCCGGGTACGCCACGCGCTGGCGGGCAGCGCGCGATCCGCAGGAGCTTCAAACGCTGGAACTGTGGCGCGAGCGCGAAGTGCACGGCGTCGTGGTGGACCAGAGGGGAACACCCGTCGCGGAGACGCTCGATCTCGTTCTGACCGGAACGCACTTCCGTCCGAGCGCTCGAGAAGTCCCCGCGCCGACGGACACGGACTCGGTCAGCTCGCTCGTGCCGTTCGAGAGGCAGATCGTTCCCGAAGGGATCGGGGCCTGGACCGCGCGCACGGACGGGACCGGCCGCTTCAGCGTCCACGTTGGAGCACTCGTGGTCTTCGCGACGATCGTCACGCCGGGATGGGGGAGGGCACTCAGATCCTACGACAAGGCGGACGGAAGCGAGCTGACCGTCCATTGCGTGCGCGTGCCCTCGTTCCACTTCGTCGATGCGGAGAGCGGAGCCCCCGTCGAGCGGGTGCACCTCATCGGTCGGGAGATGGCCGATCGCTACGTCACCTGGTCCGGTGAGTTCTTCGCGCCCGAGGGCCGGCTCGAGCTGCCGGGCGACTGGTCTTACGCGCTGTGGCACAGCAAGGAGACGATTGCCTTCGTCGCCTGGGACGAGAACCACGCACCGACCCAAGTGCTCGTCCCCGACCTTGCGAGCGTCACGACGATCGAGATGCCGCTGGAGGCCGGGAAGGTCGACGCGCTCGAGGGGGTCGTGCGGCGCCAAGGGGCACCGCTCGCTGGCGCAGAGGTCGTGCTCCTGGGCCGGAGTCCGCTCCAGTGGAGCGTCGACGAGGACTTCCTGGTCGATGCGGCCACCACTTCCGCCGACGGACGGTTCCATCTGGCCGCGGCGGGGGGCGCCTACATCCTGCGCGTGCGAGAGGATCGCGCACCGTTCCTCGAGAACGTGCACTACCCGGATCGGCCCCAGGTTTCGATGGTGCGCGCGATCGCGGGCCGTGAGCCCTATTTCCAGGCGGTGACCCTGCCCAGCGCGGAAACCCTGGCGATCGACCTCGATCGGACAAGTGAGATCGAGGTCGAAATCGTCGATACGCTCGGCGTGGCGCGGGTGGAACACGTCGTTGCGCTGAACGCTGCGGACGGTCGCACGGTGATCGCCCACACCGACGCGCACGGCCTGGCTCGCTTCGCGAACTTGCCGCCGGGCCGCTTCGGGCTGCACGTTCCCTTCGTCTCCCCCAAGCTCGGCTCCTTCGCCGGGGGCGAGCTGCGCGAAGTCGACCTCCTGCCGAGCGCCGTCGAGCGCGTGCGCATCGAACTCCCGGCGATCACAGGACCGCGCCACGCGCGCGTCGAAGCGCGCGGCGTGCGCCTCTACTCCGGCTGGCGGACGCGCTACGCGGGCGAGCCCTGGCAGGAGATCTCCGCGGACGGCACGCTCCCGGTGGACTTGGACGCGGGTCGATTCGAGCTGGAGATCAGCGCGCCCGACGGCCGCCGCTGGTTCCCGTCGGTTCCGAACGACGCACCCGACGGTCATGTGATCGTGCTCGATCCGGGATCGGGTCGGTACAAGGGCCGGCTGGAGCGCGAGGACGGCACGCCATGGGTCGGCGTGGCGGTCCACGCCGCGACGTGGGGCGATCCCACCCAGGCTCCGCCCCGGGTTTCCACGGTCACCGACGCTGCCGGCGAGTTCGAGCTCGCCGGGCTGATGAGCGCCCAGTACCGGCTCCTGTTCCAGACTCAGGTCGAGCGCGCGGTCTGGGACGACTGGAGCAACGCGCTCGCGGGGGTGACGTACTCGCCGAGCGCGCCGCCGAGCGAAGCCGGGACCCAGCTCACGATCCGCATGGCGCATTCCGCCGCGCCCGTGCGCGTGCACGGCGTCGTCGAGCGAGTGAGCGGCCAGCCGCTGGCGAACGCCACGCTGGTCTTCGAGTGCGAGTTCCCGAGTGAGGCGGGCACGCTCCACATCGGGGGCAATCAGTCGTTCATGCACGCCGACGAGCGCGGCGCCTTCGACGCGTGGCTTCCGCCCGCGGCCCGACTCACGGTTCGCGTCTATGCCACCACGAAGGAACCACCTCTGCTCGTGCAGGAACTCGGGCCTGGGCGGGGTGACGAACCGCTGCGGCTCGTCGTGCCCTGACGAGGGCCGGCTCCTTCAGGAGCTCTCGTGCAACTCGTCTCTCCAGAACGGATCACCGTCTCTTGCGTGCCAGCCATGCGAGCCCGTCCGGATCGACCGGCTCCCGGAGCTTCACACGCAGGCTCTCGTTCCACTCCCGCGCGAAGTCGCGGTGGTAGCGTCCGTTCACGAAGGCGATGACGCACATCGCGATCAGCGCGCCCAGTGAGGCGAACGCCATGTCCTTGTGCGCGTCCCACACATCGCCTTGCGTGCCGTTGAACGTCTGGTCGCCGCCGGCGAAGACCGTGGCGACCAGCCATTCGATCAGCTCGAAGAGCATCGACGTCGACATCACCACGTCGAGCGGCAGGAAGTAGCCCCAGAAGCCGCGCACGTCGGCGACGCGCAGGAAGAGCTCGCGCACCGGATAGGCCAGCAGCAGGCCGTACGCGAAATGCACGACGCGGTCGAAGTTGTTCCGCTCCCACCCGACCAGCTCGTCGAACGACTGCCCCGTCAGCGACGTGAACCACTGGTCGTAGGGCGTCAACGGGTAGGTGTAATGCGCTCCGACCTCCAGCAGGCAGAAGTACACGAAGATCAGGGTGTAGGAGACGCGCGAGAACGCCATGCGCCGGCGCGATGCGGCCAACGCGATCACCGCCGAGGCCACGCCGACGTTCTGAATGAGCCAGGCCTGGCGGTCCCACGGCGCGATCGCGAGCAGCGCCCACCAGAAGGCGAAGAGCGCGGCGAGGATCAGGAGATAGCGGCGATTGGACATTCGAGAGGTGGAGATGCCCGACCCTGCGGCCCCAGGGGACACGTGCGTGAGGCATCCTGGGGCCGACAGGGTATGCATCCGACGTGCCAACTACGCTCGAGAGCAGCACGGCCGCGCGACGCGAGATTCCGGCGAAACTTGAAGCCTGGAGACGCGCGGTGGCATCCCAGCACGTCATGGACGAACCCCCGAGCGGTACTGAGCTCCCTCTGGAGGACCTGCGCTGGCTGCGGGCTCTCGCCGCGCGGCTCGTGCGCGATCCGCACCTGGCCGACGACGCCGTGCAGGAGACTCTCGTCGCCGCTCTCGAGCGACGCCCGCGCGCGACCGTTTCGCTGCGCGCCTGGCTGGGGGCGATCCTGCGCAACGCGCTGCGACAGGAGTGGCGCGGCCGCGCCCGCCGCGCGCGGCGCGAGGAGCAGGCCGGACCCGCACGCAGCGAGCGCTCGACGCTCGAAGTGATCGAGGAGCTGGCGCTCCACCGTCGCCTGGTCGAGCGTGTGCAGGCGCTCGACGAGCAGTATCGCACGGTCGTCGTGCTGCGATACCTGCGCGGCCGCGAGGTCGACGAGATCGCACAGGAGCTCGCCGTGCCGGCGAAGACCGTGCGCACGCGACTCACGCGGGCGCTCGAGCAATTGCGTCAGCGGATGGGGTCCGAGCGCCAAGCCTGGCTCGCCGTGTTGTTCCCGTGCGCTCCCTCCGCGCTTTCCCCGGCTCTGCCAGCCCTGCTCCTGCCCATGAAGTTGAAAGCCACCGCCGCGGTCCTCCTCTTGTGCCTCGTCGGGGCAATCCTCTACTTGCGCGCGACGCCGGCCGATGGCGAGCAGGCCGAAGGCGGCGAGCCCAAGCTCCTGGCGGCATCGCCCGTGCTCGTGCCGACGCTCGAAGCACCGCCGGCAGTCGGGGAGCGCGCGGCGCAGTCGAGCCCGACCTCGCACACGCCCCTCGTCGAGCAGCAACACGCGCCGCTCGAAGTGCGCGGCTTCGTGCGCACACTCGCCGGGCACGGCCTGGCCGACGTCGAAGTGGTGTTCGAGCCGGGGGCGGAAGGCATTTTCGCGCAGCCGGCGGACACGCCGCGCGTCAAGACCGACGCAGCGGGCGAGTTCTCGATGGCTTGCCCCGAGGTTCCCGGCCGCCTCGACCTGCGGTCGGACGAGTACATCGGGATCGTGCTGCCGCAGCTCGAGGGCACGGTGCCGCTCGCCGTGCCGGTCCTGGTCGCGGCGCCGCTGCGCAGCTACTCCGGGGTCGTGCTCGACGAGAGCCGGGCACCGATCGCCGGCGCGCACGTCGAGATCACACTCGACGGCTCGTTCGTGCAGTCGCGCGACGTCGGCGGGCAGGCGGTGCACATCCTCCTGCCGTTCGCCGAGACGGTCAGCGACGAGGCCGGCGCTTTCCGCTTCGAGCGCGCGGGCTTCGTGGCCGAGGCCAGCCTCGTCGCGAGCGTCAACGGGTACTCGGATGCGCGCCTCCCGCTGCCGTCGGCGACGGGTATCGGGAACGAGCTCGTCCTGGTGCGCAAGCCGAGCGGTCCGCGCACGCTCCTCGGCCTCGTGCTCGACGCGAACGACGCGCTCGTGGTCGGAGCCCAGGTCTCGCTCGGCGGCCCGACGGTCGAGAGCGATGCGCACGGCCGCTTCCGCCTCGAATGCGAGAACTGGCGCAAGGGTGGCTGGGTCCGCGCATTCCGGCCCGGCGAGCTGCCGGCCGAGCTCGCGCTCGAGAAGGCGCTCGAAGAGAGCGCACACGAGCGCCCGGTCGTGCTGCACCTCGGTGCGGAGCCACGCTCGATCCGCGGGCGCCTGCTCGAGGCCGACGGAACGCCCGTGGTCGGCGCGTGCGTGTGGACGCCGGACACGACGCCGTTCGGCGAGGTCGTGATGCGCGAGGGCGAGAACTCCTTTCTGGGCGGCACGACCGTCGAAGCGCTGCTGAGCGGGAACACCCAGCCCTGGGCCACGCAGGTCGGCACGAGGACGGACGCGGAAGGCCGGTTCGCGCTGAAGGGACTGCTCGATCGCAGCTACGCGCTGTTCGCACTCGACGGACGCACGCTGGAAGGGCTGGGCCCGATCGAGGCTTCGGGCGGAGACGAGAACGTGCTCCTGCGCCTCGCGCACACTCCGCGCTCGGCGGTCGCGGGCCGCGTGGTGTCGCGCGCGGGCGTGCCGCTCGCCGGCGTGACCGTGACGCCCGGGCGACGTTTCGATTGGCGCGCGAGTGAATCACCCGCGGCAGGCCGATGGCTGGGCTTCGCCATCGGCAGTCCGGCCGCTGCGCAAACCTTCCCCGAGAGAAAGACGGTGACGGACGCGGACGGTCGCTTCGCGCTGCCGCCGCTCGTGCGGCACGGTGCCTACCTGGCCTTGCGCGGCAAGCCGCTCGTGCTCGGCGACGCGTTCGAGCTCGACGGCAGCACGGATCTCGAGGCGCTCGAGATCGCGGTCGACGCGAGCTCGCGCTTCCGCATCTCCCTCGCGCGCGCGGCCGAGGCCGACACGTTCCGCCTGGAGGACAACCGGGGCGAGCTCGTGCCGCTCTTCATCGAGGTAGAAGGCGCGACCATCTCCGCCGCGAACGCGAGCATCGACCGCGGCCAGTCCGGCGTGGTGCTCACGAGCGAGGGTGAGCATGTCCTCGTGCTGCTCTCCGGCACGGAGGAAGTGCGCAGGGCTGCGCTGCACTTCCCGGCGGGTGGGTTGCACGAGCTGAAGCCTTAGCGCCGGCAGGTCGTAAGCGGGACCCTGATGGTGGATGCGGCCGGCTGCTCCCGGGCCGGCTCCGGGAAGCTCCAGGTTTCTTGAAGGATCTGTGACGGGGAACTCGACAAGACCCTGGAGATGCCCATGGTAGACCTTCAAGATTCTTGAAGGTTTCTGGATGGACCGACACCCCCGCAGAACGTCGCTGCGCAAGCTCCACGCGCTCGCAGCCGTCCGGTCCGATCGTCATCGACGACCGCGGCGTCAGCGCATCCGGTACACCTCGAGGACGGGGCCGAGCGCGTGGGCGCGCAACAGATTACCGGTCCACCAGCCGTAGCTCCGCGGGTGGTGCTGATACCAGAACGGCCGAACCTCGTCCGGATCTGCGTAGGGGCTGAAGCGCGCCACGAGCGTTCCGAGTTCCCGCAGGGGCGCGCGCACGGAGTCTGACCTGGATTGGCCCTCGACCGCGTGGACCTGGATGATCGCGTAGTCCGCATGCCAGCTTGCGATGCATGCCTTCAGATCGCTGTCGAAGAGCGCGACGCCCGAGGGGCTGGCCAGCGGCACGGTGACGAGGTCGTAGCGCTGGCCGGCCAGCGTGTCCGGCGGGAGGTGTGTCTGGTACACCACCCATGGGCGCGTGACTTCGAAACGCTGTCGTGGATTCTCACGGAGCGATTGCGCAGTCCTCACGAGCGGCAGGTCGATCGTGTACAGCACTGCGAGGCGCGCTGAGCCGGGCGGGATGTTCGCATCGATCCAACGCGCGCAGAGCGTCAGCGTGTCGACCGCGCCGTACACGCGCGCCAAGCGCACGGCCAGGAACGCCTGGGGCGCGAGGACCAGCGTGCCGACCCATGCCGCAGCACTCGCACTCGCGCCGACGCGCGACGCGAACCAACCTGCAGCAGAGGCCGCTGCGTAGGCGGCGGCGCACGCGGCGCACGGCAGGAGAGGGAGCAAGAAGCGCTCGGCTGAATCGTCGTACAGGCCGAGGACGAGCGCGTAGGGGACGCAGAACGCGGCGACGACGACGAGCTCCTCACGCCCGCGCACGCGCAGAAGATCGTGCGCGGTCACTCGTCGGGCGAGCCAGATCGAGAGGCCGACGACCGCCAGCGGAGCCAGCCACGGTTCGTAATTGCGCAGAGCGAGCGCCAGGTTCGCAAAACCCCGGCCGGTGAAGTGGTCCAGCAGGACCCGGTGACCGGACAAGCCTGCGACGGGCTCGCCCCCGCTCTCCGCGTCATGCAGCCCGCTCGGATACGTGGCGAGCGCGATGAAGGCCGCGACAGCCAGCGCCGCGCACAACCCGAAGCCGGAACGGCGCGCGCGCGAACGATCGCGCAGCAGATGCGCCATGGCCAGCGCGGGGATGACGACGACACCATTGTGGAGGATCGCCAGCGCGCCGCCGATCGCGAGCCCGGCCAGCAAGTAGCTCGTGAGGACCGGTATGCGACGGACGCGAAAGCAGGCCAGCACCGCGACGATCACCGGAGCGACGAGCGCCGCATGCGGACGGGCCTGCTGGCCGAACGAGATTGCGAGGGGGCTGGTCGCGAAGAGCGCCGCCGCGAGCAGCGACCACCCGCTGGACAGGAAGGTGCGCGCCAACGCGTAGGCGGCAGGTACGCCCAGCGCCGCGAGCAGCGCGATGAGCGTGCGCGCATGCGCTAGGTCGGCTCCGGCGGCCGCGACGTGCTCCTCGACGGTCGCGGGCTTCGCGTGCGTCGCTGGCCTCGTGACGTCGGCGATTCGGGCGACGAGCAGCGGGTAGTAGTGCCAGTTGAGTGTGCGTTCGGGATGTGGATCGCCGGATCGCAACAGCTTCATTTGCGTCAGAAAGACGCGCTCGTCCGCGTGTGGCAGGAAGGTGCGTACCCCGGTGTGACGCAGCCAGAATGCGGAGACCGTGAGCACGACGACCGCCAGGGCCACCCATGCCCTGGTCGTGCGCGTCGATGCCGGAGCCTGTGTGCGGGAAGGATTCATGCCGACGATGCGGGGCCGGGGATCCCGGCGCGCACGAGCAGGCCGATTGTCGCAGTACTTGGCGCGATCCCGCGAGGCGTTGCGTGCCGACCAGCTCCCCGCCGGCCGCCCGGACAGCGCCCCTCCGCGCCGTGCTCGGCCAGTCGGCAAGGGCCAGACGCGCGCTCGCGAACCTGCGCAATTGGGTCCACTCCACTTCTGCTTCGATGAAGCTGCGCTGTGTGGTGGGCGAACTTCTCCGCGAAGGATCGCTGCCGGGCCGTGTTGGCCTCGCTGCTCAGGCCGTCGCGTAGTGGCCGTCCGTCCAGGCCCCTGCCCCCGTCCTGCTGACCAGGACGCGCTACCGAGTTCGGGGCAGCGCGATCCTGTTGCAGCGCCTGTTGCAGCGAACGCTGTCCACGCCTGTCCGCTCCTGTCCTTCCCTGACCGAACCTTGCGGATGAGGGAATCCCGGCACGCTCCGTGCCACCCGGACAGGAAGTGCCAGGCCATGACAGCGCTGGCCATAAGGTGGTACGCCCGACAGGGTTCGAACCTGTGACCTGCGGCTTCGGAGGCCGCCGCTCTATCCATCTGAGCTACGGGCGCGTGAAACGGCCGGGGAGTCTAGCACCGGCGGCGGTTCCCACGACTCTCGTGCCCCGGACCGGCATCCGCCGAAACCCGGTTACCTTGCCCCTTTCTCCGACTTGGACTTATCCTGAACGCTGTGCGCGGGATGGTCCGCGCGCACGTCGGCAGTTTGGAAAGGGGCGACCATGGGTCCATGCCTCGCGCGGAGAGAAGGTCGACTTGTCGGCCTTGGGATGCCGCTGGGAATCGCGGCTGCTTCGGCGTTCGCCCTCGTGGCGGTCCTGAGCGGCGAGCGCAAGCTCGAGGCGTGCACGGATCCGGCGGTCGATCCCGACGGCGATTTCCTGTGCACGGTGCAGGAGCGGATCATCGGCACCTCGCCGTACAACCCCGACACGGACCACGACGGGTACAGCGATCTGGAGGAGCTCGCGCGGGGCAGCTCGCCGATCGCCTGGAACAGCGTCCCGGTCGCCCGCGAACCGGTCCACCTCGGTCTGTCGGCGCACGGCGGTGACGACGGCTCGCTGCACGTTCTCGCGGCGGTCCACTCGGCCGACATGAACCTGCGCGACACGATCCTGCACTTCGGCGTGCAGAGCGGGCGGCAGATGATGACGGTGCCGACCACCTGGCTCGCGAGCCGGAGCACGTCGCAGATCACGACGGATTCGAACGGGACGGGGATCATCCAGCTGCTCGACATCGCGCTCGATCCGGCGCTCGTGCATGCGCTGGGGGAGCTCACCTTCTACGCGACCGCGACGATGGTCGGCACGGGCACGGTGACGTCGGCGGACGCGGTGCGGTTCCTGAGCATCGACGGCGTGGTCGTGCTCGCGATGGCGCCGCCGCGGCCGATCACGCAGCCGCCCGGCCAGCCGGTTCCGGGCCCGGGCAGCATCTACGTCCCGCTGCCGACGGGCGGCCCGACGGCAGCGGGACGTAGATGCTCCTGGTCTGCGGGGGAGATCTGCTTCCAGCGCACCTCTCCGGTCGCCGTGAACGGACCGGTGGTCACCCAGGAGGTTGTCTCGGCGGAGTGCATGAACGGCTGGGAGGGCTACTGCCCGCCGTCCTGCACGGCCTCGGTCGGGTCGACCTATGCGACCGTCGACCCGGTCGGTCTGATCGGCGGCTGAACGCGGCGGGGACGGGATTGCGCGTCGCTCCCATGTCCGGCGAAACCGGGGGGATCGGGCGTACAGAGCAGCTTTTTCCGGCCTTGCGGAAGGATTCTGCAAGTTGAGCCGGCATAGGGAACCGAAGCCCGATCCGTTGCGTCAAAACGACGGAAAACCGGGATGAAGTCTGATCCGGATCGCGAGCTCGTCGAGGCCTGTCAAGCCACTGCCCCGACCGGGCTGGAGGGTGCGTTCCGCCGCCTGTACGACCAGTACAAGGACCGGGTCTACAACGTCTGCTATCGCATCACTGGGAATGGCACCGATGCGTTGGATGCTTCCCAGGAGACGTTCGGGATCCTCTTCCGCAAGATCACGGAATTCCGCTTCGAGTCCAAGTTCTCGAGCTGGGTTTACCGCATCGCGGTGAACGCCGGGATCGACCACAAGCGTCGGTCCTCGGCTCGCTGGCTGCCGTCGCTCGAGGGCGGGAGCGACCAGGCGCGCGAGATGGCGCGGCTCGACGTGCGCGACGAGCGGACGGAGCCCCCGCTGACCGCGGCGACGCGCCACGAGCTCGAGGCCGAGATCCAGTGCGCGATCTCGCGCCTGAGCCCGAAGATGCGCGCGATCGTCGTTTTGCGCTACGTCGAGAACCTGTCCTACGAGGAGATCTCGGAAGCGCTCCAGATTTCGCTCGGGACGGTGAAATCCCGGCTTTCGCGCGCCCACGAGGCGCTCGACCGCGAGTTGACCCCGGTCCTCGACCGACACTTCCTGCGGTGACCTCATGAGCGCCCAGCCCGGATCCCCTTGCGCCGACTTCCGCGCCGCGATCATCGCGCGCGCGGAAGGCGACGTCGTGGATCTGGCGCTCGACGCGCACCTCGAGCGTTGCGCGGTGTGCCGGCGCGAACTCGTGCGGACCGAGCAGCGCATCGAGCTCCTGCGCAAGATCCCCGGTCCCGGTGCGCCGATCGCGCTCGACGGGCTCGTGGTGGCCGCGATGCAGGCCGGCGAGCGGCAGCAGCGCGCGACGCGCGCCGTGCAGTCCTTGTCGCGCGCGCACACGCCCGAGGATCTGGCGCGGCGCTTGGCGGGGCCGAAGGCGCCGCACGTGCTCGAGCGCCTCGTCCGCGAGGACCTCGCCGATCCGGCCAAGGCGCTCGCCAGCCGTTACGCCGGCAGCCTGGGGCGCCTGCGCGCGCCGCACGACCTCGACCAGAGACTGCGCGAACTGCGTCCGGGTTCGGTCCAGCGGCACATGCCGGTGGCGCTCGTCACGGCCGGCGTGATGCTCGCGCTGGGAGCGCTGATCGTGGCCGGCATCCTGAACGGCCCGCGGAATTCCGCGCTGTCGACCACGCCGGCCGGGCCGATCCTGATCGTCGAGCGCGTCGATTCCGTGCGCGACCTCGACCCCCTCGTCGGCCAGATCTTGTCGGGCGTCATGGGCGGCCTGCCCGATGCCCAGCGCATCGTCGGGGAGGGGTTCTGATGACCCGCACCCGATTCGCCGGCCGGGCGCTGCTCGCCAGGCTGTCTATCACGCTGAAAATCCCGCTCGCCATCACGCTGGCGCTCGCCGTCGGCGCGTGCGACGGCCGCAGCCCGGTCGGCGCGCAGTCGCGCGGCGAGTCCCTCTCCGTCGAGCAGGCGTCGAGCCCGTCGTTCCTGGCCCTCGTGCCCGACGCGCCCGAGCGCGTGCCGCACTCCGGCCTGCGGCGCGTCGAGGTCCACGTCGAGGTCGACGGCCAGCCCACGAGCCTCGTGTACCTCGAGCGCGTCACCGCCGACGGGCACGGCCACTACGCGATCGAGCTCGTGCAGGTCCAGCAACCGAGCATGACGCAGCAGCAACTCGAGATCTTCGAGGAGCTGCAGCGCGCTCGCCAGGGCTTCTTCTTCAAGTACCGCGACCTGCGGATCCGCGACCTCGAGCTGTTCCTCCAGAACTATTCGGTCGAGGTCCTGCCCGCGATGCCGATCGTGGCCGGCGTCGAGTGCGTCGAGATCGACGTGCATCCGCGCGTGCCGCGCGGCGCGCAGTACCGCATGGCGATCGATGCGCGCACGGGCCTCGTGCTGCGCTCCGTCGAGCGCAACCAGTTCGGGCAGGTGACCGCGTCGAGCACGTTCGAGGAGTTTTCGAACCAGCCGGGGCCGGGCCCCGTCGAGTTCTTCATCGAGCGCTTCCCCGGCATCCCGCTGGCCGGCGCCTCGCTGCCGCCGGGCCTCGTGCCGGTGGCGCCGCAGATCCTGCCGGAGGGCTACCGTGAGGCTTCGAGCGACCTGCTCCAAGTGGGCGGCGACCACTACGTGCGCCGCGTCTACGGTGACGGCCTCGAGAACCTGTTCTTCCTGCAGCGCCGCGAGCCGGCCAGCTCGTCGCCGTCGGGCCAGACGTCCGAATCCGCGACGCACCGCGTGCGGCTGGCGCAGGTCGGAGCGTGGCGCGTGGCCGAGCTCCTGGAAACGCGCGGAAGCCTCTTCGTGCTGGCCAAGGTGGCCGAGGCCGAAGTACTGGAGTTCCTGCGCTCGAGCCTTTGAGCGGGCTGGCGGCAGGCCGGGTCCACACGCTGAGAGGCCGAGAAAAACCCGATCGTACGGCCTCTCCGATCCTGGTGGCGCCGCGCGGAACGGCGCGCGGTGCGCAGAGGGTTCGAATTCTTCTCACCCTGCGAGAGGCCGAGGAGACATCCTCCTACGCCTCTGGACCCTAGTGGCGCCGCTACGCGGCGCGTGCGCGGCGCGCAGAGGGTTCGAATTCTTCTCACCCTCTGAGGGAAACCGAAACCCGCGGGAATCGTTGCGGCCCGTCACGCACGCGGCCGCGCGGGGGGCCCTGCGAGGACCGGAATCATGGGCTCCCGATGCGGATGGGCCGCGCGTGACCGCGCGATGCGCCGGCAGGGGATAGGCTTCGATGGCGAGCACGCCAGAAGCGATTTCATGAGCCACACACCGCAGGACGAACCGTTTTCCGAGTCCCACCTCGAGTCCCCCGAGTACCGCGAGCGGCTCATGCGGAAGCTGAACTGCCTCATCGCGGTGCTCGAGGTCGCGACCGCCAAGGTCAAGCAGAGCATGGCGACGCCACAGGCCGACCTCGAGCGGCTCGGACGCATCCGCACGAACTTGCAGAGCACGCTCGACGTGTGTCTGCGCGCGCGCGTCGCGCTCGAGCGGCGCGACGGGCTGCCGCGTGAGCTCTCCACGGAACTCGCGGCGGCGGTGCAGGACGAGGCCGCGTTCCTGGGCGACAAGCCGCGGCGGATGCTGCCGCGCGCGCACGCTCCGCTCGAGACGAGCTCCGAGACCGAGCGCGCCAAGTTCGAGGCTCTCAAGCCGATCAGCCAGGCTGAGCTGAGCGGGGTCGATCTCGACCAGCTCATGCGGCAGCTGCAGCAGTAGTCGGGGACCGCTAGTCTGGCGCGGATGCGCGCCCTGCTCACCGTCCTCCTGTCCCTCCTGGCGCTCCCCCTGGCGACGCTGGGCGGCTGCTCGACCACCAGCCACTGGCCCGACACGATCCGGATCGCGAACGACGCGGCCTTGCGCTTCGAGGTCCACGGCGAGGGCGAGCCCACGCTGGTCTTCGTGCACGGCTGGTCGTGTCACCGCCTGTTCTGGTCCGAGCAGATCCGCCGTTTCCAGCAAGTGCGGCGCGTGGTCGCGATCGACCTCGCGGGCCACGGCGAGTCGGAAGCGAAGCGCACGGACTGGTCGATGGAGGCTTTCGGCGGCGACGTCGTGGCCGTGTGCGACGCGCTGAAGCTCGAGCGCATCGTGCTGATCGGCCACTCGATGGGCGGGCCGGTCGTGCTCGAGGCGGCCGAGCGCCTGGGAGATCGCGTCGTCGCGATCGTCGGCGTCGACACGCTGCACGACGTCGAGAAGCGCCTGACGAGCGAGCAGAAGGCCGCATTCCTGGCGCCGTTCCGCGCGAACTATGCGCAGGCCTGCGACGAGTTCGTGCGCAAATCGCTGTTTCCCCCTGGCGCGGACCCGAAGATCGTCGACCTCGTCGCGACGAGCATGTCCACGCGCCCGCCCGAGGTCGCCATTCCGGCGATGGAGGCGCTACTCGACTACGACCAGGCCGCGAACCTGGAACGTGCGACCGTGCCCGTGCACTGCATCAACACGTCGCCCACGAACGCGGAGGCCGGAAAACGTCACAACCCGCGGTACAGCGTCGAGATGCTCGACGGCGTCGGGCACTTCCCGATGCTCGAGGTGCCGGAGCGCTTCGCGCGGATGCTCGCGGCGTTCGTGCGGCCTCTGGGCGGCGACCAGAGCTGAACAACGGTGTCAGTTCCGCACCGGCGGGGCGGACCCCGGCGGATGAAACTCCCCCGTGGCCCGTAGAGTCGTGGCCGACGGCGTACGGAAGCCTGTTTCTATCTAGACACCTTTCCCCGTCGTGCGCGGTACACGACGGGGAAAGGTGTCTGACACCGTTTTCTACTCGATCCGGCCGAGCACGTTCCACACGCCCGGCGTGCCCGCGCTCGTGCACACCCAACCCATCGGTGCGCCGGTCCACGGCGCGGTGTTCCACACGACGTCGCCGCGCGACCAGAGCCCGGTCGCAGGCGGCGCGGAGCCGCGGCGCTGCGCGGTCTCGATCGAGTGGCCGCCGCCGCTCGACTGGTCGATGACGGCCGGCGCGTAGGGCGTCGTCGCGCGCGATTCGATGCGATTGCCCTGCGCAATCACGTCGGCCGCGGCGTTGATCAGGTGCAGGCCGGCCTGGCTGCCCGTGCGAGCCGCGTCGGGATCGAGCACGACGTTGCCGAGCACTTGCGTGCCGCGCGACGTGGAAATGCAGATCGCGGAGCGGTCGCTGGAGACGACCGCGTTGCCCAGCAGGGAGACGCCGTCCTGGTTCTCGACGTAGATGCCGTGCACGCCGCAGCGCTCGACCGTGTTCGACGAAACGAGCGTGCGCGTCAGGCGCTCGGCCGCCGCGTTCTGCAGCCGGATGCCGCACGAGACGTCGGGGTTCGCCGCGTTGCGCCACTCGCTCACGCGGTTCGCGACGATCGAGCAGCCCGTGGGCGCGACGCCGGTCGAGTTCGAGTCGCACAGGATCCCGATGCCGATGCCGCGCCGCACGACGTTGCCCGTGCAGGTGACGTCCGTCGAGCTGGAGAGCTGGATGCCCGTCCCGACCACGGCGCCCTGCGCCGTGATGTGCCCCGTGCCCTCCTCGACGAGGTTGTCGGCGACGACGCCGCCCAGGCAGCGCGACAGGTAGAGGCCCGACTTCGACGTGCGCACGGCCCGGCATCCGCGGATCACGACGCGCCGTGCGTCGGCGATCACGATCCCGTCCGCGTCGCTGTCGAGCGCCGTGACGTCCTCGATCGTGATGTCCTCGCCGCCGAAGACCTGCAGGATGCCGTGCGCGAGCGCGGTGCCCTGGCCGCCGCGGCCCTTGAGCGTGAAACCGGAGAGTCGTACGCCCTTGGCGCCCTCGACGCGCAGGATCTGGCAGGAGCCGTGGGCTTCGACCAGGGCCGAGCCGCTCGTGCCGCGGATCTCGATCGTCGTCCTCACCAAGAGGCAGTGCAGCGCGTTGGGACGCTTCGACACGCGCAGCGGAAAATCCGGCAGGAGCAGCGTCGCGTTGGCGGCTGCGTCGATCGCGTTCTGCACCTGCACCGTGTAGTCGATGCTCGCGTCGCGCACCGGGTTATTCGGCAGCCAGTCCGTCACCAGCACGAAGGGCGAGTTCGAGCCGCGCGCCGTCGAAGCCGGCAGCGACACGCCGCCACTCTTCGCCGGCACGCCCGGCGCAGCCGGCCGCGAGACGATCGCGGCGAAGGCCAGGACGACGCAGGCCGTGACGATCAGCACGACCGAGGTGGAGCGGGGACCTTTCATCACCTCACAAGATCGACGCGTGTCGCAGTCGAGTTGCCCGCCGCATCCGCCACGGAAGAATTTTCCGGCCGCTCGTGCCGGCCCCGGGAAGACCGGCCCGTCGCCCCGCGCGTGCGCCGCACGCGCTCGGCGCGCGAAGCGCGCTAGATAGGATGTGGGGCGCGGTTCAAGCGCGCGCCACAGCTTCCGCGATCAGCGCGTCCCGTGACGTGCCCGCGCCCTCGCCTTCCCAGGAGAGCACGAGGCGGTGTCGCAGCGCCGGAGCCGCCAGGCGATCCAGGTCTCGCGGCGCCACATGGAGATGGCCGGACAGCAGAGCCAGGGCCTTGGCCGCGAGCAGCAGCGCCTGTCCGCCGCGCGGGCTGGCGCCGAACCGCACGCTGGCGCGCACGGCTTCGCCCGCCAGCTCGTCGACCGGGTGCGTCGCGCGCACGATCCGCGCCGCGCGGCGCACGACCTCGTCGCTCGCGGGCACCTCGCGCACGAGCGCGCGCAAGCGCAGCACGTCCGCGCGCGAGAGGACGCGCCCGACCGGCGGCGGCGTCTCGCCGACGGTCGCGGCCAGGATGCGCACGAGATCCTCGAGCTGCGGCGACTCGATCGCGACGTGCAGCAGGAACCGGTCGAGCTGCGCCTCGGGCAGAGGGTACGTACCCTCCATCTCGATCGGGTTCTGCGTGGCGATCACGAAGAACGGCTCCTCGAGCGCGCGCGTCTCGCCGAACAGCGTCACCTGCTTCTCGGCCATCGCCTCGAGCAGCGCCGACTGCGTGCGCGGCGTCGCGCGGTTCACCTCGTCGGCAAGGAGCACGTTCGTGAACACCGGGCCGGGCTCGAAGCGGAAGCGCCGCGCTCCGCGCTCGCCCTCCTCCAGGATGCGCGCGCCCAGGACGTCGGACGGCATCAGGTCGGGCGTGCACTGGATCCGCGCGAAGCCCAGGTCGAGCGCCTCGGCCAGCGTGCGCGCCAACGTGGTTTTGCCCAGTCCGGGCGCGCCTTCGATCAGCACGTGACCGCCCGCGAAGAGCGCTGCGAGCAGCTCCAGGACCGCGCCCTCCTGGCCCAGGAAGCGCGTGTGCAGCGACGCGACGAGCCGCTCGCACTGGGCGCGCAAGCGCACGATCTCGCGCTCGAGGTCGCTCACGCGGCCAGCCTGCGCACGAGGTCGAGCAGGCCCGCCAGATCGCGCGCGCGCGACACGCCCAGGCGCGCGTGCACGTCGGCGTGGTCGACCAGCACCGCGCGCACTCCGGCGCGCCGCGCGCCCAGGACGTCCTTCTCGAGGTCGTCGCCCGCGTGCAGCGCTTCGTGCGGCGCGACCTCGGCCCGCGCCAGCGCGCGCAGGAACAGCTCCGCATCCGGCTTCTCCGCCTCCTCGATCGCGGAGCACAGCACGAAGTCCAACCGCTGCGCGAGGCCCAGGCTCGCTAGCAGCCCGGGCAGTCGGGGACTCCAGTTCGAGATCACGCCGATCTTGAGACCCGCCGCACGCAGCTCGTCGAGCAGCTCGAGCGCGCCCGGGAAGAGCTCGAACGTCGACGGATCGGAGAAGCGCGCGAACAGGCCCTCGGAGAGTTCGGCCAGGCACGACCGCTCGAGCCCGAGGTGGTGGTGGTAGATGCGCTGGATGTACGCCGCGAACCACGGATCCGTGTAGCGGAACGCGCCGTCGATGCGCGCCGGGAGCTCGCGGTGCGCCTGGCGCATCAGCGCCTGCATCCCTTCGTCGGTGAGGTCCACGCCGCGCGCCCGGGCGCACTCGGCGTAAATCGCGAAACGCGACGGGCGCTCGCGCACCAGCGTGTTCCCGACGTCCACGAAGAAGGCTCGGAGTGCCATGGGGTTGCGGCCGGCGGGAGATCCTCGCAAATCCGGACCGGGGGGTGGAACCCCGGGCGTCAGCCGATAAGAAGTAGGGTCGGCGCGGCCCCGTCGGCCGGCCGGAAGCATGCGACGCTCGACGATTTGGATGCAGCTGGCCGTGGGGGCCCTGGTGCTCGCCGCCGTCGCGGGCTGCCGGGCGTCCCGCCCCAAGACCGTGCGTCCCGGCGAGCCCGACGCGGCGATCGCGGCGCAGGCGACGCAGCAAGGCAACTGGAAGGTCGCGGCGGAACGCTGGTGGGCCGTCTGGATCGCGTCGCCGGATGGCGATCCGAAAGCGTGCGCGGAGGCGGCGCGCGCCTTGCTCGAGCTGGGCGACGCGGAAAGCGCGGGCAACCTGCTCGACCAGGGGATCGGACGCCATCCGAACGACGCGAACCTGCTCGAGCTGAAGAGCCGCTCGCTGTCCAAGCTCGGATTCCGGCGCGCGGCCGAGGAGTACCTGGAGCGCACGCTCGAGCTCGAGCCGCGACGTGCGTCGGCGCTGCTCGCGATGGGACGCGTGCGCATGGAGCTCGGGCTCGAGACGGGCGCGGTGGCACCGCTGCGCCAGTACGTGACGCAGACCGGCGGCGACGCGGAGAGCTATGCGCTGCTCGCGCGCGCGCTGCGCGGCGCGCAAGACGGCAGCGGCGCGTACCAGGCCTGGATCAAGGCGTTCGACCTGGCGCCGCCCAGGGTCGAGGACCTGCTGTCGGCCGCTTCGCTCGGGCTCGATTCCGACGTGCGCGCCGCGCATCCGGAGGCGCCGAAGACGTCGCGCATGTGGCTCGAGAAGGCGCTGTCGATGGAGCCGATGTGCACGCAGGCGCACTTCCAGCTCGGGCTCCTGAGCTACGAGGACGGCGCGTACGACCAGGCGATCGAGCACTACCGGCGCGCGGTCGAGACGGATCCGGGATGCCTGATGGCGATCACGAACCTGGCGATCCTGTACCAGGGGCGCGGCGACGAGGCCGAGACGCGCAAGATGGTCGAGCGCGCGCTGGCGCTCGAGAAGGACAACGACCGGCGCAGGGCGCTGCAGAAGCTGCTGGATCCGTTCGAGAAGAAAGCCGGAACGGCGACGGGGCAGCAGCAGCGCTAGAGCGCTGTTCGGACTCTCGACCGCCGTGCCAGGGCGCCGCACGGGCCCTAAAGTCCTGTGGGGGTCGCGCAGCGCGGGCGAAGGACCTCGGAAGGCGGGAGAAGGTGTCTGACACCCGTGTCTACCGCCCCGCGCCGCGTGCGGCGCAGCTAGCGGCCCACGAGCTGATCGACGGCGGCCTCGATCTTTTGCGTCAGCTCTTCCGCGAAGTCGTCGCCGAAGTCGTTCGCGATCACGTCGATCTCCTCGAACATGTAGCGCCCGGTCGAGCGGCTGTAGGGGATGCCGTACTCCCACTTGTTGCCGTCGGAGGCGTGGATCACGACCTCGATCTGGTCGTCGCCCGGGACCGGCTGCACCGTGTACTTCGTGACCTGGTAGCTCGACATCGTCTCCTCGCGTTCGCCCCGAAGGCTACCACCGACTGCTCGTCAGCGTGCCGATCGCTCCCAGGGGTTGACGACGCGCCACACCTCGAAGTCGTGGTACTCGTGCGAGGGGAAGCGCTCCACGAGCGCGTACCCGGCCTCCTCGAGCTCCTTTTCGCGCACGCCGGCCGCGAGCTTGTGCTCGGGCGGCGGACCGACGGGCAGCTTCCCTGGCTTGTACTCGAGCACCGCGAGCCGTCCGCCGGGCGCCAGCGCGCGCTGCAACCGCCGGAAGTAGTCGACGCGGTCGCGCAGGTGGTGGTACGTGTCGCCGACGAAGATCAGGTCGAGGCGTCCGGGCGGGAAGTGCGCGTCGTTCGGCGAGGAGAGGACGGGCACGACATTGCGCACGTTGCCCGCCGCGAGCCGCGCGCGCAGCGCGTCGAGCTGGCCGGGCTCCACGTCGCTGGCCAGCACGAACCCCTCCGGCACCGCCTGCGCGAACGCGACCGCGAAGAGGCCCGGCCCGCAACCCAGATCCCCGACGACCGCGTCCGCCGCGACCTGGAGCGCGCGCACGACCTCGTCGACCTTCAACTCGGCGACGCGCTCCGGGCTGGCCAGCGACGTGGAGCC
>Ga0163152_10002041_pt1 | contig 30033 bp, 21 predicted proteins | sample OliLakLV19MP8IB2_FD_148635 | JGI IMG/M metagenome (GOLD analysis project Ga0163152, IMG submission 148635) | Freshwater microbial mat bacterial communities from Lake Vanda, McMurdo Dry Valleys, Antarctica - Oligotrophic Lake LV.19.MP8.IB-2 | ecosystem: Environmental > Aquatic > Freshwater >...
GGGCAGAGATCATCAGAAATGGCCGAATGCCTACTTTGACAAGCTCGGGTATTTCAATCTGGCGAAAGCACGACGCTTGGCTTTGCAATCGCGATAAGCGACGACTGATCTGGAGAGCCGGATGCGGGAGAACCGCCAGTCCGGTTCGGAGGGCGGGGCGGGGTTAAATCCCTCGTTCCGACCCCTATCAGAGTGTTTGTTCTTAAAAGCAACCTCAGAAAGCTGTTTTTGAGGATTTGCTCAACAAACAATGGCGGAAGGGGTGGGAGTTGAACCCACGGTAGCCTTGCGACTACGCCTGATTTCGAGTCAGGTGCCTTAAACCACTCAGCCACCCTTCCATCGTTTGCTGGACCGGGCAAAAACTCGAATTTCGCCAGGTCGACTTCAGCCGCTTTCATCCTACCGATTCCGGACTGAAACCACAAACTTCAGTGCTCCGAACCGAAGTGAATCGGCAAAAAACGCCGGTTGCAAATTGGGTTCGCAACGCAGCATCTCCAATCATTATGCAAGAGCAGGATTCGCGGGCAAGTTAGTTTTGGAAATCATTAAAAACAAATTGCATAGCCGTCGCCCAGCTCCGGGCAAGCGGATTTGAAAACCGTCCGCCCGCCGCAGTGTTTCATCAGTTTTTGAAATCTTGGAAAGCACTCCGGCATCCGCATGGGCTTTCCCCTAGTCTAAATACAGGGTGTTCATGTGCGAATTCGTTATGGGATTTGTTTTCATCAGCCATACTGATTCTCTCGCCCGCAACAAATTAGAGGCGACATCCCTGATGAAAATTGAGATCAACAAAACGAAAAAACTCCGACCATTAGAAAAAATCTCCAGCGGCATTTCCGGGCTCGATGAAATCACGGGAGGCGGGCTGCCGAAAGGCAGGCCGACCCTGGTCTGCGGCAATGCGGGTTGCGGAAAAACACTTCTAGCCATGGAGTTCTTGGTCCGCGGCGCGGTGGAACATAGTGAACCGGGAGTTTTTATGTCGTTCGAGGAGAACGAAGAGGAACTGACCAGTAATGTCGCTTCCCTCGGATTCGATCTCGACGCCTTGGCTCAGCAAAAAAAGATCGTTCTGGATCATGTCCGGGTCGAACGGAACGAAATCGAGGAAACCGGGGAATACGATCTCGAGGGGCTTTTCATCCGACTGAACCACGCCATTGATTCAATCAAGGCCAAACGTGTTGTGCTGGACACCATCGAAGGTTTGTTCGCCGCACTGCCAAACCACTCCATTCTCCGATCCGAACTGCGCCGGCTCTTCCGATGGCTGAAGGATAAAGGTGTCAGCGCCATCATCACGGCCGAGCGGGGCGACGGTCTTTTGACCCGCCACGGGCTGGAAGAGTATGTCGCGGACTGCGTCATACTGCTCGACCACCGGGTCAATGAGCAGCTCTCCACCCGTCGTCTCCGCGTCGTGAAATATCGCGGATCGGTGCATGGCACCAATGAATATCCTTTCCTGATCAGCAAGGACGGCTTTTCAGTCCTGCCGGTGACCTCCATGGGACTGGATCACCCGGCATCGAACGAACGGATCTCCAGCGGAGTGGAACGGCTGGATACGATGCTGGGCGGCAAGGGTTATTTCCGGGGCAGCAGCATCCTGGTTTCCGGAACTGCCGGGACCGGTAAATCGAGCATCGCCGCCGCTTTTGTCGATGCTGCGGCGCGGCGCGGGGAGAGATCGCTCTATTTTGCCTTCGAAGAATCTCAAAACCAGATCCTGCGCAACATGAAATCTATCGGGTTGAATCTGGAGCCGTGGGTGAAGAAAGGGCTGCTGCAATTCCACGCTTCACGCCCCTCGCTTTACGGGCTCGAGATGCATCTGCTGACGATTTATGACTCGGTGAAAAAGTTCAAACCAAGGGTGGTCGTCATGGACCCGGTCACCAACTTGGTCACGGTAGGGACGGAAATCGAAGTGCGTTCGATGCTGACCCGGCTGATTGATTTTTTCAAAACGGAACAGGTCACCGCTTTGTTTCCAAGTCTCACCACCGGCGACAGCAGCCAGTCGGAGATCGCCATCTCCTCGCTGATGGATGTCTGGGTGCTGCTGCGGAATATCGAGACCGGAGGCGAACGCAACCGGGGGCTTTACATCCTGAAATCTCGCGGCATGGAACATTCCAACCAGATTCGCGAAGTGCTCCTCTCCAGCCACGGCATCGGCCTCGTGGATGTTTATGCCGGTCCGACAACCGTGCTTACCGGCTCCGCCCGGATCGAGCAGGTCGGTTTTGAAAAGGCCGAGGTGGACCGGAGAAAGGCCCAGATGGACCGGCGCCAGCGCGAGATAGACCGCGAACGGGGGGTGACTGAAGCCCAGGTCGCAGTCTTGAGGGCCGGATTGGAGGCTAAAATCGAGGAACTCAACCAGGAGATCACGGAGGAGACTCTTCTCGAGCAGGTGAACGCCAAGAGCAGGTTCAACATGGCGGCCCTTCGACAGGCGGATGTCGAGCCGAAATCCCAACAACGCAAGAACTAGAGGAGGGGAGTGCCATGAGTAAAACCGTCCAGACACCGGGAAAAAAATCTTCAAGTCCCCCGGACAAAAAAGGTGGGGCGCGGCACTCCGTGCACGCCGGAGTAGAAGCTGCAAAAGATGTTGCGAATAATGCGAGCTCCCCGGCCGCTAAAACGGCATCAGGCCCGGCCTGGGATCTACGGCTTTATGTGGCCGGGCACACCTCGAAATCTATCACGGCATTCGCCAACCTGAAAAAAATCTGTGAAGAACATATTCCCGGCAAATACACTATTGAGGTGGTGGATCTGCTGAAGAATCCGACCCTGGCCAAGGGTGACCAGATTCTTGCCATCCCCACCCTGGTGAGGAAGCTGCCCAAACCGATCCGAAAAATCATCGGCGATCTGTCGGACACCGAAAGGGTGTTGATCGGCCTGGATCTCCGTGAAAAAGGGGGGCAGGGCGCGTGATGTCCGATTCCATTGAAGCGCAGTCCCGGAGGTGGAAAAAAGCTTTGAGCAAGGCGGGCATGGAGAATTATTGCCTTCGGCTGTATGTGACCGGCACCACTCCCAAATCGATCCGCGCCATCACCAACATCAAACGGATTTGTGAAACACATTTAAAGGGTCGTTACACACTGGAGGTTGTTGACATCTATCAACAACCAGCCCTTGCCCGGGATGAACAGATCGTGGCGGCCCCCACGCTGATCAAAAGGCTGCCCTTGCCGCTGCGCAAATTCATCGGTGACATGACCGACGCGGACAGGATTTTAAACGGCCTGGATTTGCATTCGTAAAAGCACCCGGAATAAAACGATTCGAGGCATGAGCGGCCCGCCGCCGGGTGCGGGCTGGTTTGAAAAAAATCCGGAATAAATTGCGCAGCGGTGACGTGCCATGTTGGTCACCATCGAACGTTGATTGAAGTCAGAGAAGCGAGATGCAAAAGTCAGGCGAGCTAAAGCTAAAACAGGAAATCAAAGAACTCAAAGCGCTGCTGGTCGAGGCCGAGGAAACCTTGAACGCCATCCGTTGCGGGGATGTGGATGCCGTCGTCACCTCCGGTCCGGGCGGTGACCGGATCTTTACGCTTCAAGGAGCCGAGACGCCCTACCGCATCCTGGTGGAGGAAATGAGTCAAGGTGCGTTGATGTTGATACCCGACGGGACGATTCTCTACGCAAACAACCGTTTTGCCGCCATGTCCAGAGCTCCATTGGAACAAATCATCGGTTCCTCGTGGCGGCGGTTCTTTCCCCGGGATCAACATTCAAAGCTGGACGGGTGTTTGAAATCTGCAAATCCCGTGAACTCCGGGGATGAACTGAGCCTCCAGGCGCAGGATGGATCCGTCTGCCCGGTTCATCTCTCGTTGCGCTCGATGGTCACCAGCGGCGTGGCCGGATTCTCGGTGATTGTCACTGATCTCACGGAACGAAAGCAGTCCGAAAATGCGTTACGAAAAACCTCCGATGAACTGATGGAGATCAACGAACAGCTGGAATCCTTCTCCTACAGCATTTCCCACGATATGCGCGCGCCGCTCCGCGCCATGCAAGGGTTCGCCTCGATCCTCCTGGAAGAACATGCTGACAAGCTGGACTCTGAACCAAGATCTTACCTGGAACGGATCGTCTCCTCAGCCAATCACCTTGAGCGTCTGATTCATGATGTTCTGGCCTACAGCCAGGTGTCCCGCGAAGCGCATGAGTTCGCCACGTTTGACCTCGATAAAATGGTGCGCGAGATGATTGCCGCCTATCCGAATCTCCGGAAGGCCGGGATCGAGATCAACACTGTCACCGCATCGGTCCGTGGTTATGAGGTGACGTTGCAGCAATGCATCTCAAACCTCTTGGGCAACGCCCTCAAGTTCGTCCCAGAAGGTGTCACCCCGCAGGTCAAGGTCTGGACCGAATCCAGGAACGGTCGGGTGCGGCTCTGGGTTCGGGACAACGGGATCGGCATCTCACCCGGGAATCAAACCAAGATTTTTGATCTCTTCACCCGTTTGCACGGCACCGATGAATACGAAGGGACCGGCCTTGGTTTGAGCCTGGTCAAAAAGGCGGTCGAGAAAATGGGCGGACAATTGGGGGTTGAGTCGGAACTCGGAAAGGGAAGCAGCTTTTGGATTGAGCTGGAGAGCGCCGGGCCGGTCTGAAACTTGAGCACTTGTTGTTCACCGCCATGGATTCGCGATGAATCTATCTCTATCCCGCGGTCCCTCCCCCATATTTTCCATGGGGATTCACCTCATAGAGAATTCGCCGCCGCCGCCTTATTTTGAATCCGGGTCGGAGAAAAGGCGGCCCTGAACTGCGGTCTCAAGCATACGATGGAAACTCTTTCGCCACGCTGGCATACATGGATCGCCAGCCAGAAACGTTCGCGCCCGCGCGCGAGCAAACCTCCGTTGCGGGCAGAATTGTTCAGCGTTGAACAACTCACACGTCACGCCAGAGCTCTGGCCTCAGGGCACCGGATCGCATCACAGCACAGCTCCAACAGGCTGCTGGCCCAGCTGGACCGGAACGAACAGATCCTCCAGGACTTCAACCGGGCGACGCTGGCGGTAAATCCAAAAAGAAGGGTCACACCCGCCGCAGAATGGCTGCTCGACAATTTCTACCTGATCGAAGAACAGATCCAGATGGCCAGGCGGCACCTCCCCCGGGGCTACAGCCGGGAGCTGCCGCGATTGGTGAACGGCCCCTCCTCTGGACTTCCACGTGTTTACGATATCGTCCTTGAACTAATTTCGCACGTCGATGCTCAGATTGATGCCGGACCGCTCACCTCGTTCATCGCAGCTTATCAGACGGTAGGTTCATTGAAGCTGGGCGAGTTGTGGGCCATCCCGATCATGTTGCGCCTGGGTTTGATTGAAAACCTCCAGCGGGTCGCCACCCGGCTGAGTTTTGCGCGGGAAGATCGCGACCTTGCCGACATGTGGGCGGATCGTTTGCAGGACATGGCGGAAAAAAATCCGTCGTACATCGTGGTGGTGGTGGCGGAAATGGCGAAATCCGACCTGCCCACATCCAGTTCGTTTGTGACCGAGTTCTGCCAGCGGCTGTCGCGGCAGAGCCCGGCCCTGCATACCGCCAGGAACTGGTTGGAGCAAAGGCTTGTTGAACAGGGTTTGACCATTGAACAGCTCGTGCAGATGGAAAGCCAGAACCAGGCTGCCGACCAAGTTTCAGTCAGTCACAGCATCGCCAGCCTCCGTTTTCTGAGCGCCCTCGACTGGAAAGAGTTCGTGGAAACCCTGAGCTTGGTTGACTCGACATTGCGGGGTGATCCGGCCGATGTTTACGGCGACATGGATTTCGCAACCCGTGACTCCTATCGTCACGTGGTTGAGTCGCTGGCACGGCACAGCCGCCTTTCCGAGGTGGATGTTGCGCGTCGTGCGATCGGGCTGGCAGCGGAGAGCGCCCGGGAAAAAGGACGTGAGAACCGTGCGGGCCATGTTGGATTCTATCTGACCGGCGGCGGCCGGAAAACATTGGAGCAGGCGGTGGAGGTTCAATGGCCCTGGAGCGATCTTATGGAAAGGTTGATCCACCGGATTCCACTGACTTTTTATGCAGGCGGGATCATTTTGCTGACCGCCCTGGCTGCTTTCTGTTTCTGGCACCAAGCACGGGCGCTGGGTGTGCAGGGCTGGCGGCTCCAGGTCTTCACAGCGGCTTTTCTGCTCTGTTCGAGCCAGCTTGCCGTGGCGTTGATGAATTGGCTCTCGACCACGCTGGTAAAACCCCGCCTCCTCCCGCGCCTCGATTTTTCCCGGGGCATTCCGTCCAATTGCCGCACCATGGTGATCGTTCCCACCATGCTCACAAGCCAGGATGGTGTGGACTGTCTGATTGAGACATTAGAAATCCATTATCTGGCGAATCGTGACGGATCTCTTCACTTCGCGTTGTTAACCGATTTCCGCGACGCGCCCATGGAGGTCATGCCCGATGATGAACGCCTGTTGCTGAGGGCGCAGGAGGGAATCCGGATGTTGAACCGGAAATATTCTTCCGAAAATCACAACCCTTTTTTTCTGCTGCACCGGCCTCGACGATGGAATGCAGGGGAGGGACGTTGGATGGGGTACGAGCGCAAGCGCGGAAAAATCATGGAGTTCAACGCATTTCTCCGGGGCGGGTCCCGCGACTGCTTTTCTGAGATCGTGGGGGAAACAGACTTCCTGCCGACGGTCAAATATGTCATCACGCTCGACACCGACACACAGCTTCCCCGAGACGCGGCGCGCCGGCTCATCGGGACGATGGCGCATCCTTTAAACCGCCCAGACTTTGACGCCGGGAGCGGGATCGTCACCGAAGGTTACGGCATTTTGCAACCTCGCGTGGGTGTGAGCCTTCCGAGTGCACGGCGATCTTGGTTCGTGCGGCTTTTTGCCGGCGACGCGGGCATTGACCCTTACACGCGGGAGGTCTCCGACGTCTATCAGGATGTTTTCCACGAAGGTTCTTTCATTGGAAAAGGGATCTACGATGTGGACGCCTTTGAACGTGCCATGGATGGGCGGTTTCCGGAGAATACAGTCCTGAGCCACGATCTCCTGGAATCGTGTCATGCCCGGTCAGCGCTGGTCAGCGACGTGGAATTGTACGAGGAATATCCCTCCCGCTACAACGTGGACATCGGCCGTCGTCACCGCTGGATTCGGGGCGACTGGCAGATCACGCAGTGGCTCCTGCCGAGGGTTCCCGGGGCGGACCTCCGGCGCATTGCCAATCCGCTCTCAGTCCTGTCCCGTTGGAAGATCTTCGACAATCTCCGCCGAAGTCTGGTTCCGATGGCGCTGGTGGTTTTCCTGCTGGGGAGCTGGCTTTTGCTTCCCGAGCTGAACGGGCTGGGCGCGGTGCTGATTTTTTCCATTATCATGCTCCCGGGCATGCTGCCGGTGGTGGTCAGTCTGCTTCACAAGCCGGATGATCTGCCCTGGGCGATGCATTTGCGGGCGATGGGTGGGACCTGCGGACGGCAGCTTGGACAGATCTTGCTCACCCTGGCGTTTCTTCCTTACGACGCCTTTGTCAGCTGCGATGCGATAGCCAGGACGCTTCTCCGTTTGATGGTGACGCGAAGGCGGCTGCTTGAATGGCAGACGTCGAGTGATTCTGAGCGGACCGCCCGGACCGACCTCGCCGGATTTTATGGCACCATGTGGATCGCTCCTTTCATGGCGGTGACGGGTGGCCTGTCCCTGTGGACCATGCAACCTGCCCAGTTTTTCCTGGCTCTGCCGCTTCTCGGCGTCTGGGTCGCGGCCCCCTGGATCGCCTGGTGGATAAGCCGGCCGATAAAACCCTCTGTTCCTGATCTGACAGCGGAGCAGTTGACGTTTCTGCGGCTGACCACCCGGCGGACCTGGCACCTGTTTGAGACTTTCGTCACGGCTCAGGAAAACTGGCTTCCTCCTGACAATTTCCAGGAAATCCCCGTGCCGACGATTGCTTCGCGGACATCGCCCACGAACATGGGGCTGGCGCTGCTCGCCAACATGGCGGCCTGGGATCTGGGGTATATATCGGCTGGAGTCTTGATCCGCCGCACGCAGGACACGCTCGCGACCATGCACCGGCTCGAACAGCATCGGGGGCATTTTTACAACTGGTATGAAACACGGTCGTTGCGTCCCCTGCTTCCGCTTTATGTATCCAGCGTGGACAGCGGAAACCTTGCGGGCCATTTGCTGACGTTGGGTGCCGGGTTGAGGGAGCTGATCGATGAACCGATATTCACGCCGCAGATTTTCGCCGGACTCCGTGACACTGTAAAAATACTGAGGAACCTAGTCGGAGAGAATGGCGCGCTGGAAAAAATCGATGCGGAGTTGGAGGATGCACCTTCCGATCTGCACGCAGCCTTCGCCTTGTTGGAAAAACTGACCCGCCTTTCAAACGTGATTGCGGCGCCTATGTCCAACGATGATGACAAGATCAAAGCCTGGTCTCGAATTCTGAAAAAAAGTTGCGAGGACCATATGGCGGAGATTCTTTTCCTCGCGCCATGGCTGGCATTGCCGATCTCAACCGGCAACAGTCAGCAGCCGCAGGCTCCCGGCTCCAGGTCCCTGGTCTTGAATCCGAGATCGATAACTCCGGGAACCCCGGGGGGGGGATCGAGTGCAAGTTTTGAGGAGCGGCTCGTACAGCCCGGCATGTCTCATACCTTGAGGCAGATCGCGGACTTCGATCAGACGCTTTGTCCGTTGATCGAGTCGGCATTGCAGGAAATCGTGATGGAACCCGCCCCATCCAGGCAGGAGGAAAAAGAACGGCTTGCGGGACTGCTGCGTTGTTTGCGCGAAGCCGGCGATCATGCACGCCAGCGGATACTGATGTTGGAAACCCTGGCAATTCAAAGCAACGAACTGGCTGACATGGATTTCACCTTTTTGTTTGATCCGGCCAGGAACTTGTTCTCCATAGGATTTAACGTCACTGAGTGCAGGCGCGACTCGAGCTTTTACGATCTGCTCGCGTCCGAGGCGCGCCTTTGCAGTTACGTTGCCATCGCATTGGGCCAGGTTCCGCAGGATCACTGGTTTTCTTTGGGACGCCTCCTTATCCCAACACGCGGAGAGCCGCTCCTGGTTTCGTGGAGCGGTTCGATGTTTGAGTATCTGATGCCGCTGCTGGTCATGCCCGGATATGAAGGCACACTGCTTGATCACACCTGCAAGGCGGCTGTGCAACATCAGATCGATTACGCGGGTACCCGTGGTGTGCCGTGGGGCATATCCGAATCCGGCTACAACCGGACCGACGTTCACCTGAATTATCAATATCGGGCGTTTGGCGTGCCCGGCCTGGGATTAAAACGGGGGCTGGCCGAGGATCTGGTGATCGCACCTTATGCCACCGCGATGGCGCTGATGATCGCCCCCCGGGCGGCTTGTGAGAATCTGCAGCGACTGGAGGCCGAAGGGCGCGCGGGTGAATACGGATTCTACGAAGCGGTGGATTACACGCCAAATCGTCTGCCTCCGGGCGAGACGAGCGTCACCATCCAGTCTTTCATGGTGCATCACCAGGGGATGAGCCTGCTGGCCCTGGTCAATTTTTTGCAGCACAACCCCATGCAACGCCGGTTCCTGGCGTGCCCGCTGCTCAAGGCGGCGGACCTGCTTTTGCAGGAGCGGGTGCCGAGGACAACAGCTGGCACTTTCGTCGCTGATCTGGCCATGAAAACAACACGGCAACCTCCAGGCGAAGCCGAAAGCGTGATGCGAGTCTTCACCAATCCCGCACCACTGGCACCGGCGGTTCATCTCCTGTCCAACGGACGTTATCACGTCGTCATTAGCAGCGCCGGCGGCGGTTACAGCCGGTGGCACGACCTGGCGTTGACCCGCTGGCGGGAGGATGGAACCCGGGATTGCTGGGGCACCTTCGTCTATCTCCGCGACGTTGATACGGGAGAATTCTGGTCCGCAGCACATTTGCCTGCACAGCGCGCGACGAAAGGTTACGAAGCCATCTTCACACAGGGTCGCGCGGAATTTCGGCAGCATCATGCCGCGCTGGAGATCCACACCGAGATCAGCGTGTCGCCGGAAGACGACCTGGAGTTGCGCCGGATCACGCTCACCAACCGATCGTCTGTCAAGCGCGTCATCGAACTGACTAGTTATTCCGAGGTGGTGCTTGCGACACTGGCTGCGGACTCGGCGCATCCCGCCTTCAGCAACCTTTTTGTGCAAACCGAATTCGTCCCCGGATCTTCGGCCATCCTCTGCACCCGCCGCCCCCGTTCCCATGAAGAACGGCCGCCATGGCTCTTTCATATGATGGTGAAAAAGGGGGGGGACAAGGGAGGGATTTCATGTGAAACAGACCGCACAAGATTCATCGGGCGCGGTGGAAACATGGTCAAACCGGCGGCGATGCAGGGCATAAACCCTTTGTCCAACACCGTTGGTTCGGTGCTCGATCCGATCATTTCATTGCGGCGCACGGTGACGGTTGCTCCCAACGAATCCGCCGTGATCGACTTGATCATCGGGGTGACCGCAAGCCGGGACTCAGCGCTGGCACATCTGGAAAAATATCAAAGCTTCCGTATGAGTGATCGTGCCCTCGACCTGGCATGGACACACAGTCAGGTGACCCTTCGCCATCTCAACGCCACGGAAGGTGAAGCCCAGCTCTACGGACAGCTGGCCGGGGCCTTGATTTATGCCGATCCCGCGCGCCGTCCTGGCTCCGGTGTGTTGCGTAACAACCGGCGCGGTCAGAGCGGACTCTGGAGTTACGGCATCTCGGGAGATGCGCCGCTCGTGCTGCTCCGCATTAGTGACACTGAAAAGCTTGACATCGCCCAGCAGTTGATTCGGGCCCATTCCTACTGGCGCATGAAGGGGTTGACTGTCGAACTGGTGATTTTAAGCGAAGACGTTTCAGTTTACCGGCAGTCCTTGCATGAACGGATCACCAGTCTGATCGCATCGGGAGTTGAAGCACAGGTGATGGACAAGCCGGGCGGCATTTTTGTCCGGAGACTCGAACAGATTCCCCACGAGGATCTTGTTCTGCTGCAATCCGTGGCACGTGTTGTCCTCGATGATGAAAAGGGATCCCTGACCGAACAGCTGGCTCATCGAAGCGTCCTCGAGCCTTTGGTGCCACTGCTCATACCCGCGCGGTCACCACAGGTTTTTGCTGCAAAACCCCTGGCTCAACGAGATCTGATTTTTTCGAACGGTCTGGGCGGTTTTACACGTGACGGCCATGAATATGTCATCACCCTGCAACCGGGGCAGGTGACCCCGGCCCCATGGGTCAATGTCCTCGCCAATCCATTCTTTGGCACCGTGGTTTCCGAAAGCGGCGGCGCTTACACCTGGGCCGAGAACGCCCATGAATTTCGTCTGACCCCCTGGAGCAACGACCCGGTGCAGGATACCACCGGCGAAGCCTTCTACATCCGTGATGAACAGACGGGACAGTTCTGGTCGCCCACTCCGCTGCCCGCGCGCGGCGCGACACCCTATGTCATCCGCCACGGTTTTGGTTACACGGTGTTCGAACACATCGAGAATGGCATTGCCTCCGAGATGTGGGTTTATGTGGCCATGGACGCACCGGTAAAATTCACCGTGCTGAAATTGCGCAACATATCGGGGCGTCCGCGGCGCCTGTCAGTCACCGGCTATTGGGAATGGGTGCTGGGCGAGCTGAGGCAGAAAAACCTTTTGCACGTTCAGACCGAAGTCGATCTCAAGACTGGCGCGCTGCTCGCCCGCAATTATTACAACACCGAATTTCCGGACCGGACCGCATTCATTGATGTCAACGATGTGACGCGCACCGTGACCGGGGACCGGAGGGAGTTCATCGGCCGGAACGGCAGCCTGGCTCAGCCGTCGGCCCTTAGGCGCACCCGCCTTTCCGGCAAGGTTGGCGCGGGATTGGACCCGTGCGGAGCGATGCAGGTTACGTTCGATCTGGATGACGGAGAGGAACGCGAAACAAGTTTTCGGCTAGGCCTCGGACGAAACGCTGCGGATGTGCAAAACCTGATTCAACGATTTCGTCCCGCCGCTGCCACCTTTGCCGCCCTCGAAGGGGTTTGGGGCTATTGGAACCGGACACTGGGCGCGGTGAACGTGGACACGCCCGACCACGCTGTGAACGTGATGGCGAACGGCTGGCTCCTCTACCAGACCTTGAGCTGCCGCATCTGGGGCCGGACCGGGTTTTATCAATCCGGCGGCGCGTATGGATTCCGTGATCAGCTCCAGGATGTGATGGCGCTGGTGCATGCCGAACCGGCGCTTACGCGGGAACATCTGCTCCGGGCGGCGGCGCATCAGTTCAAAGAAGGCGATGTGCAGCATTGGTGGCATCCACCTGCCGGACGCGGTGTGCGGACCCACTTTTCTGATGACTATCTCTGGTTGCCTTATGTGACCTGCCGCTACGTTGCGTGCGTCGCCGACACGGGGGTTCTGGATGAGAAGATTCAATTTCTGGAGGCGCGGCCGGTCAAACCGGACGAGGAGGCATATTATGATCTGCCGAACCGTTCCGAACAATCGGCGACGCTTTACGACCATTGTGTGAGGGCTATCGAACGTGGGCTGAAGTTTGGAGCGCACGGCCTGCCTCTGATGGGATGCGGAGATTGGAACGACGGCATGAACATGGTTGGCAAGGAAGGACGCGGCGAAAGCGTCTGGCTCGCTTTTTTTCTCTATGACGTCCTCACGCAGTTCGCCGCGATGGCTGATGCGCGGCGTGATTCCGGATTCGCCGGGCGCTGCCGCGTCCAGGCGCAGGAACTCAGGCAAAACATTGAGAAACACGCCTGGGACGGCGGCTGGTATCGCCGCGCCTATTTCGACAACGGCGAACCGCTCGGTTCCAGCACCAATCCGGAGTGCCAGATTGATTCATTGCCGCAAAGCTGGTCGGTGATCAGCGGTGCCGGCGACCCGGAGCGCTCGCGGCAGGCGATGCAAGCGGTGAATCAGCGCCTTGTCCGGCGCGACGCCGGGTTGATCCAGCTGTTCGATCCGCCGTTTGATAAATCTGAGCTCAATCCCGGTTACATCAAAGGCTACATCCCAGGTGTGCGCGAGAACGGCGGTCAATACACGCATGGCGCGATCTGGACCGTCATGGCCTGCGCGCTGATGGGGGAGAATGAACGCGCATGGGAGCTTTTCAACATGCTCAATCCTGTCCATCGCGGAGGGACACCCGGGCAGATTGCAACTTACAAAGTTGAGCCATACGTTGTGGCGGCGGACGTTTATGGGGTTCCGCCCCACACCGGTCGCGGCGGCTGGACCTGGTATACCGGATCGGCGGGCTGGATGTATCGGTTGCTTGTCGAAACCCTTCTGGGTGTGAACCTGGAGGGCGATCAACTCCGCCTAACTCCGCGCATGCCGGAGTCATGGTCAACCTATAAAATTCACTACCGTTTCCGGCAGACGGTTTATCACATCACCATCACTCGCGTCGCGGCCGATTTGCAGGAGCCGAACCCCCTCATCCTTGATGGAAAATCATTGAGTGGAACGACCATTCCGCTGCTGGACGATCGACAGGAACATTCGGTTGAAGTCCAAGTTCATTGAACGGGTTTTAATGAACTGCTGTGGAGAGCGGAGCGGGGAGATTGCTTTGCTGCGCGGCGTACGGACAATATCATGATTCTAAACAGACTCAAACGCATGGCAAAGCGGCGTGGCGCTTGCTCTTCCAGTGTCACTGGCCAAAGGTCGGTTCGCCCAATGCAACAAACCGCCCGCAATAAAACCTCCGCGTGACTCAGCCTCGCAACATTTCAGTGCCGTCAGAAGCCAGTGCCTGGCACACACTTTCTCCCGAGCAGGTTCTGACTGAGCTCCGCACCACACAAGACGGCCTTTCCATGGCAGAAGCCGCCGCGCGCCTTGTGGCCGATGGTCCGAACGAATTGGTGGAAGGCAGGCGTGCTGGCTGGTTTCAAATTCTCCTCGGGCAGTTCAAGAGCCTGATCATCTGGGTCCTCATCGTTGCCGGCATCGTCTCTGGCGTGCTCGGTGACTTGGTGGACGCCATCGCGATTTTCGCCATCGTCATCCTCAACGCGGCCATCGGGTTTTACCAGGAGTTCAACGCGGAAAAATCGATCGCAGCGCTCAAAAAGATGGCCGCTCCCAAGGCCAGGGTTAAGCGCGGCGGACAGGTCGCTTCAATTCCCGCCTCGGCTGTGGTCGCGGGTGACATCCTGATGCTGGAAGCCGGCGATCTGGTCGCTTCCGACGCCAGACTTCTGACCGCGGCCTCGCTCAAGTGCATTGAGTCAGCCCTTACCGGCGAGTCTGAGTCGGTGATGAAGCAGCCGTCCGTTCTAGACCAGCAGGAAATCCCGCTCGGTGACCGCGAGAATATGATTTTTATGGGCACGAGTGTCGCAGCGGGCACAGGGCAGGCCGTTGTTGTGGCCACGGCGATGAAGACAGAACTGGGCCGCATTGCGGGCCTGATCGAGGAGGCCGGGGCGGAAGAACGCACCCCGTTGGAGAAGAAGCTTGAATCCTTCAGCCGCATGCTGGTCTGGGCGGCGCTGGGAATCGTCGCGCTCCTGTTTGTCCTCGGTTTGCTGCGCGGAACTAAACCGTTCGAGCTGTTCATGACCTCGGTCAGCCTGGCGGTGGCCGCGGTCCCGGAGGGGTTGCCGGCCGTGGTAACCGTTTCGCTCGCACTCGGCGTTTTGCGCATGTCACGGCGTCGCGCGCTGGTGCGCAAGCTTCCCGCTGTCGAGACGCTTGGTTCCACGACAGTGATCTGCACCGACAAGACCGGCACTTTGACCGTGGGAGAAATGACCGCACGCGCCCTCCACGTCGCCGGACACAACTACGAGGTCACTGGGGAAGGTTACGGGCCGGACGGTGAAGTTCTCCACGAGGGCACGCAGGCGGGATCCACGCACACCGCACCTCTGCTTGAACTCGCGACCGTCCTCCTCGGCTGCAACAACGCGCATCTGGTCCAGGAGAAAGGCGTTTGGAAAACGGTCGGAGATCCCACTGAAGGGGCAATGCTTGCGGCGGGCCGCAAAGCCGGGGGCGACCGTGAACGCATCGAGAAGGAGCTTCCGAAAGTTCATGAACTACCATTCGATTCTGACCGCAAACGCAGCACCGTGTTCCGGAAAATGCCGGACGGAAAACTTCGCGCATTCATCAACGGCGCTCCCGATCTGTTGTTGGAACGTTGCACCAAGGTTTATACCAGCGCCGGAGTCCGCCCCATGTCGGACGAAGATCGCAAGAATATCGTAGCGCAAAACAGCTCGATGGCGCAACAAGCGCTGCGTGTGCTGGGCTCCGCCTATCGCGACATGGACAATCTCCCCGGTCCGGAGCCTGCGACCGGCTTGAATGACCTCAACGCGGACGCGGTGGAACGTGATCTTGTCTTTGTCGGGTTGACCGGGATGCATGATCCGCCACGGCACGAAGCCGGCGAAGCAGTTGCAAAATGCCGTGAGGCCGGCATCCGCGTGGTCATGATCACCGGTGATCATCCGCATACAGCGACGGCCATCGCGCGGGAAATCGGCATCGCTTCGAAAGACGACGCGGCTGTCACCGGCGTCGAATTGGATAAATTGACCGGGGACGAGCTCCGGCAGCGTGCATCCGGGATTGCCGTCTATGCCCGGGTCACCGCCCAGCACAAGCTGCGCATCATCCACGCTTGGAAACAAAATGACGCCGTCGTCGCGATGACGGGCGACGGAGTCAATGATGCGCCCGCAATCAAGGGCGCCGACATCGGCATTGCCATGGGGAAAGCGGGGACGGAGGTCACCAAACAGGCGGCGGACATGATTGTCACTGACGACAACTTTGCCACCATTGTTGCCGCTGTCGAAGAGGGCAGGGGAATTTACGACAACATCCGGAAGACCCTGCAATACCTGTTGGCGGGCAACACGGGTGAATTGTTGCTGATGACCATCTGCGTGGTCGCGGGACTCCCGGCACCGCTTCTGCCGGTTCACCTCCTCTGGATCAACCTGGTCACCGACGGACTGCCGGCCTTATCTCTGGCTACTGACCCCATTGATCCCGACGTGATGAAACGTCAGCCCCGCCGCCGCTCCGAAAGGATCACAGACCGTGGTTTCCTCCGTACCATGTTCCTCACCGGGTTCCTCACAGCCGGTGTGTCATTCGCAGTTTATCTTTATGCTCTGAAGAACGGAAATGCAGAAACGGCCCGCACGCAAGCTTTCACCGTTTTGGTCTTCGCGGAGCTCCTTCGGGCTTTTGGCGCCCGCAGCGAGACGAAACCGGTCTGGCGCATCCCGCTGTTCACGAACATCAACCTGGCGATCGTGGTTTGTGTTTCTTTCGCGGTCACCGTGTGGAGTCATCACAACGCGTGGTTGGGCCGCTTCCTGAAAACTTCTTTCATACCGCTGACCGACTGTTTCATTCTTTTGCTTCTTGGGGCCATCCCGATGTTAACTTTGGAGCTGGTCAAAGTGGTGCGAAACAGAAAGACCGTGCGATGAACAAAAACCGATCCTCATGCAAGGCCATCACATGGGTGGCGGCTTTTGTTGCGGTCCAACTCAAAAATTGGATACCCTTCGGCGGTTGCAGGGCAAATAAGCGGCTCCGAAATCCATGGACCGCCGGGCGCGAGGGAACGAAAAACAAGGTGCCGGTGGGACAGGGCAGGGCGACAGCCGGTGATCGAGTGAATAAATAATGAATCCCGTTCCGATTGAAATACTCGCCACGGTGTTGTTTGGCCTGGCTGTGCTCCACACTTTCTGCGTCAAACGTTTCGCCCACTGGGCTCATCAGTTTCCGCCGGGGTCGGTGCGGGAAAACTTTCTGCATTTCCTCTCTGAAACCGAAGTGGTGTTCGGGTTGTGGGCGGCGGCTTTGTTTCTCGGCATCGCCGCCTTGAAAGGTTCGGTTCATGACGCGGTCGTTTACATTGAGGGACTCAACTTCACCGAACCGAAATTTGTCATGGTCGTCATGGTAGTCGCCGCCACACGCCCGGTAGTGGCGCTGGCGGAGAAACTTATTTCGCTGGCGGCGCGGCTGATTCCCGTGCGCGAGGGCGTGGCGTTCTACATTGCTGCACTGTTCCTGGGGCCGCTTCTGGGGTCTTTCATCACCGAGCCTGCGGCGATGACACTGCTGGCGTTGATGCTCAAGCGCCGTTATTTCGACCTCGGCATCAGCCGCAAGCTCGCTTACGCCACGCTCGGGCTTTTGTTTGTCAACATCTCCATCGGCGGCACACTCACACATTTCGCCGCGCCGCCGGTGCTGATGGTGGCGTCCAAGTGGAACTGGGACATGGCGTTCATGTTCCAGAACTTCGGCTGGCGGGCCGCCGGTTCCTGCGCGGTTTCCACGATGCTTGTGGCCGGAGTTTTCTGGAAGGAACTCAGCAGGCTGGAGGTGGAGCCGGACACCGGGGGAAAGATTCCCGCGTGGCTGACCTCGGCGCACCTGGTTTTCCTGGCTTTGGTGGTGGGCTTTGCGCATTACCCGGACGTCTTTTTCGGAATCCTCATGCTCTTTCTCGGCCTCGTCACGGCCACACGCGAATATCAGGAAGATTTGAAGCTGCGCGAGGCTTTGCTGGTCGGTTTTTTCCTTGCGGGACTGGTCACGCTGGGGTCATTGCAAGCATACTGGCTCAAACCGCTGATCCAGAGCCTTGGGGGCAATGCTCTGTTTTATGGCACCATCGGCCTTACCGCGCTCACCGACAATGCGGCGCTCACTTATCTGGGCTCCCTGGTGGATGGTATATCGGATGAACAGAAATACGCGCTCGTGGCCGGGGCGGTCACGGGGGGAGGCTTGACCGTGATTGCCAACGCACCAAATCCGGCGGGTGTCGGCATCCTGCGGGACGCAAAGGTTTTTGAAAACGAAGGGATCAGCCCGGTGGGGCTCCTGCTCGGTGCTCTGCCTCCGACCTGTATTGCGATCACCTTCTTCTGGCTGCTGCACCGGATATGAACGAACCTGTAAACAAACCATCTGCTGCGCCGGTCGAGGAGGACTGGGGCTCGCGAAACCATGTCCAAACTCTGGTGTTGATGGGGGCGACTGCCTTAGGCATTTATCTTTGTTACCGGCTGGTCGCCCCGTTTCTATCTGCGCTGGCGTGGGCTATGGGGCTTGCCGTGTTGTTCGCCCCATTCCAACGCTGGCTGGCATCCAAATTGAAGCATCCCAGCCTGGCCGCCCTTCTCTCCATATTAATGATCGGGCTGATCGTGGTCATCCCGGCCACCTTTGTCGGTCAACAGCTTGTTTTGCAGGCAGCCAAGGGGGCGGAACTCATCGAGACCAAGGTCAAGTCCGGCGAGTGGAGGCGGGTTCTCCAGGCCCAGCCGCGGCTTGACCCTCTCGTCAAGAGGATTGAATCCCAGCTTGATCTGCCCGGAACATTCAGTGCCCTCACCAAGTGGCTGAGCACCACCGCAGGGTCGATCGTCAAAGGTTCAGTGTTTCAGGCGCTCGGCTTGTGCCTCACCTTTTATCTGCTTTTCTTTTTCCTCCGTGACCAGCATGCAGCCCTCCAGGCGATCCGGTCGCTCTCTCCGCTTTCGGAGTCGGAAATGGACGGATTGTTCAAACGTGTGGGCGACACCATTCACGCCACAGTTTACGGCACGCTTGCCGTCGCATTTGTGCAAGGCCTTTTGGGAGGGCTCATGTTCTGGTGGCTGGGGCTGCCGGCGCCGTTTCTCTGGGGGCTGGTGATGGCACTGTTGGCCGTGGTCCCGGTGCTGGGCGCATTTGTCATCTGGATTCCCGCAGCCCTTTTCCTGGCTTTGGAAGGCAATTGGGGGAAAGCCCTGATTCTAGCTCTTTGGGGCATGTTTGTCGTCGGCACAATCGACAACCTGCTGCGGCCGATGCTGGTGGGAAACCGGCTCAAGCTCCACACCCTGCTGGCTTTCATATCCGTGGTGGGGGGCCTGATGCTGTTCGGGGCTGCCGGACTCCTCCTCGGTCCCGTGGTTCTCACCATCACCACCGGCTTGCTCGAAATTTGGCGTAGCCGGAACCAGCCGAAAAAATCGGTATAAACTGTTTCGCCTCGCGACGTGGGGGCCGGGGGACAACGGGCAAATACCAAAATCCTGACTCCTGGCCGCGAAGCCCGTCACCCATCGCGGAGATCCTTCTCCAGCGTGTCAACGGCGTCTTTGATGAAATCATGAAATCCCCAGCCGATTCCGCTGGTCATTGGCTTCAGCCGCGAGAGCCGGTCCTGTAACTCCGGATACAACTGCCGCGCAGCGCCTCGCAACAGGCCGGCCAGTTCGTTCAGAGCCGACTCCAGGCTGTTATAGAATCGCTCGTCGACGCCCCCAAAGTCATGGGTAAACTTCACTCCGTTCTCCACGTAGGTCATCAGCAATTCTGCCGTTCCCGGGAGGCTGCCTGTGGCCTTGCGGTAATCGCGGACAGCCTTGCGGGCCTCGCCCAGCTTCAGTTTGCCGAAGCCGCGTGAGGGGAAAAATTGATCCACAATCTTGACACGGTATTTCTCCAGGGTTGCTTCCCCGGATTCACCTGGCTGACATTGGGAGCTAACCAGGTCTCGGCCCACGTCGGAAACCGCGTAAAGGTCTTTTATCAGAGCAAGCAGCGCGGGTTTGCTCCAGGTCGCGAGCTCTTGGCGGACGGCGCTCCAGCCTCCTGGTTTCTTGGCGGGACTTTTGGTTTTATCCGTCATGCTCAACATTTTAAAACCTTTTACCCAATTAATTCAATTCCTTGCTAGAATTTCGTGGAAGTGAATGAACATCGATCTTCAACCCATATGATGCTGCCTTTCCAATCGCGGCGCGAGGCCGACCCGGTGAGCAGATTGAGAGATCGGGATTCCCGAAACCGCCCGCCCTGAACCTTGTTCAATGAAATCCAAGCCAACGACGGCCGCGGAAAAATCCGAATCGAACGGTGCGGAACAAAACCACGGCGAACAGGGCCACGACGGCGCTCCCCGATGGCTGCCCCACTCGATTCAAGAGCGGTGGATCGTGTGGACGGTGGCCGTCGCTGGCCTGGCACTGGTTGCTGGATTCTTTGGTGAAAAATTCTTTAACCTTCCGAAATCCGTCGCACTTGCGTTCTACCTTCTGGCCTACCTAGCGGCTGGCTACGATGTCGCTCGTGAAGCTTTGCCCGCCCTCCTGCGCGGGAAGTTCGACATCGACATCCTGATGCTCGCCGCAGCGGGGGGAGCGGCGGTGCTCGGTGAATGGGCTGAGGGCGCCTTCCTGCTCTTTCTCTTTTCGCTAGGCCATGCCGGGGAACATTACGCCCTGGACCGGGCGCGCAACGCCGTCGGCAATCTCGGCAAACTCATGCCCCGCACGGCGTTTGTAAAACGCGGCAACCGGCTCGAAGAGGTGCCGGTGGAAGAGCTCGTTGTCAATGAAGTTGTAGTGGTGAAACCGGGCGAACGCGTCCCTGTGGACGGCATCGTCATTGCGGGCGAAAGCAGCATTGATCAAAGCGCTATCACGGGCGAAAGCGTTCCGGTGAACCGGAAGCCGGGCGACGATGTTTTCGCCGGAACCATCAATCAGGAAAACGCCCTGGACGTACGCATGACCCGGCTGGCCCGTGACAACACCCTCGCACGTGTGATGCGGCTCGTCGCCGAAGCGCACGAACAAAAGAGCCCGACGCAGCGGTTCACGGAAACTTTCGCACGCCGCTTTGTTCCGGTGGTCCTCATCGTCACGCTTCTGGTCATTGTGCTCCTGCCGCTCATTCCCGGCTGGACCTGGAGCGCCAGTTTTTATCGGGGCATGCTGTTGCTGGTGGCCGCTTCACCCTGCGCGCTGGCCATCGGCACACCGGCCGCAGTGCTTGCGGGCATCGCCCAGGCGGCCCGGCGCGGGGTGCTGATCAAGGGCGGCATCCATCTGGAAAATCTCGGACGGCTGAACACCGTGGCGCTCGACAAGACCGGCACGCTGACCACGGGTCGTTTCGCCGTCACTCAAGTCATCGGCTTGGACGGCACGACAGAGGAGGAAGTTTTGCGCATCGCCGCCGCTGTGGAGGAACAATCCAGCCACCCTCTGGCGGCTGCCATTGTCAGGACGGCGCGGGTGCGCAACATCTCCTTTCCCTCAGCCGCAGAAATCGAAAATCTCGCCGGCAAGGGGATTCAGGCGCGTGTGGAAGGGGCTGAAGTGCTGGTCGGCGCCATCCGCGCTTTCCCCGGTGATCCGGCCGCCGCGGAGGGGCAACCACTGGCCAGAACAATCTCCAGGCTGGAAACCGAAGGTCAGACGACGGTGATCATCCGACGCGCTGGAAAGTTCATCGGGGTGATCGCCCTGGCCGATGAACCAAGGCCCCTGGCTGCCGAGGTGATGCAACGGTTGCGGACTCAGGGGATCAAGCGTCTGGTGATGCTCACCGGCGACAACGCCTCCGTGGCCCGCCGCGTCGCGGAGAAAGTCGGAATCACCGAGGTCCGCGCCGAATTGCTTCCTGGAAACAAGATGAAGGTGATCCGAGAACTGGAGCATGATCGTGGTGTGATAGCGATGATCGGCGACGGGGTGAATGATGCCCCGGCCCTGGCTGCCGCCACGGTGGGTGTGGCCATGGGCGCTGGTGGGACCGCGGTCGCTTTGGAGACGGCGGATGTGGTGTTGATGGGGGATGATCTCGGAAAACTCTCCTTCGCCATCGGACTGAGCCGGGCGAGCCAGCGGATTATCCGGCAGAACCTCGTGATCGCGCTGGGCGTCATCGGGATGCTGGTGATCGCCTCACTCATCGGGGTCATTCCATTGAGCGCGGCGGTGATCATGCACGAAGGCAGCACCATCGTGGTGGTTCTTAACGCCCTGCGCCTCCTCGCCTGGCGGGAGCAGGCGTGATGGCTGGTTCATTGGGATGGTGTATCACCTGATAACCAGGGTGGGGGTATTCCCCATGGCTGACATGCCGTGACCAAGGTTATGATTGCTGTTGAAACTCAACGGATTCTCCAAAGTTCAAAACAGCCATGAAAGATCACGTCTATAAAATCATCGAACTCACCGGCACCTCCACCACTTCCATTGAGGATGCCGTGGACAAGGCCATCAAACGCGCGAACAAAACCATCAAAAACCTAGGCTGGTTCCAGGTGGTGGAGACGAGGGGCAGCATTGAAAAAGGGAAAGTTCATTACTGGCAGGTCACCATCAAGGTCGGATTCACGGTAGAGGATTGATGGGGTGATTAAATGCGGATGAGTACTCTGACGGACCGCGGTTCTGTGAACCGCAGCAGTGCGCAAAACCTGAACGCAAGGAACCTCTCACAACCCCGACAGTTGTCACCGGCTGCGGCTGATCGAGGACGATACGGCTGCGGTCCGCGGCCTCACCGGTTTTTAATAGCACCCGGATTGATAATACCCCGGCCTCTGCCCGGGACTTTCTTTGAGGATTGTTGGAAGCCTTGATTGCTTACGGCAGGCTCTGCGCAAAGCTGCGGTGCCGGTTCGCTGAAAAGAAATCGAGAATTACCGGGCGGCCAGCACAAAGTGGGGTACCTTGGGGTGTCTGCCATATTCAATCCCCTCGACGCAAAAATGCTCCAAATGAAAACGTCATTGAAAGAAAGAGTAGCTCAACATCCATTCATGCTCGACATTTTGCCGGAGCACCTTGAAATCATCCTTCATCACGCTCAAGAAACGGATTTCGACGCTGGAACGATCATCCTGAAGGAAGGGGACCCTGCCAACAGCTTTTTCCTCATCGAAAGCGGCCATGTGATTATCGAAGAGGGAACGAACCCGCAAAGAATTATCCAAAGGCTCGGGCCGGGCGAAGAGTTTGGCTGGTCGTGGTTGTTCCCCCCCTTCAGCTGGCATTTTTCGGTCCGCGCTGTGGATGCTGTCAGATGCATTGTTCTTGATGGAGCGCATATGCTGGTCACGGCTGAAAAGAATTCGAAGTTTGGATACGACCTGATGCGTAGGATTTCTCAAATCCTCATCAGCCGCCTGCAAGCTGCGCGCAAATCAAACGTTCGGCGGATGGAAGCCACACATGAGGAAATTTCGCGTCTGGCCACAGGGCTTTATGAACGGGAAGGCAGACCTGAAGGAAAGGCCCTGGAACACTGGTTCAACGCGGAATCGATGATTGGGAACAATTTCGGTTTTGGCGGGGCCCCCGCCGATTACGATTTTCACGCGGCAACAGGAGTGGCAAATGACAAGGGTTATTGATACCAGCGAAGTGCTCGGGACAGTGGACACCGCCGCTCATGGCACATGCGAAGTCTGCGTATCCGCCGTGGCCACCTATGACGACGCCGCCGAGCGCATGGAGGTGAAGTTGGAATCGTTTCTGCGGACCACAAATCTTCTGGCCAAGGAAAAGCACATCACTGCGGCCTGGCTGCCCAAGGGGGAGACCGTCACCGAGTCGGTCGGCCCCGATGAAACGGTTGAAGCGGCCCGTGAAATGTTTCATCGCTGGGTTCGGAAAGTGCGCGAAGCCGCACCCGCCTTGCACCGGCCAAACTCTTAGCGGGTGTTAAAACTCCACTCACAGATCCATAAAACCATGAAAACATATTTCTCCTGCGTCCTGATCCTTCTCACGGCGGCGGCCTCCGCGTTTGCTCAGGAAATAAGTGCGCGAACCCGCGACGCGATGAGGCTCAAACTCCAGTACGCGCAAGGGATACTGGAAGGGATGGCGACCGAGAATTATTTCCTGATCGCCACCAACTCCTCGAAGTTAAAAGCGTTGGCCCAGTCCGCCGACTGGCAGATACGGACCACCGCAGATTACCAGCGTTTCACCTCCGACTTCATTCTTCAGACCGAAGGACTGGGGAGGGCTGCGAGAAAAGAAAGCATCGACGCGGCCACCGTCTTTTACTTCCAGCTGACCGTGAGTTGCGTCCAATGTCATCGCGCCATCAGGGGCAACATGACGGCCGCCAGCTTACGAATCAAACCGCCCGAGGTCACCAAAGCTGACTAGTCAGTCTTGCGCTGAACCATCGCCTGAGACAAGCGCGGTTGCGGGGTTCCGTGTGCAGCAACACCCCCGAGCGGTTCCCACCCCTTAATTCTGAGAATGTAAACTTTCTTCGGACCTCCGTGGCACTCTCTCTGCGGCACGGCGATACCTCAATGCTGAAAATCTCACTGAATACCGCCAAGCACCTCGCAACGTCGCAAGGTTCGCCGCAAGACTGGCTTCTACTGGCCGATGTTTATACAAAAATTGGCCAAATAAAGAAAGCCTATCAGCCGATCCACTGTTCCGGTGCTTTGAGATGCAGGGAGGCGGCGCTAAAAGTCAGGAGAGCGACCCATTGCCCTTCGACTTCCGCCACGTAGCGCAGCGATTCCCCCACGACGATGGCATCGTGCAGATAATGCTTTTCGATGATGAAACGATCAAACTCGGGGCGTTCGTTCTCCCGGAGCAGCCGCAGGGTAACCCGCTGCAAAAAATCGCCTTCGCCGGAAGAATTTTTAAAAACCATGCGCGGAGACTCGCGCGGAGTCCCTGAAAAGTACAGTCATTTCTCATCTCCTATCCGTCATCCTTCTCTCCTCATCCCGCAGATGAATCAGCCCTTAATGAGTGGAGCTTCTTGCACGGTAAGCAGGCTGGAAGGCATTCAAGGTTTGAAAGCCTGCATGGTTTCCAGAACCGCTCTGGTTTTCGGAATTTCATGCGTTCTGAACAGCGAAGTTTTTCCCAAGGCGGCCAGCACGGTAAAAAATGATTCGGCCGATCTGACTTCGTCCCCGAAAAATTCGAAGGCATGCGGGAGGGCATGACAGACCGGAAACCCAAACTCCCGCAACCTGAATGTATTGAGAAAAACTTTCATCTGATGAGCCACACGTTTGGAGCTGTCGGAAAGGTTTCGATAATAAAACCCCAAGCCTGGATCTATCAGAATCCGCGTCACTCCGCACTTCAGGGCGAGCTTGGTGGTCTTGTCGAAATAATCTCGCAAAAGTTCAACTGGATCCCTGCCGAGATCGAAATCTCCCACGGCCCGGACGTGCGGTCCCTGGACGTAACAAATGATGACAGCAGCCTCGTTTTCCGCGGCGGTTAGGAAAGTGGCTTCGAGATTTTCCGTTCCGGTCAGATTGACCACCTTCGCACCAGCCTTTAGGCAACGTTGAAGCACGGCCAGATCATAACTTTCAACTGAGATGATCATTTTTCGTTGTGCGAGCTGTTCCACCACCGGCAGGAGCCGGGTCAGCTGCCCGGCGGTGCCCACGCGGCCTGCGTGATCCAGCGTCGATTCGGCGCCCAGATCAATGATGTGCGCCCCTTGAGCACGGAGCACTTCAGCTCGTTGCACGGCGGTATTGGCATTGAGGCAGACACTTTCCCGATACCAGCTTTCAGGCGAAAGATTGATGACACCCATCAGATACGGATTCGTGTTCCAGAGGAATGGCCGGTCGCCGATGGAAAACTCGCCAACCTTGAAATTTAAACTGGCGGCATGTTCGTTGGCGAGGCTGGCGAGGTCGGCGAGTGACAGCATGAAAAATGGTGGTCTTTGGAGGATTATGACAAAATTAATGAAATGGTGCGCTCGGCGCGATTCGAACGCGCGACCGACTGCTTAGAAGGCAGTTGCTCTATCCAACTGAGCTACGAGCGCCTTTGATAATCAATGACTTACAACTTGTTTTTTGAAACTTTGGCAATCTGATACCGTTTTCTGATACTGATCGCATGCAAAAGGGACCAATTGGGAAAACGTCAGACTGGATAAAGTCAGGGCACAATGTCGTTCGTTACAAACCATCGGGGATCTATTTCGCACGTCTAAAGGTGCGGAGCAAGTTGATTCGAAAAAGCCTTCAGACTTCCGACCTTGAGGTTTGCCCGTCGCAATTTGAAATTCATCCAGGATGAAGAGTTGAACCGGGTGAGCAGCCTCTCTAATGGACGCATCACCTTCGGTGAGGCAATCGAGGAGTTTAGGTCGAGGGGTTTTATACCTGGTGCGGAAAGAAGAACAAACCCCTCAAAGATCGAACCAAGGCCTATTATGAGGAGCGCATAACGGCCTTGTTGAAACATTGGAGCGGATTAGCGTGGTTGAAAATTCGTGAGGTTAAAACCGGGGATTGCGAGTCTTGGGCCACCAAGTTTCAGCAGGTCACCAGCGCCAGAGCGTTCAATCACACGTTGTCGGTTTTCCGTGCTCTGATTGAGATTGGTATCGAAAATGGGGCAAGGTCAGACAACCCGTCAAAACGCATCGGGCGAGCTTCGGAAAAGCCCAAAAAACTGAGCCTCCCTTCTGTTGACGGTTTCGAAAAGTTTGTGAAGGAAATTGAATCGAGCGGCAGTGGATTTTCCAAACCCTGCGCGAACCTCGTTCGATTCCTTGCCTTTGGCGGCTTTCGAATCACCGAGGCCAAAAATATCACATGGGGGGATCTTGATTTTGAAAAAAGTGTGATCCGGGTTTACGGAAATCCAGACGACGGAACGAAAAACGGTGAATTCCGAACCGTGCCAATGATTGGAGAGTTCATAAAAAAACACACCCGTTTCGCTGACCTTTCCCCGGTTGACCACGATTTACCAACCAAAAAAATATGAAGATAGAACTACCATGTCCACGCTGTAAAACTCCACGAACCTTGAGAGCAACCAGAGGCGGTTTGACCGTCGCAGACGTTTGGAAGCTGGCCAAAGCGTTTATACGCAATTGATGCTTTGACATGTAACCACCACTTTGCTCGCACGCTAAAACATGGCAGAACCCTGGTATTCACAGCCTTCTCTGGATTCTGGAGCAGTTTCTACCCACAGATTCTGCTACAGAGGCATGAATTCTTTCGCCCTTTGGCTAAATTGGGTGTTTCTGCGAGGAGCCCTTTTGATCTCCCACCTGCGGCAGTATCAAATGCCCAACCTCGCGCGAATTTCTTCGACGTAATCGCGGTTGTCACCTGTTGCGGAAAATTCGTCGAGGACCGGTTGAATGATTTCGCGGCGCACATCTATTGGACGTGAAAACAATCGTGGCCAGAGCCTTTCGGTGTTCTCCCAGAGCGAAGTCCGTTGACCATTCTGTTGAATATAAAACATGTCATACGAACAGCGAAGCTCGTGAATGAGTTCAGTTTCGGTTGGGTGGCCAGTTTTCTCCCGAACGAGTTCAAACGCCAGAAAGTCCTTTTCCTCAAGTCTCCGCAGCTTTCCAAGCAAGATGTCGATTGGTGCGGGAAATAAAAATGAGACATCGTTCAGCACGACGACCTTGGCCCTCTCACGCCAATTCTGACCAGCCCTAAAAATGTATTCGGAAACGACCTCAATATAAAACGGTGCCTTCCCTTTGCTCAGACCAATTTCATCCACCAGCTTCTGGATTTCCGCGCGATGGTCGGACGGTGCTACGTCCACATCTGCGCTAAGAAATGCTGGGTCAATGTATATCTGAAGAGGGGCGGAGCCGAACACAACAATTGGTCGCTGAATCGAAAGGCCCTTTTGTCTGATCGCCTTCGAAAGCAAATCGAGCACTTGGCCCGCTGGAGTGTTCCAATCAGGTTGCAATGTTGCGCTGGTGGTTTTTGCCTTCGAAATAAGCAATTGCCTGCCCAATCAGCCGGTTCGAAACACTGGGATCATTCGTCAGTTTGGCTGCAAGACGTGCATACCGGTCTCGCTGAGTGAATTCAGGATGCATCACGAACCGCGCACAAATTCGCGCCTTCCGCCATGGGCCGGTGTAGTAGGCGCGCGAGTTTTTGCGGATTGTCGCGTGATATTCCATAACCATTAAATACGCCCGTCGTGACACCAAGTCAATCACCACCCGGTATCCGGAACTGAGCGCAACTCACGGTTTCGGGGGAGTGCTGAAGATTTTTGATTTTTTTCGGGACTCTGGTTCTTTTTTCTGCCAATGTTCAGTGCGATGGCACTACCAACAACCCTGCAAGGCCGACCGTTCGGCCCGCCACAATCAGCCCAAGTCCAAGCCTTACTCGACGAGGGCAACGGCCAGTGGATGCGCTATCGCCTGAGCCGGGAATTGGCCGTGCTTTGGAACTGGCGAACAGGAGTAAATCTTGAATTTATTCGGCGAAGGCCCGGTCCCAGAGGTTTTTGGGCAGCGATTTCTGATGGTCGCGCCAAGCTTCGAGTTTCCGGATTTTTTCCGCAGCAAGCTCCGGGAAGAACAGAAATCCGTAACCGGTCTGGCAGGCCAGGGCTTCGGCTTCAGTCAGGGCCAGGTTCGCGAGATTGGGGAATGAACTGTGTGAGTTTTTAAAGTCGCCGGACCGGAACTGGCTGCGAAGGTTGGATGCAAGATTTCGGACCAGGGCGCAGGGGCTCGTTTCGGGTGTTTGACTCGGGTCTTGAACCTCCGTTTGACCGTTACGAATGGCATGTCGCAATTTCATAAAAAGACGTGTAGTTGACTAAATGGTAAAATTCAAGTGGAATTTTTTTTAGGCTGCGGCTTGGCTTTGTTCGCGGACGCCCAGGACGGCCAGTGTGCCATCAGCCATTTCGCGCATAAGCTCGGCATCGTTGCGGATGCGGGCCTGGGTCATGACCCCTTCGTAGTAGGCGAGAAGAATCCTGGCTTTGGCTGGGGCGTCACCTCGTTCAATCCATCCGCCAGCTTGGGCATCGCGGATCGCGCTTTCGAGGTATTTGGTATAATTATCAAGCATTTCACGAATTTTATCCCCGAGCTTTTTTTCCTGGGTGGAGATTTCGGAACCGAGAGTGAAGAGAGGGCAGCCGAGGATTGAACCGCAGGTTTTTTTCATTTCACACTGGGAATCATACACAAACTGGCAATAATTCTTCAAACGATCCAGGGGTGGCACGGTAGGGGAGAAGATAGAGTCGAGCTGAACCCGTTTTTCTTTGCTCGATTCTTCAATCGAGGCGATGGCCAGATCGACCTTCGATTGGAAAAAGTAATAAAAACTTCCCTTTTTCACCCCTGCTTTTTCACAAATCAGATCGATGGTGGTGCTGCCATAAGAGCCGCGCCAGATCAGGTCCTGGACGGCACACATCAAACGCTCCTTGGCATTACTTACTCGGCCCATAGATGAAAAAATTGTGATGCAACATAAGTCAAAGCCAACTTTTAGTAAGGTGGCCGTTTCGCCATCTTTCCCTGATCCGACTATTTAGTCAACTATTTTATTGTGCCGCTTGCAGCTCGGGTTGTGATTAAAAGAGAACCCGATTCGGCGTCAGCGCTCACTATTGAGACACTTTTTTCAGTTTACCTAAAGGGGTAAAGGGGTCAGTCCCGGGTCAGTCCCAGCTATTGTTATAGAAAACGAACTATCCTTTCAAACCATGGGCCACCGTATGCCGGCACCCCATTCGCAGCCGTCGCGCAATCCAATCCAAGGTCATCACCGTCTCCTTTCTCAATCGTAAGGCTATTTTTACCTTCGCCGCGTCGGTTTTGCGGCGCGTCTCCAATTCCTGCTCTGTCCACCGCCGCTTTCGCAATTCCATTGCCACAATCCGTTCCGCCTTTTGCTCATCGGTTTCCCGCTTTTCCTCCCCGCCATGATGTTCCCCCATTCTACCAGATATCAGCTCCATCAGATGTTCCTTCAGTGGCGCTTTTCCCAAGAACCATCCCCGCCGCACTCCATTCCATTCCCCCGGCTTGTCCTTTCCCCGCCGTTCTTCTATCGCCTCGGCAAATTGCCGACGCCCGGCTGCGGTATCCTGCGAATCCCCAACTCGCCAAGCAATCGATCCACGCGCAGCCAAGCCACCCGTTTTCTCGAACTTTTCAAATATTCGGGATAACTGATCTTCTCGATGGGCGTGAGGTTCAGTTCGGAAGCGGGGTCGAATCGTTGGCGCATATTCGTGAATGTTGGCTGTTTCTGGGAGCCGGGCGGACAAAACGCCCGCCAATCTCCGGCTCATCACCGAAAATCAGACGAACATTCGCAACCATTAGCAGGGATG